>Ga0335072_10012461_pt1 | contig 12139 bp, 12 predicted proteins | sample Lox_Sample_21_FD_206725 | JGI IMG/M metagenome (GOLD analysis project Ga0335072, IMG submission 206725) | Soil microbial communities from Loxahatchee National Wildlife Refuge, Florida, United States - Lox_Sample_2.1 | ecosystem: Environmental > Terrestrial > Soil > Wetlands | place: USA...
TGACGACTGCGTCGGCCAGCGCGACGGCGTCGAGGCTGCGGGTCGGCCGGTACCACTCGATGAGCGAGTTGACGGTGCCGAAGATGACCCGGCTGGTCAGGTGCGGGTCGATGTCGGGCCGCACGCTGCCCTCCTCGCACGCCTCCTCGACGAGGCGTCCGACGATCTGGTCGAATTCGCGCCGCCTGGCCAGCGCGCGGCGCTCGACGGTGGTGTTGCCCCGGATCCTCAACAGCAGTGTCACATAAGGCAATTGCTCAACCAGTACCTGAATGCTGCGGCGGACCAGGTACTCCAGCCTGTCGATCGCGGGGCCGGTGCTTGTCCCGGGTTCTGCGGTGGCCGCGAACAAGGCGTCCATCGCGCGGTTCACCGACAACTCCAGAAGCTCGGACTTGCCGCGCACGTGGTGGTATATCGAGGACTTGCTGATGCCCAGCCGGCTGGCCAGATGCTCCATGCTGGTGCCGTCGTAGCCCCGCTGGTTGAACACCGCCACCGCGACCTCCAGCAGCGAGTCCAGGTCGTAACCGGGACGGCCGACCTGGCCGGTGGGGCGAGAAGGCGCGGCAGCCATGCCGCCCATCATCGCATCACTGCGCCCGACGACCGTGCATGCGCGCCGAGGACCCGCGCGACCCTTTGATTTTCTACCGAACGGTCGGTTAATATGATGGAACCTGGCGACGAGGAGCGGCGATGACCGAGACAGCCACTGCGGCGATCAAGTACACCGTCGACGGCGGCGTTGCCGCGATCGTGCTGGACCGGCCGGCGGCCTCCAACGCCCTGGACGGCGCACTGAAAGCGCAGTTGTTGGACGCGCTGTCGGCGGCCGGATCCGATCCCTCGGTGCGCGCGGTGACGCTGACCGCATCGGGCAGGAACTTCTGCGTTGGGCAGGACCTGGCCGAACACGTGGCGGCCCTACGTGCTGATCCGGCGCACGCCATGGACACGGTGGTCCAGCACTACAACCCGGTGATGCTGGCGCTCAACGCTATTGAGGTACCGATCGTGGTCGGCATCAACGGTGCCTGCGTCGGTGCCGGGTTCGGAATCGCGCTGGCGGGCGACATCCGCATCGCGGGAAGGGGCGCCAAGTTCGGGACCGCCTTCTGCGGCATCGGCCTGGCGAGCGACTCCGGTTTGAGCGCGTCCCTGGCACGACTGGTGGGCGAGGGCCGCGCGACCGGCCTGTTCCTGCTCGGCGAAACCCTCGATGCCGACACCGCCCAACAGTGGGGGCTGGTGCACCGTGTCGTGCCCGATTCCGACCTCGCCGCCGAAACCGCCGCGGTGGCAGGCCGACTCGCCGCCGGACCGACCGCGGCCTTCAAGGCCGTCAAAAAGCTGATTGCCGAGAACGCCCACGCCGATCTCGCCGATGTGCTGACCCGCGAAGCCGAATCACAGGCGCTGCTTGGCGCCACCGACGATCACAGCGCCGCGGTGCAGGCATTTCTCGACAAGAAGCGGCCGACCTTCGTCGGGCACTGACGATGGAGACTGAGGAGACGGCGTTGACGCCGACGGCCACCGCGCAACTGCAGCACGAGTTCGATGGGGTCATCGCGACCGGGCAGCGCGTCGAGCCCCGTGACTGGATGCCGGACGGCTACCGCAGCACGCTGATCCGCCAAATCAGCCAACACGCGCATTCGGAGATCATCGGAATGCAACCGGAGGGCAACTGGCTGACCAGGGCTCCGTCGTTGCGCCGCAAGGCCATCTTGATGGCGAAGGTTCAGGACGAAGCCGGCCACGGCCTGTATCTGTACTCCGCAGCGGAGACCCTTGGGGCCGACCGTGCCGATCTGACCGCGAAACTGCTTGCCGGCCAACAAAAATACTCGTCGATCTTCAATTACCCGACCCTAAGCTTTGCCGATGTGGGAGTGATCGGCTGGCTGGTCGACGGAGCGGCCATCTGCAACCAGGTGCCGCTGTGCCGAAGTTCCTACGGTCCCTATGCCCGCGCGATGATCCGCATCTGCAAAGAGGAGTCGTTCCACCAGCGTCAGGGCTACGAGCTGCTGATGACGATGATGCGGGGCACCGAGGCACAGCAGGCCATGGTGCAGGACGCGGTGGACCGGTGGTGGTGGCCGACGTTGATGATGTTCGGACCGCCCGATGCGCAGTCACCGAACACCAGTCAGTCGATGGCCTGGGGTATCAAACGACACACCAATGACGAACTGCGGCAGCGGTTCGTCGATATGACGGTTCCGCAGGCCGAGGTGCTGGGAGTCCGCATCCCCGACCCCCGGCTGGCCTGGAACGAGCAGCGTGGTTCGTACGACTTCGGCGAGCCCGACTGGTCCGAGTTCGCCAAAGTGGTCAATGGGACCGGACCGTGCAATCGGGAACGGCTCGCCAATCGTCGGGCCGCTCACCAGGGCGGCGACTGGGTGCGTGCCGCCGCCGCCGAGTTCGCAAGCCGGATCGGGCGGGAAACCCGATGAACAACGATGACCTAGAGGTCGATCGGCAGTGGCCGCTGTATGAAGTGTTCGTCCGTGCGAGGCGCGGGCTCAACCATGTGCACGTCGGATCTTTGCACGCCGCGGATGACGCCATGGCGCTGCGCCGTGCGCGCGACGTTTACACCCGTCGCAACGAGGGAGTCAGCATCTGGGTGGTCCGCTCGGCGGCCATCACCGGGTCCAGCCCGGACGAGAAGGACCCGTTCTTTGCGCCCAGCGGCGACAAGGTGTATCGGCACCCGACCTTCTACGAGATCCCTGACACCGTTCCGCATATGTGACCGTTGGGAGAACGCCGATGACCGACCTTGACTCTGCGTATGGCGGACTCGTCGACGCCGACTCCCACGACCAGTGGGCGTTCGGGACGAGTTTCACCGACCCGCTGGCCGGCGTGGACATCACCCTCCCCGACGGCTGTGACGGCGCCGACCTCGCCGGCTATTGCCTGATGCTCGCCGACGATGCGCTGATCGCCGCGCAGCGGCTTGCCGAATGGAGCAGTGCGGCACCGGAACTCGAAGAAGAGGTGGCACTGGCCAATATCGGCCTGGACCTGCTCGGCCAGGCCCGACTGCTGCTCGCGCGCGCAGCCGCAGCCGAGCCCGGCGTCGTTCCGGCGTTGCCACCGGGGTCGCCGGTGCCGCCGGAGGATGCGCTGGCTTTCTTCCGCGACGAAACGCAGTTCCGCAACACACGTCTGGTCGAGGGCGACAACGGCGACTTCGCCGTCACCATCACCCGACTGCTGGTGTTCTGCACCTTCCGGCTGGCCCTGTTGCAGCAGCTGCGCGGCTCTCGCGACTCGGTGCTGGCGGCGGTGGCCGACAAGGGCGTCAAAGAGGTGACCTACCACCGCGATTACGCCGCCCGTTGGCTGATCACCCTGGCCTGCGGCACCGGTGAATCCCGTCGTCGCACCGAAGCCGCGCTGCGCACGGTGTGGCCTTACGTCGCGGAACTGTTCAGCACCCATCGGGTCGAGGCCCGCGTCGCCGCGGCGGGCGTCGGGGTCGACCCCGCGTTGCTGCGAACCGAGTTCGATTCGGTGATCGGCCAGGTGTTTCACGCCGCGGAACTGTCCGTACCGGCGGCGGCGGGGTCCGGCGGCCAGACCGGTCGGGACGGTGTGCATACCGGGGCGATGGGACGCCTGCTCGCCGAGATGCAATCCGTCGCCCGCGCACATCCACTGGGGCGCTGGTGATCACGATGGCGTGCGATACCGCGCGGCTGGAGTCGGCCCGGGAGGCCGCCGAGCGGGTCCGCGATCCGGAGATGCCGATGCTGACCCTGGCCGACCTCGGGGTGTTGCGTGACGTCGGCTACCAGGACGACGGTCGGGTGGTGGTCACCGTCACCCCGACTTACAGTGGTTGCCCGGCCATGGCCACGATCCGCGCCGACCTGGCAGCGGCCCTGTCGGCGGCGGGCCTGGCCGACGCGCGGATCCGAACCGTGCTGAGCCCGCCGTGGAGTTCGGACTGGATCACACCAACAGGCCGGCGCAAGCTCGCCGACCACGGAATCGCCGTCCCCGGGCCGGCACCGGCCCGTCACGACGGGCCGATCCCGTTGACGCTCACGCCATGGGCGCGGAGCGTCACCTGCCCACAGTGCGGCTCCGTCGACACCGAAACCGTGTCGGAATTCGCCGCGACGCCGTGCAAATCGCTGCATCGCTGTCGCGCGTGCGCAGAACCGTTCGAGCGGGTGAAGGAGATCTGAGCTGAGCGCCTTGCAAACCTTTCACCGGCTGCGGGTAGCCGACGTGTCGGCGCTGTGTGACGACGCCGCCGCCGTCACGCTGGCGGTCCCCGACCACCTGAAAGCCGAATTCGCCTTCCGCCCAGGGCAATCCGTGACGCTGCGGAAGCGCTTCGCCGGTCGCGAGGAACGACGTTCCTACTCGGTCTGCTCACCGGCTGGAGGCGAGTTGCGGATCGGGGTGCGGAAAGTGGCAGGCGGGGTCTTCTCCGGCTGGCTGGTCCGCGACCTCCGGCGCGGCGACGAGGTGGAGGTGGCCACCCCGTCCGGCACCTTCGTCGCGCCCACGGACACCGGTGGCCGGCACGTGCTGATCGCCGCGGGATCCGGTATCACGCCCATCCTTTCGATCGCGACTACGCTACTGCGACAACCGGACTCGCATGTGACACTGATCTACGGCAATCGCCGCGCCGATTCGGTGATGTTCGCCGAGGACCTCGCGGACCTGAAGGACAGCCACCGGGCGCGCCTGCAACTCGTCCATGTGCTGTCGCGCGAACACCGCGGATCCGACTTGGTCAGCGGCCGGCTCGACGCGGACCGCATTCGGATCTTGTTGCGGGAGTTGGTGCCTGTCGACGCCGTCGACGACTTCTGGCTCTGCGGGCCGCTCGGCGTGCTGCACGACGCGCAGCGGGTGCTGGGCGAGTTCGGTGTCCCCGACGATCGCATCCACCGGGAGGTCTTCTACGTCGAAGAGACCGCTCCGGCCCCGATTCGCCCCGCCGAGCCGGCGGCGATCGGACCACACAGCCAAGTCACGATCGTGCTGGACGGCCGCGTCAGCACGCTCAGCCTGCCGCGCAACGCCACGTTCCTCGACGGGGCGCAGCACTTTCGGGACGACCTGCCGTTCGCCTGCAAGGGCGGCGTGTGTGGCACCTGCCGCGCCAAGCTCATGGTCGGCACGGCGGAGATGCGACGCAACTACGCCCTCGAAAAGTCGGAACTGGCAGCTGGTTTCGTGCTGACCTGCCAAGCGGTGCCCACCAGCGAGGCCGTCACCGTGGATTTCGACGCGCCATGAGCCTCGAGCCCATCGAGACGGCATCGCGGGACGAGATTTGCGCCCTGCAGTTGCGCAGGCTGCAATGGTCCCTGCGGCACGCCTACGACAATGTGGCGCACTACCGTACCGCGTTCGACGCCCACGGTGTGCATCCCAGTGATCTCAAAGAGTTGAGCGACCTGGCGCTGTTCCCCTTCACCACCAAGTCCGACCTGCGCGCCAACTACCCGTTCGGAATGTTCGCGGTACCGCAGTCGCGGGTGGTGCGGGTGCATGCGTCGTCGGGCACCACCGGGCGGCCGACCGTCGTCGGTTACACCCCCGCCGACATCGACACCTGGGCCAACCTGGTGGCCCGATCGTTGCGGGCCGCCGGCGTGCGCCCGGGTGACAAGGTCCACATCGCCTACGGCTACGGGCTTTTCACCGGCGGCATCGGTGCGCACTACGGGGCGGAGCGGCTCGGCTGCACCGTCATCCCGGTGTCGGGCGGCATGACAGAACGCCAGGTCCAGCTGATCGCCGACTTCGCCCCCGACGCGATCATGGTCACCCCGTCATACATGTTGAGCATTGTCGAGGCGATGCAGGCGGCCGGCATCGATGCGCGCGCGACTTCGTTGCGTACCGGCGTCTTCGGCGCGGAACCGTGGACGGAAGAGATGCGCGTCGAACTGGAAGACAGGTGTGACATCGATGCCGTCGACATCTACGGGCTCTCGGAGGTCATGGGTCCCGGCGTCGCGCAGGAGTGCGTGGAAACCAAAGACGGCCTGCACATCTGGGAAGACCACTTCTATCCCGAGGTCATCAACCCGGACACCCGTTCGGTACTGCCCGACGGCGCCGACGGGGAACTCGTCCTCACTTCGCTGACCAAGGAGGCGTTTCCCGTCATCCGCTACCGGACCCGCGACCTGACGGCGCTGCTACCCGGCACGGCCCGCTCCATGCGCCGAATGCGGCGGATCACCGGCCGCAGTGACGACATGCTCATCGTCCGGGGCGTGAACGTGTTCCCCACGCAGATCGAAGAACGGATCCTCGCCGAGAAGGCCTTGTCGCCGCAGTTCGAATGCGTGCTGGACCGGGCCGGTCGGCTCGACCAGCTGACGGTCCGGGTGGAAAGCCGTCGCGGCGCCACCGCCGAGCAACGCCGGCACGCCGCCGGGTCGTTGACCCGGGAGATCAAGAACCGTATCGGTCTGAGCGTCGTGGTGGCCGTGCTGGACCCGGGTACCATCGAACGGTCCGCCGGCAAAGCCCGAAGGATCATCGACGGGCGACCGAAAGCCTAACGGGCACCGCCTGTTCCGCGCATCATCGCGACGGCGGAAGGGGTCAGTATTCCGGCGTCGCTCAAGTACCGCAAGAACCGCGGCAGCCGCGCATTGCGCCTCGACGCCTCGGCAAGCAGGTGTCGGGCCGCATCGGTCTGTCCCCATCGGGCCTGCACCACCGCCGACCAGAACATCGCCTCCGGGTTGGGATCGAGCACGCCGGCCGCGTCGGCCAGAGACTCGGCGGCCGCGGCGAAATCCGTTTCGCTGCCGGGGTCACCGAAAACGGCGCCGCGTGGATCGAACACCACCCCCGAGACACGGTGGAACGCATCGTCGAGCCGGACCAGCCGGCTGAGCTCCCCGACGGGTTCGGGGTGGTCTTCCACCCGCAGATCGCGAATCAGGCCGTCCCACGGCTCATCGGTGCGCCGGCCGTCGACCACCAGCAGCGCGGCCGATTGGCTACCGCGGATGTCGCCGCCGGCGTCCTGCGCGCCGGCCAGGCCCGCGACGAGTCGGTGCGCGAAATCCCCGTCGGCGTCCTCGAACCCGCGGAGCAAGGCCGGCAACACGTCGTCGTTGTCCAGCATGTTGCCCAGCGCGACCGCGTGATCGCCGACCTCAACACCGGCGGCGCCGATACACCTGGTGCCGCTGTGGGTTGCGATCGTTCCGGCGGCGTCGAGAAAGCCGACCTGCCGGATCTCGCGGTGGGTGTCCTCGTCGAGCAGCCGAGACAGCGCGTCACTCGCCGACCCGCCCGCCCGCAGCAGCGCCAGGCCGCGCGGCCCGTAGGAACGCGCGGCGCAGGCCTGGGTGGCAACCACTCCGACGCCGGCTTCGGCCCATGTCACGGTCGCGCCGACGCCCAGGTAATGCGACTGCGCGGCGACGCCGAGCTGTCCGGTCGACGGGTCGCGGGCCAGCAGCGAGAACGTCATCGGCGGTGGCCGCGTCGCGCGACCCTCGGTGGCATCAGAATTCGGTTTCCTCGCACAGCTGCGCGTAATGCTGCTTGTATTCGGTCGTCTGGGTGAGCGGCATCAGCGCGCCGAGTTTGGCGACATTGCCGGTGACCTTCACCCGGCCCTGCATGAAGGCTGTCGTCGGTGCCAGTTCGCCGCGCAGCATTGCGATCGAATCCGCATACGTGGCCGACATCGTGCCGTCCGCCTTCGGGTCGTCCCCGAGCAGCTGCTCGACGATGCGACCGTTCTGAACATCTGCGTAGTAACGGATTTCGCCCGATTCCGGAGCCTGGGTCAGGCGGTATTGCACGCGGGCCGACGCGCCCGGGCGCGGGCTGAACGCTTGCTGCAACTCACACTGTCGGTTCAGCCATTCCTGCGATGCGTACTTCACGTGATCTCTCCCTCCGTGGGGTTGTGCTGTTGGCGAGGTCCAGGGCGGCGAGCAGCCGCTCGGCCGTGATGGGCAGGGTGTCGACGACCGAGCGAGCCTGGGCGTCACCGATTTCCGCGCTCAGCGCGTCCCGGATCGCGTTTGCCACCGCGGCCGGGATCGGAATCACGCCGCTCTCGCCGACTCCTTTGGCTCCGTTGGGTGAGAACGGCGACGGTGTCTCGAGATGGACCAGCTCGACGGCGGGCACGTTGGCGGGCAGCGGGGGAAAGTAGTCCCACAGCGACTCCACCACCGGCCGGCCGTCGGCGGTGTAGGGCAGCTGTTCGTACAGCGCCGCGCCGATGCCCTGTGCGACTCCGCCGACGATCTGCGCGGCGACCAGGGCGGGGTTGAGCTGAACGCCGCAGTCGTGCCCAAAGACCAAGCGCCGCAAGCCCACCGCCCCGGTGTCACGGTCGATGTCGACCACGACTGCCACCGAGCCGTAGGAGAACGCGAACCCGGGCGGATCGTGCGTGTAGGACGATTCCAGGCCGGGCTCGAAGTCGGCCGGCAGGTCCCTGGCCTGGTAGGCCGCCGCGGCGACGTCGGCGACGCTCACCCGGTTACCTGACGCGCTGGTAAACGCGCCGTCGGCCTCGTTCAGGGCTCCCGGCTCGATTTCCAGCAGGTGTGCGGCCAGGATCCGTAGCCGCTCGCGCAGCCTGCGGGCGGCCAGCATCACCGCCGATCCGGCGACGCCCGCACCGCGGCTGCCGCCGCTGCCGTATCCGGTGTACGGGCAAGCCAGCGTGTCCCCGTGGACCACCGACACCGAAGCCAGCGGTACGCCCACTTCGTCGGCGGCCACCTGCGCCAGCACCGTCTCCAGGCCTTGGCCCATGGGCACCTGGCCGGTCAGCACCGTGACCAACCCCGATGCGTCCATGCGCACCACGGCGCGATCATGTCCCGCGCTGTTGATGCCCATCATCGCGGCGGTCAGCGACGGACCGAAATTGGTGGCTTCCAGATAACATGCGACGCCCGCACCGACCAGCCGGCCGGCCGCGCGTGCTTCGGCGACATCGCGGCTAAGCTGCTGCCAATCAACGGTTTCGGCGACCAGGTCGAGCAGCTCGCCGTAGCGCCCGCTGTCCAGGCACATCATTGCCGCCGTCCAGTAGGGCAGTTCGTCGGGGCGCAGCAAGTTGCGCCGGCGGATCTCGATCGGGTCGATCCCCAGCAGCCGCGCGCCCTCGTCCATCGCCCGCTCGATTGCGAAAGTGGCCTCGGGCATGCCGAATCCGCGATACGCGCCGATCGGTGTCTTGTTGGTGACCACCGCGACCAGTTCGGTCAGCGCGTCGGGGATCCGATAAGGGCCCAGCACCATGGCGGCGGTCACCACACCGGTTCCCAACCCGACCATGTACGGAGTCGCGCCGCAGTCGAGAAGGACGGTCGCCCGCAGTCCGGATATCGTTCCGTCCGTGTCGAACCCGACATCGAGATCGACCGTCGTTCCCCGTCCGTGCACGGTGGCGATGAACGCCTCCGAGCGGCTCTCGATCCAGCGCACCGGACGACCGACGGCACGAGCGGCGAAGGCCACCAGGGTTTCTTCGATGTAGGCACAGGCCTTGTTGCCGAACGCGCCGCCCAGGTCGGGACACAACACCCTGACCCGGCTTTCGGGCAGTCGCAGGGTGGCCGCCAGCGAGGCCTTGACCTGATTCGGTGACTGCGTCGAGGTCCACACCGTGGCCGACTCACCGGTGATGTCCCACGCGGCGCGCACCCCGCGGGTCTCCAGGGACAGGCCCGCCACCCGGTCGTTGACATAACGTCCAGCCACGACCACCGCCGCACCCTCCAGCGCCGCGGCCGCATCGCCGGCTTCGAAACGGCTGCGGCCGAACACATTGTCCGGCCAGTCGTCGTAGAGCAGGGGCCGGCTGGCGGGGCACGGTTCGACGACGGGCGGCAGGGTTTGGTAGCTGACGTCGACCAGTTCGGCGGCGTCTTCGGCAAGATAGGCGTCGTCGGCCACGACGGCCGCGATCGGCTCACCGACATAGCGAACCCGCTCCGTCGCCAGGCACCAGGTGGGTGCCTCGGCTTGGACCTGGGCGTTCCACATCATGCCCATCGGCTCGGTCGCCGAACGGATGTCGGCGCCGACGAGCACGGCGTGCACCCCGGGCGCCGACGCCGCGCGAGCCGTGTCCACCGAGATGCGGGCGTGCGGCTCCCGGGATCGCACGATAACCAGGTGCAGCTCGCCGGTGGTGCTGTCGTCGGCCAGATACCGCCCGCCTCCCGACGCCAGACGCGTCAGGTGCAGGCCGGGTGGGCAGTCGCCGACGTGCCGCGTGCCGGTCATCGGCTCTGCTCGACAATCGCTGCGGCGACTAACTCTTCGGCCGCGGCCACGATGGACGAGTAGCCGGTGCAACGACACAGGGAGGCGGCCAGGCGATCACGCAGTTCGGCCGGTGTGGGCCGGGCGCCGGCGGCGACTTCGAGCAGCAACTCTTCCAACAGCACGACGTACCCGGGAGTGCAGAATCCGCACTGCAGCGCCCGATGTCGCACCAAGCACGCCTGTACCGGCGACGGGCCCGCCGCGCCGGCCAAACCTTCGACGGTGACGACTTCGGAATCAGCGGCCTGCACCGCCAACGTCAAACACGCTCGCGCCGAACGTGAGTCGATCAGCACGTTGCAGCTGCCGCACAGGCCTTGGCCGCAGCCGATGTGTGTGCCGGTGAGCCCGAGCCGCTCCCGCAGGAAGTCGACCAGTGACATCCGCGGCGGCACGCTCGCCCGGACCGGGCGTCCGTTCACCCGCAGTTCGATGTCCAGCTCGCCGGTCACGGTAGCTCCGATTTCACCCGGTGCAGCAGCCGGGTCACCAGGTGCGCCGCCAGCCGGCGCCGATGATCGCCGGAACCATGCGCGTCGCCGGCGAATTCGAGGTCGGCCGCGAAATCGCGGCCGGCGGCTTCGATCGTGTCGTCGTCGAGTCGCCCCCGGAGAGCGCCGGTGAGCGCCGGTCCCGCCAGCGTCGGTATCTGCCCCGCGCCGCCGACCGCGATGCGCATGTCGGTCACCGTGCCGTCGACGACGTGTGCCTGGACAGCGGCGCTCACCAGCGGTGTATCGCCGGCGCCGCGCAGCGTGACCTCGTCGAAGTGACCAATGCCGGTTGGCCGATGGAAAGTGACGGTGTGCAACAGCTCGTCGGCGCGCAGCGCTGTCCGGTGCGGCGCGACGAAGAAGTCCTCCGCGGCGATCCGCCGGAAACCTTCGGCGGAGACCCCGGCGATCTTGCCTCCCAGGGCGAGCAGGCAGACGCCGAGCTCGGCCGCCGGGTTGGCGTGGGCGAGGCTGCCGCATATCGTGCCGCGGTTGCGGGTGGTCACCTTTCCGACGCGCGGAAGGGCTTGCGCCAGCAGACCGAATCCGCGTAGCGCCGAACACAATTCGCCGGTGCGCTGGGTGACCGCGGCACCGATCTGCAATCCGTGCGGCGTCGGGCGCAGTCCGCGCAATTCGGCGACGGTGGTGATGTCGACCAGGCGGCGCGGTCGCTCCAGCCGTCGGACCAGGCGTGGTAGCAGGCTCTGGCCGCCGGCGAGAACGCGGGTGCCGTCGGGGTCGAGGCTCAGGGCGGCGCACGCTTCGTCGACGGACCTGGCCGCGAGGTAGTCGAACGGTGCTGGGTGCATCGTCGGGGCTCAGCCGGTTCGGACCGGGTCGGTGCGGCACAGTTGCTCGCCGATCAGATCTGCCACCAAAGCCGGATCTTCGAGGTGCAGCAGGTGCCCGCGCCCCGGCAGCACCCGGCAGCGGGTACCGAGCGATTCGGCCAGTGCTACCCCGAGTGCGGGCGGACAGGTGTGGTCGTGCTCGCCGGTCAGCACCAGCGCAGTCGCGTCGACCTGTGCTGCGGCTTCGGCGACGTTCGCCGAAAAGGCCGCCCGCAGGATCAGCTCCGTGGTGCCGGGATCCTTCCCGACGGCCAACCGCACCGCGTCGCGTAGCAGCCTCTCGTCGGTGCCGGCTGCGAAGCTCGCGGTTGCCATCTGCTCGAAGAACGCGGCGGGTCCCAGGCGGTGCAGGTCAGCGACGACGGCGTCCACGTCGACCGTGTCGCCGGCACTGAGCGCCCCGCCGATCGCCACGATCGACGCGACCCGCTGCGGTGACTCGGCGGCCAGCGTCACGCATACCCCGGC
>Ga0335072_10012462_pt1 | contig 12137 bp, 7 predicted proteins | sample Lox_Sample_21_FD_206725 | JGI IMG/M metagenome (GOLD analysis project Ga0335072, IMG submission 206725) | Soil microbial communities from Loxahatchee National Wildlife Refuge, Florida, United States - Lox_Sample_2.1 | ecosystem: Environmental > Terrestrial > Soil > Wetlands | place: USA: Florida...
CGAGTCGTCACCAGCTCTCCCCCTCGTCCTCATCGTCACGTTCCGGCCAGCGCGATTCATACGGGTGGCGCCAGTCCTCCTGATCACCGGCGTCGTCCCAGTCGGACCTCCCCCTGGGGCGGTCGAGTCGTTCGGTGCGCTCAGGCCTCCAGGAAGCGCCACGGCTCGGGCCTGCGTGCGCCGGGCCGGCCAGCGGCGGCAGCGGCTCAAGTGCGTCTCCAGACGTACCAGGCCACTGATCAGAGCGGTCCCACCCGCCGTCCCGCGGATCATCGAGCTCGGAGAAGCCGCGCACGCGACCGCCATGGCGACCCGTGCGGTCATGATCATCCCGCTGGTAGCGGCCAGCAGGCAGCCCGCTGCTGCCGTACGGGTCTGGCTGGTAGCCGCCAGAGGATCGGCCGGGCGGGGCAGCGCTGTCGTAATGGCCGGCATAGGGGTCAGCGCCTTCCCAGCCAGCCTGGGCGTAGCCGCTGCCGGCGTAGTCGGGTTCGGCGTAGTCAGGCTCGGCGTAGTCAGGCTCGGCGTAGTCGCGCTCAGGCCGTCCGTGCCTGGAGGGCTGGTAGCGATCGAGTTCGCCCCAGCCACCCGGCCGCTCCTGGTCCCGGCGACGTCTGCCGTAACCGTCCGCGCGGTATTCGCCGCTGTCATAACGGTCCTGGCCGTGGTCGAACTCCGGATCGACGAGACTGTCGGCCGAATGCTCCGACCACTGAGGCGGCGGTGCGGCTCCTGAAGGCGACCGCCTGCCTGCGGGCCGGCTTCCCGCTGCCTCACCCGCCCTGGCGCGCGGAAGCGGGTCACGGCCGGGCTCACGCCGCGCGGGTTCGTGCCGCTCCAGATCACGCCGGTCCAGGTCACGCCGGCCCGGATCACGATCGTCCAGGTCACGCCGGTCCGGATCACGCCGGCCCGGGTCACGCCGGCCCGGATCACGCGGGTCCAGGTCACGCCGGCCCGGATCACGATCGTCCAGGTCGCGAGCATCACGATCCCAAGCCTCGACGTCACGGCCATCAAGCTCGCGGTTGCCGAGGTCCCTGTCAGACCAGTCTCGTCCGCCTCGGCCACGTCCCCCGCGACCGCGGTCACGGTCACGCGCGCCACGCTTTTTTGCCGGCTTGCCCCGGCTTGGCTTGCCGCGACCTCGGCTACCGCCGCGCTGCGCACGGCCCGCGGCCAGGCCGCCGCCAGCGGCAAGCACGCCGCGGCGTGCTCCGGCCTTCGCGCCGGCGGAGCGCGAAGCCTCAGCTGGTTCCTCATCAGGTTCAGCGTCCGCGCGACGTGCCGAGGACCCCGCCCTGGCTCCGGCCCGGCCAGGAACGGCCCGGCCTGCCGCCGCTCGCGAACCCCTCGCTCCAGCCGAAGCGCCCGCGGGAGCGGGCCGGTCAGGCCGCGCCTTGGCCTCGGCCTCAGAACGCGCCTCCGAGCGCTGGGCCTCTTCGGCGAGCCCGATGCCAGGCAGCGCGAGGCCGATGACCGCGAGCACGACGAGCAGTTCGAATGCCAGCCAAAGATCACGGCCCAACCCTGAGTCGCCGATCGTGAGCCTGCCGCCACCGGAAGGCAACCTGAAAGCCTCCGCCCAGCTTCCGGCAGGCGAAGGCACAGGAGTCAGCGCATGCCCGTTAAGCGACGCGCTCCAGCCGCCTGCGGGCTCGGCAAGCATGAGCGTGCCGCCCGCCGAAGGCACCTGCGCGCCAGTGACGCCAACAGGGCCGGACGCGACAGGCACGACGGTGCCGTCAGGTTCGAGCACACTCACCCGCGCGGGCGGATTGATGAGCTGCCAGAGCGCGTAGTCCGGCGTCGTGCTGTACGGGCGCAGCCCGCTTACGTCATCGAGCGTCGCGCTGAGCTGCTGGTTGACAGGGGCCTGCACGAGGACATAGCCGATGTCGAAGTCAGCGAGCAACTGGCTCTGATTAGCGGCCAGGCCGCCGTCAGGCGTCGTCAGTGCGGCAACGGCCTTCGCCAGCGCCTGCTGTGCGGCAGGCGGAGAGGTAAGGGAGGGATCGCCGAGCTGAGGGCTGGCGCCGCGCAGGAGCAGGTAGGAGATGTGACCGTGGTCCGAGCGCAATACCAGCGTGCGGACCTGACGGCTCTGCCCGTCAGCGACTGCCACGAGTTCGGGCACCACCTGGCTCGATACCTGGTGCACCGGACCGCTGACACCGGTGCTTAGCCAGTTCAGCGCCGCGAATACCGGAGCCGAGCAGGCCACGACCGCGATCAGGGCAACCCACATCCCCCGGCCACTCGCCAGCGCCTGCAGGCCTTTGCCGCCCTCGAGCAGCCTGGGCAGCGCCTCGGCACCGACCACGGCGGCCAGCAGCAGCCCAAGGGCGGCGATCGCCAGCGGCAGGCCTGCCCACACGACGACACGCCCGCCATCTGGGGGGGTCACGACCAGGTGACTGATGACGACGGCCAGAAGAAGGCTGGCCAGCGCCACCCCCCACCCCGCGGTGATGAGCTGGCGCCTGCGGCCGGCGAACAGCGCCGCAAGCGCGGCGAGCAGCAATCCCGCGGTCACCCAGTAAGGCGGCAGGCCAGGCCCTCCCGGGCTCAGCAGGATCAGCATCTTCCCTGACAGGCCCATCGCTGGCGTGCCAGGCTGCGGCAGCCCTGCCTCAAGCAGCAGGCCAGCAGGCTGGGAGATCAGCGTGAACGTCCACGGCACGAGCAGCACGGGTGCCGTCAGCGCGATGATGCCGAGGTGACGCAGAAGCCCTGGCCTGGTGTTCCGCAGTACAACAGCGGTAATGACGCAGCCGGCCAGCGCCACCAGCCAGAGCAAGGGCACGAAGGCAGAACCGAGCGCGACGAGCAGCCCGGTGGCCCAGGCGGCCCGGCTTGCTGGCTGCCCGGTCCGCGTTACTACGCGGCCAGCGGTCAGCGCGATCAGCGGCAGCAGCACGAATACCAGTGCGGAGCCGAACCGCCCTGAGGCGATGACCCCCATGGCGACAGGCAGGAGCGCATAGGTCACCGCCGCCCAGACCCTGATCGGCGCCGACGTGGTAACCCTGCGGACCGCCAGCATCGCTGACATCCCCGCGAGCGGCACGCAGCCGATAAGCAGCACGAGGACCGCGAGCCATGGCTTGCCGGCCAGTACGGTCGAGAGCGCTGCGAGCACCCCGAGGTAGGCAGGCGCGGAGGTCGATGAGCCGATGCCGGCCGGGTGGAACGACTGGAGGTAGGAATGCCAGAGGTCAGAGGCACCGCCCCAGGCAGGCACCAGGGAGCCGCCGCCAAGCGGCCCGCCGCCGATCAGCGACCTTCCCGCGATCAGGGCGACGACGAGCAGCGCTATGAACGCCATCAGCGTCGGGCTGGTCAGCAGCCGCCTGCCAAGTCCGTTGTCAACCAGGAGCGAGTCGTCTTCCGTCGGGTCAGCGGACGCGTGGTGTGCCCCGGCCGTGTCAGCCTGGGACTTCGAGGTCGCTGCGACGGCGAATTCCGCCACGCGGCGCAATGAGTGCCCTGGAGGCAGGTCTGCCTTCACGCGGCTGTAGGCGGCCCGCCTGCCACGGCTGCGGCGACGGCGCGCACTGATCAGGCGAAACGGGTGCAGCAGCACGGCCGACGCGGCGGACGCCTCGTCAAAGGCCGCTGCAAGCCGCTTGGCGAGCAGGAAGAACGTGATCCGCAGCAGGGACACAAGCACGTTGCCGCACGCCGCGAGCGCCATCTGCGCGAACGGCAGGTTGCCAAGGAGCGTGAGAAGTCCGTTACGGCGGTCGAGCATACGGGGCCGGCGGCCGACAGAGACCGCACGGCGATGCCTGGTCGCGGCCTGGGCGTGGAAGCAGACCGCGTCGGTGATGACCCGCACGCGATATCCGGCCGAGTGCACTCGCCAGCAGAAGTCAACGTCCTCCATGAACAGGCCCATGCCGGTGTCGAAGCCGCCGACGTGTTCCCAGACGTCACGCCGCACCAGCATGCCCGCGCTGCTCACCGCCAGGGTGTCGCGGTCGCCGTCGTGCTGGCCCTGATCGACTTCGCGCGGCTCGATACCGGTCAGCCGCCGAGCGGCAGTATCGAGCGTGATCCCTGCCTCGAGGATCACGTCGCGGTTGTTCCAGTCCTTCAGCTTCGGTCCGAGCACCGCGGCCGCGTTGGTCTCCGCCGCGCCGCGCAGCAGTTGCTCTAGCGCGTCGGGAGCCGGCTCGCAGTCGTCATGCAGCAGCCAGATCCACTCGACCAGGTCCCCGGCCGAGATGCCTGACGAGCCTGGCACTGGCAGGTTCGCCGCCCGGTGGGACAGTGCCCTGGTCACAGCCGCGCCGTAACCGGTGGCCCGGTCCATGCCGAAGACGGCCGACTGACCGAATTTCGATGCCAGCACGGCACCGCTGCGGTCCCTGCTGCCCGTGTCGACGGCCACGACCCGCTGCACGGCGCGGGTCTGATCGGCCAGAGCGTCGGTGACGCCAGGCAGCCAGGCGGCACCGTCGTGGGCGACGATGACCGCTGTGACGACGTATTGCGGATAAGACTCGTTCGAGGCCAAGGCGATCCGGTTGCTGCTCGGTGTTGCCACTCGGAGATGGCACTCAGGGGGTACTCATGCGGGCCGGCGCCTGCCGCAGGCTAGGCCTGCCGCGTGGTTGCGGGCCGATTCCCCATCGAACGATACGCGAAGCTTGGGGCATGTCACTGCCAGATGGTGGAAGCTAGCTTTCCCTCCGATTCCCGCCTGACCTCAACTCCCGGCTACACAGCCTGGCGCTTGAGCCTCCTGCGCTCGCGCTCGGACAGACCTCCCCAGATGCCGAACCGCTCGTCGTGCGCGAGCGCGTATTCCAGGCATTCTGCCCTCACTTCACAGCTACGGCACACCCGCTTGGCTTCCCTGGTCGAGCCGCCCTTCTCAGGAAAGAAGGCCTCGGGATCGGTCTGAGCGCAGAGCGCCCGATCCTGCCAGGCCGGCTCAGCGGTCTCGTCCGCGCCGATGTCAAACGCGTCGTGCACAATCGTGACGATTGCGTCAGTCACAGCGCACCTCCACCCCTCGCTACCCCGTCGGCTCTCCGGCACCCCGCACCGCCCGCAGGCGGTCAGCCGAAGAATTACATTGTTGAAATTACACCCGCGTGTCTTGCCAGCCGTCAAGGCAGATACGTGATAAAGCCCGCCCGGTTGCCCGTGATGACGGGAAAGTCTGCCGGCAATCTTGGGGTCCCAGCCTGAGCCCCGACCGTGCGCCCGGCCGGCACTCACGGGAATTGGTTTGGCAGACTCGGCGCATGCGGATCACGTTGCTGGCCGGCGGTGTCGGCGGAGCCAGGTTCCTGCGCGGCCTGCGGGCCGCCGCCCCTGACGCCGAGATCACGGTCATCGGGAACACCGGTGATGACATCACGCTCTTCGGATTGCATGTGTCGCCCGACCTGGACACCGTGATGTACACGCTGGGCGGCGGCATCAGCGAGGACCAGGGCTGGGGCAGGGACGAGGAGAGCTACAAGGTTCAGGCCGAGCTCTCCGCCTACGGCGCCGGGCCTTCCTGGTTCAGCCTCGGCGACAAGGATTTCGCCACTCACCTAGCCAGGACTTCCATGCTGCGGGCCGGGCTGCCGCTCTCCGCGGTCACCGCCAGGCTCTGCGAACGCTGGCGCCCTGGCGTGAACCTGCTGCCGATGACCGACGACGACGTGCAAACCCAGGTGCTTATCGATGACGATGCCGGCCAGCGGACCATCCATTTTCAGGAGTGGTGGGTGCGCCTGCACGCCAAGGTGCCCGCGCTGGGATTCACGGCCGCCGGCGCCGACCTGGCCGCACCTGCCCCCGGCGTGATCGCCGCCATCGCCGACGCCGACTTCGTCTTGCTGCCTCCCTCCAACCCGGTCGTCAGCATCGGGGTCATCCTGACCGTGCCAGGCATCGCGAAGGCGGTGGCGGCCAAGACCGTGGTCGGGCTCTCGCCGGTGATCGGCGGTGCACCGGTACGCGGCATGGCGGACGCCTGCCTGGCCGCGATCGGGGTCGAGACAAGCGCGGCGGGCGTCGCCGCGCACTACGGCAGCGACTTGCTTGACGGCTGGCTGGTCGACACCGCGGACGCCGACGCGGCCGGAGCCGATGAACTGGCGGGGATCACCGTGCGCGCGGTGCCTCTCTACATGCGTGACCTTCCCGCCACGGCCGCGATGGCCAGGGCTGCGATCGAGCTAGCCGCGGAGCTGTCAGCATGAGCGACGTCCTGATCATCCCCGTCCCTGGCCTGCCTGAGATCGCGCCGGGCACCGATCTGGCCAAGCTGATCGCGGCACGCGCGCCTGGCCTCGAGGACAACGACATCGTGGTCGTCACCTCGAAGATCATCAGCAAGGCCGAGGGCCGGGTGGTCGCCGCCACCCGCGAGGACGCGATCGAGGCAGAGACGGTGCGGGTGGTAGCCAGGCGCGGTCCCACGACGATCGCGCAGACCAGGCACGGGTTCGTGCTCGCCGCTGCGGGCGTTGACCGGTCGAACACCGCAAAGGGAACCGTGGTGCTGCTGCCTGCGGACCCGGACGGATCGGCAAGGAACCTGCGGGCCGGGCTGAGGAACCTCACCGGCGCCCGGGTCGGCGTGATCATCACGGACACCATGGGCAGGCCGTGGCGTAACGGGCAGACAGACACCGCGATCGGCGCGGCGGGAGTGCTGCCGCTACGCGATCACCGTGGCGAGGCCGACAGCTTCGGCAACGTGCTCGAGGTCACCGTGGCCGCGGTCGCCGACGAGCTCTCCGCGGCCGCCGAGTTGGTCAAGGGCAAGGCCGCGCAGATCCCCGTGGCGATCGTGCGCGGACTTCCAGAGCTGGTCACCGCCGCGGACGGGCCCGGTGCCGCCGCCCTGGTGAGATCGCCTGAAGACGACATGTTCCGGCTCGGCGCCGCCGACGTGCTTGCCGCCCGCCGTACGGTCAGGGAATTCACCGCCGAGCCCGTGGACGGCGCGGCGGTGCGCCGTGCCATCGGCGCCGCGCTGACCGCCCCCGCTCCGCATCACAGCCAGCCCTGGCGGTTCGCGGTCGCGGAATCGCCCGCGGCCAGGCAAAGACTGCTCGATGACATGCTGGCCGCCTGGATCAGCGACCTGCGAGCTGACGGGTTCACTGAGGATCAGATCGCGCGCCGCACGAAACGAGGCGAGCCCCTGCGGGCCGCGCCGTTGATCATCGTGCCCTGCCTGGTCAGCGACGCCGCGCACGCCTATCCTGACGAGCGGCGGTCGGCGGCCGAGCGTGCGATGTTCCTGGTCTCGATGGGTGCCGGGGTCGAGAACCTCCTGGTCGCGCTGGCCGTGGAAGGACTCAGCTCCTGCTGGGTGTCGAGCACGCTGTTCTGCGGCCCCGTAGCCGCCGCGGCGCTCGCCCTGCCAGCGGGCTGGGAACCCATGGGCGCGGTCGGAGTCGGCCACGCCGCAGCGCCCCCAAGACCGCGCCCCGACCGTGACCCAGACGACGCGATCGTCATCAGGTAATCAGATGTTCCGGGCATTCCGCCAAAGGTTGCCCGCATCGTTGGCTACCTGTTGTCGTTCGCGGTCCGGGGCCAGGGACAACGGTGGCTACTTGATGCGGTTCCCGCAGCATCGCGGAGCCATGGATGCTGTTCGCGCCGGCCTTGCTACGACATCGCTGGCTCCGCGATGTTGTTACGGGGCGGGCCGGGTACGGGCCGGCGCTTCCACCGGCGCCAGTAGCTAGCCGGGTTTCTAGCCGAGTATGCGGTTGGTCGGGTCCTGATCTGGCTTTACCGGCGCGACATCGGGGATGAACCCGCCGGGCGTCCAGAACGCGAGTTCGGCCTTGTTCCCCGACACCAGTTCGGCGGCCAGCGAGTCGCCAGAGCCCGGCCAGCCGGTGCGCATGAGCGCGCGTACCCGAGCCTTGCGGCAGGTGCTCGGCGACCACGAGCCCGGGGGAATTCGCCTGACTTACAGAGCGAGTCTCCTCGACAGGTCGGAAGCGAACAGCCCGTCCGGGTCAAGCTGGCGCCTGATCCGGCGGAAATCATCGAGCTTCTGATACATCCGCCCCATCAGGCTGGCCGGAATCCGAGAGTCCTTGGCCAGGTAAAGACGGCCGCCCGCATCAACGACCATCTCGTCAAGCTCGCCCATGAGCTGACTGAGCCAGGGAGTGCGGGCCGGGAAGTCAAGCGCCAGCGTCCAGCCTGGCATCGGGAACGACAGCAGTCCAGGATCGCCCGCGCCGAACCGCTTGAGCACGGTGACAAATGAAGGCGCACGCAGCGCGCTGATCCGCTCTAGCGAGCGCCTGACCACGTCGGAAGCCTCGAAAGGAACCACGTACTGGTACTGGCGGAATCCGGCGGGACCGTAGACACGGTTCCAGTTCCTGATCGCGTCGAGCGGGTGAAAGAACTCGCCGATCGTCTGGATCTCCCCGAGCCGGCGCAACGGCGCCTTGCGGTAGTACGCCTCGTTGAACAGTGCCACGGTCCTGCGGTTGAGCAGCCCGCTCGGAAACACGGGCGGCGCTCCCGCGAGCGCAGAGTCCCTGAAGGCAAGCGGCTTGTCCCTGGCCTTGGCCGGCAGATCGGCGACCTCGGCGAAGTTGCCGCTGGTAATGACCGACCGCCCCAGCTTGCGGCCGGCCGCCAGGCAGTCTGTCCAGGCCACGGTGTAGTCGAACCTGGCGTCGGTCTCAGACAGGTACGCCATGGTCTCGTCGATGTCTGCCGTCCGCACCGTGTCGACGATCAGCCGCGAGGTCGCCACCTTCTTCAGCCGCATGCTCGCACGCAGCACGATCCCGGTCAGCCCCATGCCGCCCGCGGTAGCCCAGAACAGCTCAGGATTTGCTTCCCGCGTCACCGTCCGCACCGCACCATCCGCGGTCAGCAGGTCAAAAGACATCACGTGCTGCGCGAAGCTGCCCGCTTTATGATGATTCTTTCCGTGCACGTCCGCCGCGATTGCCCCGCCAATAGTCACCTTCCTGGTGCCGGGAGTGACAGGGACGAACCATCCCTTCGGAAGGAAGCTGACCATGAGCTGCTCGAGTGAGACCCCGGCCTCGCAGACGACGACGCCTGAATCGGCATCGAAGGAAAGCACCCGGCCGAGTCCGGCCGTCGAAACCACAACGCCGCCGTCATTCTGGGCGGCGTTGTTGTAACTGCGGCCAAGTCCCCTCGCGATCACTCCGCCCGTTTCCCCGGCATCCTTGACCAGCCCGGTAACCTCATCGGCCGAGCCGGGCACGACGACCTGCGCCCAGGTCGGCTCCGTCATCCCCCAGCCCGTGAGGCGCTGCTTGGGCGTCTCCGCCTTTACGGCCATTTCCGCGTCGCTCCTCTCCTGGGCCAGTCGTCTGTGTTTGTTACCAAGACCGGCGGGAGCGTTCCCACTCAGGTCCTCAGTCGATGCGAGTTCGTGACCTTTCCCCGAGCGTGACCAGCGGGAGCGAACGTCCTCGCACGGATGAGCACACCCCGTCGCTCGCCGCGGCAGCGGCGACTCGCTCTTCTGGTGCTTGCTGGTAGATAGTGGTTCGCTGTTTTACCTGACGTCCGGTCGGTGCAACCATGTCTGTTAGCTGACTGATCGTCTTGAACGAGCCGTTCTGGGAGCCCGCCATGCGGCTGATCGTCTCTTCCATGAGCGTGCCCCCCAGGTCGTTGACGCCGCCGGAGAGCACCTCGCGGCACACATCGTCACCGAGCTTCACCCAGGAGCACTGGATCGAGTTGATCGCGCCGTGGAGCATGAGGCGGGACAGGGCGTGGACGGCACGGTTCTCGCGGCGGGTGGGGCCAGGGCGGGCCAGGCCTGCCAGGTAGATCGGCGAGCTCGCGTGCACGAAAGGCAGCAGCACGAACTCGGTGAACCCGCCGGTCTGATCGGCGATGCGGCGAATCACGCGCAAGTGCGTGACCCAGTGGGCCGGGGTGTCCACGTGGCCGTACATCATCGTCGCGCTGGTCGGGAACCCGAGTTCGTGAGCGGCGGTGATCACCTCGATCCAGGCCGCCGTCGGGAGCTTGCCCTTGGTGAGAACCCAGCGGACGTCGTCGTCGAGTATCTCCGCTGCGGTGCCAGGCAGGGAGTCCACCCCGGCTTCGCGAGCCCTGATCAGCCATTCCCTGATCGACAGGCCGGTGCGAGCTACGCCGTTCATGACCTCCATCGGCGAGAACGCGTGCACGTGCATCTCCGGCTGCCTGCGCTTGACCTCGGCGGCGAGGTCGAAGTAAGCGGTTCCTGGCAGATCGGGGTGGATGCCGCCTTGCATGCAGACCTCGGTGGCCCCTGCCGCCCAGGCTTCGTCGGCACGGTCACCGACCTCCTCGAGCGACAACGTGTAGGCGTCCGCGTCGGTACGGCGCTGAGCGAACGCACAGAAGCGGCAGCCGGTGTAGCAGACGTTGGTGAAATTGATGTTGCGGTTCACGACGTAGGTGACTAGGTCGCCGTTGACGTCTTGCCTGATCGCGTCGGCGATGCCGGCGAGGGCTTCTAGCTCCTCACCATCCGCGTCGAGCAAGGCGAGCGCCTCGTCGTCGGTGAGGCCAGCCGGGTTGGACTCGGCCTTGCGGAGTGCCTGCGCTACTTCCGCGCGGACACGCTGGGGTGCCGCTTGCCGGATTCTGGTGGCGATCTCGTTCCAGTCGCCGTAGACCTCCGCGAAGTCGGCGCGGCGGTCGTGCGTGCGGCCGGTCGTGTCGATCGTGACGTGCAGGTCGGTGCGGCCGGACGATTCGCCCCAGCCGCCGTCAGGCTCCTGCCATGGCCGGCCTTGCGGCCGAGCGTCCCGGCTGGCCAGGCCGGACTCAGGATCGGCGAGAGCCGCGACATGCTTGGCGAGCCTCGGGTCGAGCCAGGGTTCGCGCAGGTAGGGCGGGTAGATCGTGAGGCGCTCGTGCAACTCGAAGCCGCCCTGCCTGGTGTGCTCCGCGAGGGCTTCGATCTGCGGCCACGGGCGCTCCGGGTTCACGTGGTCGGGGGTCAGCGGCGACACGCCGCCCCAGTCGTCGATGCCGGCGTCGAGTATGAGCTGGTACTCCTCGCCGATCAGGTTCGGCGGAGCCTGGATCCTTGCCGAAGGGCCGAGCAGCAGCCTGGTCACCGCGATCGTGGCGGCAAGGTCGTCGAGTTCGGCGTCAGGCAGGCCTCGCATCTTCGTATCTGGCTTGGCGCGGAAGTTCTGGACGATGACTTCCTGAATGCCGTTGTACTCGCGGGCGACGCCCCTGATCGCGAAGATCGAATCGACCCGCTCGGTCAGGGTCTCGCCGATGCCGATCAGGATGCCAGTGGTGAAAGGTACCGCACTGCGGCCGGCGTCCTCGAGCACGCGGAGCCTGACCTTGGGATCCTTATCAGGACTCCCGAAGTGGGGAGCGCCCTTCTCGGTGAACAGGCGCTCGGCGGTGGTTTCCAGCATCATGCCCATGGAAGGGGCGACCGGCTTGAGGCGCTGGAAGTCCTGCCAGCTCATCACGCCAGGATTGAGGTGCGGAAGCAAGCCGGTCTCTTCGAGAACACGAATGGCCATCGCCCTGACGTATGACAGCGTGTCATCGTAGCCGTGCGCGTCCAGCCACTCCCTCGCCTGCTTCCACCGCGCCTCCGGCCGGTCGCCGAGCGTGAACAGGGCTTCCTTGCAGCCGAGTTCCGCCCCTTTCGCGGCGATCTCAATCACGTCGTCTGGGCTCAGGTAAGCACTTTCCAGCCGACCGGGAACTGTGACGAACGTGCAGTAACCACAACGATCACGGCACAATCTCGTGAGGGGGATGAACACCTTGCGTGAATACGTGATCACACCTGGACGGCCCGCAGCCGCCAGGCCTGCCTCCCTGGTTCGCGCCGCATAGCTCAGCAACTCGGTCAGTTGCTCGCCGCGAGCATGGAGGAGGACAACGGCTTCCGCGTGGTCGAGCGCCTTGCCGTCCCTCGCGCGGGCAAGCGCCCGGCGCAGCGCACTGTCCGACGGCTTGACCTGATCAGCGGTACGCACCATGCCTTTACCCTAGGCTGGCCCGTTTCCTGCCCCGAACCGCAGGTAGCCACTTTGCCGCCCGCGGCCTCACCCGCCCGCCGCTGCCTCGCCGCGCCCGCCGCTGCCTCACCCGCCCGCCGCTGCCTCGCCGCGCCCGCCGCT
>Ga0335072_10012463_pt1 | contig 12136 bp, 6 predicted proteins | sample Lox_Sample_21_FD_206725 | JGI IMG/M metagenome (GOLD analysis project Ga0335072, IMG submission 206725) | Soil microbial communities from Loxahatchee National Wildlife Refuge, Florida, United States - Lox_Sample_2.1 | ecosystem: Environmental > Terrestrial > Soil > Wetlands | place: USA: Florida...
GGTCCGTGCTTTCCGCACGGAGAGCACCCGTACCCTGCTCGCGCTCAAGGCCCAGGCCGAGCGCGAGTCCCAGTGACCTAGCTGAGCTGGCAATCGACTGGCTGGGCCTGGCGCGGCACAGCCCCAACCGCGAGCGCGCCGCTGTCAATCGCCAGGCCGACCGCCGACGAGCCCAGCTCACGGTAGGCATCGAACTCCGCGAAGTCATAGAGCTGGTCCAGGGTGGAATCGGTCGGGTAGCTGCCGTGGCCCGCCGCGTAGGCGCACACGTCCCACGGCGCGCTCTTCCACCAGCCGAGCTTGCAGACCACGAGCGGGCCTGGCGACGTGCTGCCCGGCGCCGTGAAGGTACCGCTGGCCCACGGGCGCACTACCTGCCCCTGGGCCAGGGCCGACGTGCCGGGCTCCAGCGGAGAGATCATCACCGTGGGATCCAGCGAGATATCGGTCGCCGCGTCGCAGCGGGCCAGGGCGATGGAGCCGCCCAGGGTGAAGAACGTGTCGGCCTTGTCGCCGCTGGCATCGAGCACCAGGATGTGCGTGATTCCCAGCTCGGCCTGGCGCTGCAGGGCCTCGACCAGGCCCAGGTTGTCGTAGTGGCCGCCGTCGGTGACGCACATCCAGGTGGACCGGTAGCTGGTGTGCCCGGCGGCCTCCGCGTACAGCATGCCGAGAGTAGGCTGCAGCGCGCGGTACAGCAGCGCGCCAAGGAAACCTGGCCAGCCGGCGTCGGCCTCGCGCAGCCGCAGCACGTAGGCCCACAGCCGCGCCTCCTTGCGCTCGCGCCGCTCGTCCCCGTGCCGCCACAGCGGGTGCGGCAGCAGGTACCACGCGAACAGCCCAAGCCAGTGCCACCAGTGATCGAGGCGGTGGTCCGGCTTGTCGTGGTCCCGCTGGTCGTCAAGCTCCCGCCGGGCCGCCCTGACGACCGCCGGATGCGGCAGCCAGACGCCCAGGCGCAGGTCCGTCGCGGTGAACAGGATCCGGTTGGCCTGGACGGTCGCCGCCCCCATCAAGGGGGAGAAGGCCGCACCGCTGATGGCGGACAGGTCGAACAGCGTGCAGCGGCGCTTCCCGACCAGGGTCTCGTAGTCGGTGGTGCGCGCCCGCAGCGGGTGGCCGGGATCAGGCCCGCGCAGGGTCGCGTGCGTCGCGTCGAAGGTGAAGCTCAGCCCGCCGCGCCCGGCCGGGACCTCCCGCTCGGCGTTGATGTTGGCCGTGGTGCACAGGACCAGCCCGGGCTGATCGCCGCCCAGCTCGGACAGGCAAGTCGCGGAGCCGCTCTTCGTCCCGAACGGGGCGGGGTGGCCGTCCCTCGGCGCGGTCTTCCGCATGACCGCGTAGGCGCTGGCCAGCCGCCACCGGTAGATGTCGTGCAGCGATATGCGATTGGCGTCAGTCACCAGGCGCGCGGCCAGCATGACCGCGAGCGCGCCGATGACCAGCCCGGCCTGGTCGGCCCCGTAGCCGGCCGCCGCTCCGTCCTTCACCCAGCGCAGTGCGGCGACGAAGCCGGCCAGCACGACGAGGGCGCTGGCCAGCCAGGGCAGCAGCAGCGAGCGGAGGTAACCGGTGACGGTGGCGAAGAAGCCCGGCGCGGACGTGGCGCCGCCTGATTCCTGGGCCGCCTGCTGCGTCTTCAGCAGGCTCGCGAATTTGGCCAGCCCCTGCTGGGCGGACTGAGCCACGGCGACGACGGCCACGACGAAGCCGCCCACGGCGGCGGGCGTCCACGCGGTGCCGGGACCGAAGCCGAGATCGTCAAGCACGGTCTTCATGGCGCCGGCCTGCGGCCGGGACAGCCACGCGATCAGCTCGGGCACGGCCAGCATCGCCAGCGCCAGCACCAGGGTGAGGAAAACGGCCCAGCCGAGCGCCTTGACGAGTTTCTGGCTGTGACCATCCGGGCGGCGCGAGTCGGGTACCAGGGTCGCCCAGAACCACAAGAAGATGGCCAGCGACAGCACCGCGGCCACGACCGGGACGATCCACCAGGTGATCGCCGTGACCGAGGCGGTCCACTGCGGCGCGGCGGAACGGGTGGCCGCGGTAGCGGTCAGCGTCCCGGTCGAACGCAAGACCCAGCCCCACGCGTGGGCGACCGCGAAGACCGGCGTGAGGGCGAGCACGAGCGTGACCGTGACGCCGAGCAGCAGCGAAAGCACTCCGGCCAGCAGGGTCTTGGCGTCGGGCGCGAGGTACCTGGTGTTGTCCCGCAGGTGCTGCTCTTCCGGGGTGCCCGGGGCGTACGCGGGCGGGCCGGCCCCAGGTCGCTGGCCGTCCTTCCCCAGGCCGTGCGCCACCAGTGCGCGGGCCGCGGCGATGTAGCTGCCGCCGGACACGCCGAGGATCACCGCGGTCTTGCCGAGGAAGCCGGCCTGTTCCAGTCGCTGCAGCGCGCCCAGGCAGTAGGACGCCGAGCGGATGCCGCCACCAGAACAGCAGATAGCCCACCTCGGCGCGGTGCCTTCGGCGGCCTCGCCAGGGGTGGCCGCGGTGGTGAGCAGCCCGGGTGGCCCCGTCGGGGTGCTCATCTTCCGGTCACCGCCACCCACGGCTGGAACGCGTTCGTGACGCCGCGCATCGCCGGACGCAGTTCCGGGTAGTGCCGCAGCAGCACGTCCATCATGGTCGTGTCCTGCACCCAGTTCATCCCGACCTGGGTGTACATCTCGGTGGTGAAGTCCGCGGTGAAGTACCGGTCGCTGTTGAGGCGCCTGGACGCCATGAGGATGAAGATGCGGAAGGCGGTATCGGAGAACCCGAAGCCCTGGGGCTTCTTCTCGGCGAACATGCCGATGATCGTGTCGACGCGGTCGATGTCGCCGCCGTAGATGCCGCTCAGCTTCGCGGCGATCGCCTTGTCGCCGGCCAGGTCCTCGAACGACCGGGCTGGCTTGAGGTGCAGGAGGCGGCGGAACTCGTTGTAGCGGGGCACGCCGAGCTCGCGGGTGCGCAGGATGTCGGTGGCGGCCAGGTCCATCAGCCGGTCGTTGTCTGGCCGCTGGAATTCCTGCAGGAAGCGCGGGTAGTTGTTGAGGACGAGGGCGCCGGGGTAGGCGATGCCGAAGCTGTAGAACAGGTCCCGCAACGCCAGCTTGCCGGTCACCTCATGGGCAGAAGGCCCGGCGATGTCGCGGAAGGTGCACTGCTCGAGCTCTGAGTCATCGGCCACCGACCGGAACGTGTAGTCATCGGGAATGAGCGGGTGCATCCGGTAGACGATGGAGAATTCCTCGGTCAGCGAGTAGGGCACGCCGAACTGGTCGGTGGCGCTGCCCGGGATGCCGCTGATGACCTCGCTCTTGCTTATCCGCCCGAACGTCTGGCGTACCTTCTGCCCGGCGATTCCCCACCAGTTGGCGTGCAGCGCGGCCACGGTCGTCGGGTGCGCGATGATCGCCGGAGTCCATTCGGCGGTGTGGATCTTCGCGATGAGCGCCGAGATGATGAGCCGCGCCCGCTGGTAGAGCTCCTCGTCGGTCCAGCCTGGGTAGGCCCGCTTCAGCGCGTCGCACACCGCGTTGTGCTCAAGAACCCACAGCGTGAACATCATCTCCAGGCCGAGCCACCAGCCGGGCACGCGGTCGGGGCTGATCGCCGGGTCGTCGGGCAGCGCCAGCCGGCCGTCCGGCCCGATGATCAGCTTGCCGTCCGTCCCGGACCGCCGCGGCAGCTTGTCCTGGGGATCGATGCCGCCCCCGTAGACCTGCGAGCCATCCCACCAGGGCGTCTCGTGGTTGATGTAGGTCTGGGGACCGTCGCTGCCCGGCGGCCGGGTTGGGTCGGGAAGGGTCTTGAGCACCGTGAGCGGTGGTTGCGGCCACGGGTCGTCGCTGGCCAGCGGCAGTTCGTAGGTGTGGCCAGGATCGCCTTCACCATGGCTGAACCAGTCCTTGACCATGAACTGAATCCACGCGGCGGCGAGCATGTTGATGATGGTCACGGGCTGGAATGTCGCCCGGGTCAGCAACTCGCGGCTGACGGTCCTCGGATTGGGCGACAGCAGGTCGGCCGGCGATTCCTGGTAGGCCTGCGACAGCGGGATGTTGCGGCCGAACCGGGTGCCAGCCATGCCCATGGTGGGCTGCTGCAGGTCGTTGTAGGAGCCGTCGGCGGTCCGCCCGCTCAGCGCGGCGGTGGCCAGGGGCCCGGGCTGCACCGGGTTCTGGGCCGGAAGCGAGGAAGTGTCGTACAGGTTGCGCTGGCGCAGGATGTTCCGCAGGCCGATCAGGACGAGCAGGCCGATGGGCTTGGGCAGGCTGGGCCAGCCGATCCAATGGTCGACCGCCTGCGATATGCCGTCGTAGATCTTCCAGAACGGACTAACACGGTAAGGCTGCAGCGGGGGTTGCTTCTGATCTGGCATGACTGCCCCTTTCAGCGCTGGCTGCTTGTCAGGCTCCGCGCGTCATCGAGGATGACGTCGCTGGCCTTCTCGGCCAGCATGTAGACCGAGGTGACGATGAAGAACCCGGGAATCCGCGGGAAGACCGAGGCGTCCACGATGCGCAGCCGCCGGGCTCCGTGGACGCGGAAGCGGCTGTCCACCACGGCGAGCGGATCGCTGGCCGGCCCGATCGGGCACGTGCACGACGCGTGGTGACCCCAGGCCTGATCGCGTACCCAGTCCCGTAGCTGCTCCCGCGTCTGCACGGACGGGCCGGGCCAGACCTCTTCGGCGATCAGGTCGCCGGCCCGCCGCATGACGTCCCGGGCGATCTGCACGCCGTCCACGACGGCATCCAGGTCGGTGCCCTCGGTGTCGGTGCCCTCGCCGAAGTAGTGGAAGTCGATGTCCGGCGGGTCGCGCGGATCATCGGAGCGGAGCGAGACCCTGCCTGCCCGGTTAATCGTGTGCGCCTTGAGCACGGCCCAGGTGAAGTAGTCGTGGTGCCATTCCAGGCCGGCCGAGTAACCCGGGTAGTAGCCCTCGAACCGGGCGGGCAGGCCGAAGACGAAGAGGTCCGGCGCCGGCAGCTCGCGGCGGGAACGCCTGATGATGCCGACGAGGGCGCCGTTGGTCGCGTAGATGCCCTTGCCCGCCGACTGCCACTCACGGAAGGCGGGATCGGGCTCCTCGCCCGGCTTCGGCGGGCGGAACCGGTCGCCGCGCAGCAGCGAGAAGTCCCGTTTCATCTTGCTGACGACGCCGACCTCATAGCGGTCTTGCAGGTTGAGCCCGACTCCGGGCAGCTCGAGGCGGACCGGGATGCCGAACCGGTCCAGCTCCTCGCGCGGCCCGATGCCAGACAGCTTCAGCAGCTGGGGCGTGTTGAACGCCCCGGCCGCCAGGATCACCTCACGTGACGCGAACGCCTGCTGCGCGGGCGGCATCGCGCCGCGGGCCGGGTGCGGATCGCAGCCGTAGGCGTGGGGGGCGGCGATGTACTCCACGCCCGTGGCCGTCAGGCCCTCGTCGAGCAGCACCCGGGTGGCCAGGCATCCGGTACGGACGTGCAGGCGGTCGGGGAAGCGCGCGGTCACCTCGCGTATTCGCTCGCGGCTGCCGTTGCGGTGGCCACCGCGCACGGCCAGGGGAATCTGCCACAGCCCCTCGGGAAGGGCGCGGACGCGCCAGTCGTTGGGATCGACCCAGCTGCCCAGGCCCTCGAGCGGTTCGAGTGGCCGCCCGAGGAAATCCTCGAGGTGCGCGACCGCCGCGTCCAGGAGGATCCCGCGCAGCTCGTCGTCCGCGACCGCCAGCGCGGGGTCGGCCAGTGAGGTGCCCAGCCAGCCGCCGAAGCCGTGCCTGGCCTCGTTCTTGAACCGCTCGGAAATCAGCGGCAGGCGGGTGACCAGCGCGGCCAGCAGCGCGCTGGCGGGCCGCCGCCACGGCCGCGGCCAGTACCCGCAGTCTTCGAGCCGCTCGAAGTAGGCCCGCATGGTGCCCGCCGCCCAGGACTGGTCACCGGTCAGCGCGGCGATCCCGTCCCAGTCCTGCGCGTGCGGGTAGATGGTGATCATCGCATTGTGGGCGGTGCAGCCGCCCAGCGCGGCCGCTCGCGGGTAGAAGACCCCGCCCCGGGCGGCTACGTATTTTCTGTCCCGCTCGGCCTGCTCCGGGCTGGCGTAGTGACGCACGAAGAATTCCCAGCTCATCGCCGGGTCCTCGGTCGCCAGGCCGTTAAAAACGGGGACGGCGTAGTCATCGCTGTCGGGGCCGCTCGCGCCCTGGTCGCCGGCCTCGAGCAGCAGGACGCGCATGCCGTTCTCCGCCAGCCGGGCGGCCAGCGGGCCGCCGCCGGCGCCGGACCCGACCACGATGTAGTCGTAAGTGGCGCCGGGCTCGTGGCCCGGGCCTGCGGTCACGTCGCTGCCTCGCGTCGGCTGGACACCCAGGCGGCGACGGCGAGCGCGGTGTTGAGTGCCGAGATGAGGGTGATCGGCACGGCCATCTGCGGACGCAGCCGCCCTGAGGTCCCGAGCGTCGCGGCCGTCAGCGTGTCGCTGGCGTGGATGACGACGGCCTGGCTGACGGTGTGCTGCAGCGGCTGGCCGTGCTCCGTTATCAGGTCCGCGCCGATCAGCACGGTGCGCACGCCGAATAGCCGCAGGCCGTAAATGGCCGCCGCGTCCTTTTCCGGGTCTTCCCCGAACCGTTTAATGATCACCGACGGGGCTACCAGCGCGAGCGTGCCGGTTCCGATGCGGATCGCCGCCAGCGCATACCTCGCCTTGGACAGTGCAGTCACGGGGGCCTCCCGACCAGCCTCATGATCATCTTTAAGCCTGCGGTACGACGGATCAAGCACACTCGCGCAAAGGTCTACCGGGAAGAGGAGCCGGCTCCCTCACTTGATACAGGTAACACTCAGCTAAGAGCAATCGAACCGGTATAGATAATCTGCGATAAATCAAGTTATAAATATTCGAAAGAAGCCGTCTGGCGCAGGCAGGAGGCACCGAGGGTGGCAGGCGGGACACTCCGCCGCCGGGAGGCACTCGTCGCGCTTGGCGGCGCGGCGATCCTCGCGGGGGATTCGGCCTACCTGGCGGCGGGCGAGGCCCGTGCCTGCCCCGGCCGCCCTGGCCTGAGCATCCCCGGTGCCAGCGTCCCTGACGCCTACAGTCCCGGCGCCACCTACGCGCCCGATGGCACCGCGGGCAAGACGGCCGCGGTGCCGCGGGCCGACGTCCGCGTCCTCGCCGGCCCGTTCCAGGGCAACCAGCGGCGCAACCTCGCCTACCTGCTTTTCCTTGACCCGGACCGGATGCTGCGCAGCTTCCTGGTTAACTACGGGCTCCCGGTGCGGGCACTGCCGATTGGCGGCTGGGAGAATCCCGCCTCCCGGATCCGCGGCCACGTGACGGGCCACCTGCTGTCGGCTCTCGCCTGGGCCTACGCGGGCACCGGGACGACCGCCAGCGACCACGACCGGCGGGCGCTCAAGGCCAAGGGCGACTACCTGGTCGCCCAGCTGGCGAGCCTGCAGGCCAGGGCACCGAAGGCCGGCTACGGCGACGGGTATCTCTCGGCCTTTCCCGAGCAGTACTTCACCTGGCTGGAAGACGGCCAGTTCAGCCGGGTCTGGTCGCCGTTCTACATGATCCACAAGTACCTGGCGGGCCTGATCGACCAGTACCAGCTGGCCGGGAACAGCCTGGCCCTTGACGTGGCGGCCCGGCTCGCCAACTGGGTCGACCGCCGTACCAGGAACCTGTCGTACCAGCACATGCAGGCGGTCCTTGAGGTGGAGTTCGGCGGCCTGCCCGAGGCCCTGGCCAACCTCTACGCGATCACGGGGGATACGGCGACGCTACGGACGGCCGAGCGCTTTTACCACGCGAGGTTCCTCGACCCCCTGGCCGGCAACACCGACAGCCTCGAGGGCTGGCAGTGCAATGTCTCGACGCCGAAGGTCATCGCGGCGGTGCGGCTGGCCGAGGAGACCGGGAACGCGAAGTACTGGAACGCGGCGGTCAACTTCTGGCGCATCTCCACGGCCCACCACTCGTACGCGATCGGCGGCCAGGGCAACCATGAGCACTGGGGGCCGCCGGACGTGGTCGCCGGCGAGCTGTCGAACTACACGTGCGAGGGCTGCGTCAGCTACAACATGCTGAAGCTCACCCGGCTCCTGCACTTCCATGACCCGGGCAACGCGGCCTACATGGACTACTACGAGCGCACACTCATCAACCACATGCTCGGTGCCCAGGACCCGGGTTCCCCGCATGGCTTCGTCTCCTACTACACGGGCCTGTCGCCGGGCGCGCACAAGCAGGTCCCGGCGAACTACTTCCCCGGCGCCGACGAGAACGTCTTCGCGACCGACTACGACACGTTTACCTGCGACACCGCGACCGGCCTGGAAACACCGACGCGCTTTACCGACACCATCTACACCCGGGACCCCGACGGCGCGCTTCGCGTCAACCTCTTCATCCCCTCGCGCGTGAGCGTCGCTGGCCTGAGGTTCCGCCAGGGCACCAGCCTGCCCGGCGGCCCGGTGACCACCCTCACGGTCGAAGCGGGCACCGGGCCGCTGACCCTCAGGGTCCGCGTCCCCGGCTGGGCCACGTCGGTGCGGGCGGCCCTGAACGGCAGGCCGCTACCCGCCGGAGCGGCGACCGTCGAGGTCGCCCGCGCGTGGCAGCCCGGCGACGAGCTCGCGATCTCCCTCGGCCTGGACCTGGCCCTGCAGCAGGCCCCTGACAACCCGCACGTCGCGGCGCTCGCCTACGGCCCCGTCGTGCTGGCCGCCCTGACGGGCAGCGCCTCCGGGATGCCGGCCATCGACGTGTCATCCGTCCGGCAGGTGAGTGCCTCGCCCCTGGCCTTCCAGGCGCTCGGTGCCGTCGCGGCCCCGGGCGGGACCCGCGTCATGCCCCTCATCCCGGTCGGCGACGTGGTCCACCAGCGCTACGCCACTTACTGGCACGTCCAGTAAGTGGCGCAGCGAACGTGGGGACAGTCAGGCGGCGGGCTGCTGGGACCAGGATTCGGAGCCGCTGCCGTTGCAGGTGTACATGTCGGCGGTGGCGTAGTTCGCGGTGGAGGCCCCGAGCACGCTGAGGCACAGGCCCGACTGGACGCCGACGATCGTTCCCGATGAGGTCACGGTCCACTGCTGGCCGGCCGCCCCGGTGCAGGGCTCGATGTCGACGCCGGCATAGGTAGCGGTCGAGCCGCCAGCCACCTGGAGGCAGTCGCCGGACAGGCCGCCGACGATCGCGCCATCGGAGTTGAGCGTCCAGTTCTCGCTGCCGCTGCCATTGCAGGTGTAGATCTCGGCGGCCGCTCCCGGCGCGGTCGAGGCGCCGGCCACGCTCAGGCACTTGCCCGACAGCCCGCCCGCCAGCGTGGTGTTCTCGGCGGCCGAGGAACTGAACGTCAGGATCTCGGCGCTGCCAGCCGCCACCGTCACCGTGGCCGTGTCGCCGCCCACGTCGAAGCCATCCGGGCTCGGGGCAGCCAGGGCGCCGTCGGCCTGGACGGCCTGCCCGCCAAGAGTGATGCCGCTGGTGGCGGACAGGCCGCCGCTCGCGGTGAGGCTCACCTGGCTGGCCCAGCCGTAGGAGGCGGGCAGGTCCAGCTGCACGGTGGTTGACCCGGTGGTCGAGGGGTCGTCCACGTCGTCGAGGACCACGGTCATCGTCCCGTTGGCATGCTGGACGGCGTAGGCCCGCACGTCCGCCCACACCGGGTTGCTCAGGTTCAGGAACGCGCCGGTGCCCACGTCGTGCAGCGCGGCCAGGCCGTAGTACTCCGGCTGGGCCGCCAGGTCGCCCGCGGTGGCGTCCGCGGCGGTCGGCGCGCACAGCGGCGTGTAGTACATGAACAGGGGCTTGGCCGTGTCGCACTGGACGACCGTGCCGTGCATGTAGTCGCCGGCCACGCCCTCGCGCGCCATCACCAGCTGGTCGTCGATCTCCCACAGGGCCGCGGCGAACACGTCGCTCACTCCCTGCTGTCCCTCACACACCACGGAATTGCCCTCGTCGATGACCGCCGGCACGCCCAGTGGCGCGGCCGCCGCCACCGCCTCGTCTGCCTCGGCCTTCTCGTCGTCGCGTACCGTCGTGCCGAGAAGTTCCGCGACCGTCGGGCTGCCGCCGCAGGTGCTGCTGGTCAGCGGATAGTAATGGCTTGTCAGCTCGGTGACCTGCGGTGCGGGCAGCGCCTCCTGCGCGCTGACGAACGCCTGCTGGAAGCTGTCGTCCGGTGCCCCGGCCGCGTCGGTGCCCTCGATCGGCACGCCCGGCGCCGCCTGCTCGATGGCCGTGACATACGCCGCGAAGTCGGTCAGGTACTGCGACGGGTCGCTCTCGTACTGGGAGTACAGGTCCGGCTCGTTGCCGATCTCGATGGCCTGCAAGGAGGAGCCCAGCGCCGCCTGCGCGTACTGCGCCTCGTTGGCCGCCCGGGCCGGGTCGTACTCCTTCAGGTTGACGCCCAGGATCACCTTCCAGCCGCTGGCCCGGGCCAGCCCGGCCAGCGCTGTCAGGTCAGCCGGGGTGATCGTGGCGATCGACCAGGATGGGGCGGTCTCGCCGGTGGAGGTCCAGAAAGTCTCGTCGACCGTGTTGCCGCCGATGCGCATCACGGAGGACGGGCTGATCGTTTCGAGGTAGGCCGCCAGGTCGCCACCCGTGAATCCGGGCAGCGCCAGGTCAGAGGCCTCGAAGGACAGGCCGGCCGAGGACCCGGTCAGCGACGTGCCCGTGGTGGTCGGGCTGATGGTGATGACCTGCGGGGTGGCGGCGGTCGCGGCCGGCGCGGTGCTAGCCAAGACAACGGCGGCCAGCAGCGTGACTGAACGGCCGGGGCGGAGGAGGCTACAAAGACGGTGGAGCACAGGGGTACGGGCCATCGGTTGAGCGCCTCCTGTGAGCGATTGGGCGGGCGAAGTGCCGGTCTTTACAAATAATAAGAAACTTTCCTATTATTTAACAGGTGGGGGTCGGATCACGCCCGGGAAGGACCGCGCCTTGCGACCTCCAGCCATGCCCGCCTCTCGCCGGCCACGCGGCCTGCTAGCCGCCGGGGCGGCCGCCCTGCTCATCTGCCTTGGCGGCGGTGCCGGCCTCACCGCGATCGGCGCTGTCGGGCAAGCCAGCGCACAGACGGACAACCTGCTGGTCAACCCGGATTTCGCGACCGGCAGCCTGAGCGGGTGGACCTGCGACGCGGGCACCGCGGCCGTCGTGACCTCCCCGGTGTACCCGGGCTCGAGCTACGCCCTGGCCGGGACCCCGACATCATCCGACGATGCCCAGTGCACCCAGACCGTCAGCGTGCAGCCGGATACCTCGTACACCTTGTCGGGGTATGTCGAGGGCGCCTACGTGTACCTGGGCATCACGGGCGGGAGCGACGACTGGACGCCCTCCGCGACCAGCTGGGATGAGCTGACGACCACGGTCACCACCTCCTCCGGCCAGACCAGCCTTCAGGTCTACGTCCACGGGTGGTACGCCCAGGGCACCTACTATGCCGGCAACCTGGCGCTGACGGGACCGGCCGGTTCTTCGCCGACCCCGACGCCAACCCCGACGGTCACGCCTACCTCCTCGCCCCCGCCCGGCTCGTGGACGCACCCGGTGTACTACATGCCGCTGGACAACGATCCGCCGCCGGCCTCCCAGATCATCGCCGGCTCCGGGGAGACGGAGTTCAACCTTTCGTTCGTCCTTGACGCGGGCGGTTGCACGCCGGCGTGGGACGGCGATTCGAGCGAACTGGTCTCGAACGACACCGCGGTGCTCGCCGACGTGCAGGCCATCCGGGCGGCGGGCGGCGATGTCGCGGTGACCTTCGGCGGCTACAACGGCACCGAGCTCGGCACGGATTGCGGCTCAGCCTCGGCGCTGGCCGCCGCTTACCAGGAAGTGATCACCAAGTACAGCCTGACCCGCGTCGACTTCGACTATGAGAACGGCGCCCTGGACAGCAACACCGCGATCCGCTTCGGCGCCATCCACATCCTGGAGCAGGAAGACCCTAACCTGCACGTCTCGCTGACCGTGCCGATGACCACGGTCGGGTTCCCCGGCACGGGCACTGACGAGATCGAGGCGGCGATCGCGAACGGCGCCCGGCTTGACGTCATCAACATCATGGACTTCGACGTAGGGCTGACCTCAGGCACCGAGACCGCGCAGACCGAGGCCATCGCCCAGGACGCCGTAT
>Ga0335072_10012464_pt1 | contig 12135 bp, 8 predicted proteins | sample Lox_Sample_21_FD_206725 | JGI IMG/M metagenome (GOLD analysis project Ga0335072, IMG submission 206725) | Soil microbial communities from Loxahatchee National Wildlife Refuge, Florida, United States - Lox_Sample_2.1 | ecosystem: Environmental > Terrestrial > Soil > Wetlands | place: USA: Florida...
CGTGCTCGCGGCCGACCTGATCGAGGGACAGCGCACCGACCTGCGGCTCGCCGGCCAAGAGCCCGCCGGCCAAGAGCCCGCCGGCCAAGAGCCCGCCGGCCAAGGACTCGCCGGCCAAGGACTCGCTGGGGAAGACCGAGCCGACGAACGTAGCTGGCGTCCCGTCCGGCCGGGGCCGGACGGGCACGGCCTCGACCACCTTGTCTGGTCGGCGGCGCCGCCGGTCCGGCGGGTCGAGGAGATCAGCCCGGTGTCGGTGACCCAGATCGGGGCCGGCCGGCAGGTCGTCGACCTCGGCCAGAACATCAACGGCTGGGTGCGCCTGGCGGACCTCGGCCCCGCCGGGACCGAGGTCACCCTCACCCACGGCGAGTGGCTTGGCGAAGAGGGCGACGTGACCGTCGAGCACCTGCGTCCCGACTTCCCCTTCCTGCCCCGTCCGCTGTCGGCAGGCCAGGTAGACACGGTCATCTCCAACGGACGGGCAGGCGGCTTCGAGCCGCGGCACACTACCCACGGGTTCCAGTACGTGCGGGTCGACGGCCATCCCGCGGTCCTGTCTCGCGACACGGTCACCGGCGTCGTCGTGCACAGCGACATGCGCCGCACCGGGTGGTTCGAGTGCAGCGACGACCGGGTGAACCGGCTGCACGCCGCCGCCGTCTGGAGCTTCCGCGGTAACGCCTGCGACATCCCCACCGACTGCCCCACCAGGGAACGCGCCGGATGGACGGGTGACTGGCAGCTGTTCGTCCCGGTCGCCGCGTTCCTCTACGACGTGGCCGGCTTTTCTGTCAAGTGGCTGCGCGACCTGCTCGCCGATCAGTGGGACACCGGCGTGGTGTCCAACGTGTCGCCGCTGCCCAGAGCCGAAGGCAGGCACGGTCCTGTCGGCGGCTGGCATGGCTCGGCCGGCTGGGGCGACGCGGCCGTCATCGTGCCCTGGGAACTGTACCGGGCCTACAGGGACGAAAAGATCCTCGACGAGCACTGGAATTCCGTCACCGCCTGGCTCGGCTACCTCGAGCGCACCGCGGCCGCAGGCCGGCACCCGGACCGGATCAGCAGGTCCGCGACGCCGGCCGGCCACGAGCGCTACCTGTGGGACACCGGCTTCCAGTTCGGCGAGTGGAAGGTACCCGGCGAGGACATCACCGACATGGCGGCCTACCAGGCCAGTGACCGGGGCCACGTCGCGACCGCGTATTTCTTCCGCTCCGCGCTGCTGGCGTCCGAGGCCGCAGGCGTCCTTGGCAGAAAGGCCGACGCCGACCGGTACGCCGAGCTCGCGGCGCGCGTGCGAGACGCCTGGCAGCGGGAGTTCATCGACGCCGACGGGGTGATCCGCCCTTGCGACCAGCCGACCCTGGTGCGCGCCCTCGCCTTCGGGCTGGTACCTGACGACCTGCGCGAACAGACCGCGGCGGGGCTGGCGGTCCTGGTCCGCGCGGCGGACACGCACCTGCGCACCGGGTTCCTGTCGACTCCGTACCTGCTGCCCGTGCTGGCCGACCACGGACACGCGGACCTGGCCTACGAACTGCTGCTGCGGGACACGCCTCCCTCCTGGCTCGCCATGGTCGACCGCGGCGCGACCACCGTGTGGGAATCGTGGGAGGGTGTCGACTCCGCAGGCCTGCCGCATGAGTCGCTTAACCACTACTCCAAGGGCGCGGTGATCGATTTCCTGCACCGCTACACCGCTGGCATCCGCCTGGCGGGTGACCCCGGCCAGGCGGGCTACCGCTCGTTCGTCGTCGAGCCGGTACCCGGGGGCGGCATCACACGCGCGTCAGCCGCCCACGAGTCCCCGTACGGCCGGATCGAGTCGTCGTGGGAAATCACCGGCGGCGGCCGCATGCACCTGGCCGTCCGCGTGCCGCCAGGCACGACCGCCACGGTCCGGGCGAACGGGACGGAGACGGTGGTCGCACCCGGACAGCATGAATTCGGCTGAGGTCATAAAAGGTGTAAAAAACTCCAGGCGGGTAGTCACTGAGCCATGCTCAGGATCAGGCAGTGGTTCGGCAGGAGACGAGAGGTCGTCTGGGCCGAGCCGGAGCTTCCGCCGTTCATCAAGATCAATCCCATGGCCGCCGGGGCACCGTTCGGCACCCTCCAGCCTGGTGACATAACAATGGGCATGATGGCCAGGGAGTTCCTCGACCTCCCGGACGAAGACCCGGAATAAACGCCGGGCGTAACATCCGCCGCGCGTCACCCGACCGGATTAGAAACCAGGGAAGACTGACCTGAGTTCGGTGAGCGTGACGCCCGAAGCCTCGATCTCGGCCGGGTCATCGAGGCGGCCGGTGAGCAGCCGGACGAATGACTCCGCGGACAGGGCGACGGACGCGGTCGCCGCGTCGTCCGCCGCGCAGGGGACCACGCTCACCCCGCCCGTGTCGAGCGTGTAGGCGCGCTGCGGGCCGGTGGTGGTGATGGCGACGGTGACCGGGGCCGGCGCCTTCTTGCCGACGAATCCGGCAAGTCGCGGCACCTGATCGACGAGCAGTTCCACGGCGTCCGGCGCGATCCTGGCGGCCGGGTCGCGCACGACCGCGACGTCCCAGGTGTGCAGCGCGTGCTCGCCGAGCCGCATGCCGAGGAAGCCGGCCAGGTCAAGCGGCACGGGACCGAACATGGTCACCTGGAACGCCGCGCGCTCCTCCGGGCTCAGTGACTCGATCCGAGACACCAGGGCCTCGTTCGCCTCGATCGACCGCGCCGCCTGTTCCTCCGGGGGCAAGGCGTTCCAGATCTCCCAGATCTGCTGGAATCCCTCCCGGGACGGCAGGTCGCCGCCCGTTACCCCGGGCTCGATGTACTGGGAGAAGATCTCCGCGCCGCTGCCCAGGTGGGACAGCACGTCGGCGATCGACCATTCTGTGTCATAGGACTGAGCACGCAGTCCGTCACCGTCGAGTCCGGCGACAAGGCCGGCCAGCCGGTCGTGAGAGGCGCGGACGGCCCGCACCCAGGGGGTCGCGTCAGTTACGGTAGCCACGCTGCTAGATCCTAGAGGCCCCCGCGCCCGCCCCGCGACCGGTACCCGTGTGCGCCGACTGCGCCGCCAGGCGGCCGCCGTCCAGGCGGAGGACCTGGTCGACGGTGCCCGGCGCGACCGGACGGTGGGTGATGAGCAGGACCGTGCGGCCTTCGACAGCGGACAGCAGGTCCGTGGTCAGCTCGTCGGCGGTCGCCTCGTCGAGATGCTCGGCGGGCTCGTCGAGGATCACCACAGGGAAATCCGCGAGCAGCACCCGGGCGAGGGCCAGCCGCTGCCGCTGCCCGCCGGATAGCCGGGTGCCGTGCTCGCCGACCGGGGTCGCCAGGCCGAGCGGCAGCGAGTCGGTCCAGTCAAGCAGCCGCGCCCGGGCCAGCGCGGAGCGCAGTTCACCGGGGCTGGCCGACGGTTTCGCGAGCCGCAGGTTGGCCTCCAGGGTGGAGTCGAAGACGTGCGCGTCCTGCTCGCACAGCCCGATCACCGAGCGCACCGCATCCGAGCTCAGGGTGCGGATGTCCCTCCCGCCGAGGGTCACCATGCCCTCGGTGTAGTCGAGGAAGCGCAGCAGCACCATGGCGAGTGTCGTCTTGCCTGCCCCCGAAGGGCCGGTGATGGCGGCGCGCGACCCGGCGGGGACATCGAACCACACGTCGCGGAGCGCGGCCTGCCCCGGCGTCCACCCCGCCGTCAGGCCGCGCACTGACAGGTCGTACGGCGGCCAGGGAAGAGCCGCGGGGACAGACGGCTCGGTTACCTGGGCGGGCCGGCCCAGGACGTCCGCCACCCGCGCCCCGGCCGCGCGCAGCCGGGGAATTTCCTGCGCGGCGGGGGCGAGCCCCGCGAACACCTCGTGCGCCGCCAGCGGGGTGAGCACGACCACCGCGAGCAGCACGCCCGCGAGGCCGCCGGAGCGGACCGCGGGAACGGCGTAGTACAGCGCACCGCAGACCGCCGCGCCGGCCGCCAGCGCGCTCACCGCCGCCGCCGCTCCCCTGGCATATCCCGAACGGATCGTGGCTCCGCCCACCCGCGCCCCGTTGCCCTGGACGGCGGCGAGAGCGCGGTCGTCCGCGCCGAAGGCGGCCAGTTCCGCGGCGCCGTCAAGCAGTTCCATCGTGGCGGCGGCCAGTTCCCCGCGCAGCGGCACGAGCCCGCGTTCCTCTCGCCGGGACAGTGCGACCGCGACGGCGGGCGCCGCGAGGGCCGACACGACAAGGGTCGCGGCGAGCACCAGTCCGGCCGCCGGAGACAGAACGCCGACGACGGCGACCGCCCCCGCGCCGGCGAGCGCCGCCGCGGCGAACGGGAGGCGGACGCGGAGCCAGCGGTCGGCGAGGGAATCGATGTCGGCCACCAGGCGGGCGATCAGGTCACCGGAGCGGTAGTCGGCCAGGCCCGCCGGTGCCAGCCTGGCCAGGGCGTCGTAGGCGAAGACGCGGCGAGTCGCCAGGAGCCTGAGAGCCGCGTCGTGCCCGGCAAGCCGCTCGGCGTAGCGGAGGCCCGCGCGGCCGAGCCCGAACGCCTGAACCACGGCGGCCGGCGCCATCAGGTAGAGCACCGGCGGCCGCTGCGCGGACCAGGAGATCAGCCAGGCCGAGGTCGCGAGCAGCCCGACCGAGCAGGCGGCGGCCAGCGCCCCAAGGACCCCGGCGAGCACGAGCCGTACCCGGTTGCCCGCGGTGCCGCGGTCCCCCGGGTCCGCGCTGGCGCGCTTGATGCTGTTATCCGGGCTCGTCATGCGTGGACCTCCGCGGGCTCCTCGATCGCGGTCCGCGCGTCCCACTCGACGCGAGCGGCGAGATCGACGACCTCGTCCGCGGCGGCGATGACCGCCGGGCGGTGGCTCACCACGACGACGGCGTGCCCCGCGCCGGCGTAGCGGCGGAGAGTGGCGGTGACGACTGCCTCGCGTTCCGGGTCCAGGCCCGCGGTCGGCTCGTCAAGCAGCAGCAGGGACGCTCCCGGCAGCAGCGCGCGGGCCAGTGCGACACGGCGGCGCTGGCCGGCCGACAGGCCCGAGCCGCGCTCGCCGAGCATCCGGGCGAGGTCGACGTCGTCGAGGGCGGCGTCCATGGCCGCCGCCGCCACGGCATCGTCGGGCGCACCGGGCCAGCCGAGCCTGACGTTCTCCGCCACCGTGCCAGCGAACAGCGTCGGGTCCTGCGGCAGCCAGCCAGCGGCCAGGCTCGGGGCGGCCTGGTGAAGCGTTCCTGGCAAGCGCGCGCCGGGCGTGCTCCGCGACTCCCGGGCCACGGTCCGGCCCGGCGGCAGGCCGCGCCCGTTCTGAGTGCCGGTGAACGGCTCGGCGGCGGACCGCGGCACCTCCGCCGCGGGCGGCGGCTGGCCGGGGCGGCTGGTGATGGAGCCCGTGTCCGGCTCGGCGAAGCCGAGCAGGACCGACAGCATCGTGGTCTTGCCGCACCCGCTGGGTCCGACCAGGACGGTGAGGCGGCCGGGCGCGATGCTGAACGTCGCGCCGGACGGGGCGGGTTCGGCGCGGCCCTCGTGCCGGACGCTTACCCCTTCGACACGCACGGGGTGCCCGGCCGCGAGACTTTCGGCTGCCCGCCTGGCCGCGCCTGGCTCACCCGATCCCGCGAGCGCCTCGCTGCCGGACGCCGGGCCACCGGGCACGTCGCCGTTGGCTGCCCCGCCGCCACGCGCCGGCGTTTCGAGGATGGCGAAGACCTGGCCGGCCGCGGCCAGGCCGTCGGCGGTGGCGTGGAACTGCGTGCCGAGGGCGCGCAGCGGCAGGTAGGCCTCGGGAGCGAGGATGAGGACGAACAGCCCGGTCCGCAGGTCCAGGTGGCCGTAGGCGAGGCGCAGCCCGATCTCGGTGGCGACCAGCGCGACCGACATGGTGGCGATCAGCTCGAGAGCGAGGCTGGAGGCGAACGCCAGCCGCAGAGTGGCCATCGTGGCGCGGCGGTACTCCCGGGTGACCCGTGCGATCTGAGACCGCTGGGCGTCCGCCCGACCGAAGACCCGCAGCGTCGGCAGCCCGCTGACCACGTCGTGGAAGTGGTGCGCGAGGGTGGCCAGGGCCCGCCAGCGCAGTTGCGCGTGCCGGCTCGTCGCCATGCCGATGAAGGCTCCGAACAGCGGGATGAGCGGCAGGGTGAGCGCGACCGCGGCCCCCGATAGCGGATCGGCGACGGTGATGACCGCCAGCACCGCGAGGGGGACCACGGCGGCGAGGAAAAGCGCGGGCAGGTAGCTGGTGAAGTAGCCGTCGAGCCCGTCCAGACCAGTGGTGGCGAGTTGAGTGAGCGCGGCGGCGTCGCGGGCGGGCTCTGCGCCCTGCACCGCGCCGCGCCGCCATGCCGGGCCAAGCGCGATGACGCGGGCCAGCAGCGCGCCGCGCAGCTGCGTCTTGGCGGCGGCGCTGGCCCGGTGGGCGAGGGCCTGCGCCCCCCACGCCGCCGCCGCGCGGACTACGACCAGGGCGCCGAGCAGGGCGAGCGTCAGGCCGGCCAGCGCGGCTTTATCGACAAATACCTCAGCGACGACCGTCGCGAGCAGCCACGCCTGTGCGATCGTCAGGCCCGCGGTGATCGCGCCGAGCCCGGCGAGACCGCCGATCGCGGCCCGGGCGCGGCCGGCGTGCCGCAGCAGCCTGGGGTCAAGGGGTCGCATCTGAGTGCCGCCCGGCGCTATCCGGAGACCCGCGGCTCGGTGCGCGGGCCGCCGGGGGTGGGCGGCGTTGTTTGTGCCGGCTGCGGCAATGACTGCGGCGGAGCGGTCACCCGCTTGCGGAACACCCAGTAGGTCCAGGACTGGTAGGCGAGCACGAACGGCAGGAAGATGCCAGCGACCACCGTCATGACCGCGAGGGTCTGGGCCGCGGAGGCGGCGTTCGCCGTGGTCAGATCGTAGGCGGCGGACAGCGTCGAAGGCAGCACGCGCGGGTAGAGTGCGGCGAACATGGCCGCGGTCGCGGCGGCGATCGCGATGGCGCTGGCGGCGAACGCGGCTCCTTCCCGTCCCCGCCAGCCGGCCAGCAGCCCGGTGACGAGCGCCGCGGCAGCGAACGCCGCGCAGCAGGCGGACGCGATGCCCTCGCCGGACGTGGCCGAGGCGCGGTACGACAGCTCAGTCCACGCGAGGAAGCCGGCCCCGGCGGCGATCGCGACCAGGCCGACCCCGGTGGCCGCCTTGACGGCGCGCTCGCGCAGGTCCCCGGTCGTCTTCAGGGCGAGGAACAGCGCGCCGTGCAGGGTGAACAGGGTGAGGGTGGTGACGCCCCCGAGCAGCGCGTAGGGGTTGAGGAAGGTGAAGAAGTTCCCGGTGAAGTGCTGGGCCACGTTGAGCGGGATGCCGCGCAGGATGTTGCCGAACGCCACGCCCCACAGCAGGGCCGGCAGCAGCGAGCCGAGGAAGATCGCGGCGTCCCATCCGGCGCGCCAGCGCGGATGGTCCCTCTTGCCCCGGTACTCGAACGCGACGCCGCGGATGATCAGCGCGACGAGAACCAGCAGCAGCGGCAGGTAGAACGCGCTGAACATGGCCGCGTACCAGGCCGGGAACGCGGCGAACGTGGCTCCGCCGGCGGTGAGCAGCCAGACCTCGTTCCCGTCCCAGACCGGGCCGATCGTATTGATCATTACCCGCTTGGTGGTGTCGTCTCCGCGGCCGAGGAACGGCAGCAGGATGCCGACACCGAAGTCAAAGCCTTCCAGGACGAAGTAACCCGCCCACAGCACGGCGATGGCGATGAACCACAAATCGGAGAGATGCATTTGCCCTGTGCCTTTCCGCGCTCAGTAGACGAGTTGCATCGGCGACTCGGCGTCGCCGCCGGTGTCAGTGCCGCCGCCGGAGTCACCGTCGGCGCCTGGTAGCGGCTCGCTGGTCAGCCCGGCCTTGATGTACTTGAGCATCAGCCCGCCCTCGATGACCGCGAGGATCCCGTACAGCAGGGTGAAGATGATCAGCGATGCGAGGACTTCGCCCGCGGAGTTGGCGGACACGCCGGCCGAGGTCTTCAGCTGCCCGTAGACCAGCCACGGCTGACGGCCCATCTCGGTCATGATCCAGCCCATCGTGTTGCCGAGCAGCGGCAGCAGCGGCAGGATGACCGCCCCGGCGACGAGCGCACCGCGCCACACCCCGCCGCGGCGGCCGGCGAACGCCGGGGTCCGCCCGCGCCTGGTGACCCACAGCGCCACGATGGCGATCAGCGCGGCGAGCAGCCCGAACCCGATCATCAGCCGGAACGACCAGTAGGTGACGGGGATGACCGGCAGATAGGAACCCGGCCCGAACTGCGCCTGGTACTGGGCCTGGAGGTTGTCGATGCCCTGTACCTGCGCGCTCCAGTTGCCGGTGGCGAGGAACGACAGCACCCGGGGGATGGTGATCTCGAACACCGGATGCGAACCGTTCAGCGATCCGATCGTGAGCAGGGAGAACGGCGCGGGCTTGGCTGTGTGGTACAGCGCCTCGGCGGCGGCCATCTTCATCGGCTGGTACTGGGTGGTGAACAACTTGCCCTGGGTGTCGCCGGTGATGACCACGGCGACGGCGCCGGCGATCGCGGTGATCGCCCCGGCCTTGAGCGCGTGCCTGAACGCCTGGGCATGGTCCGCCGCGATCGGCGTCTTGCGCAGCAGCTGCCACAGCGCGATGCCGGCGACCAGGGACCCCGCGGTCAGGAAGCACCCGGCGATCACGTGCGGGAACCCGGCCAGCTGGGCCGGGTTGAACAGCACCTTGGCGAAGGACTGGAGGTCGTCCTGGTGCGTCTTGGGGTTGTAGGTGTAGCCGACCGGGTGCTGCATCCACGCGTTGGCGGTGAGGATGAAGTAGGCAGAAAGCAGGGTGCCGGTCGCGGCGATCCACATGCAGGCGGCGTGCACCTTCGGCCGCAGCCGGTCCCAGCCGAAAATCCACAGGCCGAGGAACGTGGATTCAAGGAAGAACGCGAGCAGCGCCTCGATGGCCAGGGGCGCGCCGAAGATGTTTCCCACGAGCCGTGAATAGGCGGACCAGTTCATGCCGAACTGGAACTCCTGCACTATTCCGGTGACAACACCGAGCGCGAAGTTGATCAGGAACAGCTTGCCGTAGAACTTGGTGAGCCGCAGCCAGCGCTCGTGCCCGGTCCTTACCCAGGCCGTTTCGAATCCCGCGACCAGGAACCCGAGCCCGATAGTAATCGGGACAAAGAGAAAGTGGTAGACGGTGGTAATGCCGAACTGCCACCGCGATAGGTCAAGCACGTCCACCCGTTTGCCTCCGCCTGACGTGAGGGGTTATCACCCGGAATCATTTCGGCCCGCATAGCGCACAGCGCGGCAGGCGCACGGTGCGGATAACAGGGAACCATTTCCAGGCACGGGGTATTAAGGGCCGCACGGCCCGGTCCGCCCGGGACGAACGTCCCACCCTCTCCGTGGGTTTACTTGCGCCGGGTTACGCGGTCGCCGCGGCGGCGGCGCGGCCGGCGATCCGGCCGGAGAACAGGCAGCCGCCGAGGAACGTCCCCTCGAGCGAGCGGTACCCGTGCATCCCCCCGCCGCCGAATCCGGCCGCCTCGCCCGCCGCGTACAGCCCGGGCACCGGCTTGCCGGCGGCGGACAGCACCCGGGACGAGAGGTCGGTGTGCAGCCCGCCCAGGGTCTTGCGGGTCAGCACCCGCAGCCGCACCGCGATCAGCGGCCCGGCCGCCGGGTCGAGCAGCGCGTGCGGCCTGGCGACCCGGATGAGACGGTCCCCGAGGTAGGCCCGCGCCCGGCGGATCGCGTGGACCTGGAAGTCCTTGCCGAAGGGCCGTGTCACGTCCGCGTCCCGTGCCAGGACCTCCCGCTCGATGGCGGCCGGGTCGAGGGCCGGAGCGGAGCCGGTCAGGTCGTTCATCGCGGCGACCAGGCGCGCCACGTCCGGCGCGGTCACGAAGTCGGCGCCCCGGTCGAGGAACGCCTGCACCGGCCCGGGTACCGCGCCGCCGAACCGGCTGGCCAGCATGGCGCGCCGGTCCCTGCCGGTGAGGTCGGGGTTCTGCTCGGAGCCGGACAGCGCGAACTCGCGCGCGATGATGCGCTTCGTCAGGATGAACCAGGAGTGGTCGTAGCCGGTGCGGCGCAGGTGCTCCAGCGTGCCGAGGGTGTCGGACCCCGGGTAAAGCGGCACCGGCAGCCGCCGCCCGGTGGCGTCAAGCCACAGCGACGACGGCCCCGGCAGGATGCGGATGCCGTGCAGCGGCCAGACCGGGCCGTGATTGGCGATCCCCTCGACGTAGTGCCACATCCGGTCCCGGTTGATCACCGCCCCGCCGGCCTTCTCCGTGATGCCGATCATCCGCCCGTCGACGTGCGCGGGCACCCCGCAGAGCAGGTCAGCGGGCGGCGTGCCGAGCCTTGACGGCCAGGCCGCGCGGACCAGGTCGTGGTTGCCGCCGATCCCGCCCGAAGTGACGATCACCGCTTGCGCGTGGAACTCGAACGATCCGGCGGCGTCACGCGACGACGGCTCACCGCGCGCCGCACCGCTCGGTGCCAGTACCGTGCCGGAGACGCCGTCCACTGCACCGCCGGTGACGGTGAGCGCGTCGACCTGGTGCCGGAACAGCAGCCGCACCCGCCCGGCCTCGGCCGCCGCCCGCACCCGCCGCTCGAACGGCTCGACCACGCCGGGACCGGTGCCCCAGGTGATGTGGAACCGCGGCACGCTGTTGCCGATGCCGCTCGCGTAGTAACCGCCGCGCTCGGCCCAGCCGACGACCGGGACGACGGAGTGGCCCATCGATGCCAGCCACGCGCGCTTCTCGCCCGCGGCCCATTCCACGTAGGCGCGGGCCCACCGGCGCGGCCACTCGTCCTCCGGCCGGTCGAAGCCAGCGGTGCCGAGCCAGTCCTGCCAGGCCAGGTCGACCGAGTCGCGGACGCGCAGCCGCCGCTGCTCGGGTGAGCCGACGAAGAACAGGCCGCCGAACGACCACCACGCCTGCCCGCCGAGCGACTGCTCGGGCTCCTGGTCAAGAAGGAGCACCCGCCGCCCCGCCCCGGCCGCTTCGGCCGCCGCGACAAGGCCGGCCAGCCCCGCCCCCACCACGATCACGTCCGCGTCCACTCGAAACCCCCTGGCTCCAACGTCAAAGAACATCAGAAACACGATCATCCGAACGTTTCGTGTTTCACGCCGTCGGCTCGTTCCCCTCCCAGGCTCAGCGCCTGCGCGCTCGCCGCGTGATCGGGCATTGCCCGCGATGCGGGGTTCGCGGCGCCGGCGATCGCGGACCGGCCTCGGTCAGGATATGAGCACCTGGCCAGGGCGCGGGACCAGCATCTTGCTGTTATCCGTACCGGGGTCGCAGGCCGGTCAGCATCCGGTCCAGGACCTCGCCGAGCGCCGCGCGCTCGGCCGCCGGATCGACGGCGCGGGCGATGACCAGGCTCGCCTCGGTCAGCATGGCGATAAGCAGCCGGGCCAGGGCGCGCACCGGCACGGCGTCAAGGTCGCCAGCGGACGCGGCGCGGTCGAGCCATTCCTCGAGGATGGTCCGCCCGTAGCGGTCGACGAGGTCCTCCCAGGCGTCGGCTCCGAGCACGCGCGGGCCGTCGACGAGCACGATCCGCTGGAAGTCGCCGCCGACGCAGACGTCAAGGAAGGCGCTGACCCCGTCCTGGATCTCCGCCAGGGGCGACGCCGCCTCGGAGGCGAGCTGCTCGTCGATCAGCCGCGTCGCGACGTCCCCGGCGGCTTCGGCCATGACCGCGCGGAACAGGTCCCGCTTGTCCTTGAAGTGGTGGTAGAGCGCTCCCCGGGTGACGCGCGCCTCGGCGACGATCTGCTCGGTGCCGGTGTTGTCGAACCCCTGGCTGGCGAACAGCCGGCGCGCCGCCGACAGCAGCGCCTCCCTGGTATCCGTCGCGTGCTCGGCACGCCGCGGCCGCGATCCCGCTGCCCGTGTTTCAGGCTGCTGCGATCCGGAGGGCTCGGGGGGTTGCGGATTCGCTGGCATACAGCCATCATGAGACATACAGCGTGTATGTTCAATGCGGTGTGCATCTTGAATGCGCGCTGTTTGTTGGATGCACCCTGCTTGTTGGGTACAGATTGCATGCTCAGCCGGCTCACCAGTGAGCCGGAGGCCCGCAGGCCACAAGAGGCCCGGCGGTCACGAGAGA
>Ga0335072_10012465_pt1 | contig 12135 bp, 14 predicted proteins | sample Lox_Sample_21_FD_206725 | JGI IMG/M metagenome (GOLD analysis project Ga0335072, IMG submission 206725) | Soil microbial communities from Loxahatchee National Wildlife Refuge, Florida, United States - Lox_Sample_2.1 | ecosystem: Environmental > Terrestrial > Soil > Wetlands | place: USA...
GGCTTCACTCGACCCTGGGCTATCTCAGCCCTGCAGAGTTCGAGCTACGGTATGTCGCTTAACTACGTGTCCGTGAACCAGGGGCAAGATCAATCATCGCTCACGTCTGCAACGACGAGGGCAAATGGGGGAAGGGTTTCGTCATGGCGATAAGTAAGCGCTGGAAGACACCGGAGCTTGCTTATCGGTCAGCATTTTCCGGCGGTTCGGTGCCTTCTTTGGGTGAGGTCCAGTTTGTGCCAGTCGAGCCCGGGCTTGAAGTGGCCAATCTGATCGGCCAGCACGGCGTTGCTCGCCGTGGGCAGCATGCACCGCCTATCCGCTACGAGGCCATTAGGAAAGGGTTGAGCGCCATTGCTATGCATGCGATGGAAGCAGCAGCGACGGTACACATGCCAAGGATAGGCTGTGGATTGGCGGGCGGCAGGTGGGAAGACATAGAGCCGATCATCAAGGAAACTCTTATTAGTCATGGAATAGCTGTAACGGTCTACGATTTCGATTGACGATATCTGTCTGTTAGGCGCGCAGCAGTTCCATCAAGGGCCAAATCATAAATGGCGTCTTTCCGTGTTAACCGAGCCATCCAATATGAGCCTTTGGGAAATAACGACGAGCTTGATCGACAAGGCGGCAATGCTTTTCGCGGCCGACGATGACGAAAGCGATTCCGACCGCAGCAAGGAGCTGGCGAAGCGCTTCGATCTCAGTGGCGCTCTTTTGCATTAATGATGCGGGGAAAACTGTGCTGGAGGAGCGGCTTGCAGAGCACGGTGTGTCGGGGATGGTCTTTCGCGAAACATCTGTTGGCTGAATCATTGCTTGCACTAGGCTTGCCGACATATTTGCGGCTTAGAATGCAGTGAGTGGCGGAGCGAGTCGAGGGCGCCATGCAACACGGGGCACCGAAAGATGGAATCGACAGGGAACAGGGGAGAGAAAATGAATCCAAGCGATTTTCAGCGTGCAAAGCACGCATCCACGATTGGTGGAACAAGGGACAGTACACCTAGTACCACCCTGAAAATTGGTTCAGTGGTAGGGGCGGTTATTGGCTGGGGATTGGGGGCCTATTCTGGTGCCAATCTAATGATCCCACTTGTCGGGACGGGTGCCGTTTTTTTTGCCGCATGGAAGCTTCTGCCCGAGGACAGGCGTATCGCTCTGCCGGCGCTAAGCGTACAGGCGGGACATTTGCTCTGGTTTGTCATTGGCATGATCACGACCAAGACCGTAGGTGCAAATGCACTGGATGTACTGTGGCTGCTGACGGGCCTGATCTGGCTGGCCGCGAAGCCAAGTCGTGGACCGCTTTGGGTTCTTGGCATCTACCAGTTGCTAGTGCTTCCTTTGAATTTTTATCTGTTTTTGCACGTTTCCGTGGGAACGCCGGCTCACAAGGCGTTGCTTGTGCATATCGTTTGGCGAGCCATGGCGTTGGGGTTGATGGGCATGATGTATATGCGCCTGCGCCGTGAAGAGCTCGGCAGCGAGGTGTCGTCGCCGGAGGCATAGATGCAGGGTCGCAGCCATCGCTTAGGGGCTGTTTTTCAGACACTTTGCCGCGCAACACCGGCAGGTTGTCTTCACGCTGATAGGGGGAAGCATGAGCAGCAACAATCCGTACGAAACACCACATTCCGAGGTTGACGATCGTCCGTCGGACAGCGCCGATCTGCAGCAGATTGCCAGCGGTCAGAAGCTGATCATCTATTCGATCCTCTTGAACGTCGTAAGCATCTCGCTCCAGCGTTCATCTGGAGGGTTGGCATTGGCAGCCAGCCTGGTGGCGATCGTGATGTCGCTTATCGGCATTCTCCGTCTTTGCGGAGGCTTTGAATATTCCACCGGCGCCAAGGTTCTGCTGGTTATTGGCAGCTTCATTCCACTGGTGAACCTGGTGATTCTGGTGGTGCTGAGCATGAAGGCCACAGGCCGGTTGCGTGAGGCGGGCTATAAGGTGGGCTTGCTTGGGGCGTCGCCGCCATAAGGCGTTGACAACTGCGCGTGCGAAGCACACGGGGATTTGCCCGGCGTGCTTCGCACGACGGCGAAATTATAAAAAGCGCAAGTAAAGCCTCCGCGGGAATAATGGCGCGGCGGGGAGCTAAGGCTAGCCCGTAGGCTGGGATGACAATCCCGGCTTTCGGAAGTGGCGCAGCGTGTCGAGGGCGCCATGCAACACGGGGCACCGAAAGGTGGTTGTTCGATTCGACAGGGAACAGGGGAAGGAAAATGAGCAGCATTGTTCGTTCATTGGCTATTGCAGCCTGCGGTCTTGCTACGTCCGTCATAACGGCCCTCGTCTTTGTGTTTGCGTCCAAAGCATGGGGCGAGGACCTCTACACGTTTAGCGTATGGGGCTTGCTGCCTATAGGTGCGATTGCCGCAGGTGGATTGGCGGCGTCGGGGTATTACTTCGGCAGCGTGCGCTTGAACAAGCGTCCCGATGCATGGTTGTTGTTGGAGATGGTCGTCAATGCCGGACTGACACAGCTCCTTATTTACTATCTGGGTTACGTTACCTTGGTGCTGGCGGATGGTCAGCACGTTGCCGACGTGGTTTCGTTTGGACGTTATCTGGATATCTTGTTTACCAAGGCGCACTTGCAGTTGGGCGTCGGGGCGGACATGCATGAAGAGCCCAATGAGCTTGGCTCTGTCGGTTATGGCGTGGCGGCTATTTATTTCGTGGGTTTTCTCCTGGGCGGTCTGATGGTATGGGGCTTCCTGCGTGCGAAGCCGTTCTGTTCGGCTTGCGACGTCTATTTCCGGAAGTTGTCCAAGCGTTCACGGTCGTATGCAAATACCGACAGCGCCCTACAGTACTACAACCAGGTATTCCGTCATCCCTTTGACAGCGCTGAATTTGCTTCGTTACTGCGAGCGCAGTCGAAGGTATCCAAACCAGGCAAGGGGGCAATGACCATCGATACCATCCTGCATGGCTGCCCCAAATGTCGCGTGCAGCTGATAGAGGAAAAAGTGCAGGTTCATAACGGAAAGCAATGGTCGGAAGTGCGGGATATGCAACGCCGTGTCGAAGTGCCGGCCAGCATGGATCTGCGGAACCTCTTCCAATCAGCGAGATAATGGCTTCTCGCTACGTTCCGTAGCGAAAGCGGCCGCCATATAGGGTGCAAAGGACGAATATGGAAAGCGATCTGGTGCGTCAATACGCCAGGATGTCTGACAAAGAACTGCAAGCGCATTTCGCTTCGGGGCAGCTCGACGAAGGCTCGCTGGCGCTGTTGATGGCGGAGCTGAATCGGAGAGGCCTGCGCCCTGGGCTGTCGGATCAAGCCGGGGATACGGGCGATGCCGGCCTCGAAATACCGGACGGGTTCCGGCAATTGGTGGGCGGTCTTTCACCGCTGGATGCACAGATTTTACTTGGCCGCTTGCAGGCCGAAGGTGTGGACGCGCATTTGTCGGGCGCGAACGTCACGCAAACCAACCTGCTGTGGTTTCAAGCTTTCGGTGGCGTTCGCGTGTTTGTGCGCAGGGAGCATCTGGCGATGGCGCTCGATGTCATGAATGCTCGCATCGAGGGCGGTTATGACATGGAGGATGCGGATGAGGAGCAAGCGCCGCGCGTCGATCGCATACAAAGAAAGCGCCTGTTTGGATGGGTAATCGTGCTTCTGCTGGCCGTCGTTTTCGGTGGGATGGCGCTGATGGCGATCTGGTCGCCTTCCTATGAATACTTTCCCTACTCAATGACGCCGGAACCCACTTCCCGGATCGTAGGGAAATGGCTGCTTAGTGCTCTCGTGGTTGGTAGCGCTGCTTTCTGGATATTTTTTGTTGAAAGCGCCGTCCGACGCCAGAGGCGGTCATAAGCTCAATCAGAACAGGGCGTAGGCTCAATGCTCCGAACTTAAGGTGCGTATCAATGCCATTCAATGCGGTCGTCATTCCGGCGAAGGCCGGAATCCATGCCTGTATTTGCGATGGATTCCGACCTTCGCCGGAATGACGTCTGGGCGGAAATACCTTGCGGCGAACGTTAAGTTCGGAGCATTAGGCGTAGGGTGGGATGACAATCCCAGCTCTCGGAAGCTTCAAGGGACCATACCAGCAGGGGATTAAGATGCGCCGTACAAGATCCACGGCATTGGGAGCCACCGCGCTACTCGCATCGGGCATGGTCAACGCCGACGCCGGTGCTCCCATGTTGTTCATCACGTTTCCGGCGATGCTGGGATTTCATCCCAGCCTACGCGCTCTTGCTCGGCAAGTGACTCGAATTCAACGCCGCGCCCCATTTTTGCTTGACGTCATTCCCGCGAAAGCGGGAATCCATCTTGCTCCGAAGCAAAAAGTTGGGTGGATTCCCGCTTTCGCGGGAATGACGGCGATGGGGTTACGTGTTATCTGTTGTGCGCCTCGAAATACGCCGCCTTGTCCATGTCTTCCAGCAGCGTCGGCTGTTCGGGTTGCCATCCCAGCAGGTTGCGCGAGCGTGGGCTGGAGCTGGGGCAGTCGATGGCGGCGAAGTTTGCGAACCAGCCGAAATGCTCGGCCACCTTGTCGCCGGATAGGGAAACCACCGGGATGTTCAGGCCGCGGCCAATCGCTTCGGCGATCTGCCTGACTGGCACGCCTTCTTCGGCAATGGCGTGGAAGGGTCCTTGCGCGGCGTCGTTTTCCAGCGCCAGGCGATACAGGTGTGCGGCATCCAGGCAATGCACGGCCGGCCAGCGGTTGCGGCCTTCGTCCACATAGGCGGAGACGCCTGTTTGCCGTGCAAGTTGCACCAGGCGCGGCACGAAACCGTTGTCGCCGATGCCGTGGACGGTGGGTGCAAGGCGGATCGCCGCGGTGCGCACGCCGCGCGCTGCAAAGGCAAAGGCAGCGGTTTCCGGTGAGCGCGGGAAGGATGCGAGCGGTGGGCGCGTTGCATCGTCTTCGCTCGTCACCCGGCCGGGTGCCAGCAAGGCCACGCCGGATGTCACCACAAAGGGGCGCTGCGAACCTTCCAGTACGCCGCCGATGGCCTCGATGGCGCGGCGTTCCTGCTCGGAGCTGGCCACGATCTTGGAGAAGTCGTGGTTGAACGCGGTGTGGATCACGCCGTCCGCTTGTGCTGCTGCTTGCTGCAACACCGCCAGATCGTCGAGCGTGCCATGCAGCACTTCGGCGCCCAATTCGGCAACCTTCTTTGCACCGGCTTCGGATCGCACCAGGCCCAACACATGATGCCCGGCTGCCAGCAGCTCCTTGACCACGGCCGAGCCGACCCAGCCACTCGCACCTGTAATGAATACGCGCATGAAACGATCTCCGCATGTCAGTGGCGCTAACATGGCGCGTAGACTTATCGTAGAAAAGTAGTGATTTCATCGTGTGATAATGACTAACAGGATGAGCGAACAAGCGCGCCCCAATCGGCTCGGGAGTTACCTGAAAGATCGCCGCAGCAAGCTGGACCCGGCGGCCTTCGGCTTTGCGTCTGCGCGTCGCCGCACGCCGGGCCTGCGCCGGGAGGAGGTCGCACAACGCGCCCACATCAGCACCGCCTGGTACACCTGGCTGGAACAAGGGCGCGGCGGTGCGCCGTCGGCCGAGGTGCTGGAGCGCATTGCCGAGGCATTGATGCTGACGCAGCCGGAGCGCGAACACATTTTCATGCTTGGCCTTGGCCGCCCGCCCGAGGTGCGCTACGAGCAGCGCGATGCGATTACGCCGCGGCTGCAGCGCGTGCTCGACCGGCTCAATCCCAGCCCGGCCCTGATCCGCACGGCAACCTGGGATGTAGTGGCATGGAACAAGGCAGCGACGGCCATGCTGGTCGACTATGCTTCGCTTGCGCCGGAAAACCGCAATGTGCTGAAACACATTTTTCTCGACCCGCGCATACGCGCGGCGCAATACGATTGGGAAAGCGTGGCGCGCTATGTGGTGGGTGCGTTTCGCGCGGATGTCGTGCGTGCAGGGGCGGCTTCGGCGGTGGGCGAGCTGGTCGATGAGCTATGCCGCCGCAGCGAGGATTTTGCGCGGATGTGGCGCGACACGCATGTTCACGCCCATCACGAGCGGATCAAGCACATCAATCATCCGGTGTTTGGGCCGTTTGCTTTCGAGCATTCCACCTTTGCGGTGGATGGCCGGCCTGACCTGACCATGGTTGTGCACAATCCGGTGAGTGATGCCGATCTGGACAAGATTGTGAAGGCGATCGGGGCGGGGTGATATTTGCTCCGCGCCAGGAGCGCTGCCCTTCGGTCGTCCTTATGGGCACTTCTGTAAATCGCCCACTACTCGTCCAACAGCGTGACAAGTCGGTACAACTTGATTCTCGCCATGATGCACTCCCTCCCCTGCTTCGCGGGGGAGGGAACCGTTTTTCGCGATGATCCAGATGCCCGCTTCGCTATGAGGGCAATTTATAGAAGTGCCCTTATGCATTTCAAATCGCGCCGCTTCGTCAATCACAAAACGGCAACCGCCTACATACGCGATCACGCCGACTTGCTACGTTCGGCTCGCCACCGATGCTCTCTTGTGCAGCGACATCGATGGCCATGGCAGCAATGCTGTGAGAAGCGCGGAACGTGAGAGCTACCAACTCCCACGCTCCGCTAACCACCCAACTAAGAGGACTAGTTGATATGGCTGAGCCAGATCATACGGCACCCGCACGCCAGTCGGGGCTCCCCGATTATCCGTTCACCCACATTCCTGGCGCGCCGCCGGACGGTGTGGGCGACGTTGAGAAAACGCAACTGGAAATCGTCTCCGCCATCGCTGGCATCGAGCATGTGAAGCTTGTCATCACATGCCTACTCGCTGACAGCGATGCCTACGGCGAAGCCTGGGCGGATGGCGAAGCGGTGCAGCCACTTTCGTGGCCGTTGCCGACGACGACCTATTCCAGCTTGCTGGTGGCCATCCACTTTCTCAACGAATGTGCAGCCATGCTTCGGTATGACTTGCGCAGGTAAGGCGCCAGGGTCCGCATGATCATTACCGCGGCACACCCTTGGAGGCGGTGTGCCGCACCTGGCGCAGTCGCGCATGCCGCACGGCGGGTCGGTCGGTTCCTGCACGATCTCCATCTCGCGGGCGACATGTAATGCAGCGGCCCTGCCCATGTCAGCACCGGGCTAAGGTCGATGCCGGCCGTAAGGCGACTTCATCTACACTTGCGAATGGCGGCCTGTCAAAACGGGAATCGTCATGAGGAAGATATTGCTTGCGATTGTCCTTATGACGGTAAAGGATCCCTCGGTACCGCTGCGAAGTATCGCCTCAACAACACAAAGGAGATGTGCCATGTCATCCAACAATTTCAGCTTTCGAGCGCAGTAGCAAACGCCGCAAGGGCTATCCCTCCGAACAACGGGTCAAGAAAGGCAACCGCGTCGTTCACGGCAACAAGGAATTATTTCGAGAAACTGGGCCGCAACGATCCATGCCCGTGCGGCTCTGCGAGGTTGTTTCAAGAACTGCTGCATGCGATCCGGCAGCTTCGACGGCGCAGGGCGGCACTACTACGTGAGATAGAGAAGGGCGGCGTCGGCCGCCCTTCCATCGTCAAGCCGCCGTGGCATCCTCAATGCACATGGCTTAGCAATGGCGTTACCACCTGATTCAATTGCTGATGCGTCAGCGCAGGCGATTTATCCTTCCATCCATCGTCGACCAGCTTGCCGTCGCAATCGATGATGAAGCTCACCGGCAGATGCCAGATGCGTCCGTAGCCGGGCACGTGCGAATCGCCAAGCAGGCCCACCGGAAAGCTCAGTGTGCCGGCCACCTTGCGCACTTGATCGAGGTTGTCCGGTTCGTCGAGGCTGAAGCCGAGCACGGCCAGGCCGTCTTCTGCATGTGCGCTGGCGTATGAGGTTGCCGGGGCGATAATCGGCGCCGGGGCGATCGAGGTTTTCCTTCACGGCTGCGTGGAATTGCGCATTGGCGAAGGCGTCGAAATTCTGGCTGACCGGCTGGGAGTAATACGCCCCGGCGATCAGGTCGGCGCTGCCCGTGCCGGCCTGCAGATCCGTATCGAGCGACTGCCCCAGACCGAGGCCGTTGCGGAATGTCACGGGGTGACCCGCCAGGGGGCCATCCGCGGTTTCTCCGCCGTAGTTGCCGGTAGGCAGCTTCACGCCGAATTGCACACCCAGATTATGCGCGGGGCAGAAACAGGCCGGGTGACATCCCAGCCCAATGCCGGGATGTCGCTTGCAGGGCGATGGCGCGCGCTTCGGGTTGATCGATAAACGCTTAGCGCAATTGCTGGATACGGATCATGTTGCCGGCAGGGTCGCGAATGGCGCAGTCGCGAATCCCGTACGGCTGGTCGGTCGGCTCCTGCACGATGTCCACGTCGCGGGTCTGCAGCTGTTCAAAGGTGCCGTCCAGGTCCTTGGTTGCCAGCAGCACGATACCGAAGCTGCCCTTGGCCATCATTTCGGCGATGGTCCTGCGCTCGTCGTCGGTGATCCCTGGGCTGGCTTCCGGCGGATACAGCACGATCGATGTGCCGGGCTGGGCCGCCGGCCCTACCGTGATCCAGCGCTTGCCGCCGTAGCCCACGTCGTTGCGCACCTCAAAGCCGAGGGTGTCGCGATAGAAGGCCAGGGCGGCGTCCGGATCGTTCTGCGGCAGGAAGCTGGAGTGGATGGTGATATCCATGGTGATTGCTCTCTCGGTGGTGGTGAGGTCCATGGGGATCAGTCTAGTTTCGGCTCCGCGACCGGCGCTTCTCGATTCCTGATCGGTCGTGTCACCTGCCTGGCCACGCACGAAAGCATGCCCACGGTTGCGTGCGCCTGCTGGCGCCGGTACGCGCCAGGCGGCATACCGACCAGCTCGGTGAACCGCGTGGCGAAGGTGCCCAGCGATGCGCAGCCGACCGCGAAACAGACATCGGTAACGCTGAGATCGCCCCGGCGCAGCAACGCCATGGCTCGCTCGATGCGCCGCGTCATCAGATAGCTGTAGGGCGATTCACCGTAGGCAGCCCGGAACTGCCGGCTGAGGTGCCCGGCCGACATATGCACGCCGCGCGCCAGCGCTTCCACATCCAGCGGCTGCGTGTACTCCCGATCGATCCGGTCGCGAACGCGGCGCAACCGCGCAAGATCGCGCAGATGCGTGGCGGTGGCGGGCTTGGTGGTCATCGGCCCGATCGTGTCATGGCGTTGCGGATGGCTCAAGCCCGAAAGCTGCTTGGCGTGAAATGGAACATTGCGCGAGCATCTTGTTGCCGGCAGGGCTTCCGAAAAATTTCCCCGCACAGCAGTGCGCAATCGCGGTAGTGACGGCCATGCATAGGCTGGGTTGGCGCAGCGCAACCCAGCGTGTTCGGGCGGCAGTGTTGCCTTGAACCAACCCGCCATGGGCGATTCGTTTTCACCATGCGCCCATGGGATGAGCGGCGCGGAAATCTCAGTGCGACATCAGCACCGGAATGGTCGAGTGCAGCAGCAGGTCCTTCGTTACGCCGCCGAACGCCCATTGCCGGAAGCGGCTGTGACCGTAGGCGCCCACCACGATCAAGTCGACCGCTTGCCGCGTAGCGATGCTGCGCAGTTGCTCCGTCGCATGCTTGTCGATGGCCGGTACGGTCTGGCCATGCGCCGGAACATCGTGGCGATGGAGCCAGTAGGCCAGGTCTTCGACGTTCGCGCCTGCTTCCTTCAGGGCGCCTTGGTTGGCAATCTCCAGCACGGTGACGCGCTCGGCGCGTTTCAGCAGCGGCATGGCGTCTATCACGGCACGGCGTGCTTCGCGGGTGTCTTGCCAGCCGATTAGGATGTGCTTGGGGTGCAGTGTTTCGACCTGTGCCGGTAGAACGATCACGGGGCGCCCAGCTTCCATCACGACGTCGTTGGTGCTGGCATAGCGCAGCTGCTCGAACGCATCGTTGTCGCCGCGCTGATGCATGAGGATGACATCCGCGCAACGGATCTGCTTGAGCACGAACTTCGATGCCCAATCGGTGATGCTTGCCCGCCAGGTCAGGCCGCGTGTGCCGCGTTGTCCCAGGATGCCGAGGAACTGGCGTTCGGCTTCCTCAACATGCAGCTTGATCTCGGCATCGTCCATTTCCACGATGCCGCCGGGCAGATTGCCGGAGGCGTAGACGATTTTCAGCGGCTCGCACGCAGCAACGCCCATGACATCGGTGCCAAGGCGCTCGGCGATATCGCCGGCTACGCCAAGCAGGCGTGCGTTGTCGCGGCCCAGTTCCAGAATGACCATCAAGGTGGAATGCACGATGCCCCCTCAGCCGTGGCGATGTACGAAGCTGGGATGACGCTATGCTGTAGCGCTTGGGCGCGTTTGATTTATATCAATGCGTGCGGCATATGAGGTGAAAATGGCAAGCCCGGCTTGCTTGGGCACCTTGCCGCGGTTTCATTGCAGCCTGCGGGTTATTTGGAATCTCTGCGTTTGCCTGCACCCGCACGATGTCCGCTGCCGGCCGAAGATTCCCGCACCCCCGCGCCCATATAGCCCACCAGCTTCTGCCGCAACTCGTTGACGTCGCCCAGCCGCTCCATCACCTCCTCGCCCCGCTCCTGCACGAACGAGGTGGCGATCAGGCTGAACAGGGTGGTGTAGGCGCTGTAGGTGTGCCACACCCAGCTGGGTTGGATCATCAGCACGTGCGGGGTGAGGTCGCGCGCCCAGTAGCAATCGGTGTCGGTGATCATCACCAAGGGAATGCCGCGGGCGATGACGGCTTCGGCGAGCAGGCGGAATTGCTTGAAGTAGCGGCGCATGTCCAGCAGCACCACGCAGCTGTTGCGGCTGGAGTCGAGCAGCATGTCGATGTAAGCGCCGTCGCCGCCGGCATGGAACGATACGTGCGGGCGCAGTTGTTCCAGCGTCTTGGCGAAACCCTCGCCGAGAAAAGCGGCGTGCTGGAAGCTGGCTACCGAAACGCGGTCGGCCGACATCAGCAGTTTCAGCACGGATTTCCACTCCTTGGTGCCGACCAGTGCATGCACGTCGGTGAGCGCGCGGATTTCCGCTTGCAGGTGCGCGGCGATCGCGTCGGTGTCCTTGGGCTGTTCCGGTTCCTTGTACAGGTGGCGCCAGCTGCCGTCGCCGCGCAGTTCTTCCTTCAGCTCGTTGACGCCGTCATAGCCGAGCGTGCGCAGAAAGCGGCCCACCGTCATCGGGCTGACGCCGACGCGTTTGCTTAGCGATGCCGCGGTCTCGAACGGCAGGTCGCGAATGTTGTGCAGCAGGTAGTGGGCGATCTTCTGCTCGGACGCGGTGAAGCTGTCCCAGCGGTCCTTGAGCTTTTGTTGCAGGTCCTTGGGTGTCGTCATCGGTTTACCGGGAAAGCATGGCGGCCAGGCTCCCATTCTCGCGCTTTTCCACCTGCCCCACGCGCAGGCCGACCACGTACAGCAGCAGCCCGGCCAGGCCGGCCACGCCGCCGATCAGCATGAAAAACCAGCCGTGGGACAGCGGCGTCCACAGCGTGCCCAGCGCACCAGCCAGCAGGTTGCCGAAGAAGCCGGCGAAGAACCACAGCGCAATGCTGGTGGCGCGGAAACCTTCCGGCGCCATGCGGCCGAACAAGCCTAGGCCGACCGGCAGGATGTACAGCTCGCCCAGTGTCATCAACACGAACCAGCCCGTCAGCCAGACCCAATGGGCGCGCGTGCCGTGCGACTCCGCCCAGGCGGATACACCGGCCAGTAACACGTAGGACAGCCCCACTACGGCAGCACCGAACGCCATCTTGTGCAGCCATGGCGTTTCGATGCCGCGCTTGGCCAGGCGCGACCAGCGCGCCAGCAGCAGCGGCGTGGCGGTGATCACCACCAGCGAGTCAAGCGACTGGAACCAGGTCATGGGAATGCTCCAGCCGGCGGCAACGTGGCGATTCACGCCTTCATCCGCCCACAGCGCGATGGTGTTGCCGACCTGTTCGTAGGCGCCGCGAAACACCACTACGATCGCCGCCACGCCCATCAGGAAGCCCAGCCGTCGCCAGGTCGGCCGATCGAGCGGTGTGCGCACCGTTTGGCGGGCAGGCGTGCGCGTGGCTTCCGTCGGCAGATGGCGCTGGCCGCACAGGTAAATCACCAGCGAGGACAGCATGCCGATACCCGCCGCCGCAAAGCCCCAATGCCAGCCATACGCTTCGCCCAGGCTGCCGCA
>Ga0335072_10012466_pt1 | contig 12134 bp, 7 predicted proteins | sample Lox_Sample_21_FD_206725 | JGI IMG/M metagenome (GOLD analysis project Ga0335072, IMG submission 206725) | Soil microbial communities from Loxahatchee National Wildlife Refuge, Florida, United States - Lox_Sample_2.1 | ecosystem: Environmental > Terrestrial > Soil > Wetlands | place: USA: Florida...
CCGATAGCTGGACCCGCATGCTACCAAGCACCTCTCATCGATCCAGTTACGGGGCAAAACGATCAGTTGTGTCTCCAGCCGCATATTCGTCCGACGTTTCAGCGGTTGCCTGAACTGGATGCCTGGAACGCCACGCTTCAGCATCAGCTGACGAACTCAACCAGCATTGACATTTCTTATGTAGGGAACAAAGGGACCCACGTTTTCGCGGGGGACGGCCCGACTTACAACGTCAACCAGCCGTCGCTGACGGGTTTTCCGCAGGTTCCCCAAGCGTACCGGCGACCATTTTTCAACAGGTTTGCCTATACAGGTTTTGCTGATCCCGAGAATACGGCAGCGAACTTTCCAAACGCGCCGAATCAGGTGCCTGGCGTCTTGCAGTGCTGCTCAACCGATCAAGGGAACTATCTCGGGAACGACGCCAGCAGCAAGTACAACGCGCTGCAGATCAAACTCGAGAGGCGCTTCACCAATGGTTTCCAGCTTCTCTCTCACTACACGTTCGCGAAAGCGTATAAGTACGACAGTGGCTACTTTGTGGATAACCCGAGAGTTGCCTACGGTCCCGACGACGAGGTGCGAGATCACCTCTGGGTGAACAATCTCGTCTATGAACTCCCATTTGGACGAGGCAGAATGCTGGCGGGAAATGCAGGCAGGGCAGAGGACCTCGTAATTGGAGGCTGGCAGATTTCTGGCACGACCACGTGGGGCAGCGGCCTGCCGTGGACCCCGAGTTTCAACGAATGCGGGCCGGAAGAGGACGTTGGCGTCTGTCGACCAAATCGGACCGGAGCATTTCATACTGGGGCTGGTTCGTTCCAAATTAATCCGACGACAGGCGTGCCATTCGTCCCGTTCTTTAGTCCCGTGGCTGCAATTACTCCAGCGACGACAGGTCCTTTCACAGACCCCGGTACAGCGAATATCGGGAATGTTGGTTTCGACAGCTTCTACGGTCCACGTGTGTTCTATGCCGACGCCTCGATCCTGAAGAATTTTGGAATCACGGAGAGGGTGAAGGCTCAATTCCGCATGGATGCTTTCAACGTCTTTAACCATCCTGTGCTGGGTTTCACAGCCAACCAGGGTGGTACGGGACAGTGCATAGACTGTTCGGGGAACGGTCTGATAACTGATATCGAGCATGACGCTTCCCCAGGATCGGCGACGGGCATGCGCCAACTGGAGTTTGCTCTCAAGCTCTTGTTCTAAAGAGTCCGGGTTGTACTTCATAGAGGGATTCCCTTCGGGGGTCCCTTTTTTTGTCGATTAGTACCGGTAAACGTTTCGCAAAGAATTCTCTTTCCGATCGCCCTTTGAGGAACCTGCCCGGATTGGGCTAAGGCCATGAAGAAAAAAGTGGTAGGGCTCGGCGAAGTTTTGTGGGACGTTCTGCCGGAGGGCACGTGTCTGGGCGGGGCGCCGGCAAATTTCGCCTACATCACGACCCTGATGGGAGATCAGGGAATCGTGGCCAGTTGTGTGGGCGAAGACTCGCGCGGAGTCGAGGCTCTGCAAGTGATGGAAGAATTGCATTTGGATATCGACCATGTGCAGACGGACCGGCAGCATCCGACGGGCTCCGTACAGGTAACAGTGGACGGCAAGGGAATCGCGCAATATGAGATTGCGCATCCGGTCGCGTGGGATTTCCTGGAGTGGACGCTGGACTGGGAGCGTTTGGCGAAAAAGGCAGACGCAATGTGTTTTGGATCGCTGGCGCAGCGCTCGGAAAAAAGCCGCAGCACGATCCGGCACTTTTTGAAGGCGGCCTCGGGCAAGGCGCTGAAGGTATTCGATGTGAATCTGCGACAAACGTTTTATTCGCAGGACGTGATTCGCGAATCCATGGAACTGGCTGACGTTGCGAAGTTGAACGAAGAGGAACTGCCGCAGGTCATGCGTTTGTGCGGTTTCACCCATAAAGATGAGCGAGCGTCGGCGCGGCAATTGATCGATGCCCATCAGCTCAAGCTGGTTTGCATTACGCGGGGCGAACGGGGAAGTTTGCTGGTCAGCGGCCGCGAATCGAGCGAGCACAGAGGGTTTCGGGTGAATGTGGTTGACACCGTCGGATCGGGAGACGCCTTCACGGCGGGATTGGTGCACGAGTACCTGCACGGGGCATCTCTCGATCTGATGAACGAAGTGGCGAACCTTGTTGGTGCCTGGGTGGCCAGCGAGGTGGGCGCCATGCCCATACCGAAGCGGGGAGCGCTGGAGCACTCGCTGGCGGAAATCCGCTAATCAGGGAAGTCCTTCAAGACTGCTTTTCTTCCGCAAAATCGATCCTGTCCAATTTCCTTCAAATTGTTGTATAGTTACGAATCATTACTTCTGCTTTCGTTATACTGCGAGTCCTGCGAGGGAGTTATGATCGCTCGATCCAAAGATATCTTGTTGCCGCGTTTTGTTTTCCTTTCCGTGCTCTTGACCGCACTTGCATTGTCACCGAGTTGTTCGAAGCAAGCCCCAACGCCGAAAGCCGAAGCGCCGCGGCCTTCCGACATTAAAGTCGATGTGCGGCAAGGGGGGCCTGTCGTTATCACGACGAGCGCTGCGGAGTTCGAGATCCTGGTGTCTGGCCAAGTGCAGGCATTCCTTTTGAAAGATGGTCAGCGGCTCACGCTGGATGATGCAGGGGCGTCCGGGTCACAGGTGATAAGCGAAGCAAGAAAGCTGGAGTTCACTCCAGATCTTGGGCAGGCCAAGGTCGACGAGGCAACTGGAAAATTGGGGCCCGGAAAACGCGTCGAAATTCCTGAACATTCCACAGCTTCAGGAATTGAGGCAACGCTGGTTGTCGAAGTATATGACGATTTCCCAAACATCGCGCTGCAGAGTGTTACGTACAAGAATGCGGGGAACACGGATTTTCAACTGGCAGAGGCTGACATGCAGGAGCATCGCTTCAGCGCGAAGCAGGTCGATGCGAAGCTGCAACCGTACGAAATGTGGTCCTTTCAAGGGTCCAGCTATGACTGGGGCAAAGACGATATGCAGAAATTGACGCGCACATCGGCGCAGCCGAATGCCATGGGAGAGATGGTGAAAGGCGGCTATGGTGGGGGGATTCCGGTGGTTGCCTTCTGGACCGCTACAGTCGGCGAAGCGATTGGCCACGTTGAAACCGTCCCGTGGACGTTGTCTATTCCGGTGAAGGTCCAATCGGACGGGGATGTCACGGCTGGCTTGACCATTCCGGTGAATGAAGTGCTCAAGCCGGGAGAGACTTACTCGACGCCACGAAGTTTCGTTGCCGTCTACAGCGGAGATTTTTATGAGCCGCTGCGCATGTGGTCGAGTGTGCTGCAACGGGAAGGATGGGACCTGCCCAAGCCTTCGAACGAAGCTTATAACGTGAGTTGGTGTGGTTGGGGATACGAATTTAACGTGACGCCAAAGCAGATGCTTGGAACGGTTCCAAAGCTTAAGGAACTCGGGATCAAGTGGGCGACGCTCGATGATCGCTGGTTCGATACGTATGGCGACTGGAATCCGCGGCCGGACACGTTTCCAGGGAACTCGATTAAACAGATGGTCGACGACTTCCACAAGCAGGGCATACTGGTGCAGTTGTGGTGGTTACCTCTGGGCGTGGAAGACGGGCAGGGAAGGTGGGAGTCGCACAAGTACATCGTCTCGAAGATTGTTAAGGAGCATCCGGAGTGGTTGATTCTTGACAAGAATGGAAAACATGGGCGGATGACGCGGGATCTCGCGGCGCTGTGCCCGGCGGTGCCCGAGGTGCGAGCGTACTACAAGCAACTGACCGAAAAATTTATTCGCGATTGGGGATTCGATGGATCGAAACTCGACAACATCTACAGCGTGCCAGCGTGTTACAACCCAGCGCATCATCACAAGTCGCCGCAAGACTCCGTGAACGCGATGGCCGATGTCTACAAGACGATTTACGAGACCTCGCGGTCGATCAAGCCGGAGAGCGTCACGCAGGCATGCCCTTGCGGAACGACGCCGTCGTTGGCGTGGCTGCCGTTCATCGATCAAGCGGTCACGGCAGATCCTGTGGGTGCGGTGCAGGTGCGCCGACGAATCAAGATGTATAAGGCGTTGCTCGGGCCACAAGCGGCAGTATACGGAGATCACGTGGAGCTTTCGGCGATGACTTCGCTTGGAGGAGGGAATTGGAGTGAACATGGAAGCGATTTCGCTTCAACTTTGGGAACGGGCGGGGTTCCGGGAACGAAGTTTGTATGGCCGGATCCCGGGCCGAAATTTAAGCCAGTCAATCTGACCAGCGAGAAGGAAGAGCACTGGAAAAAATGGATTGGCCTTTATAACGAGAAGATGCTATCGAAGGGCGATTTCCGCGATCTCTATGTGTATGGATACGATGTGCCCGAAGCGTACGCCATTGAGAAAGACGGAAAGATGTATTACGCATTTTTTACTTCGCCGGAGCAGCCATTTTCAGGAGAGATTGAGTTGCGCGGATTGAAGCCTGGTGCATACGACGTGGTCGACTATGTGGATGGGAAAGAATTAGGGACAGTGCAAGCAGAGGCGGATAAGGCTCCGAGGATGAAGGCGGCGTTCAAAGAGCACTTATTGCTGGAAGTAACTGGAAAGTAATCGAAGGAGCGATGGCAAAGACGTTTCAGCATTGAGCGAAGAACTCTTCACGGTGAGCTTTGTCGCGAAAGGCTTCCGTGCCGCCGGGACGCGTGGTTGAAAAGGCACCGGCAAGATTTCCCGATTTCAGACACGTAGCCAAATCCGAGCCGCGAACGTATTCATGCAGGAATCCGGCGTCAAAGCTGTCGCCAGCCCCGACTGTATCAACCGGTACGACATGCCTCGGTTCACTAAAGAATCGCTCTTTGCCACGTTGTGCCATGGCACCTTTGGACCCAAGCTTTACGACTACTAACGGAACGACTTTTGAAAGCCTCTCAACAGCTAATTCCGAGTCACTCGTCCCTGCGATCTTGCACAATTCGCGTTCGTTGGGAAGCAGTACATCAACGAGCGGCAGAACCTCCTGCAGTCCACCCTGCCAACCATCATCGGGATCGTCGTTCGTGTCGAGCGAGATCGTGAGTCCCTTCGATTTCAAATAGCGAAACAGCTCGGCGACACGCGGCTGCAGTCCTTTTTGCAGGTAATAAGACGAAAAATGGAAATGTCGCGACTCGGCAAGATAGTCGTGATCGAGGTCGCTCCAGTTGAGCTCAGCAATCGTTCCGGGATAAGTAAGTATGTTCCGCCATTGCTGGTGATGAAGGATTACGGTGAGGCCGGTTGTGGTAGCGCCTGGCATAATGCGGACCTTCGAGACGTCGACCTTTGCTTCCTGCAATCGTTCGAGAGCGATTCCGCCAAGCGGGTCGTCACCGATACGCGACTGGAAACCGACGCAGCTTCCGAGTGCAGCGAGGTTGTGGGCGACGATGGCAGAAGAAGATCCAAGCGTGAGCATCATGCGGTCGGCGAGCAGTTCGCGCTCAGGCGCGAGTTGCTCAGGCAATCCGTAGAGAATGAGGTCGAGATTTAATTCTCCGGCGATGGTGACATCAAAACGGGGCATAGAGATTGATCCCAGGGCGCTCCTTCCAGGTAGAGATCCTTCGACTTCGCGCGCCCCTTCGAGCGCTCTTCGCTCAGTATGACAATACGAGGGGAGTCCTCAGACCAGAGTGACCTCAATTCCAGCTTGCCTCAGGATTTTGAGATCAGATTTTGCAACGCCGCGGTCGGTAATCACTTCCTGCAACGACGAGGGCGGCGCAATGAGCGACAGACTGCGGCGCCCGAACTTGCTGGAGTCGCAAACTACGACGGTTTTCTTGGCGACATCCACCATCACGCGGTTCACTTTCGCTTCCAACAGATTGGGCGTGCTCAATCCATAGTGAACGTCAAAGCCGTCAACACCAAGGAATAATAGATCGGCGCTCAGCCGACGCAAGGTTTCTTCAGCAATCGGGCCGACGAGCGAAAAAGAGTTGTTGCGCAGCGTGCCGCCGGTGAGGATCACTTCGATGCTCGTGTTCGCGAGCTCGGCGGCGATGTTTACCGCGTTGGTGATGATGGTGAGATTTTGAAAATTGCGCAGCGCTCGCGCGATCGCGGTGGTGGTGGTGCCTGAATCGAGAATTAGGACTTGCCCTTCCTTCACTCTTCCCGCTGCAGACTCCGCAATACGTAGCTTTTCCTGCCGGTGAAGCTTCTCTTTTTCGCGCAGCGTTGGATCTTCAAGCGCACCTTCACGCGCAGGCAACGCGCCGCCATGAGTGCGATGAACCAGGCCCTGGGCGTGCAGAACCTCGAGATCTTTGCGGATCGTAACCTGCGAGGTTTCGAATCTTTCGGCGAGCTCCGTAACTAGGACCCTGCCTTGATGCGTCAACTGATCGAGAATGGCGCGACGGCGTTCTTCGTTTAGCACGGGACTGGATTTGGGAATCGGGAAAGAATCGACTGAAAAAGCTCGTTTTCTTTTTATAGCGTTTTGTTTCGTTTGTCCATGAAAAACGGTGCGCCATTCTAAATGGCGGTAAAGTGCCGCTTCGTCGAGGAATGGATTCTAGCTCCGGTCGAGATCCAGCAGTGGCCGACCCAGAAGACTCGATTTTTGTTAAGTATCCGGAACCATTCGGGGTGATAACCAATGAAGTACCCGCAGTGAAAAGTTCAATTGCTTCCGCCATTTGGAGTGCCTAATCTCAAAATGGTACGAAAGCGAAAGGGTTTCGATCGCTGGCGATCGCCTCGAAATCGAAACAAATTTTTGAAACTCAGGGAGAAGCACTTGGCCATTCCCAGTCATGAAATGCTTACGCGTTCCCAGTCAGTAGTGGCAAGAGTCGTTGCCGGCGAGACTCTGATTGTTCCCATTCGAGCGAAGGTGGGCGATCTGGCTTCGATTTACAGCTTCAATGGTACGGGCACGCTGATCTGGAGATTGCTCGAATCTCCACGAACCTTGGAGGAATTGATCAGCGCAGTGACGCGTGAATATGAGGTTGAACCTGCGCAAGCCGAGCATGACGTGACTGAATTCGTCAGTGAGATGAAAGCTGTTGGTCTGGTCGAAGTTGCCGCAATTGTGGCCATGGCGGCGGACGGACCAGTGGGGCGGGAAGGACTCGCGGCAGCGGGCGCGTGAGCGTGCGTCCGCTGCTTTCGAGAGCGGAGGAGATTTGGAGCATCGCAGCTACAGTGAGTTCAGTGCGAACGTGCATCATCAGTCGGGCGAGCGCGTTCCGCTGCAGGTGTCGATCGAGGTTACGCGGAGATGCCCCCTCGAATGTCTGCATTGTTACAACAATCTCGCGATGGGGGATCTGGAAGCGAAGAAGCGGGAACTCAGCAAGGAAGAGCACTTCCATATCGTCGATGAACTCGTCGAGATGGGATGCTTCTGGATTCTCTATACCGGCGGCGAAATCTTCGCGCGTAAAGATTTTCTTGAGATCTACACCTACGCCAAGCAAAAGGGATTTCTGATCACGCTGTTTACGAATGGAACGCTGATCAACGAGCATATCGCAGATTACCTGGCCCAGTTTCCACCCTTTGCAATTGAGATCACTTTATATGGGCGGACTCGCGAAACCTATGAGGCGCTGACAGCGATTCGGGGATCGTACGACCGCTGCTTGCGGGGAATTCGGCTTTTGAAAGAACGCAAGCTGCCATTGAAGCTGAAGACGGTGGCGACCAGCATCAACAAACATGAAGTGATGGCGATGCGGCGCTTCGCCGAAGAGGAATTGGGAGTGGAGTTCAAGATGGATGGGCAGATCAATCCCAGAATTGACTGCTCGCAGAGTCCTTTGGCCGTCAGATTGACGCCTGAAGAAGTGGTCGCGCTGGATATGGCCACGCCGAAGGGACGGGGCGAATATCTGCGGCTGGTGAAACGTGATCTGGAGAATCCCCCAAACCTTTCGCAGATTGACACCATGTATTTCTGCGGCGGCGGAATGAATTCTTTCGCCATCAATGCTTACGGCGAGCTCGGAATCTGCGTGATTTCACAATTGGAGACGTTCAGTGTCCGCACCAACGGAATCAAGGTGGTGTGGGAGGATTCTCTTCTTCGCCTGCGCACCCGCAAACGGACCCGCATGACGAAGTGTGTTCAATGTCGGATTCAGTCGTTGTGTGGAATGTGTCCGGCGAACGGAGAGATGGAAAACGGAGACCGCGAGACTCCAGTGGATTTTCTTTGCCAAGTAGCGCACCTGCGAGCAGCGGCGGTGGGAGTGCAGATTCCGCAGCATGGGGATTGTGACTTCTGTGCCGGAGGTGCGCACCACGAAGAACTGATGGAATCGGCACGCCGGATTGCGAACAAAGAAATTGATGTGGAGAGTTGGAGCGGGCCACTCAATGTACTGCCAATTCTTGGAAACGGATCGACAAGTGTAGGTGAAAGCTGCGGGAGCTGCGGAAGGCATTAAGTACGGCGAGGAAATGAGGCCGAATGAATCAAGACGCCAACAAACCTGAGGGCAAGAAGCCGTATGAACCGCCTCAACTGGCCAAAATCAGCTTGAGACCGGAGGAAGCTGTGCTCGGACATTGCAAGACCACTACGACGGGCGGTCCCAACCCCGGGGGATGCGGTTTCATCTGCGGCCCCAGTTTCGGTTCCTAGCGATGCAGGGCGAACTGGCGGCGGAAAGAACATCAGCGGGAAGCTGTTGTGATTGGTTCCGCATCGGTGGGATCACGGTTGAGATGGCAGGAACGCGGCCCTCGGATATTGATTTCCCACATCCTCTCAGTCTGTTTCGTTCGGAAGCCACCGAGACGGATATCGAAATTCAAGTGCAGTATGTGAAGCAGTTCACGACTCAGCAAGGCCGGAAGCTGTTTGATTCGGGCAGCACCTGGCGCTTGTATGAAGACGAAGCAGGATTTCAGTTTGATTTCTTGGCAGTGAGTCCAGGAGAGCAGCCCTATCGAAGATTGATTGTGGATCGCTTTTTTGAAAATGCCGTTCTGCAGATGAATGAGTTCAGCATGGCAAGAGCTCCGTTTTCGGTTTCCACGCTCGCTTATCCGCTCGATGAGTTGCTGATCATGCATCGCCTCACGCAGGAACAAGCGATTGAGCTTCACGGCGCCGGCATTGTGACTAGGGATGGTATCGCAAATCTGTTTGTTGGACATTCGGGAGCGGGGAAGAGCACCACCACGCGGCTATGGACGGCTCGTGAAGAAGTAGAAGTTCTCAGTGATGACCGAATTATCGTGCGAAAAGAGCGGCGGCAAGCTCGCGGACAGGTTGCCAATAGCGGGCTGCGCATGTATGGGACTCCGTGGCATGGCGAAGCGATGTTCGCATCGCCGAACAGCGCATGGCTGAAGAGAATTCTGATTCTCGAACACGGCCAAGAGAATCGGTTAACTCCACTGACTCGCAGCCATGCCGTAGCGGAACTGTTTGCGCGTAGTTTCGTTCCTTTTCACCGGCACGAACATGTCGAGTCGGCGCTCAGTTTTCTTGAAGAAGTGGTGGAATCTGTTCCCGTGTATCGGTTCGCGTTTGAGCCCGACCAGCGGGCGGTGGATGCCGTTCTCAGTCTTCGCGATTGATCTTCATGGCCAATGCTCATGACGAACTCAGGAGCTGACTCAAAGCTCTTCGAAGAGGTCCTCCGCGAGTTACTGCAAAAGGGGATAAGTGTGCGCTTTCAAGCGCATGGCGCGAGCATGTCTCCGGCGATACGTGACGGAGAGGTAGTCGAAGTTACTCCCGTAATCGTGAGCAAATTACGAAAGGACGATATCGTTTTAGCGAAGTCTAATTTTGGCTTTCGTCTTCATCGGATTGTGTTCGCAGATCATAGGAACGAAGTTTTCATCACGCGTGGTGATTGCGGAGAGGAAAACGATCCGGAGCTGACGGGAGCGCAGATTCTCGGCCTTGCTCAGGCCAAGGACGTGCGGGTGGGACGAAAAGTCGTACAAGCCAGGTTCAGAGGCGTGAGGGGACGGACGCTGCAGTCGGCGGCGCGCGCGCAATTCCTCATGGCTAGGTTACTTAAAAAAGTTGGAATAGTGCGAGCTGCCGCATTTCTGATAGGTCTCGGACTGATGTTCCTCGCCGCTACGTCGTTGTCCGCCCAAGTCGCGGTCGATTCCACCAGCACGAGCAAAGCAGAGCTGACTGGCACAGGCACGAAGACCCTGACCTTTAACCACACGACCACAACAACAGGTAGCAATTTGGTCTTGCTGGTTGGGGTTTCCATGAATATTACCAACTCGACGTCCACTGCGGTGACCGGTGTTACTTATGATGGCAAGGCGTTGACGTCGGCCGGCTTTCATAAGGACGCGGGAAATACGCGACGTGTAGAAATTTGGTATCTACTGAACCCGCCCACTGGAACGAATTCGGTGGTTGTATCAATCAACATTCCGACGGCTAAAACGATTGGTGCAGCGGCCGGGGCTACGACATTTACCGGGGCTGATCAAACGGTTCCCCTTGGCACTTTCACATCGGCAGATGGCGCGGCGGGTGCAAATTCTCAGGAAGATGTGCCCAGCGTAGTCAACGGAATGATTCTCGACACGTTGGCTATTGGAGGAAATCAAACCGCGACCGTGCCTAGTCCACAGGTACAACAATGGAACCTGAACACGGGTGGCAACGCCAATACCGACGTTACGGCAACCGGAAGCACGCGGACGGGGGCTCCGAGCGTGCCGATTTCAGAAACATTCGGCAACACGACGAATTGGTCGCTGGGAGCAGTGTCGGTGAATCCGTCCGGCGCTGATATCGGCGTCTCGACCAGCGTGAGCGCCGTAGCACTGGGACAGAACTCGACTTACAACATTACGGTTATTAATAATGGCCCCTCCGCAGCAAACAATGTCGTATTGACCGACACTTATGCCACGACCGGACTTTCCGTCGTGTCGGTCACGCCGAGCTCAGGAACGAGCTGTACAACGGGAGCGACGATTAGCTGCACTCTACCCACGTCTCTTGCGAGCGGGGCGACAGCCACGGTCGCGGTTACGGTTTCAACCACGGCAGCAGGATTCTATCCAAATACGGCGACCGTGACCGATTCTGGCACACCGCCGGACCCGAACACTGGAAACAATACATACGTGGCGCTAGCTCCCGTTGTCAGTGTGTTGTGCGGCACGAACACATTGACTGCGGGGGGAACGTTGAGCGGTGTGGTGAACACATACTATCCCGGAGCGGCGTCAGTGTCGGCCGGCGCGACCTCCATTCCTCTGGGCACGGCGAATGGAACCGGCACTATTTCCGAAGGCACCGAACTGCTCGTCATTCAAATGCAAGATGCGAGCATCAGCTACTCGAACACAGTGGCCTACGGGAATGGCTATACGGGTTCGGGATTCACTGCCATCAACAATGCCGGCAACTATGAATTTGTGACTGCGACTGGACCGATCAGCGGAGGTTCGGTGCCAATTCTCGGGGCTGGAGTCGGCGGCGGGTTGGTGTTTGGGTACAACGCAGTTGTGGCATCGGCAACAAAGGGAGCGAGCACGTACCAGGTTGTATTGGTCCCGCAATATTCTTCGGCGACGTTAGGCGCGCTCACCGCGGCGGCATGGAACGGCTCGACGGGCGGAATTTTGGCAATCGATGTTGCCGGGCAATTGAATCTGGGCAGCGCGACCGTTTCTGTAAATGGACTGGGATTCCGCGGCGCAGCTGGCCTGCAGTTGAGCGGCGGAGGCGGCGCCAATACTGATTACGAGCAGCCGTCCCCAGCAACCTATACCCCAACGACCACTGGTTCGGGCAGCACAGGTGAGGCTGGCTGGGACGCCTCGAAGGGTGAGGGGGTGGCCGGCACCCCGATGTGGGTCGAATCGGGAGGCACGTTCCTGCAGACGACAACCGGCATTGGCTATCCGAGCGGAACGTCAGGAGTGGACGGCAGCATGGCACGCGGCGCGCCTGCCAATGCCGGCGGCGGGGGCACCGATGCCGATCCGCAAACGGCTTCGCCGAACGGAAATGACGAGAACGACGGCGGGGGTGGGGGCGGCAACGGCGGTTCCGGCGGATTCGGGGGAGATTCGTGGAGCACGAACCTCAGTCTCGGTGGGGAAGGTGGCTCTGCGTTTCCAGCTACGATCGACCGTTTGGC
>Ga0335072_10012467_pt1 | contig 12133 bp, 8 predicted proteins | sample Lox_Sample_21_FD_206725 | JGI IMG/M metagenome (GOLD analysis project Ga0335072, IMG submission 206725) | Soil microbial communities from Loxahatchee National Wildlife Refuge, Florida, United States - Lox_Sample_2.1 | ecosystem: Environmental > Terrestrial > Soil > Wetlands | place: USA: Florida...
AACGAGCCGCGCAAACTGGTACATGCCGCCGTCGATCTGGACGAAATTCCGGGGCAGCGTCTTGTAAAACACGATCTTCGCGTTTCCTGCCGATCCATAGTCACCGACGTCCGCGTAATAGGGGCCTTTCTCGGCGTCGATGCGCTCCACAAACTCCGGGATGACAACATTCATGTCGGAGTACCCCTCGCCGTGCGCGTGCGACGGCAGGTTCAGCGGCATACCGTCGAGAAAAATGGCGAAGTCCGTGCCGTGGTCGAGGTTGAAGCCGCGAAGAAAATACTGATTGGCCTTGCCCCCGCCGGCGTGCTGCGTGATGATCAGGCCCGGTAGTGTCTCCAGGATTTCTCCAGAGCGAAGAATAGGGCGATTTTCAAGCTCCTTTGCGCCGACGATGACCTCGCCGGCGGAGGAGGCGATTCCGATCAGGTCCTCCGCCCGGCCCTGCACGTTGACAGTGGTGCTCACGGAGCCCACGGCCAGGGAAACGCGCAGTGGTTGCGGCGATTCGCCGGTCCTTATGATGACGGGAATCTCTTTGCTTTCAAATCCTGCATTCGAAACGACGAGCCGGTAGTCACCTGCCGGCAGTCCAGACAGAGTGAAGGCGCCGTTGGTGTCCGACTGAGTTGTTCCGAGCGCAGTGCCACTCGCGTTGCGAACCTGCGCGGTTGCCCCGGCGATCACCGCACCAGACGCATCGACCACAGTTCCCGTTATCGCAGAGAGAGGGGCCTTGTCATTCGTGGTGGTCGGCGTCCTCTGCTGCGCGGCGAGTGGTAAAGGGTTGACGATGATGGAAATCGCTAGTAATACGAAATATAGAATCGTGCTACTGACGGACCTGCGACTTTTCATCCTCTGTCTCCACCTGTCCTATTTCGTCCGCTTTTGGCTCGCGTGGACCCGCGCGCCGAGCGGACGCTCGGGAGCCGTCATGACCAGCCGGCCATGCTGCACTCCCTTCAGGCCGATGAGCCGGTCCGCCAGTTGCTCGACCTGCGAGGACTTGCCGTGCACGATGAGCACCTCCAGGCACGAATCGTGATCCAGATGCGCGTGGCTGGTGGAGACAATCAGCTGATGATGTTCATGTTGGATATCGTTGAGTTTCTCGATGACGCCATGCGCATGGTGGTCGTAGATCAGCGTCACCGTCCCCACCACCCCGGCATTAGGCATCGCCGTCTGCTCACCTACCAGCCGATCCCGGATCAGGTCGCGGAAGGCTTCCGAGCGATTGGTGTAGCCACGCCGCGCGATCGACTTGTCGAAACGGCGCAGCAGGTCCGAGTCGAGGGCGATGCCAATTCTGCTCAGGTCTCCCATGCCAGCTCCTGCATGGCATCGTAATACCAATTGAGGATTAGTAGCACGATTACCAACGTCACGTGGGCTTGTCGAAGGAAGCTCTCAGATGCTCAGGCAATGTATACCGCTGGTTGAGCAAGAGTTGCGAGCAACGATCCGGATCCTGGGACACCCAGCCCCCGCGGGTAAGGTCCGTTCTGCAGGAGCTGAAGCCTAATAGATTTTGAGGTCTTCGCGGGGACGACCGAGGTCGTGCCCTGAAACGAGCCCACCGCGGTCGTGGGGATATCCGAAGCTAAACGGGATCACCGCGCCGTCCCTGCGGGATTCGGTGTTTTCGGGAAATCGTCCCGCCACGCTTAACTGCGGGGCCGCGGCAACAAGTCTTGTGACGGAGCCACGAGCGACAGGTTTTGTAACGGAGCCGCGGAAGCAAAAAAAGGGCCCCTCGGGTGAGGGGCCAATCTGCCTTGGTTCTCTCGTTGTGTGAGAGCTTTTTTGCGCCTTCCTCGTTACTGCTGGGGAGCCGCTGGTTGCGACGCAGCACCCTGAGGGGAGGGCTGCGCGGATGAAGGCTGCGTCGCACCAATCGGTGAACCGCCATTCGGCGAGTTCAAGGCTGCCAAACTGTTTTCCATCAGGCTGACGCGCACCAGGCTGCCCGGCTTCGATTCGTTGCCGCTGCCGTCGTCGATCGTCGCGTTGCCCATGGCGACTTCGTGAATTCTCCAGACCGGAATCTGATGCTCGGCCAGATACCGCACCACGGCTTCAGCCAGGTGCTGCGAGTTCTCGATTCCCGCCGTACCGCGGCTGCGCGAGTAACCCGCAACTTCAACCACGTAGCCCCTCTGTCCCTGCATCTGGGTGACCACCTGATCCAGAGCGTCCTTGGCCTTGGCGTTCAGCATCGTCTGACCGGGACGGAAGTTGATGTCGGTATTGGTGATGGGGTGATACTGGTCGATCCCCGCGACGGTTTCGCCCAGCTGATTTGTCTTGTCGGTAGCGGACTGCGCCAACTGCTGCGCCTGGCCGGCGGTCTGGCTGGCCTGAGTCGCGGTCTGGTTGGCCTGGTCGGCCGTTGACTGCGCGGCGTGAATACCGTTCTGCGCGCGCTGATCTACATCCTTGATGTCGGCTGCGTTCTTGGCCTGGAGCTGATCCAGCTCGTTCAGGCGATCCTTCACCGGATCCAGCTGCCGGTTTACCCACTTTTTGCGGGCAAACGGGTTCATATGGCCCCAAAAGCCCTCGTGGTCGACGGTGGGCAGGGGTGGCTGTCCGGTTCCCGTCGCCTGGGCCGAATTGGTCTGGCTCGTCGTTTGGGGGTTGGTCGTGGCGCCCGTCTGCACCTGAGGTTGCTGTTGCGCCATTGCCGGCAAACCCATACTCGCCGCAACGACCAGCACCAAAATCGATCCGGGTTTCAGGATGTTCTGCATCGCTTTTTGACTCATGGCTGGCATTCCTTTTGTATGTTTCTCCGTTTTGAAGAACCGTCTCGAACACACTCCGGAAGCTGCGCAGCATCCCGTTACGCGATGACATAGTGCACCTGCTATGCCAAAACCGGACCTAGTTTTGGCTTCGATCTGACAGAAAATTTAAGCTATTTATTTTCAATTGTTTATGTTGAGGATAACTGGTGTCGGGAGCGTTTGGGGGTCAACCGGACGCTGGCCTGGATAGGGAAAAATTTTCCCGGCTCGGAGTGTTTACCGCCGGAAGGGTTTACACGGCTGTCTGGCCCCGGCTGCGGGCAACGGGCCCCGGCACCCTACTTGCCCACAACCTGGATCACGCGGATTTCCGGATAGTTTTGGTTCCAGTCCTGCGGAACGTTGTCGAAGATCAGACGAAAGTCGCGCGTTTGGTTCGGGAGGATGGGCGCCACGCGGACCGGCTCCGTATCGACATAGGGCTCGCGCGTTCGAATGAGCGACAGCGGCATCACCGGCTTGCCGACAAGCTGGCCCGTGAAGCCGGTGAAGCCGACCTGGACTGTGATCGCAGTGACCGTCTCCTGGCCCTTGTTCGTGATTTGGCCATCAATATAGGTGTTTTGGCCGCCGATAGCGCTGTTGGCCTGGCTCATCTGAATATTGCTGATGACGAGGCTGGCCGCGTAGGGATCGGCAGGCGCCATGCCGGCCCCGCCGGGGTTCGCCTGCGAGGGCCGGTGGGCCATGACGATGAGGCCGATGAGCACTCCGATGACACCGATGGCGGCGACGATCCACGGGACCGGCGACCGGGGTTCCCGCTCCGCAGGATCGTGGGGCTCGAACAATCCGGGCTGGGGGCGGCCTGCGCTCATCGAGCCAATTGTATATCTCGGTCAGAAGCATAAACTGAACGTTTCAGAGCTCGCTGTTTCAGGATTTCTTCATGCGTCTCACGCCGCGCCTCGGCCTTCGGCTCGTTCTCGTTCTTGTTCTGCTGAGCCTGCTTTGGCTGCGGCTGGTTCCGCGGCTGATGCATCACGGATCTGCGCGGAACGGGAACGATCTTGCGGTCACCAGGCCGCTCAACCAGCCTGGAGGCGGACCGGCACCGGCGGAGGCGTATCCGGTGTACTCGGCCCTTTATCAGACACCGAGCGACGAGCCGCTGGCGTTTGCAGCCGCTTCGCAGACCGATATTCCGCAGGTCGGGACGAGCTGTCTGAAGCCCACGACACCGGACGAGCGGCAACTCGCTGACGCCTTCCAGGCCGCCAACACGCAAAGCCACTCATGGCAGCCGCAGTTCACCATTCCGCAGGGATATCGCGTCCTGACCCCATCGGAGACAGCGCAGGCGCGGGCGTGTTTGCAGGCGCACGACAGGACTTCGTCAGCTTGTGCGCCGTACAGTCAGGCGCGGCACGTGCGATTCCTCGGAGTTCCGGGTTTTGACGCGACGCATACGCACGCGCTGGTTTCGGTAATCAAAAGCTGCGGGGGATTCTGCGGTAGCGGCGGGGTTTTTGAAGTGGAGAAATCGGGCGATACGTGGAAGCGCTTGCCGACGACCGACTTCACGCGGGACTGCAGCTGGGCGTACTAACCGCAGTGAGCAGTGGACGGTGGACAGTCAACAATGGCCGGGGCACGAGTCTCACTCCTCGCGCAGAAGGACCAGGGGATCGATGGCCAGGGCGCGTTGTGCCGGAATCCACGTGGCGATGAGGCCGAGGAAAGTCATGATGAGCACGACGCCGCCGAGGACGAACGGATCGCGCGGCGTGGCCTGGTAAACAATCGAGGCCAGCACGCGGCTGGCGAGGATACCGAGCGCGAGGCCCGCGGCCGATCCGATGCCGAGCAGCTTTACCGCCCGTCCCAGGGCAGCTTCCAGCACTTCCCTGCGCTGCGCGCCGAGCGCCATGCGAATGCCGAGCTCGCGCAGGCGGCGGCTGACCGAGTAAGCCGCCATGCCGAAGATGCCGGTGATCGAGAGCACCCCGCCCATCAGCCCCATGATGCCCAGCGCCACCGTGGCCACGCGGCCGGGAAAAAGCGCGACGCCGAGGAAGCTGTTGTAGCTGTCGACGCTGACGGGAAGGCCAGCATCGAGCTGGCGCGCCGTGCTGCGGATGGCGCGGATCTCCTGTTGCGGATCGCGGTTGGAGCGGACGACGAGATCGGTGGCCCGCGCGGGTGACTGCAGATAGGGCAGGAACACGGCGGATTCCTGGTCTTCAGTGACGCTGAAGTATTTGCCGTCTTCGACCACGCCGACGATCTCGACACGCGAGCCGTCCTGCAGCTTCAGCGAACGCCCCACGGCGCCGGCGGCGCTGCCGAAAAGCTTGCGCGCCAGCGTCTGATTCACGATGACCACGCGCGGCGCCGCGGCGTCGTCGTGCCAGGAGAGATCGCGGCCAGCGAGCAGGGCCGTCTGCGCCGCGGCGAGATAGCCCGGTGACACATCATAGCGAAAGGGTGCCGCTGCCGCGTTTTCGGTGCGGAAGTCCTGCGCGTCCTCGCGGAAGATGTGAGTTTGCGTCGCAGCTGCATAGATGAGCGGCGGATAGCTCGTCGCCATGCCGGCCGCCTGGATGCCGGGAGTCGCCTGCATCGCGAGGACGAGGCGCTTCTGCATTTCCAGTGCACGGTCGCCTTTGTAGCCGCCGCCGGACAGATCCACATCGACGATCATGGCGTTGCGCGGCTCGAATCCGTAGTGGCTGTGCAGCGAGCGGACGAGGCCGCGCACCGCGACCAGAGACGCAGTCACGAGCACTCCGCAGATCGCGATTTGCAGCGTGAGCAATACGTCGCGCAGAGTAAGGCGCCGGGTGGCACGGCCAGTGGCGCTGGTCTTCACCACCTCGTAGGGGTTAGAGTGCATGATTTGGCGAACGGGAACGATGCCGAAGAGGACACCGCTGATGAGAGCCAGAGCTATGGCTGCGAGGTAAACCTTCGCGTCGGGCGTGACGGGGATTTGGATTGGCGCGGAAGGAAAAGGCTGCCACACACTGAGGCGCTTAAGGAGGAGAATGCTCGTGGCCAGGCCCACCGCGCCCCCTGCGAGCGAAACCAGCGCAGCTTCGGTGAGGAGCTGGCGCACAATGCGCCTTCGGCTTGATCCGAGAGCGAGGCGCAGCGCGACCTCGCGCCCGCGGTCGGCCGCGCGCGCGGCAAACAGGCTGCCGAGGTTGGCGCAGGCGGCGAGCAGGATGAGTCCGGCGAGGAGCATCAATCCGGCGAGGAATGCTTTGGCAGGGGTGCCGAAAACATAGAGGCCGGGATGGTGCGGCGTGTAATCGTGCGACGGCACTTCTTTGGGGTAGGTCTTCTCGAGGTACGCGTTGATGCCGTTCAGATCGGCCGCGGCCTGGGCCTGGGTGACGCCGGGCTTGAGATGACCCAGCATTTCGAAGATGCCCTGCACATTGCCGCGCGCGTGGAGGAGGTCGTCGCCATCGACCTGCTCCTGATTCACGATGGGAATGATGAACTGCGGTGAACCAAAGATCAGCGTGCCGCCGAATCCCCTGGGGGCGACGCCGATGATGGTAAAGGGCTGCTTGCCCAGCAGCACCGTGCGCCCAAGTACACCGGGGTCCTCGTGAAATCGGCTGTGCCAGTAACTCCAGATCAGCACGACGTAGGGGGCGCTGTTCGCGCCGCGCTCGTCGGATGGGTGAAACAGCCGCCCCAGGCTCGGCTTCAGGCCGAGCACGTCGAAGTAATTCCCGCTGGCCGCATAGGCCCACACGCTCTCGGGATCGTTGCCGGTATCCATCGCGGTGAAGACCATCTTCCACGCGGCGAGGCTCTCGAAGCTGCGGTTGCGATCGCGAAGGTCGATGTAGTTCGGGTAGGAATCGAAATTCTCGACTGCCCACAGAGTCTTCGGATTGGGGACGGGCAAAGGCCGGAGCACCAGTGCGTTGAGGATACCGAAGACGACAGCATTGGCGCCGATGGCCAGCGCGAGCGTGACCACCGCCGCGACGACAAAGCCCGGCGATTTGCGGAGCACGCGCAGGCTGAAGCGTGCATCCTGCAGCAGCGTGTCGAGGGAGTTGCCGCCGAGGGCCTCGTAGCTGTCATCGCGGAATCGCTCGACCCCGCCGAACTCGATGCGTGCGGTACGTTCCGCGTCGGCGCGGCTCATTCCGGACCGCTCCAGATCGTCGGCGCGCAACGCCAGATGCTCGCGCAGTTCCGCATCGATTTCTGCAGCCGCGGTTTCACCGTGGAGGAACTTCGCGCTTACCGACCGAACCCACGCTCCGAGATTCATTTCGTCCTCCTGCGTAGTCGTTTCCGTGTCCGATTACACTTCTTCGGCTCGCGTCGCCAGGGCCGAGGCAATCGCGGTGGCGAGGCGGTTCCATCCTTCGGTCTCTTCTCGCAGGCGTTTGCGCCCCGTTGCAGTCAACTCATAGAACTTCGCCTTGCGATTGTTTTCCGACGTGCCCCAGCTCGCTGTGAGCAGCCCTTGCCGCACCAGACGAAACAGAGCCGGATAGAGCGCTCCCTGCTCGATGAGCAGGGCCTGGCCCGAGATTTGTCCGATTCGCAGCAATACGCCGTAACCGTGCAGCGGCCCGAGCGAAACGGCCTTGAGAATGAGCAGATCGAGCGTACCCGGAAGAATCTGTGCCTGCTCCGGCATGGCTCCCCCTAAGATGATTAGGAATATGAACCACACTCTCCTAAGTTGTCAAGGAGAAAGAAAGCAGGGTCCGGCGTTTGGCGGTTAGCAGCCAGCGGTGAGCGGCTCGTGGCCGGCGGCCTGCTCTCTTACTCTTCGCGCAGCGCCTTCAGTGGATCGACGGATGTGGCGCGGCGCGCCGGTACGTAACAGGCCAGCAGCGCGAGGCCGGCGAGCAGCAGGGGCGCACCCAGGATGAGGCGCGGATCGCCGGTGCCGACTTCAAAGGCATCGGAAAATGCCGTGGTGATCGACCCGACGGCTTTCGCCAGCACCATCGCGGCCAGGAATCCGATGACCGAGCCGGAGGCGATGAGCGAGATACCTTCGCGCAGGACGAGCCGCAGCACCTGCCGCCGTGTCGCGCCCAGCGCCATGCGAATGCCGATCTCCTTGCGGCGCTGCGCCACGGCATAGGCGGTCACGCCAGCCAGCCCGATCGACGAGAGCACGAGGCCGAAGAGCCCGATGCCTCCAAAGGTGCGCAAGGCCGAGCGCATCGCGAAGCGCGTGAGTTCCAGATACTCGCTCAGCGTTTGCCCGTTGAACACAGTCAAGTTGGGATCGAGCGAGGCAACGGCGCTGCGCACCCCAGCCAGCGCGTCCGCGGCGGTATCGGAGCGCGCGACGATGGTGATCCCGCCCGCGGGCGGGCGCGCAAAGTCTCGCTGGGTGAGCGGGACGTAGGCTTCGGCTTCGGTCATGCCGGTCGCACCCTTCAGGTCGGGCACTGTGCCGACGACAACGTAGGTTGTTGGCCCGCTCTGGAGTTGTTGCCCGATTGCGGCTCCGTCGCCGAAGAGTTTCCGCAACGCCTTCTGATTCAGGATCAGCGGCGTCGCCACATTGTTCTCCGCGCCGGGCGCTGCGCCGATGTTGGCGCGCTCGTCCTGCTCGTTGAATTCCCGCCCTGCGACGAGCGGCTCGGCGAGGACCGCAAAATAGCCTGCGCCCACTGTTTCGATCGCCACCGACGTCTGCACCGGCGTCTTTTGGTGCGGGTTCTTCACGGTCAGCTGGAAGCCCTCATCCTCATCGACCTCCTGGAACGGGGGCTGCGCGGTCAGCGCAAAGCTGCGCACTGAATTGGTGGCTCGCAGCCGATCAGGCAGACGCGCAAACAGCGCCTGCGCTTTTTCCGGCGAATAACCGTCGCGCACGGGATCGATGGAGAGGAAGCCCATCGTCTTCTGATTGAAATTCGTATGCAGGCTGTTCGAGCGGAGGATACCCAGCACCATGAATCCCGTGACGAGGAGCAACATCAGCGATCCCGCGACCTGCGCGCCCATCGCCAGATTGCGGATGCCAAAGCGCCGGTGCCCGGAGAGCCGCGACGCCGCTCCCTCTTTCAGCGCGGGCGCTACATCGGTCTTCGTGGCCGTGAGCGCGGGCATCAGGCTAAAACCGATGCCGCAGATCACGGACAAAACGAAGGTGAACAGAGCCGCATGCCAATCCACCGAAGTGTCAGGATTGAGCGGGGCACCCGCGGGCATCTGCACGTGCGCGGTGAGGGTCAACAATCCGTCCGCGAGGGCGAATCCTGCAGCGCCGCCGAGCAGCGACAGCAGAATTCCTTCGGTCACCATCTGTCGCACCAAGCGGAATCGGCTTGCGCCAACGCCCAGACGAATTGCCAGTTCCTGCCGCCGGTTCGCGCCGCGCGCCATCAGCATTGTGGCGAGGTTGAGGCAGGCGATCGTCATCACGATCACCATCAGGCCGCCGAAGAATCCAATGACCGCGGGTTTGGCAGCACGCGGAACCGGCACGCGCGTACCGGCATAGAGCAGCGTGACGCGCTTCGCCGTGTCGGCCTGGCTGGGCGCCGCTGGGTCGTCCTTATCGAGACGGCGCGTAATCCCATCGAGAGCCGACTCCGCCTGATCGACGTTGGCTCCGGGCTGCAGGCACACCAGCGCCAGGAATTGCTTCGCGTGCCGGTCGTGCAGCACGTTGTTGCTGAGTTCGGGCACCATCGAAGCCGGCGCCGTTGTGGGCACAAAAATTTCCGATGGATTGGGCGAGAGAGCGCCTTCGAATTTGTGCGGCGTAATGCCGACGATGGTCGCCGTCTGCCCGTTCACGCGCAACGTTTGCCCCACGGCAGCGGGGTCGCTGTTCAGGCGGCTGCGCCAGAACCGCTCCGTGATCACGACGGACGGCGCGTCTCCCGGCTTATCCAGATCGGCGCTCAGCATGCGCCCGTGCGCCGCGGCCACACCGAGGACGGAGAAATAATCCGGCGAAACGATTTGTCCGAAGACGCGCTCCGGCCGCGCCTGCGCCTGAAGGCCGACGCTGAACTGCACACCGGTTTCGACAGCGGCGATGCCCTCAAACAACTGCGTCTGATCGCGATAGCGTTCGAGGTACGGATACGAAACCGGTGTCTCGGTCACCATAACCCGGCTGGCGTGCGTGGCCGCTGGCAAGGCCCGGGTGAAAAACGACCAGCCGGAACTGTAGACGTTGGTCGTGAGCCCGATACCCAGACCCATGGAGACGATCCCGACCAGCGCAAAGCCAGGCGACTTCCACAGAGCGCGCACCGCAAAGCGCAGGTCGCGCTGCATCTCGCTCGCGTACTCGACCGGGAGGCGCAGCGCGATGTCGAGAATGAGGCGTAGGGCTCCTGCAGCGCCGTGACGCTTCGCAATCTGGCGCATGGCCTCTTCGCCGGCCTGCAGCATCTCGTCGCCGTACGCCATCCTGAACTCGTGCGGAAAGGCCTCTGCCAGCCCTCGATAGATCCGACTCGCGATCGTCATTCCATCACCATCCCTCGTTTGCTCTGAATGGCCCGAACCAGTTCCTGCAGGCGCTCGCACTCAGCGTCGAGCACTTTGCGCCCCAGCGCGGTGAGGCGGTAGTACCGCCGGCGCGCATCGTCTTCCTCGGGAGCGGGGCGGCGGGGCGACTCCTCGATCAGGTCGGCTTCGATCAGGCGCTTAAGAGATCCGTAAAGCGTTGCCGGCCACAAACGGACCTTGCCCATGGTGCGTTCCAGTACGTCCTGCATGATGCCGTAGCCGTGCTGCTCGCCACCGGCCAGCGACAACAGGATATGGAACCACTGCGCTTTGAGGGGGAGGAAAGCCTGCACCTGGATTTGGGTCATGGGCGATATATATATATCGATTGATATAGATATTCGTCAAGCTATTTCTTCTTCCACTCTCCAAATTCGCCTCCGAGTACACTTGCGTCACAGCTATGCCTTTGTCTGCAAGCGACAAGCTGGGCGCTTACGAGATCCTTGAACCGCTGGGCGAAGGCGGAATGGGCATGGTGTATCGCGCCCGCGACGTCCGCCTGGACCGGCCGGTCGCGATCAAAGTTCTGCTGCCGGCGGCGGCCGCGGATCCGGAAGCGCGGCAGCGGCTTCGCCGGGAGGCTTTGGCGGCGGCCGCGCTCGACCATCCTTTTATTTGCAAGGTTTACGAGATTGGCGAAGACCGGGGCACGGTCTTCCTCGTGATGGAATTCATCCCCGGCGAGACGCTGCACCACCGCCTGCGGCACAACCGCCTCGCGCTGCCGGAGGCGCTCAGCATCGCGGGCGAAGTGGCCGAGGCGCTGGACGCCGCGCATCAGCGGCGGATCCTGCACCGCGACCTGAAGCCGGCCAACATCATGCTCTCGACGAGCGGCCACGTAAAGGTAATGGATTTCGGACTCGCCAAGCGCATGGGCGAATCGTTACTCGATCCCGGGGCCACGTATGACGGCAGCACGCGAGATGTCGGCAGCCAGCTTACGGTGCCGGGGGCTATTATCGGCACGCCAGACTACATGTCGCCGGAGCAGGTGAGAGGGCTGGAACTCGACGCCCACTCCGATCAGTTTTCCCTGGGCGTGATTCTTGCGGAGATGGTGAGCGGAAGCCACCCGTTCCGCAAGACGTCGACGGTTGAGACGCTGTCGGCGGTGCTCCGCGAGTCTCCGGAAATTCGCGGCGACCTCCCGCAGTCGCTCTTGGTTACGCTGCGGCGGATGCTCGCGAAAAATTCCGCAGAACGCTTTGAGTCCATGGCCGCGGTTCGCGCGGAGCTGCGCCGTCTCGCGGCTCCCTCGGCGATGGCCACGGTCGAGGCCCCCGGGTCAGGGCGGATTGCGCTGGTCGGCCGCGAGACCGAACTGCGCCTGCTGACCCAGCAACTTGACGAGGCAATTGCCGGGCGCGGCTCGCTGGTGGTCATCGGTGGCGAGCCGGGCATCGGGAAAACCTCGCTCGTGGAGGCGCTGGCGGATGCGGCGCGCCTGCGAGGAGCGCTGGTGCTCACCGGCCATTGCTACGAGGCGGAGGGCTCGCCTCCTTACGTTCCTTTCATCGAGATGCTGGAGGCGAGTCTGGCGCACGGCTCGCGCGACACGTTTCGCCATCTGCTCGGCGAGGAGGCTCCCGAGATAGCGCGCATCATGCCGGAGCTGCGGCAGATGTTCCCGGACATCCCGCCGGCTCTCGATTTGCCGCACGAGCAGCAGCGGCGATTTCTTTTCAATGCGTATCGGGCGTTTACGGAGCGGGTGTCGAAATTGACGCCGGTGGTTTCGGTCTTCGAAGACCTGCACTGGGCCGACGAGCCGACGCTGCTGCTGCTCGAGCATCTCGCGAAATCCGTTTCGACCATTCCCCGGCTGCTGATCGCGACCTATCGCG
>Ga0335072_10012468_pt1 | contig 12133 bp, 7 predicted proteins | sample Lox_Sample_21_FD_206725 | JGI IMG/M metagenome (GOLD analysis project Ga0335072, IMG submission 206725) | Soil microbial communities from Loxahatchee National Wildlife Refuge, Florida, United States - Lox_Sample_2.1 | ecosystem: Environmental > Terrestrial > Soil > Wetlands | place: USA: Florida...
GATGGATGGCGGGGACAGACCCCAGGCGACCTGCTGCGCACAGCGACCTCTGGCGCCCCGCCACACCGGCGATGGTACGGTCACGTCCGCAATGGCGCCCCCCAATCCACTCGACATCGCCGCCGACGGCATCCGGACGCTGCGCGCGTTCGGCCAGCGCATCCCCGGAGCGGGCGACGTGCTCGCGCGCTCGCTCGAGGATGCCGTCAGCGGCCGCACGGTGATGATCACGGGCGCGTCGTCGGGGATCGGCAAGGCGGCGGCGCTCGAGATCGGCGAGGCCGGCGGGACGATGTTGCTCGTCGCCCGCAGACACGACCAGCTTCAGGAAGTAGCCGACGAGATCGAAGAGCTCGGCGGCGTCGCCTACGTCCACACCTGCGATCTCAGCGACACCGACGACATCGACCGCATGTGCGCGGAGGTGCTCGACCAGCACCAGGCCGTGGATGTGCTCGTCAACAACGCCGGCAAGTCGATCCGCCGCTCGGTCGACCGCGCCTACGACCGGTTCCACGATTACCAGCGGACGATGCAGCTCAACTACTTCGCCGCGGTCAAGCTGATCCTGAACCTGCTGCCGACCATGCGCGAGCGCGGGTCGGGGCACATCATCAACATCTCGACGATCGGCCTGCAGATGAACACGCCGCGGTTCTCGGCGTACGTGGCGTCGAAGGCAGCCCTCGACGCGTTCAGCCGCTCGATCGGCCCCGAGGTCATCAACGACGGCGTCCACATCACGACCGTCTACATGCCGCTCGTGCGCACTCCGATGATCGCGCCGACCAAGATCTACGACCGGTTTCCGACGCTCAGCCCCAAGGAAGCCGGGCACATCATCGCCGAGGCGATCCGCAAGCGCCCCAAGCGGATCGCGACGACGCTGGGAACCATCGGGCAGCTCACCTATGCGGTGGCCCCGGGCGCCCAGGATCTGGTCGTCAACCGCGCCTACCACCTGATCCCCGAGGGTGACAAGAAGCAGCCCGATCACGAGCCGACTCCCGAGGAGCGCGCGTTCGTCAGGGCCACCCGCGGCGTTCACTGGTAAGGGTTATTTCACACGTCGGTCACATAACCGTCGCATCGCGGTAACACCAGCTACCCCGGCGCGAACCTAGGATCAGCCCGGCTGGTCCGCTCGCGAATCCGGCGAACGCGGGGAGTCACCGCCGGGGAACGCGACGCCTGCCCGACTACAAGACGCCGACCCCAAAAAGGGGGACATCTCCATGCCCGAGGTTACCCGCCGTCGACTTCTGAGCTCCGCCGCCGCAGGTGCGGGAGGCGTGCTCGCCTCCTCGCTGCTGCCGCCGGCGCTCGCCCGCGCCGCCGCGCAGGGTCCGCGCCGCGGAAATCTCAGAGACATCAAGCACGTGGTCATCCACATGCAGGAGAACCGCTCGTTCGATCATTACTTCGGAACGCTCGGCGGCGTGGCCGGCTTCGGCGACCCGAACGCGCTGATCCAGACCGACCCGAATCCGCCGTTCAATGCCGTCCAGGGAAAGTCGATCTTCTACCAGGTCGATCCCACCCTGGACTACGACACCCCCCCACCCAATCCCCCCGAGGCCATCACCCCGCAAAACCCCGACGGATACCTGCTGCCCTTCCACCTCGACACGAAGAGCACCAGCTCGCAGGCGATCCCGTCGACGTCGCACGCCTGGTACTACCAGCACCTCTCGCTGAACATCACCGTGCCGACCACGGCTGGACAGCCGACCACCGCGCTCAACAACAACTGGCTCCAGTCGCACTTCCTCTCCGACAACAACTCCACATACGGGCATTTCTACTGGTACGTGATGGGCTACTACGAGCGCCAGGACATCCCGTTCCACTTCGCGTTGGCCGAGAATTTCACGATTTGCGACCACTACCACTGCTCGCTGCTCGGCCCGACCTGGCCGAACCGCATGTACCTGATGACCGGGATGATCGATCCGGAGGGCCAGTACGGCGGACCAGTCATCTCGAACGTGGTTCCAAGTCCCGTCAGCGGAGAGCCGTACACGTGGACGACCTACCCGGAGCGCCTGACCAAGGCCGGGATCAGCTGGCGCATCTACCAGGAAGAGGACGACTACGGGACGAACGTGCTCGAGTTCTTCAAGGCCTACCAGGAGGCGAACCCAGGCTCGCCGCTGTATGAGGGCGCGCTGACTATCTATCCCCCGGATCGGTTCGAATGGGACGCCAAGCACGACAAGCTCCCGACCGTGTCGTGGATCGTCCCGACCTCGGGCCAGAGCGAGCACCCGGCTTACCTTCCCGCCTCGGGCGCCAACTACCTGGCCTCAAAGCTCAACGCGGTCGCCGAGAACCGCAATCTGTGGAACTCGACGGTGTTCATCGTCAACTACGACGAGAACGACGGGCTGTTCGACCACGTCGTGCCGCCGCTGCCGCCGGCCGGCACACCGGGCGAGTTTGTCGAGCCGAGTGGGAACTGGGGCACCACGCCGCCGTCGCCCAATTGGCCAATCGGCGGCGGCGTCCGAGTGCCGGCGTTCATCATCTCGCCGTGGACGGTGGGCGGCTACGTCGCCAGCGAGCAATTCGACCACACCTCCGTGCTCCAGTTCCTCGAGCAGGTGACCGGCGTCCAGGAGACGAACATCACCGCCTGGCGCCGGGAGACGTTCGGAGATCTGACCTCTGCGCTCGGCTTCTCGAACGGCAAGGCCACCACCTTCCCGCCAAGGCTGCCGAACACGATCGGCGACTTCTGGGAGGCCGAGAACGAGGTCGAGACGCTCCCGCCGGCCATGTTCCCGGGCGCGAACCAGACCCCTCCGGTCCAGGAGAAGCGCCGGCATCGGCACTCGTGGAACCAGCCGACGCGCGGGTGGGACCGCTCGCACGAGCGCAAGGCGCTGCCGAGGACGCTGAGTCGCGCCGAGGAGAACCGCACCACCCACCGCGCCGACTTCGGTGAGAGCGGCGACGGCGTGTACTTGGCAAAGATCCAGGCGGTGGCGGACAAGCCGCTGATCACGGGCACGGTCTACGCGTTCGTGCCGGCGATCGTCGGCGGCGCCGTCGGGATCTTCAACACTTCGACGTTCACACTGGCGTCGGCGGTCAGCAGCGGGACGACCAACCCATACGGAGCCGCGGCAACGCCGGACGGGAGCCAGGTGTGGGTGACCGAGTCCGGCACCAACACCGTGTCGGTGATCGACACCTCGACCGGCAAGATCGCCAGCACGATCGTCGTCGGCATCTACCCGCACGGGATCGCGATCACGCCCGATGGCAAGACGGCCTACGTGGCCAATACCGGACCGAACACGGGACCGGGCGGCTCGCAGACCGTGTCGGTCGTCAACGTGGCCAGCCAGACCGAAACCGGCACGATCGACGTAGGGGAGGGTCCCCAGATCGTCACCATCTCACCCGACGGCTCGCTCGCGTTCGTCACCTGTGCCGACGGGCTGTACGTCATCACCACCGCGAACGGAAGCGTCGCCAAGGTGCGCGAACCGCTTCACCAGCCGCACGGTGTCGCCGTCACCCCGGATGGAAAGCACGTGTACGTCACCGACTCAGAGCGCGACCAGGTCGTCGTGCTCGCCACCTCCGGCCTGCGCACGGTGGGCAGGATCGGCGTCGGGAACACCCCGTGGAACACCGCGTTCAACTCAGGCGGTTCGAGCGCGTACGTCACCAACTCGAACGACAACACCGTGTCGGTGATCAACACGGCCACGCAGAGGGTGACACAGACGATCGGCCTCGGGTCGTTTACCTACACCGACACGCCAAAGGGGCAGACAATGCCGGTCACGTACACCCAGCCCAACCAGATCCCGACCGCGATCGCGCTCGCACCGCCCGACAACCGCTACCTGTGGGTGGCGTGCAACGTCTCGGGGTCGCTCGCGATCATCGACACGACGACGAACAAGGTGACCAATACGGCCCAGGCCGGCCTCGGCACCGAGCCGACGGCAATCGCCTTCGCCTCCTGACGACGAACCTAAACCGACGAGCCGGCGTCGCGTATGAGCTGACCTACCGGCACCGCCCTCAGGTGGAAGGTCAGCAACCCGTGGTCGAGCTTGCCGAGCAGCATCGGCAGCTGCGAGGCGCTGGTGCAGTCGAGTTCGATCACCTCGCCGGCGCGCAGGTGCCCGACCTGGTCGTCCTTGTCCTGGAGCCGGACCGCGCCGGCTACGAGCCGGCCACCGGCTCCATGCGCCATCCACCACTGTCCGACGCTGGGCCCGCTCGAGGCATACAGGAAGTGGTGGCCGTAGCCGAGCAGCGACATCATGTCGTGTAGCCGGTCGCGAGCCCCGAGCCAGCGCACCAGGCCGCCGTTGGGGAGCCGCGGAACGGCCTGATCCCCGTACGCGGCCACGACGATCGGCTCCTGCGGATACGCGGCCTGCTCCATCGTGAACGAGGCGCGGATACCCCGCTCGGCGAGGTCGTTGGCGATCGTGGGGATCTCGCTCGCGGGCGCGTCGACGAGCACCCCGACCTCGGGGCGGGTCGTCGCCACATCGGTCACCGGCTTCATGTGCACGAAGTGCGAAACGAGGCTGTAGGAGGCGCCGGTCGTGAGTGTCCAGCTCGCGATCACGATCGCCGCGGTCCCGCCGACCAGCACACGCGCGGTCCGCACGCGCCACGTCGGGAGCGGCGTCGAGCGACGCTCGTCGCTGAGAATCAGCGAGGCGGTCGACGGCCGGCGCGCGAACGAGCCGTTGGGCTCGGGACGGTGCCTGAGGGCAAGCTCGAGCGCGGGCCCGATATCGGTCACCTTGCGCGCGACCTGCGCCAGCCCGAACCGCTCGAGCGCCTGGTTCGAGACCCGCACGTGGCCGTAGCCGAAGCCGTAGGAGATCACCGGACAGCCGCGGATGATCGCCTCGAGCACGGTCAGCCCGGCGCTCGAGTGCACGAGCGCGTCGCTGGCGGCGAGGACGTCGCCCATCCGGTCGGTGAAGCCCATCACCCGTAGGCGCGGCTCGCCGCCCAACTCGCGCGATACCCGCGCGCGGAGCTTGTCGTTGCGACCGCACAGGCACAGCACGATCGCATCCGGCACCTGCAAGGCGACCCGAGTGGCCCCGAGCAGGTCGCCCACTCCCCACCCGCCGCCGGACACGGCGATGACCTTGGTCCCATCCCCTGGCAGGCCGAGCGCGCGGCGCGCGTCGTCGCGCGAGCGCGCCGCCAGGAACGCCGGCGAGGTCGGCGGCTTGGCCCAGCGCACGCTGCCCGATCCGGCGATCTCCGCCACCTCCTCGATCGTCTCCGGGTGGGTGACGAAGTGCAGGTCGATCCCCGGGTGCGCCCAGAACTGCATTCCGGCGAGATCGGTGATCGAGGAGTAGCACGGGACCTTCAACCGTCCCGTCCGGCGTAACTCGCCCAGAACGGCGGTCACGCCCGGATAGGTCGAGACGATCACGTCGGGGTTGTGCGAGCGGATCAGTCGCATCAACCCGCGGCGTCCGAGCAGCGTCAGCATCTTCATCGAGAACCAGCGCGTAGGCGCGAATCCCATGAACAGCCGGTACTGGATGTCGAACAACCACGGCACCCAGCGGAACATGAACTCCGAGTTCTCGCGCAGCAGATGGGTCAGGAACCAACCCATCGCGGGCAGGCCGTTGACGATCGCGACGAGCGAATCGGGATCCTCGTCGTGGAACTCCCGCGCCACCGCGCGCGCCGGCAGGTCGTGGCCCTCGCCGATGTCCGCCGAGATGATCAGCACCTTGCGCGGCCCGGACTCGGTGTCGGGCTCGCCGGCGGGGATCACGGCGGCGGCCTCGCGCTCGGCGGCCCTCGCCGCCTGCTGCTGGCGCCACTCGACGTAACGCCGCACGCCCTCGGTGAACGGCGTGCGCGCCGTCCACCCGAGCTCTTCGCGAGCGCGGTCCGACAGCACCACCTTGCCGCCGAAGTCGCCCGGCCGCGCCGGCGTATGCACGATCTCGACGTCGCCGAGCAGCTTCTGCACGTTCACGGCGATCTGCTTGATCGTCACGTTCTCGTCGCTGGCCAGGTTGTAGACCCGGTTCCGAGCCACATCGCTGAGCCCGAGCGCGACTCCCTCGGCGAGGTCCTCGACGTACACGAACCGCCGCGACTGGCCGCCGTCGCCGGCGAGCGTCAGCGGCTCACCCCGCAGCGCCTTGCCCACGAACGCCGGGATGACCGCGGCCTCGCGGGCGCGCGGGCCGTACGGGATGCCGAAGCGCAGGATCGTGAAATCGATGCCGTAGAGCTCCTGGTAGGCCTTGCAGTACAGCTCTCCCGCCAGCTTCGTGCTCGTGTAGAGATGCGACGGCGCCGGCAGCAGCGTGTCCTCGTCGACGACCTCCTGCTCGCAATCGGAGTAGACCCAGATCGTCGACGCATACACGATCCGCTTGACCCCGGCGCGGCGGGCCGCCTCCAAAACAGCCACGGTCCCGCGAGCGTTGACGCGCTCTGCGTCCTCGGGCTCGGCGTGGACGTCGTTGACGTCGGCGACCGCGGCCAGATGGGCCACCGCGTCGCATGAATGCAGAGCCCGCTCGAGCGCCTCGCGGTCGGTGATCGACCCGAGCACGGTGTCGACGCTGCCGGCCTCGTGCCACGGCGACGGGCGCAGGTCGTAGATGACGGGCTCGTGGCCCTGCGCGCGCAGCTTGTCGACCACGTGCGAGCCGATGAACCCGGAGCCGCCTGTGACCAGAACTCTCATGAATTCCCCGGCCGGTAATACAACGGAACGCAGGAATGGTTGCGCGCGACCCAGTCGCTGTTCGGTAGCTCGACGTGGTGGCCCATGATCCGGTGGCAGGGCTCGTCGTACACGCGCCCGGTCGACCGCTCGAGCCACTCGAACACGATGTACTTGTAGAGGCCCGAGACCATTCCGGTGGGGAGTTGCAGACGGCTCGGATTGACCGGATCCAGGTGTTCGCGCGCGATCGAGTTCTTCCACGCGACGATCTCGGGCAATCGCTCGATCTCGGTGAGCCCAAGCGCGGCGGTGAACTCGTTCATGCGGAAGTTGAGGCCCTGGACCTCGTAGCTGGGCTTGCCGTAGTTGCGGAACGCGCGTGCATGGTCGAGGACCTCCGGGCGCTTTGAGACGAGTACCCCGCCCTCACCGGTCGTGATCGTCTTGGTCGCATACAGCGAGTAGATGCCGGCGTCTCCATAGCTCCCCGGCTTGCGCCCGTTCCATTCGGCGCCGTGGGCGTGGGCGCAGTCCTCGATCAGGAAGATGCCGTTCTCCGAGCAGTAGTGAGCGATCTCCTCGACCTCGAACGCGAGATGGCCGCCGATGTGGACCAGGAAGGCGGCTTTCGGCTTGTGCTTGTCGGCCTTGGCCTCGAAGTCTTTGAACGACATGCACAGGTCCTCGCGGTTGCAGTCCACGAACTCGACGCTCGCGCCGGCATTGACCGCCGCGAGCGGCGTCGCCATGAACGTATTCGAGGGGCACAGCACAGTCTCCCCCTTGACGCCGGCAAAGTGGAGCGCGGCCAGCGCCCCGCCGGCCCAGCTCGACATGGCCGCCGCGGGGAGATCGTTGTACAGCTCCCAGGCGGCCTCGAGACGCGCCACCATGTCGCCCTCGGACCACCGGCCCGAGTCGATCACCTCGTCGATCAACACGTGGAAGCGCTCGCGGTCGCGCGGGTCGAAACCGATCGCAAACCGACTGAAATCAGGGACGCTGGATTCGGGCATGTGATCGGGAACGCTGTCTTGCGAGGAAACGCTGGTCATCGTCGTGTCGCGCGCACAGGGACGTGGGGACTAACCGCTGCTTCGCCGGCCGGAAGCTGCAATCCCTGCACTCAGCTCGCCAATCCTCTCAGGTCCAGGGGCGCGTGGGCAAGCCTGTCAGACAGGCAGGACGGTACCGATTTTCTGCCGTTTGAGTTCTCTCACGATCAGCTTGAGGGCCTGGGCCGTGCGCTCGTGAGAGCCCCGAGAGGAGTAGAAATCCGCATCGTGCAGGAGGATCACGTCGCCCGGTGCCACGTTCGTGGCCGCCCGGGACGCGATCCGCTCAGGCGTCGTGAACCTGCGCCAGTCCTTACCCCAGCGAGACCACAGGAGCGGCTCGAGCCCCGTCGCGCGGACAGCGCGCAGGCCGGCGGGGCTGTAGAGACCGTACGGCGGCCGGTGCCACGCCGGTCGCTTCTGGGTCGCGGCTTCGATCGCTTCCAGCCCGAGCGCCACGTCGCGTTCGACCGCTTTTTGGGGTAACGCCGGCTGGGGGCGGTGCCGGTAGCCGTGCAGCGCGATCAGGTGGCCCTGGCCGGCGATCTCGGCCGCGAGCGACGGCCGGCGCTCGACCTGCTCGCCGACGAGGAAGAACGTCGCCTGGATGCCCTCCTGGGCCAGGATCTCGAGGACCGCGGGGGTACCCTCGGGGTGGGGTCCGTCGTCGAACGTGATCGCGACCCCGGCGGCGCCCGGGAGCCGGCGCCGGATGCGGAGCGCGGCCGCGGCCTGGGGGACATGTGGAGCGAGCAGGTGGCGGATCACCGTGGGGATGATGATGATGTGAGTTTGGGTGGTCGCCTTGCCGGCGTGATCGCCATCGAGCGGACTGGTTTGGGGAGGCGGCGGTGCCGAGCACGACCCGGCCGGCGCGGTCGGCGGTGCCGAACACGACCCGGCCCGCGCGGTCGCCCGTGCCGAACGCCACCCGACCCGCGCGGTCGGCGGTGCGCAACTCGCCAAACCCCCCTCGCTCTCTTGGCGATGGCGACATAAGCGCCCCGGAGGCGCTTATGTCGCCAAGGTCGGGAGCGGCCGGCGGCTTTGGCGAGTTTCGCACCCCGCCCACGACCACGACCACGACCACGACCACGACCACGACCACGACCACGACCACGACGACGACCCCCGGGAAGCGTTGCGCCCGGCGGGGCGTCATCAACTCGTAACGTGTTGAAGCAGCGCATGCCCGACCTCGATCACTGGCTCGCCACGCCTGCGGTGCGCGTCGCCCACCGCCGCGAGAGCGACGCCTCGCCCGAGCGCCTGTGGAACGCGGCCCAGACCGTCCGACTGGCGGACACCCGCCGGCTCGGCCGGATCATTCGGTGGCGGATCCCCGGACTGGCCACGGAGCTGACCTTCGATGAGATGTTCCGCGCTCCCCCGTTCATCGTGCTGGCCGAGGACCACACGCGCGAGCTCCTGTCCGGCCTGGTCGGGCGGATCTGGACGCTCCGGCGCGACTATCCGCGCCTCGAGGACCCCGAGGAGTTCCGCGAGTGGTCGACTGGCGGCACCGCTCGGGTGCTGTTCGCCAACTGGGTCGAGGAGACGCCGGCCGGGCGCGCCGCGCTCCACTCCGAGGTCCGCGTCGAGGCGATCGGCGCCCAGGGCCGGATCGGGGTGGCGGCGGTCCGCCCGCTCGTGGGCGCGTTCGGCAACCTGGTCGGGAGTGACGGCATCGAGGCTGCGGTCCGGGTCGCCGAACGTCGGTAGGCTCGCGCCCGTGGCGGTTCAACGGGCACCGGACGCCGATCGGAGCGACGAACCCGGTCTGCACGGCCTGCGCCGCTTCTTCGTCGTTCCCCACACGCACTGGGACCGCGAGTGGTACGTGCCGTTCGAGGAGTTCCAGATGAGGCTCGCGTCGGTCGTCGACGAGATGATCGACGTGCTCGAGTCCGACCCGAGCTTCCCGTGCTTCACGCTCGACGGCCAGGCGATCGTGATCGAGGACTATCTCGACGCGCGACCCGACAACGAGCCTCGCCTCCGGGCGCTCATCGCGGCCCACCGTCTCGAGGTCGGGCCGAGCTACATCCTCCCCGACGAACTGCTCGTCGGCGCGGAGCCGCTCGTGCGGAACCTCCTGATCGGCCGGGCCGTGTGCCGGCGGTTCGGCGCCGACCCGTCGCCGGTCGGCTACATGCCCGACAGCTTCGGCCACCCGCTCCAGCTGCCGCAGATCCTGGCCGGGTTCGGGATCGGCAGCTTCATCTTCTCGCGCGGCCTCGGAGACGAGCTCGACGAGCTCGGCGTCGTGTTCCGGTGGCGCGCGCCTGGCGGCAGCGAGGTCCGCGCGTTCCAGCAGCTGCCGTCGTACAGCAACTTCAACGTTCCCGGCGACGGCGCGCCGGCCCGAATCGAGTACATCGCGCACCAGTTCGGCCCCGCACTCCAGCGCGCCGGCATCCACGAGGTGCTCCTGTGCGACGGCGAGGACCACCGGCGCATCCGCCGCGACCTCCCGGCGCTATGCGAACAGCTCGAGCGCCGGCTGCCGGGCACGAGCTTCACGATTGCCCGCTACTCCGACTACGTGGCCGCCGTCGACCCCGACGGCTTGCCGACATACGCAGGCGAGCTGCTCGGCAGCCGCGTCCAGAACGTGCTCCGCGGCGTCAACTCGGCGCGGCTCTACCTAAAGCGCGCGAACGAGCTCGCGGAGCGGCGGCTGCTCGAGGTCGAGACGCTCGGCGCGCTGCGGACGCTCCAGACCGGCCAGCCCTTCCCGGTCGCCGACTTCAGGCTCGCGTGGCGCGAGCTGCTCAAGTGCCACCCGCACGACTCGATCTGCGGCTGCTCGTGCGACGAGGTCCACCGCGACATGCTCGTCCGCTACGAGCAGCTCGAGCGGACGGTGGCGCACCTGCAGCGGCGCGCCCTGGCGGCGCTCGCGGTCAACCCGGCGGCCCCCGGCGACCAGACCGCCGGCAAAACGACCGCCGGCGCCGTCAACCTTCTCCCCTACCGCCGGCGCGGCCTCGTCGAGCTCGGCGGCCACGAGCCGGCGCTGATCGAGCTCGACGGCTTCACCGCGGACACGGTCGAGCTCGCGCCCTCGGACCCGTCGCCCGCGCGTGACGGGACGAGCATCGAGAGCGACTGCATCCGCGTCGACGCCGGGCCGGACGGGACGCTGACCGTGCTCGACAAGCGGACCGGGCGCCGCTTCGAGGGCCTCCACCACCTCGAGGACGAGCCCGACGTCGGCGACCTCTACAACTTCTGCCCGGTCGACGGCGCCGTGCCGGGCTGGAGCGAACCGGCTTCGGTCCGGGTGCTGCGGGACGGTCCGCTCGTCTGGGAGCTCGAGATCCGCATGCTCACGGTCAGCACGATCGTGCGGCTGATCGCGGGCACCAGGCGCGTGCAGTTCGCGACGGCGATCGAGAACCAGACGGAGGACCATCGCCTCCGCGTGGTGTTCCCCACGCCCGGAGCGAGCGACGTCCGCGCCGAGGGACAGTTCGCGCTCGTCCACCGCCCGCTCGTCCCACCCGCGCCCAAGACCGATTGGTGCGAGCCGCCCGACCCCACGCAGCACACGCTCGGCGCGGTCGCTCTCGGGCCGCTCGCGCTGCTCACGAAGGGCCTCCCGGAATACGAGGCCCGCCCCACAGGAACCGGCGCGGACCTCGTGCTCACGCTCCTGCGCTGCGTCGGGATGATCTCGCGGCGCGGTGGGGAGATCGCTACTCGGCCGGTGTGCGCCGGCCCGCCGACCCCAACCCCCGACGGCCAGTGCCTCGGGCGGCACGAGTTCGAGTACGCGCTGCTGCCGGGCGCGGACGAGTTCGGCGACGCCGAGTTGCTCCGCGCCGCGCACGACTACCGCCACGGCTTCATGGTCACGCCGCAACCGGTCCGGTTCGACGCTCCGATTCACCTCGACGGCGACGTCGTGTTCTCGTGCCTCAAGGGCGCCGAGGACGGCGATGGACTGATCCTGCGCTGCTTCAACCCGAAGCCAGACCCGACGGGCGTTCGGATCACCGGCGCCTTCGACATCGAGCGCGCGCGCCTGGACGAGACCGACACGGGCGGACAGACGACCGAGCTCCTGCCAGGCGAGATCGCCACGTTCCGCCTCCGCCCCAAGGGCTGAAGCCCGCGCGCCGGGGGCAGGGTAGGGGCGGCTCCCTGCCCCCGGCGGCGCAGATCGCTACGACTGCGACGAGCTCGACTGCGACGAGCTACGCGGCGCCGCGATGAAGATCGCGCGCACGTTCCCGGTCGATGTGCTCGTCCCAGTGCCGGTCGACTGGCAATGGCCCAGCCGGCCGCCGATCACCTTGACCATGTCCCCGGCGGCGGGCGGGTTCGCGCCCTGACCGAAGAACACCTTGGCGTTGGCGAACGTGTAGGTCAC
>Ga0335072_10012469_pt1 | contig 12133 bp, 14 predicted proteins | sample Lox_Sample_21_FD_206725 | JGI IMG/M metagenome (GOLD analysis project Ga0335072, IMG submission 206725) | Soil microbial communities from Loxahatchee National Wildlife Refuge, Florida, United States - Lox_Sample_2.1 | ecosystem: Environmental > Terrestrial > Soil > Wetlands | place: USA...
CACCCCCCGCCCGCTCAGCACGCCGTCCCGGTAGCGGAACGCGAGGATCTCGTTCGAGTCCGGAGCGCTCGAGTTGGATTCGATGTACACGGTGCCGCTGAGCGGAGTCGCGCGCTTGCGCGTGCGGTTGGCGCCGGTCGCCGGTGCGGCACCGGCCGCCGTGACGGCGGCGAGTGCGGAGATGGTGACAGCGGTGGCGAGGCGGCGGTTCATTCGGCGGCCGCGGCACGATACCGCCCGCCGCGTCGCGCGTGTGCCATCGGGGCAGCGCGTCAGCGCAGTTCGTTCGCGGCATCGATGACGGATGACACGAACTCGGCCGCGTCGTGCCGGCGCGCGGCCGGCCGGCCACGGTAGGCGGGTCCGGGTGCGGCTTCTCGCCACCACGCGAGCGCGTCATCGATCAGTGGTCGCCATCGCGGATCGAACGCTTCGTGCGCGTACCCGGCCGCCGCCTCCTTGGAGACGATCTCGCCGGTGGCGACCGTGTGGTGCAGTCGCGGTGCGCCGAGCACGCCGGCTGTCGTGTGGCGCCGGCCGAGCATCGTGGCCCGGTTCAAACCGGCGCGGCGGGCGGCGTGGACCCAGCGCCGCCAGTAACCGTTGAGGTTGTCGTGCGTCCACGCGCGCAACTCCGCCGGGTCGGTACGGATCCGGAGGGTTTCGCGGTCGGGGCCGCGGATCGCGATTCCGTGTCGCGCGAGCACATGCCAGGTGACCGGGTTCACGTCGAAGCCGGCCCGCGGCGCGACCCTGAACCGCCCGCTGACGTGGCCCGCGAGTGCCGTCACCTCGAGCGGCGACCTCGCGAGATCGCCGGGCCGCAGATACACCCCGTTCGCGACGAGCGGCCAGCGGTGGCTCAGGAGGGTGTCGCGGACGAGCGCCGAGATCCAGCGGCCGGAGTGCACCGCGCGGAGCCGCGCCATTTCCGGCTTCGAGAGATCTGCATCGACGATCGCGACGAAGTCCACGTCGCTTCGCCCCTCGCGGAACGCGCCCATGCACGCCGAGCCGACGACGTAGAACCCCTCGACGCGTCCGGGGAGCGCACGATCGAGCCGTGTCAACAGGCCGTCGGCGACTCGCATCGCCGGAGCCGGCAGCGCGCGGGTCGAACCGCCGGTCAGCGTGACTGGGGCGGCGCCGGCACGCGCTGGACGTGGCCGGAGTTTGTGCCGGACGACGTCGACCCCGACCCCATCACCAGATCGGCGATCAGGCGATACTCCGTGGCGGTCGGCGGGTGTCCGAGAATCGCGACCTCGAGCGCCCACGAGTTGTCGGGCCGCTGCGGTGGCGCGGGCCGCCAATTCCGCTGGGGCACGGCGGTGTAGATCCCGCTCCCGATCGCGGCGTTTGCATCGCCGTTCAGGTCCTTACAGCTGAGACCGTGGCCGGCGGGCACGCAGACGATGACCGCCGGAACGCCGGGCGGCGGAATCCGGCTGGGGTCGGTGCCCAGCGTTTCGTAGCGGAACATCGTGCGCAAGGCGCCCAGGAAGCTGTCAGACACGGCGGCCAGGTCCCGGTTGAACCGATTCGCCATCGCGGCCGAGATCGTCCCGCGCGCATGGGCCTGGCGGATCGCCGCCTTCAGGCTGGCTCGCGTCAGCTGGTTGCCTCCGTTCGACTCGACGTGATCGAGCAACTGGTACCGGACGCCGGACATGTTGGTTCCACAACGGAAGCCGGTGCCCGTCGTCCGCGGGCACGAGATCCAGTATGCCGCCGGTGGCGTCACGTGCCGACTCGAGTCGACGCCGTAGAGCGCGCTGCCGGGGTTGGGGTTGCGGAAGATCCCGAACGGGTCGGTGGCCGCGAGACCGCCTCCGACGGCGACGAGCAGCAGCGCCGCGATCGACACCATCAGCACGCGCCGGCTCCGGCGCGCGGCCAACCGTTTCCGTGGCTGAGCGTCCGTGGCGAGAATCCGGGTCAGCGCCGCCTGGGCGTCGGGGGTGAGGCCGCGGCCGTCGTCGGGACGTACCGGGTTCGAGCGCGCCACGCGCTCGAGCGTGGGCGGAAGCTGCGGGGTCATGATGCCTCCGAGAGCTCGGATATACGGGACGTTGCGGCCGCGGGCTGCTTGAGCAGGCGTTCCAGGCGCTTGCGGGCGCGGTGGAGTCGCACCGAGAACACCGGCGCCGAGCATCCGAGAGCGCTTGCCGCATCGGCTACGGGCAGCTCCTCCCAGGCCACCAGCGAGAGCACCTCGCGGTCGGTCTGGCTCAGCTGCTGCCAGGCCTCCCACAGCGCCGCGTCGTCGCCGCCGCCGGCCGGTTCGGGCGCGGCTCGCTCGAGTTCGAGCGCATCTCGCGCCGCCGCCTGGCGTGCGTGGCCGGCATGGTGGCGAAGGACGACGTTGCGGGCCACGCCGTACAGCCACGGGAGCGGGTCGCTCGGGACCGCGTCCAGCCGCCGCCACGCCACCAGGAATGTCTCGGCGGCCACTTCGTCTGCCGCCTCTGCACCGACGCGTCGCTGCGCGTACGCGTGGATACGTCCATACAGCGCTCCGTACATCTCGGAGAACCGGGCCACGGCATCCCGCTCGGCGTTCATACCCCTCTTATCATCGGCAACGCCCGGAATCTTTCAGGCCCTCAGGTGGCGCTCTGCTGTTCCACCCAGGCGAGGATCGCGCGCGAGTGCGTGATGATCGTGCCGTCCGGCAGCTTCAGCGCGGGTAGCTGCGTGTCGCCCGTGGCGGCCTTGAGCTCGTCTCGCGAGCCCTTTCGCAGGAACGGGATCGGGCTTCCGTGCGCCGCGATCACCTTGTCGTACTTGATGCCCTTGGCATGCATCGCCTCCTGCACGCGGCGGCACGGGTGCACGCGCGGGCCTCCTTCGTCGCCGTGGCACACATACAGGGTGGGTGTGAGGCTGTGCGTCGACATGACCGGGATTGTCCTCCTGTAATCATCTAGGCACCTCGCATCGGCGGCCTCGGCGCGCGTCGAGGCGCCAACCGGGTCAACCACCACAGGAGGAACGATGAAGATCGGCCGATTGCTGCTCAGGGTCACCGTCGGCGGCCTGTTCGTCGGGCACGGCACCCAGAAACTGTTCGGATGGTTTGACGGGCATGGGCTCGAGGCGACGTCGAACATGTTCGACAGCATCGGAATGAGGCCGGGCCGGCGCAACGCGCTCGCGGCCGGCGTTGCCGAGGCCGGAGGCGGTGCGGCGCTCGCCGCCGGGTTCGCGACGCCGCTGGCCGCAGCGACGCTGACCTCGGTCATGCTCACGGCGATCAACCGGGTTCATCTCAAGAACGGGCCATGGTCGACCAACGGCGGCTACGAGTACAACGCCGTGCTGATCGCCGCCGTGCTCGCGCTCGCCGAGGTCGGCCCGGGCGAGCTGTCGCTCGATCACGCCCTCGGGCAGGAGCGGACCGGCCCGGGCTGGGCGCTGCTCGCGCTCGCGCTCGGCGTCGCGGGCGCCGCCGGCGCGCACATCGCGGCCGAGTCGACGCCCGCGCCACCAGCGCCGGCGGAGGCACCGTCGACCGGCGACGCCTCCACGAACAGCGGCGCGTCCGCGCCGACCGAGACCCAAGAGGCGGGCACCGCGCAGTAGCTCCACCTCGTTCGCGGACGGCCGCGATGAATCCCGGCGGGCTGAAGAGTCTGAACTGTCAGCCGATTGTCAGACAGACACGGCATCCTCAGCCGAGGGGCGTGTGCGTGGTCTCCTGAGGCCGCGCCCCCGAAGCCGAGAGCAAATCCCGATCCCTACCGACCGGAGGCTGTTCGACTGTGAGAAGGCTTGCGAAGTTCTGCTTCACCCACCGCCGTTTGGTGGTGCTCGGCTGGATCGTCGCGCTGATCGGCCTGACCGTCATCCATTCCGCGGCCGGGAGCGCCTACAGCGACAACTTCCGCCTGTCCGGGACGCAGAGCTTCGACGCCGTGAATCTGCTCGAGCGCAACGCGCCGAAGGCATCGGGGGACACCGAGCAGGTCGTGTTCGCGGTCGATCGTGGACGGATCACAGATCCGGCGATCCGGGCCCGGGTCGAGTCGATCCTCGCCGGGCTGGGCCGTCAGCCCCACGTCTCGGAGATCTCCTCGCCCTACGGGCCGCGCGGCGCCTCGCAGATCTCGCCTTCGGGACAGGTGGCGTTCGCAAACGCCACGTTCGACGTCCAGGCCAACAAGGTCAGCGCCGCCCAGGCCAAGGCCTTCGTCAACGCCGCGCGCGCCGGCGCGGGGCAGGGCCTCGATGTCGAGGTCGAGGGCCAGGTCGCCCAGGCGGCCAATCAGCAGGGTCCCGGCGGCCTGCCGTTCGGGATCATCGCCGCCGGAATCGTCCTGTTCATCGTGTTCGGGTCGGTGCTGGCGATGCTGCTGCCGCTCGTCACCGCGGGCCTGTCGCTCGGGACCGCCGTCGGAGCCATCGGCCTCCTTTCGCACGTGCTCCAGATGGCCTCGTTCACCAACGAGCTTGCTCTGCTGATCGGCCTGGGGGTCGGCGTCGACTACGCGCTGTTCATCGTCACCCGTTACCGCCAGGGACTGCTGCGCGGTCTCAGCGGCGAGGACGCCGTGGTCGAGTCGGTCGACACGTCGGGCCGCGCGGTGCTGTTCGCCGGCATGATCGTGTGCATCGCGATGCTCGGCATGTTCGCCCTCGGGGTGAGCTTCCTGTACGGCGTCGCGGTCGGCACGTCGATCGCGGTCGCGTTCACGGTCATCGCCTCGCTCACGCTGCTGCCGGCGCTGCTCGGATTCTTGGGCACGCGCGTGTTGCGACGGAGCGAGCGCCGCGCGCTCAGGGAGGGCTCGCTCCGGACGAGCGATGAGTCGGCCGGGTGGGTGCGATGGGTCGGCTGGATGCAGCAGCGCCCGGCGGTGTTCGCCGCGGTCTCCGCCGGCATCCTCGTGCTGCTCGCGATCCCGTTCCTGTCGATGCGCCTCGGCTCCGCCGACTCGGGCTCTGATCCGGCCGGCTCGACCACGCGCAAGGCGTACGACCTGCTCGCCAAGGGGTTCGGGCCCGGTTACAACGGACCGCTCCAGCTGGTCGCCCAGGTGTCGGGTCCCGCCCAGCGGGCCGCGTTCGTGCGGGTCGACCGCGCGGTCGCGGCCACGCCCGGGGTCGTCGGCGCCACCCGGCCCGAGTTCATCCCGAGCCGCGCCCCCGGGCTGCCGGGGGTGGCGCTCGCCGACGTCTATCCGAAGGGCTCGCCGCAGGACGCCTCGACGTCCGACCTGCTGCACACCGTCCGCGATCGGGTGGTCCCGGCCGCGGAGCGCGGCACCGGCGTACACGTGCTGGTCGGCGGCCAGACGGCGATCTTCGACGACTTCGCCACGATCCTGTCGCGCAAATTGCCGTTGTTCCTCACGGTCGTCATCGGGCTCAGCTTCCTGCTGCTGATGTGCGTGTTCCGCAGCCTCGTGATCCCCGCGATCGCCGCGGCCATGAACCTGCTGTCGGCGGCGGCGGCGTTCGGCGTCGTCACCCTCGTGTTCCAGGATGGGGTCGGCGCGTCACTGCTCGGGATCGACAAGACCGGGCCGATCGAGGCGTTCGTGCCCGTGTTCATGTTCGCGATCCTGTTCGGCCTGTCGATGGACTACGAGGTGTTCCTCGTCACCCGGATATACGAGGAGTGGCACAAGCGCCGGAACAACACGGAAGCCGTCGCCCACGGCCTCGCCGCCACCGGCAAGACGATCACCGCGGCCGCGGCGATCATGATCCTGGTGTTCGGCGCGTTCATCCTCGGCGGCCAGCGGATCATCGACCTGTTCGGCGTCGGCCTGGCCAGCGCCGTCCTGCTCGACGCGCTGATCGTGCGCTCGGTGCTCGTGCCGTCGCTGATGCTGATCATTGGCGACGCCAACTGGTGGCTCCCGAGGCGGCTCAACGGCCTGCTGCCCCACCTGCGAGTCGAGGGCGCCACCGCGCGCGGCGGCGGCCGGCACGCGCCGGCGGAGCGGGCCCTGCCCGAGCCCTCGGTCGGCTGAGCCCTGCCCGAGCCCTCGGTCGGCTGAGCCCGCGCTCTAAATGTCGGTATGCCGGGGGGCGTATCGGTGGTGGAGCATGAGCGAGTTCCCGTCCGGATCCGAGAACAGCGCCATGTGGCAGACCCCGGTGTCGAGCGTGTCGCCGTGGAAGCTGACGCCGCGTTCCTCGAGCAGCTTCCGGCTCGCGGCGACGTCGTCGACGTTCAGCGCCACCGGATTGCGGTTCACCTCGTGAGGTAGGCCCATCTTCTCGGCGTTGTAGACGCTCAGCGTCAGGTTGCCGGTCTCGAACTCCGAGAAGTGGCGGTCTTCGATGTACACCGACCGCGGTAGCCCGAGCGTCTCGCCGTAGAACTTCGCGGCGGTGGCGAGGTCATGGGTCGGGACGCCGACGAAGTCGACGCCGCGGACGAACTCCGGGGTGGCGGTCATGTGTGTCTCCGTGCTCAGGCGTTCTTGATGACGATGCCTTCGAGGATGAACGCCGCCCGCTCGGTCGAGTCGATCGCGTTCTCGAGTCGCTCGAAGATGTCCTTCCAGCGGATCACGACCATCGGGTCGATCCCGGTCTCGAACAGCGACGCGATCGCCTCCCTCGTGATCCGGTCGCCCTCGTTCTCCAGCCGGTGGACCTCGACCATCTGCTTGGTGATGTCCTTGAACCCACGGATCAGGGGAATCGCGCCGGCGATCTGGCGGGTGGCGTCGCGCAGCACTCCCGCCAGCCGCTGCGCCTGTGCCATCGGCGCCTCGATCTTGTACAGCCCGAGATAGTCGGCGACCTCCTCGATGTAGTCGACGATGTCGTCGAGGGCCGAGCTCAGGTGGAGGATGTCCTCGCGATCGATCGGCGTGACGACCGTCTGGTTGAGGCGGTTGAACACCTCGTGGGTGATCTGATCGCCGGCGTGCTCACACGCGAGGATGTCCCGCGCCATGTCCTGGGTCTCCGGATATCGCGACAGCATCTCGTCGAGCAATTCCGCGGCGCGCACGATGTTCGCCCCGGCACGTTCGAACAGGTCGAAGAACTCGCGGTCGGTGCCGCGGAGCAGATTTGCGATCGAAGCCATCACCGCCCTCTCGCCCGGAGAGGCGATCGCTGCCATCGCACCCAGATGAGCAGCCCGATCATCGCCACGTAGGATAGGCGTGGATGAAGACGCCAGTGAGAAAATTCATGGTTCATGGGCGCGGCGAAGCGCGTCCGGCCCCGGACTGAGCTCTCGACCATGTCCTACACCGCCCGCGAAGGCAGATCGCAGCTCCTCGATGACGTCGCCGAGGCGACCGATCAGCTCGCGCTCGCGCTCGCCAGTCTCGGCGAGGCCTACGAGGAACTCGACGAGCAGACGGCCGACGCGCTGGAGGCGCAATTGTTCCGTCCCACCCAGTCCGCGTACGGCCGTCTGAGACGAACCCACGCGGAGTTCGCCGCTCGCCACGGGCTGCCGGGGCGTGATTTCGCCGCCAGCTCGGGCGGCCTGCACTCCGCCGACCCGCGCGTGTACGTCGATCGTGCCGTCGACGCACTCGAGCGCGCCGATCACGTCCTCGCCGAGTTGCAGGACTCGATGCTGCCCGTCGAGGTCGGCGACCGCGAGCTCAGGACCGGCCTGTCGGAGACGCGCGAGACGATCGCCGACCTGCCGGCGCGCGCCACCCGGCTGATGCGCACCCAGGGTCGGTAACGCCGGCGCCGGCGCGGCCGGGCGAGGCACCGCCCGTCGCCACCGTTCGCGGGCCGCCAACGTTCGCGGGCCACCACCGTTCGCGGGCCACGACCGCCGTTCGCCTGTCGCCACCGTTCGGGGGCCGCCACCGTTCGGGGGCCACCGTCACCGCCACCGCGCGTCACCGTCACCGCGCGCCACCCCGAGCCGCGCCACCCCGAGCCGCGACCACCCCGAGCCGCGACCACCATGAGCCACCATCCCACCACCGAGTGATGCAAAACGCGCCTCAGCCCCCCGCGCCACAGCCACCGAGTGCACATAAGCGCCTCCGAGGCGCTTATGTGCACTGGGTCGGACGCGAGCGAGGAGCTTTGGCGGGTTCCGCACCGGCCGCGGGCGCTCGCCGGTGCTTCCGGGGCCACCGGCGCGCGGACGCATCCCGCGCCGCGCTGCCCGCCCGCACTGACGCGCCGCCCGCCCGCACTGACGCGCCGCCCGCCCGCACTGCCGCGCCACCGCGCCACCGCGCCGGCCCACCGCGCCACCGCGCCGGCCCACCGCGCCACCGCGCCGGCCCACCGCGCCACCGCCCCGGCCCACCGCGCCACCACCGGCCCGGCCCGGCCCGGCGCGGCCACCGTTTATGCCAATCGACCCCGGGTAGCCTCGAATCAATCGGGACTTTGGACAACCGTCCCGACAGGAGGTGAGGAGAGATGGCATACGCGCTCGCCCGCTTGGTGCGATTCGTGACGGCAGTGGTCGTGCTGGTGATCGTGGTCGGCGGCATCCTGTTCGTGCTGTCCGCGAATCCGAGCAACACGATCGTGCACGACATCCACGTCGCGGCAAGCACGCTCGTCGGACCGTTCAAGAATCTGTTCTCGATCGGCGGTCACCCCAAGGCCACGCTCGTGGTCAACTGGGGTATCGCGGCGATCGTCTACTTGGTCGTCGGCGGACTAATCGCCGGGCTGATCGCACGCACGGCCACGCGTAGCGCCCGGCCTGCCCGCCGGGTGATCGCGTAGCCGCGGGTTAGACGGAACAGAGGGCGGCGACCCGGTTCGGGTCGCCGCTCGCGAATCGGACCGGGTCGCCGCTCGCGAACCGGCCGACACACATACCCGAAATTGGCAGGCTCATATCGACAACGCGGACGATTAGTACATCCGCGGACTTAGTGCGAACGTTTGCCAGGTTCATGCTTGGGATCGGCGTTTGCGGGGTATCAAGCGTCCATGAATTCTCTAGCGATTGCCCGAACCGACTCGGCTGAGCTGTTCACTCGCTGGCAGGAGCATGGGGACCGGAGCGCGCGCGACGAGCTCGTCACCCGCTTTCTCCCCCTCGCCCGTAAGCTGGCGCGACGCTACGCCGGGGCAAGAGAGCCGTTCGAGGACCTCCTCCAGGTAGCCAGCCTTGGTTTGGTCAAGGCGGTCGATCGCTTCGACGCGGATCGAGGGACTGCTTTCTCGTCCTTCGCCGTGCCGACCATTCTCGGCGAGCTCAAGCGCTATTTCCGTGACCTCGGATGGTCCGTCCACGTCCCGCGTGGTGCTCAGGAGATGGCGCTCAAGGTGGAAGAGGCCCAGCAGCAGCTGACCAGCAGGACGGGTCGTCCGCCGAGCGTGCCGGAGCTGGCCCAGTATCTCGAGATGAGCATCGAAGACGTGCTCGACGCTCTCGAGACCGCCGGTGCCCACCACTCGACTTCGCTCGACGCTCCGCGGGAGGACGCCGAGGGCGATACCGGGTCGCTGGCTGACGCCTTCGGGCACGAGGACGAGCGCTTTGAGTTGGTCGATGCGAGCGTCACGATCTCTGCCTCCGCGCATCAGCTCACCGCGCGCGAGCGTCACGTGCTCGCGTTGCGATTCGTTCAGGACATGACGCAGACTCAGATCGCCGAGGAGATCGGCGTCTCGCAGATGCAGGTTTCGCGAATTCTGCGTCGAGCCCTCGCTCGCCTGCGCGAGATGACGGAGAGCGGCGACGAAGCGTCCGTCAGCTGACGGTTTCCTCGATAAGGCGGCGGGGGCCACAGGAAGTCGTTTCAGCCGGCGTACGTCCCCGTGCACGGACCGGGCACCCGCTCGGACCGACGGAGTAGCGCGCCCGGGCACGAACGGGGCACCCGCTCGGCCGTGCACGAACCGGGCAACCGCGCGCCCGGGCACGAACCGGGCAGACGCTCGCACCGACGCGGTCGCCGTCCCGTGCCGCCACCGCGCACCCGGTCGCTCCTGCGCGGCGTGCGAACACCGCGCAGGCGGTCACCCGGGCGCCGCGTTAGTCTTCGCGGCGGCTAAAACGAGGTGTAAGGATGCACGGCTCGCCCCCGAGGGGGCGGCACGACTTCATGGGCAATTGCGTTCGAACCATACTTCGGTGCGCCGTGACGAACAGCGCATCCCCCAGCGGTCGGACAGTTGCTCGACCAGCCGTAGTCCCCAGCCTCCGCTCCCGCTCTCGCGGACACGCGTGGCAAAGCCCGGTCCATTGTCGAGCACGGCGCAGCGGATCTCTCCGTTGACGCAAACGTCGAGCACCACGGGGATGTCGTCGCTCTCCAGCCGACCGTGCACGATGCCGTTGGTGACGAGTTCGCTGACCATCAGCTTGACGTCGTCGAGTTCGCTGGCTGACAGCACCGTCGACAGCTCTTCGGCAATGATGCGACGTGCCTGTGCCGGACCCTCAGGTTGGGCGTCGATCTTGTAGAGCGCGCGTACACGTGAATCCATGACTGGACATAGGTTTACCCCGCAAACAGAGCTCAAAAGCATCGGAACCGCGAGATCTTCTCGTGGGGCCGCTCTCCGCGGGAATCGCGGGGACGCCAGCAGCGAGAACCGCGGGATCGCTCGCCGGGGGAATCGTGGGATCGCGCGCCCGGGGAATCGCGGGACCGCGCGCCCGGGGAATCGCGGACGATGAGCACCGACTCACCCGCCGTCCGCCTCGAGCTCGACTCACGTCCGGAGACGTTGACGCTCGTCCGAGGCGTGCTCGCCGGCGTGGCGGAGCTGATCGGGCTCGACCCGGAGCTACTCGACGACCTCAAGACCGCAGTCAGCGAGGCGTGCAACAACGTCGTGATGCATGCCTACGACGGAGTGACCGGTCCGCTCGGCGTTCGCATGTACATCGACCCGGAGGCGATCGAGGTCGTCGTGGAGGATCACGGATCAGGGTTGCCGCCGCTCGCTCCGGCCGACGAGACGATCCGCGGCGTCGGGCTCTCGGTGATTCGGGCGCTCGCCGAACAGGCGGAGTTTCGCGCGGTTCCCGAGGGCGGCACCGAGGTGCGGATGTCGTTCGCGGGGCAGCGCGACGGCAAGCCGCTGTTCCACCTGCCGAGCCAGGCGGGCCCGGACGACGACCTCGGCGCCGCGTGGCTGTCCGGTGACGCGGTCGTGTCGCTGTCTCCGATCAGTCTGCTGGCCGGTGTTCTCGGCCGCGTGGCGCGAGCGCTCGCAGCCCGGGCGCGCTTCTCGCTCGACCGCTTCTCAGACGTGTATCTAGTCACCGACGCGATCGCGGCCCATGCCGGCCGCGCGGCCAAGGGCCCGAGGCTGTCGTTCGCGATCTCGACGGACGCCCAACGCCTCGAACTGAAGATCGGGCCGTTCGTCGACGGGAGCGGAGGCCAGCTCTCGCACCAGGCGCCGGACTACAGCGCGGCATCGGCGCTGACGATGCTCAGCGACGAACTCGAGGTCCGCCAGGAGAATGGCGCCGAGGTTCTCTACGTCGTGATGATCGACCGGCGCCGGCCGGCGGCCGCGGTCTGAGCTCCCAGCCCGCGGGCAGCGACTCCCCTACTCGTCGGTGAGCAATTCCTCCGGGGCGTCGACGAGCGTTAGCCGGTCGCCCACGCCGGTCAGGCTCAGTAGCCGCTGAACCTGCTGGGGGCCCTTGACCATCGCCAGTTGCCGGCCCTGCTCCTCGGCCCGCTGGTGGGCGCGGACCAGCACGCTGAGGCCGGTCGAGTCCATGAAGTCGAGCTCTCTCAGGTCGATGATCAGGAGCTGGGAGTCCGACGCTGCGACGCGGTCGAGCTCCTCTTGGAGAGCCGGGCTCGACGCCAGGTCGAGCTCTCCGCTCACAGCGATGACGGTTGCCCGACCCTGGTTGCGGACCTCTAGCCGGAAGTGACTCTGCACGGGGAAGCGAGCCTACTGATCTTGGCGCGCGGATGCTGGGATCGCGATTGCGGTCGGGCCGACGATCACTTCTTCCCGAAATCCAGGCGGTTGGGGGGTTGGCGGGGCACGTGCGTCATGTCATCGCGGACCGGGTAGCCAAATCCGAGAGCCGTTCGGCTCGTGCAAAAGGAGGAGCGGAAAAATGGTCGCACTCATCGTGTTGTTGCTGATCCTCGCCATTTTCGGCGGGCTCGGCTTCGCCGTCCACATCCTGTGGCTGGTCCTGATCGCCGCAGTGATCCTGTGGATCGTCGGCTTCCTGATC
>Ga0335072_10012470_pt1 | contig 12133 bp, 9 predicted proteins | sample Lox_Sample_21_FD_206725 | JGI IMG/M metagenome (GOLD analysis project Ga0335072, IMG submission 206725) | Soil microbial communities from Loxahatchee National Wildlife Refuge, Florida, United States - Lox_Sample_2.1 | ecosystem: Environmental > Terrestrial > Soil > Wetlands | place: USA: Florida...
CGCCACAAGGCCTCGGGGTCAGCTAAGAAACTGATCGTTGCCGGCTGCCTGGTGGAGCGCTACCGGGACGAGATCCGCAAGAATATTCCTGAAGTGGATGCCGTGATTGGCACCGGCGAACTCGAAGCCATTCTCGACGCCGCCGGCCTGGTTCGTTCGGCACCCGCCGCGCCTTCACCGTTCAACATCCTCACCGGCGTGAAAGTCGACGCGCGTTCGGGCAGAGAATCGCAGGCCGGAACGCACAGGCACGAGGACGGTCCGAAGGGCCGCGCCGAAGGCGACCGCCGCGAGGGCCAGGGCCGCTTCAGCCGCGATGACTGGGAGGGCGCACGGCATTTGCTGCCCACCTATCTCTACGACGAGAACACTCCGCGGCTGCTCTCGACACCCCGTGCCTCGGCTTATATAAAGATTGCCGAGGGCTGCGACCATCCCTGCAGCTTCTGCGTGATTCCCAACCTGCGCGGCAAATTCCGTTCACGGCGTTTCGAGTCGGTCGTAGCCGAGGCGCGGCAACTCGTCGCAAGTGGAGTCCAGGAGATTACGCTCATCGGCCAGGACACGACCTGCTACGGCGAAGACCTTGGCCTCAAAGACGGCCTGGCCACGCTGCTCGACGAGCTTGCGGGCATTGAAGGCCTGCGCTGGCTGCGCTTCCTCTACGCGTATCCCAACCGCATCACCGGCCGGCTGCTCGACACCATCGCGAAGCACGACAACATCTGCAAGTATCTCGACGTACCGCTGCAGCACGCGTCCGCTTCCGTTCTAAAGAGTATGAAGCGCGGCGCCGGCGCCGATATCTTCCTCAAGACGATTGAGAAGGTGCGCGCGGCCGTGCCCGGCATCGCGCTGCGCACCAGCTTCATTGTCGGCTTCCCCGGCGAGTCACTTCGCGACGTGGAGATTTTGGAGGAGTTCATTGGCGCGGCGAAGTTCGACTGGCTGGGTGTCTTCAGCTATTCGCATGAAGAAGGATCTGAAGCGTATGCGCTGACCGCGCAGGTTCCGAGGCGCAGCATCGAGGCGCGGCGGAAGCGGCTGATGAAGTTGCAGCAGAAGATATCGCGCCAGGTGAAGCAGGAATGGGTCGGGCGCGAGGTAGTGGTGCTGGCCGAGGGCGAGAGCGACGAGACGCCGCTGCTTTGGGAGGGTCGCACCCAGTTCCACGCTCCCGAGATCGACGGCAAGGTTTACATCAACGACTTTGGCGATCTGGAGCAGCTTGAGCCGGGGCGCTTCTACAAGGCAGAGATCACCGAGGCCCATGATTACGATGTAGTGGCGCGGGTGATTTCAGCCCTCTGAGACACGAAAGGCGCGGCAACTGCCGCGCCTTTCCTGCTGAATGTCAGCTGTTATTTGTGGCCGCCGCCTCCGCCACCGCCTCCACCTGCGTGGCCGCCACCGCCACCTCCGCCGCCACCGCTACTCGCGTGGGAACTGCCGCCGCCACCGCTGCTCGCGTGGTAGCCGCCACTGGAGGAGGAACTATGCGAACCTCCACCCGAAGAGCTGGAGCGCAAAGAGGACGAACTCCGAGTGGAACCGGAGGCATTTCCGGAGATGTTTCGATAGGCCGAGCCCGGGTTTTGACCGGTTGCCGGGTGCGCCATGTAAATCGGGCGTCCGAGAGACGAGTCGCTCCTCGAACTCCCATCGAAAACGGAGTAGCCGAGCTTCGAACTCCCTGTCGGCGGGCCAATCACGCCTCCGCGCGCAACCACCGGGCGCATGGGCGATACGGTGTTTCCGGCAATCGTAACCGGTGTATTACGTTCGCGACTCGGGAACGGCGTGCCCCCAAACCGCGTAGGTCGATTGACTGCTATGACCGGAACGGGACGTCCAGGAAGCGGCTGGTGAGGAGATATAGGCCGGTGCGGGACCCTGTATCCGGGAGGCAATGAACCAAAACGCGGCCCGGGATAAAATCCGCCGCCAAACCACCATGGCATGCAGCCGCCGGCGCCCGGCGCCCACCCCCACCCGAAGCTATCAAAGAAGTTCCAGGAGCCGCAGGAGTACGGCAGGAAGCCCCACGAATTACACGGGACATACATGTAGCCGTACTGCGGATACGACATCCAGTTGCCGCATCCATAAGGATCCCAGCCGGCACTGGCAGCGTCAAAAGGCGACCACACGTAGCCCTGGCCGGGAACATCGTACCAGCTCCCATTGGCGTCAAGATTGCTCCAGGCTGGACTTCCCTGCTCCGGACCGCTCTGGCTCGGCTCGGGGTTCGTAAATGCAGACTCCTCGGTGGCGAGAGCCTGATCCCGATCGGTATTCCATGCATCCCAGGAGTCCGGGTCGATCGATTCGTTCAGGTCGTAACGGCTGATGTCGTCGGCATACAGGGTCACGCTCTCACCGCCGTGCATGGCCAGTTGCACGCCGCCGTTGCCGCGGTTGAGATTGATATTGCCGGCGAAAACCGCCAGCTCGCCGGGAGGCGTGTCCATTCTCACGCGAAAGACGGCATTGCCAGACGGGGTAACCGAGGAGTCGGCAAAGCGAACCGTAAACTGGCCCCCCCGATTGCTGCCTTGAAATTCAAAATAGGCGAGGCCCCCGTTGAGCAGCATCTCGGCGTATCCGTTTGGCCCCTCACCCCGAAGCACGCTCATCGTAATGGTCGTATTGGGCGACAGGCGCGCGACACTCCCGTCCTCGAACTGGATTTCGGCACGACCGTCCTGACCGGTCGCAACCTGCATTCCCTCAAAAAGAGGCATGTTGACGGTGGCGCCTTCGGCGATGACCTGGCTGCCCTGGGAGACACGGACCTGGCCGTCGACGTAGCTCAAATAGACGGCGCGAGCGGCAGGCGCATTATCATCGGCACGCATTGCCGGGGCGGCAAAGAGAATTGCTGCAGCGGCGGATGCAACACATAAGGAAATGGCGCCCCTGAGGCGCCTGTTTGCGGTCTGCTTTGTAATCGATCCCATCGCTGCCCGCCTTTCTATCGCCCCCGAGGCGATCGTTCATCGGTCCTGACGGCAGCCAGTTGCTTCCATTATGCTTTGACTTCGTCCGTATTGCAAAAGTTGCCCTGTTGCTGCTTGAAATTAAAGATCAAGACCCTGCATGCGCCAACAACACCCGGGCCCGTTTACGGACACGCTCCAGAACTTCGTCGTCGCCGGCCAGCCGGACCAGAATCTGCCGGATGGTGCAAATCTGCTGGGCCCGCCCGGTGTCGGCGGCATCCACAAGGTACTCCATCTCTTTGTCGAGGCCAAGACGGTCATGCTGCAGCAGATTCTCAAGCCGTGCCCCTTCGAAAATCGTCTGGGCCACGGCTTCAAGCGAGTCTCCCAGCTCCTCGATCTCCTTGTCTTTCGAGTAGTTGAACGTACACGAACCGGAGCCCTCAGGGCCGGTGTAGCTCAGCTTCTTCCATCCCTGGAATGCAACCTTGAGCCCGCTCTCACAACTCTCGTTGAACAGATGATGGCGTTCGGTAACCTGAAAGACGTGCGCGGTAAAACCGGTGCTCAATCGCACGTCCCGATCGAGGTTAGGCTTATCGAACTCCTGGGGGCTTGCTTCCTGCGTCTTGCCCATCTGCGAGGTGAAATGCCCTGAACCATCGGGGTGGATGGTAAGCGTCCAGTGGGACGGGCTTAACTGGTTGTCGGTGAAGTCCACCTGCACGGTAGCAGGCTGATCGGCGCGAGCGATCCCGGTCTCAAATGCAAGTGCCAATGCCGCCGCAAGAACCAGTGATTTCATCGGCCTGCCCCTCGCGCCATTTGCCCCTGGGCGAGCAGGGTCTGGGCGGTATGAATGTGGCAGATCGCTACTGCCAGCGCGTCTGCGGCATCTGCCGGTTGGGGTAGCACATCAAGGTTAAGCAACCGCGCGACCATGAACTGAACCTGCTCTTTGCTGGCCATTCCGTAACCCACCACACTGGATTTGATTTTGAGTGGAGCGTATTCGGCCACCGGGATGGATTGACGAGCCGCCGCGAGAAGGGCAACCCCGCGCACCTGGCCCAGCTTGAGAGCCGATTTCGCGTTCACTGAGTAGAAGACCTCTTCAATTGCAACCGCATCGGGCCGCCATCGTTCGAGTTCGGCTGCCAGTTCAGAGAAAACCTGGTCGAGCCGTTCCGGCAAAGTCTTGGACTTGGAGAGCCTGATTGCGCCAAGGGCTTTTGGAGTCAAGCGCGGAGTGTTGCCGCCGTCGACGGAATCAACGACCCCAAAACCGGTCACTTCGGTGCCGCAGTCAATGCCAAATACGCGCATTCGGTCCAAGTTTAACTCATCAACGGCAATGGCGGCTGTGGCGTAACTCAGTCACGACCCGGAACCGGACGGGGTTGCCTGAGAGGCCTTGACGAGCGCAGTCTGGGGCAGAAAATGCTGGCGAATTTGGTTCATTTCATAAAGTTTCATTTCCGGTCGATGACAGATGTGAACCTTGATCCGTATTTTGAGCATCAGAAACTGAAAGTTTGCGGCAGAGACTAAAATTCTGCGGCGGGGTCTAAATGGCTGTGACGGCGCCAATTCGAGAGCGAGTCAAAGGCAAGGTGACGCAGTGGCTGCGGCAGGGGATATCTCCGCGGCGGCTGGCGCTGACGCTGGCTCTCGGTTTTGCAATCGGCTGCATCCCGGTGGTCGGATTGCCGACGTTGGTATGCGCGGCGATTGCCTTGGCCTGGCGCTTGAATGTGCCTGCGATTCAGGCCGCGAACTATGTGGCTATGCCTCTGCAATTGGCGCTGATTGTGCCTTTTGTGCGGTTGGGTGGGCGCATGACTGCGGCCGCACCGCATCAGAACGCGCTGGCCTTGCTCCGGCTCTCGCCGCTGCACATGGCATCGCAGCTCAGCGGGTTGGCAGGCCAGGCGCTGCTGGCATGGCTGCTGGTAGCGGTTCCTGCGGTTCTGCTGATTACGGTCGCGCTCACGCCCATGCTGCGACGTGTGCCGCTGTTGGCCAGCGCAGAAGCGGCAGACTAAGCAGAAACCCCTGCGGGTCAATTCAATGTTTTAACCAAGTCTCGTATTGCTGCCAGTCGCCGTCAATGATCTTGCTTCGTTCGTCCTCGGACAGCCCTCGAAATCGAGGTCCGATCTTGTGGTAGGCGGGATATTCAGCGGCAACCAGGGCATCCCGGTAATCACGCTTAGCTGATGCAATACAGGCTCGCAGTCGCGTCACGCTCCCATTGGCCACTTTTAGCGCGGCAAGTCGCACCCGAGTTGGCTCGCGGTGCCATTTCTCCGTCCCGTACTCGCTGAGAATGGCTGTCAGAGATGTGAGTTCTTCAGCCGGAAAATCTCTGCGTGCGATCCTTTCCACGTCCTCAGTGGTGACTTGAGGAACCGGCTGTGTGCGGGATGTCTGCGAGGAGGAACCATGCATCGATTTATTTTGAATAACAGGCTTCAATGGATCCCTCAGAGGCATTTGGCGCCGATTATAGCCTCAACGGCCGCGCGCTACTTCCCTGCGTATGGGTCGGGGACCGGCTGGGCGCTGTCGATCCAGGCGCTCAAAATCATGTCGCGGAGCATGCTGGCGCCGGCGGCCAGGCGTGAGGCGGTGAAAGCCCGCGACTCCGGTGTCCCCGCGCCCACAAATCCCCCGGCCTTCTCGAGCTGGTAGACCTTTTCGACATACTTGGCCGTGGTTCGAATGTATGCCATATAGGCGTCGAACATGTCCCCTGAGATAGCCTTGGCAGGTGTCATGAACGGCTGAACATCGGCGGCATGAATATTGGCGGCGACGAAAGGACCCTCGAAGAGGTGATGGATCTGGTGGCTGGTGGTGTAGCCGTTGGGGTTGGGGCCCGTCCAGCCGTTGTATTGCACGGTCACGTGAAGCGGTTGTGAGGCATCGCCGACATAATGGCCCAGCCAGCCTGCATAAAAGATGATGGCAGCCTCGACGGGGGCAGTGTCTTCGCCTGCGGCGTGCATGGCGCGGTACTGCCGCATCGCAGCTTTCAGCCTCTCCCACACTTCGTCTGCCTCCCAGGGCTGCAGGCCGATCTTCTCAGGGCGCTGGCCGGCGGCAAACACCTTGGCCTCAAAATCAAGCCGCTTATGCGGCAAAGGGCCCAGCGCGTCCGCCAACTCAAGATCGATAAAGTGCTCGGGCGCCTGGGCCGCGCTCAATTCCGGCTCGGCGGGTGAACGCCAGCGGTCTGGTTCGGGCCCCAGGTACTCGATCTCAGCGACGGCAGCCTGACTGCGCAAAAAAGCGGGAACATCGGTTGGCAGGTTGGTGACCGCAAGGCGGTTGATGATGCGATGGCCTTCACTCTCCCAGGCGTAGGCTGGAGGCGCGGCTTGGGCAAGAATCGCAACGGCAAAAACCAAGGCCGATAAAGTCAGGGAATGGCTGCTGAAACGGCGCGTCAACATGGAAGCAAGTATAAGCGTCAATCGTTGCAGGCCCCTGCAAAGCGGGATTGCAGCTCTCAAATTCGTCGCGGCTGACCTTGCTGCCGGTGTCAAACTGGTAACTCTCTCGCTTCATGGCAATAGGTGGAGCATCGAATTTATGTAGAGAGCCGGTCCTTAAATTGCTTATACTTACTCCCAATCGCGCAAAGGAGCGGCGTTATCGCGCTATACTTCAGTACCTCCCCCAGCGGGCCGTGTCGGCTGTACCTGCGCGCCGGTTTAAGAGAGCACCGAAGGGGCTAAGCGCATTCCATTTGTTCCCTACAGAGCCTCGATTGATTCAAGAACGCAGTATCGCGGAGGGGTGAAGGTGGAGCGGTTGGCTAACCGGCTGGAGGAAACCTCAAAGAGAGGGCTTTCAGAGACCGCTGCGCAGCGCATCGGGGCCCTGATTCTGTGGCCTACCCTCGGAATACTGTCGCTGGTGCTTTGTGTCCTGGCCGTCTCCCTGCGCATGACCGGCGGTTCGGGATACGATCCGATCCTGGTGCTGGCTGCAGCAGTAGCGGCAGCCGTCCTGGCTTTACGTCTTGCCGCCAGAACGCGGGCCGCGACCTTGCCGATCGTCGCCGGTTCCGATACCCACAAGGATCTTCTGGATTCGTCCGGCCCGGCGGTGGTGGCATTAGGGCTGGACGGAAGGCCGAGTTATGCCAATCCCGCGGCAGAACGGTTGCTGGGATACAACGCCTCGGAGTTCGGCAGTCACTGGCGCACCATAGACATCCTCGCACCGGGCGAAGGAGCCCGCCTGGTTGCCGAGATGGAGAAGCTGGCAGGTTTCGACCGCCCGCGTCAAAACACCCCCGAAGAGCAGCTCGCGGCCTACATCGAGTGTGTGCGTGCGCTTCCTCCGAGCATGGTGCCAAGCTTTGACGCTCAGATCATGCGCCGGGGCGGTGAATCCTTTCCCGCCACTCTCCATATCTCGGCCTTGCGTGACGGAAGCGGGGTGGTGACAGGCTTGGTGGCCGTAGCGGTGGATCAGACCGCGACGCTGCGGCAGGAAGAGGCTTCGCGCGAATCGCTCGAGCGATATCGGGATCTGTTTGAGAACTCGACCGAGATGATTGCAACCATCAGCCCATCCGGCCGATTCCTCTACGTAAACCCCGCCTGGAAACGATGCTTCGGACTTGAAGACAAAGCCATGTTGAACCTGGCGTCGTTTGTAGACCTGTTCAGCGTGAGCGGGCGAGGCGAAGTGTCGGCGCTGTTCCGGCGCGCTCTCGACGGAGAGGTCATAGATCGCGCTCCCCTGCGGCATCACACACCCGACGGCAGAGTTCTGGAGTTCGAGCTCAGCCTCAGCCAGCGGCAGAAGGCGGGCAATCCGCTGGCGGTAAGATGCCTGTTGCGCGACGTGACCCAGCAAAGACAACGCGAGAACCGGCTGGCGCTGCAAATCGCGGTAAGCCAGATCGTGGGCGAAAACGCATCTCCGGAAGTCGCGTCCATGCGAATCCTCGAGGCTCTGTGCATCTCCCAGGAATGGGATGTTGCGATCGAGTGGCTGGTGGATGCGAAGGGAAATGGGCTGGAGTTCTCGACCGCGTGGGGCGCACCCGGTCGCAGGCCCGAAGCGCTCATTCAGGAGAGCATGGGGCACACTTTGGAGCACGGCAGCGATCTGTCCGGCCAGGCCTGGAAAGAGGGCCGGCCGGTGTGGGTGCAGGACCTGGCTACAGTACCGCCCACGCCCCGGGTCAAACTGGCCATGGGACAAAAGATGGTGTCGGGCTGGGCCGTACCGGTGCGGTTCGGAAACAGGGTGCTGGCAGTTCTTGAGTTCTTCAGCCACTATCATCTGCGCGAAGACCGTGAGGCGATGGCGGCCATTGAAACCGCCGCTTCGACCCTCGGCCAGATGCTGGCGCGCACGCATGAGCGAGGACGCGCAGAGGAGCTGTCGCGGCAGCAGGAGATTCTGCTTGACTCGGTGGCCGACGGCATCTTCGGTGTCGACAACCGGGGCCTGATCAGCTTTGCCAACCCCGCAGCAGGGCGCATGCTCGGCGCCGAGCCCGAGGCGCTGAAGGGCAAGCCTGTTCATGAAGTTTTGCATGGCGCGGCACGTCCCGGGAAAAAGTGCGGCGACGATTGCCCCTTGAAGCGGAATAGCTCGCACGCGCGGGCGGCGGCGGGCGAGGATACGATCTTCAAGGCCGATGGAGGCGCGTTTCCGGCTGAGTATGTCCTGACTCCGATCGCCAATCAGGGCCGTTTTGCAGGTTCGGTGCTGAGCTTCCGCGACATCAGCCAGCGTTATGCGCTCGACCGTCTGAAAGACGAATTCATTTCCACGGTCAGTCACGAGCTGCGCACGCCGCTCACTTCAATCCGCGGCGCTCTTGGCCTGCTCTCTTCAGGAATTCTGGGGGATGTAAACGATAAGGCGGCCAACCTGCTGCGAATTGCCCTGACCAACTCTGACCGGCTGGTGCGTCTGATCAACGACATCCTGGATCTGGAACGTATTCAGAGCGGCCGTGAGCCTCTGTTGTTCAGGACCAGCCAGCTGGCCGAACTGGTGAGACAGGCGATCGACGGCATGCAGCCAGTGGCCGAAGCGGCAGGCGTGCAGCTCATCCACGACACAACTGTTGTGGAGCTGGCCGCCGACCCAGATCGTCTGCTGCAGGTGCTCACCAATCTGCTTTCGAACGCAATCAAGTTCTCGCCGCCCAACTCGACGGTCTCGGTCATGATGCGGCCGGGCCTCACGGGTGTAACGCTTTCGGTCATCGACCAGGGGCGCGGCATTCCCGCCGACAAGCTGGAGGCGATCTTCGGGCGCTTCCAGCAGGTTGACGCCTCCGATTCGCGTCAGAAGGGCGGCAGCGGTCTCGGTCTGGCCATCTGCCGCACCATCGTTCTCCAGCATTCGGGCAGGATCTGGGCGGAGCGAAACCCGGTCCGCGGATCCACATTCCGCGTCTTTCTGCCTTATAAGCCCGCGCAGCCCGAACCGGGCGCACCGCTGAACCCCGAAGAGGCGGTGGAAAACGGGATTGTGCTGCTGGCCGGCGTGGCGGGCGAATCGAATACGCGCATTACCAATCAGCTGATGCGCCACGGCTTCAGGGTGGTTGCGACATCGACGATCGAAGAGACACTGGCGGCGGCGCGCGACCCCGTCCATGCAATCTTGCTGGGCACCTCTCTCGACGGCATGAACGGCTGGGAGATTCTGCCCAAGCTGCACAAGGATGAGCACGAAACACACGTGCCGATCGTGCTGCTGTGCGTTGAAGGGCCCCAGGGAAACGCCGATCTGCCGGAAGGGGCAGAGGGCCGGCTGGTCGAGCCGGTTGAAGAAGACGCCCTGCTTTCTGAGCTGGCAAGGGTACTTTGCGGCCCAGGAGAAAAGGCGCGCATCCTGGTGGTGGAAGACGATGTGGACCTGGCCGGGGTAATCGGCGCGGTCTTCAAGCGCGATGGCATTGAAGTGAAACTGGCACATACTCTGCTTGATGCCACCGACTGCTGTTCGAAATTCGAGCCTCATCTGATGGTGCTCGACATCGGCTTGCCCGACGGCAACGGCTTTAACGTTGTTGACTGGCTCCGCCAGCGCGAGAATCTTGCCCGGCTGCCGCTGGTGGTCTATTCCGGACGCGATCTTTCTCCCGCTGAGCGGCGGATGCTGACCCTGGGACCAACGCATTTTCTAGCCAAAGCCCGCGTCCAGCCCCAGCAGCTTGAGGCCCTGGTGCTCACCATGTTGCGACGGACACGGATGCTGGATGAATCTGCATCCTCTGAACCTAAAGTACCGAACTCGTAACCATCCGCCGTCGACAAGGCGGCGCTTGCGTCCGACAATGGAATTCGAGGGGTGTTCACGTGACACGCAGGGTCCTCATCATCGATGACGAAGACGATATTCGCGAAGTGGCTGCGCTGAGTCTTGAAAGTGTTGCCGGCTGGGAAGTGATTACCGCTGGATCAGGCGCGCAGGGGCTGGCTCGCGCAGCCGAGCACAAACCTGATGCGATTCTGCTGGATGTGATGATGCCGGGCATGGACGGCCCGACCACATTCAAAGAGTTGCGCAAGAATCCCGCTACGGCAAACATTCCGGTACTTCTGCTGACCGCCAAGGTTCAGACCAACGACCAGCGCCGCTTCGCCGATCTTGGCGTGGAGGCGGTGCTTTTCAAGCCTTTCGATCCCATGACCCTTTCCACACAGATTGAAAGCGCACTGGGCTGGAACTGAGCGAGATCTGGGAATGGGGTCCAATCCGGCAGACGAAATAGCTGCGGCACTCGATCGCCTGTGGGTGCGATTCCTGCCTGAAATCCGCGCTCGCGTGGAGAGTCTTGAAGCTGCCGCGCAGGCCTTGGCGGGCGGAGAGCTGTCGGCCGCTCAACGCGAACAAGCGGCCGGTGCGGCCCATAAGCTGGCTGGAACTCTGGGCACATTCAGCTTGGCGCGCGGCACGTTGGTGGCGCGGGAGCTCGAGCTTCTTTATACCGTCAGCGATGGACCGAGCCCCGAGACCGCCGCGCGGATGGCCCGCGAACTGCGGGAGATGATCGAGGGGCGTGCGTCCCCCCCTGCAAGCTGAGCAGATTGTCCCTGGTTCTTCCAGTTGCTGTTACCGATTCGAGCAGTTGCTCCGCGCCCTTCTGAATCCCCACCAATTACACTTTCATTGCATGCTCTCTCACGACCCACTTGCGCCGCAGCTTGGTCTGAGCTTCGAGGAGCCGCGTGCGCGGCGGCGGGTATGGCCGGTGCGCGAGCTGGTAGCCCAGGTGCGCGAGCTGGTGGAACAGGAATACAACGACATCTGGGTGGAGGGTGAAATCTCAAACTTCCGCCCCGCGCCCTCGGGCCATCTCTACTTCACTCTCAAGGACGCCGATGCGCAATTGCCCATCGTGTTGTTCCGCCGCCAGGCTGTGCTGCTGCGCTTCAGGCCTGAAGATGGGCTGCACGTGCTGGTGCGCGGACGGGTAAGCGTCTACGAACAACGCGGGCAGATGCAGCTGGTGGCCGAGACCATGGAACCGGTTGGCGCGGGCTCGCTGCAGCTTGCCTTCGAACAGTTGAAGGAGCGGCTCAAGGCTGAGGGTCTCTTTGACGCTGCACGTAAGCAGCCGTTGCCTGCCTTTCCGCGCGCCGTGGGAATCGTTACTTCGCCCACCGGCGCCGTGATCCGCGATTTCCTCAATATCGTGAATCGCCGTCACGCCGGCTTGAGCATCTTTCTTTTTCCGGTAACGGTGCAGGGTGAATCGGCGCCGGCAGAGATCGAAGCTGCCATCGAATCGCTTAACAGCGCTGACATCGTGGACCTGATCGTAGTTGCGCGAGGGGGCGGATCGCTCGAAGATCTGGCGGCATTCAACTCTGAGCGCGTGGCGCGTGCAATTGCATCGAGCTCGCTCCCGGTTGTTTCCGCGGTGGGCCATGAGACCGATTTCACGATCGCAGACTTCGCCGCCGATCTGCGCGCTCCCACGCCCTCGGCCGCTGCCGAGCTCATTACCGAGGCGCAGCACAAGATCGCCGAACGCCTCGCCGAACAGTCTCACCGGCTCGAACGGGCTACGCGCTTCCAGCTTCTCAAGGCTCACCAGCGATTGAATCGCGTGCCGGCTACGCGCGCTGAAACCCGCATCGCCGCCCTGCTGCACCGTTCTGCGCAGCGGCTCGACGAGTTAAGTTTCCGCCTTGAAG
>Ga0335072_10012471_pt1 | contig 12132 bp, 7 predicted proteins | sample Lox_Sample_21_FD_206725 | JGI IMG/M metagenome (GOLD analysis project Ga0335072, IMG submission 206725) | Soil microbial communities from Loxahatchee National Wildlife Refuge, Florida, United States - Lox_Sample_2.1 | ecosystem: Environmental > Terrestrial > Soil > Wetlands | place: USA: Florida...
TGGTCACCGACCCCGACCATCCGCTGATGGACAAGGCGATCCAGGCGCAGCTTGCGCCGGGATCGACGTTCAAGATCGTGATGAGCGTGGCGGGATTGCAGGAGGGTGTCGCGCAGAACATGCATATTGTCTGCAATGGGGGATGGGGCCCATATGGCTACTTCCACCACTGCGACGAGCATCACGGCGCGGTGGACATTTACAACGCGATTCCCTACTCCTGCGATACGTTTTTTTACATGCTTGGCGACAAGCTGGGCATCGACAAAATCGTGAAGTACGCAACGGCATTTGGCTACGGGCAGAAGACGGGAATCGATCTGCCCGGCGAGCAGGCGGGGCTGATGCCGTCACCCGACTGGCTGATCAAGAACTTCCATCACCGCTGGTATCCCGACGAAACGCTGGATGTGGCTATCGGCCAGGGAGCGATTGAGGCTACGCCCATACAACTGGCGCGCATTATCGGCGGCATCGCGTCAGGCGGACACCTTGTAAGGCCGCATGTGGTGTTTCCCGATCAGCTTCCGGGGGATTTTCGGAAAGCGCTCAATGACAGCTTCCCGGGTTCGGGGGACGCATATGTTCCCATCGATCCGCAGAACTGGACGATTATCACCGATGGCATGGCGGCAGTGACGGAGCCGGCGTATTTTCACACCGCAGGTTCGGCGCACCTTGAAGGAATTGATATCGCCGGAAAGACGGGGACCGCGCAGCAGATGAGCCACGAGGCCCTCGAAAAGACCGGCAAAGGCAAAAGCACCTATCCCAATGTCTGGTTTGTGGGGGTGGTGCCGCGGCGGAATCCCGAGCTGGTGGTTTGCGTGTTGTGGCAGCAGGGCGAATTCAGCTATTACCCGGCGCGGCTGGGGGCGCAGGTGATCGCCGCGTATGTGAACAAAAAGCGGCGCGAGGCCGGAAATCTGCCTCCGGAGAAGGCCGAGGCGCCGGCAAAGCCGGTTGAGGTGGGGGCAGTGTGGACGGCGCCGAATTCCAACTCGAGCGCGCCGAACGGAGCACCGGCAAAGATCATGAGCGGGCATTTTTATGTCGATGGCCGAGGTGGCGCCGAGGGGGCGCCCACGGCGAAGAATGCAACGGCCGGCACGATGGCAGCGAAGCCCGCGACCGAGAAGCAGCGTGCCACCCGATCGGCGCCTGACGGCGCGGGAACCGGGCAGATTGCAGCGGCGGTGCCGGCGCGGCGGAAGGAACCTCAGTAGCCGTGCGACGCTTTATGAGCTTTCGCGATTTCGATTGGTGGCTGCTGCTCCTGCTGCTGGGGATGTGCGCGATCTCGCTGGTCGAAGTGCGGTCAACGACGGTGCACACGAGATTCGCGAACTTCGAGTCCCGGCAAATGTTCTGGTTCTCGACCGGGATTGTCCTGATGTTCGTGTTCTCGAAAATCGATTACCACAGGATCCTCGACTGGGCTCCCTGGGGGTATGCATTCGGTCTGCTTTCGCTGGCCGCGATCTTTACGCCGCTGGGCCACAACGCGCTGGGCGGGCGTCGCTGGATCAAGGCCGGGCCGTTGATGTTCCAGCCGTCGGAGTTCGTCAAATTCGTGCTGATGCTGATGGTTGCACGCTACTTTGCCAATCTTGGCGGGCGCAATCTGACGTGGAGGGAAATCTTCAAGGCGTTTGCGCTGGTTGGCGTTCCCATGGTGCTGGTGATCAAACAGCCTGACCTGGGAACAACGCTGACCTACGCGCCGATCCTGGTTGCGGGTCTCTTTCTGGGGGGCATCAATTTCAAGCAGGCGGCGATTCTTGTCACATGCGGGCTGGCGCTGATTGGCGGCGTCTGGTCGAGCGGCAAGCTGCTGAAGCCGTACCAGAAAGCGCGACTGACGAGCTTTATCAATCCCGATACCGACCCGAGAGGCAGCGGCTACCAGGTAAGGCAGTCGCTGATTGCAGTCGGATCGGGCGGGATCTGGGGCAAAGGGTCGGAAAAAGGCAGCCAGACGCAGGGGTACTTTCTGCCCATCCCGTACACAGACTTCATCTTTGCCGCATTCAGTGAGGAGCACGGCTTTGCGGGCGCTGCAGTTGTGCTGCTGCTATACTTCCTAATATTGATGCGTTTGATTCAAAACGCACAAACCGCCGCTGACCTGCCCGGGGCCCTGATTATCATGGGTATCGTGGCTGTGTTGACCTTCCAGATCGCGGTCAACGTGGGCATGGTCATCGGGTTTATGCCGGTCACCGGAATCCCTTTACCCTTAATGAGTTACGGTGGATCTTCGGTGTTGTTCACGTTCCTGGCGCTAGGCGTGGCAATGAACGTCCACATGCGCCGGTTCGTTAACTGACGCGTCCTGGCACTTCGAGCATTGACCTCTCGAGACCCAGGCGACGTTGAAGCAAGATTGAACTCTTGCGGCGCCGAGGGCGGCATTCGACCGCTCGGAGCCGTTGGAGGGGAAGTTCAAGTAGTTCGCCGGCAGGGTCCCTGATGGATCGCGACCGGCAGGATTGGATTATGAGCACGCAGAGACGGGGAGTGCGCTTCACCCTGGCGACAAAGATCAGTCGCCTGGTGGCGCGCCTCGGTTTCCGGCTCCTGAACAGCAAGAGGCGCGCGAGCGGATCGAGAGCCAGATTTTTCAGTGCGCCGGCGCAGAACCTTGCTGGAGGAGGCGAAGACCGAACGGCCCCGCCGGAAGTTCCGGCACGGGCGGCCACAAAGTCTCTGCCAGAGGACCATGGCAACGAAGGGCCCGCGCGGCTTTGCCCTGGTTCGCCACCTGTGGGTGAGGCCACCGCAAGGCAGCCGATATCGCAGCGCTCCCGGACCCCTGTCCATTTCCCTGCCGAGAATTCGCGTTTTCATCGATCCTTGCCGTGGGTTCCGGCTGCCGCTTGGCACCGGACGGAAAGGTACGATGGCAAAAGAGATTTGCATTTCCAGCACGCCGCATGAGACGCGGCTGGCGATTTTAGAAGACGATCAACTCGCGGAAATCTATTACGAACGCGAAAACGAATACACCCTCGCAGGATCCATTTACAACGGGCGCGTGACGCGCGTTTTGCCGGGCATGCAGTCGGCATTTGTCGATCTCGGCCTGGAGCGGGACGCGTTTCTGTACGTGACCGACTTCATTGAGCTCGAAGACCAGGAAGAGACCGACGAACTGGAGAAGGCTGCGGCCGGCGGGACCGCCCCGCACGAGGTGCATCACGGCCAAAGCCGGGAACGAAGCGGCGGACGCCACGAAGACCGCGGGCAGCGCAACGGCCAGCGGCAGGATGCGCAAGCAAGCCAGTTCCGGCCTGCGGAGGAAGCCGCGACCGGCGCCGTAATGCCCCCCTCTCCCGATGAAACTTCAGATTCATCAGGAAAAACCCTGCCAGAGCGGGAGGGTGGTCAGCGCTGGCGTGGACGGCGGCGCAGACGTGGGGGACGCGGGCCAGGCGGATCGCCCATGGCGCCGACGGAATCAGGGCCGGCGGCGGAGCCTTTCACCGAAGCCGAAGAAACCGACTTACCTGCGGCGGAGGTTCACCCGCCGGTACCGCATGCCGGGGCGCGTGAGGAGCGCCACCCGAGAGCCTCCGAACGATTCCTGCTCCCCGGTGAGTCGCTTTCGAAGTACGGCGGAACGCCGGATGCGGAAAATGCGAAACCGGCCGCCGAGGCTGAGGTTCGGGCGCGCCGGGCAACAAGTGCGAAACCGTCGACGCTTGTGGAAGCTCCGCTCTCATGGGACGGCAGCGGCGTGCTGCCCGGGGAGTCTTTGTCGCGGCATCGCGGGCGCCAGGTGGAACCGGAAGGCAAAGAAGTAGCCGAGCGGCACGACGAACCCGCCATTGAACCGGAATTCGAAGATTCGGAAGAAGTGGCTTTTGAAGAGATGGAAGAACTGGTTCCACCGGCGCTTCACGAGATTGAGGCGGCCGGGCCGCAGGAACCGGCAATTGAGTTCGAAGAGGACTTCTTTGTCTCGCATTCGGAAACGCTCTCTGGTGAAGAAGCTCTCCCGGAGCTTGAGAAGGTCGAAGAATCCATTGCAGGCGAGCCAGATCAGGAGCCGGAGGCAGCTCAAGAAAGTGCCCTCGACCCGCCGCGGGAAGGCGGCGAAAGTTCCACCTCCCAAGAGGGGGAGGGGGATGCCTCTGCATCGCACCGCGTGGATCCTAACGGCCCAACGGGATTCCGTTTATTTGGATTTGGGGGCAAGAAAAAGAAGGACGACGAAACCAAGGCGGACTCCGCTGTGGCGGAGAAGGCTCAGCCGAAATCCACCTATACGCCCGGCGCCGGTCTGGTGGAAGAAGAGGTGATCGAAGGCGAGGAATTCGAATCGCCGCATAGGCACCGGCACAAGGCGGAGGCGCATGACCTGGACGATTACGAAGAAGAGACGCTGCCTACGCACCTGCGCACCGGAGACCTGGGCGAGATGCTGCAGGAAGCGCATCTCGATCACCGCATCCAGATGGACCTGGACGACAAGGGCGTGGAGGAGGAGGCATTTGAAACCGCGGACGAGGAAGAGGCGCCTGCGGGAGCGCCGAGCCCTGCCAGCCGCGATCGCCAACCCCGCGGACGGCGCGAACAGCGCGGCCGGGGGATACAGGGCGGACGGCGCGCGGCGGCGCGGCGGTCGGCGCAAACGAGCAATCTGCCGATCATCTCAGACCTCTTGAAGTCGGGCCAGGAGATCCTGGTGCAGATCGCCAAGGAGCCGATTGCCAAGAAGGGCGCGCGCATCACCAGTCACATCGCGCTGCCCGGCCGGTTCCTGGTGTTCATGCCGACGGTGGGGCACGTGGGGGTAAGCCGGAAAATCGCCTCCGATGAAGAGCGTCATCGCCTGAAGCGGGTTCTGTTGCACGAGCGAGGAGACTCTTCGGGCGGATTTATCGTGCGCACGGCGGCGGAAGGGGCATCGGAAGAGGAATTGCGCGCCGACCTTCGTTTCCTGATGAACCTGTGGAGCGAGATCAAGCAACGCTCGGAACAATCGAAGGCGCCGGCGCTCATCTATCACGATCTATCGCTCATCGAGCGGATTTTGCGCGACCAGGTAAGCGAGACCTTCGCATCGATCTGGGTGGATTCGCAGGAAGATTACGAGCGCATCGTGCGTTTCCTCAACCGTTTTTCGCCGAACCTGGTGCGGCGGGTGAAGCTTTACACCAAAGAGACGCCGCTCTTTGAGCATTTCGGCATTCAGGACGAAATCTCGAAGGCGCTGCGCTCAAAGGTTTGGTTGAAGAGCGGTGGATCGATCGTGATCAACCAGACCGAAGCGCTGGTCGCGATCGACATCAACACGGGCAAGTACGTGGGCAAGTCGGCGCGGCTAGAGGACACGATCCTGAAGACAAACCTCGATGCGGTGCCGGAGATCGTGCGACAGATCCGGCTGCGCGATCTGGGCGGCATTATTGTGATCGATTTTATCGACATGGACGAGCGCAAGAACCGCTTCAAAGTAATGGCGGCTCTGGAAGAAGCGCTGAAAAGCGATCGCGCGCCGACGAAGGTATTGCAGTTCAACGATTTCGGTCTGGTGGCGATCACCCGCAAGCGGGTCAAGCAGTCGCTGGAGCGGACGCTGAGCGTTCCCTGCCCCACCTGCCAGGCGACGGGGATGGTGAAAAGCCCGGCCACGGTCTGCAACGAGATCTACATCGAGATGCGCAAGATGCGGAAGCACTTTGAGAATGCAGATGTCATGCTGCGCGTGCATCCGGAGACGGTGAAGATTCTGAAATCGAACGGCAACCGCTGGCTCAACGAATTTGAGGAGCTGATCGGCAAGAATGTCCTGGTAAAGAGCGATCCGACGTTGCACCCGGAGCAGTTTGATATCCAGGGGTAAAGTCAGCAAGTTGGCGAGTGCGCCGGCCTGCGGCGGAGGAAACCGACCGAGGGGTTCACATGGTTCCCTTCGCCCGGGTCGCAGATACTGACGACGATCCCTGTCCCACCAGGGGGGAAATCAGGCCTTCAAAAAGCAACCTCCGGCGCGATTTGGTGTCTAACTGAAAAGCCGGGAGCAGACCGCCCGGTTGCACATAAGACAATTTGATCCTTGAGGTTCCGACATGTCGTTCTCCTCTTTGATGCCGCAGATGCGGCATGCGAGTTTATTGGGCTGCATGGCTTTGGGCGCGGCCGCCTTTGCGAGCGCACAGTCTACCACTTCTTCCAATCCGTCCTTCGCGCCCGGCTACTCTTCGAGCCAGGACGGGTTGAGCGCCTCGGGATTGCAACTTACTGCGTACGCTCTGCCTGAAAGCGCAAATCCAGCGGCTTCACCGGCAGAAGGCGCTGGGGCGGGTGGCGGCCAGTATGGCGGCGGAGGTTCTTCCGGCAAAACCAGCTTCCTGCATAACTGGACGTTTGAGGCGGGCGCCGGTTTCAACGCTCCGATCGGCAACGACACCAACCAGTACGGGGTGGTCTCCCAATCCAATGGAGCTCCGGAACCCGTACCGGTCATCACCTTCGGCGGCAACGTAACACTTGGCGGAGGTCTGCGCTTCGACAAGTGGCTGTCGGTGCTGGCTGAATATCAATTCATGGACGACAAGCTGCCAGGGGCGCTGATTTCGGCGGTCAATAACGCTACCGGCGATGCGGACGACATCTCGGCGGGCAACACCCATTTGAACTCGATCACCGGCTCTCCGGTCATCGACCTCTTCCCCAAGAGTGCAAATGGCATTTACCTGGTCGGCGGTTTCGGGTGGTATCACAAGTCGACCAATTTCCAAGCGCCTGAAGAGGCAATCAGCTATTACGGCGAGTACTACGAAAATGTTACTGTGGCCTCGTTCACGTCGAATCAGTGGGGCGCTAACGCGGGCTTTGGCCTCTATCATCGCCTGGGGGGCGGCATGTATGGTGGCGATAGCAAAACGCAGATTTTCGCCGAGGCGCGCTACACATTTATCCATACTCCGCCCGCCACGCAGGCTAACGGCCTGGGGACTACTGAGCTGATTCCGGTCACATTCGGCGTGCGCTTCTGATCGCGTGAGTCCAGGCAAACAGCCTCTTTTCCATCCTTCTGCGGAAACACTGCCGAGGGATGGAATGTGGCCCACGGTGCGCTACCAGAGCGGTCTATCTTCTACAGTTGGTGATCCCACCTCGCCGCGCTCGATGCGCTCGAGAAACGCGCGCGCCAGCCGGCGTTCGCCGGGATGGCTTTCGCCGTGCATGGTACATAAATCAAGAAACTCGTCGCAGAGAGCATTGCGTTCATCGACCTGAGCCAGCACCTGCTGGAGGGCCACGGCCAGTTCGCGAAGGCGCGCGGCTTCAGGCCAGACTTTTTCCGGATCATCGAGGCCGATCGGCTCAGAAAAGAGACCGTGGCGGCCGCGCGCGCACTCGTCGAGACACGCGAGCAATTGCTCGCCGAAGGCGCGATTCAGCGATTCGAGTTCATCAGAAGGCAGGGGGTCGGGCGGCTCGAGACTCATAGGAAACTCAAATCGGACCGTGCCATCGGGCATCGGGAGCCTGGGGCAACGCTCTACCTGGCATGCATCGCCTCTTCGATCTCTTCGGGTGTGTGCGGCAGCGAAGCGTCGAGATCGATGAGTTTGCCGTCAGCTCCGACGAGAAAATCGCACTCGATGCGTACGCCCAGCTTTTCTTCAGGAATGTAGACACCGGGCTCGATGGTGAAGACCATACCGGGCTTGAGGAGAACCGGGTAGGTGGCAGGATCGTGCACGTCGATGCCCATCAAATGGCCGAGGCCGTGCAGCCAGTACTGGCCGAGCGGCTGGCCGTGCAGGTCCTTCCCGTGGGTGTTGATGTAGTTGTAGGCAACGGTGTCGAGCGAGTTGGGATCGTGCCGGTCGCGATCGTTGATGGTGGACTTACCGGCGACGAAGGCATCGATGGCGGCTCGCTGCGCGCCGAGCACGACCATGTAGATTTCGCGCTGCCGGGGAGTGAAATGGCCGTTCACAGGAACGGTTCGCGTGATATCGGCGGCGTACATCGAGTACTCGCAGGCCGCGTCGACGAGAAGAATGTCGCCATCCTTGAGGGTGCTGTCGTTGGCGGAGTAGTGAAGGATCGTGGAGTTGATTCCGGCGCCGACGATGGGCGAGTAACTGGGCCGTTCGCAGCCGTTTTCCATCCAAACGGCCGTCATGCCACCGGCGACGGACCGCTCAGTCATGCCGGGCTTGACCCACCATTGCATCATGACGCGCTGGCCGAGGATCGATGCCGCCGACGCTTTCTTGATGAGCTCGATCTCGCCGGGGTCTTTGACCATGCGGAGCTGGCCGACCGGGTCAGTGACATCATGCGGACGCAGGGGCGAGTTGTCGGCCAGGACGGTTCCTGTAAAGCCGAGCAGCGCGGCGGCCTGGGACGAGTCCGGCTGGGTCCAGAGATTCTTCAAAAGATCTCTGTCGGCGACCAGCAACTTGCTCAGTTCGGCAGGCAGCTGGGTCATTGGCTCAACGGCATCAACGCCTGCGGCTTGTTCAACTCCGGGTGTGGCCGCGTCCATCTTCACACCGGTGTACTTTTCCATGCGCAGGTTGCGGGCCGGGAGGAAGAGAATTTCCTGGTAAGCGCGCGGCGTGGCCGCCTGGGGCGCGTCGGCCACAATGAGCAGGGCTGCTCCGGGTTCGTTCCATCCGGTCAAGTAATAGAAATCCGAATCCTGCCGGTAGGGCATGAAATCGAGTTGCGCTTCTTCAGCGGCGAATAAGACGGCGACCCCGCCGTTCAGCCTGTCGGCGAGGGCAACACGGCGCGCATGATAAGTGCTCGCCGGCTGCTTTTCGAGCGCGTGAAGCGCGGGCAGCGACGCAGCCGCGAAGAGCAGACTGAGGGCAAGCGAACAGCAGGATTTCATGCCGCTATTGTCGCGCCTCAGCGCATGTTGCGCCAAGCAGGTGGCAATGAGCTGTGGAGAACGCGGCAGGGATCTGGAGAATGCCCGGGCGGGGAAGCAGCATTGCGCTCATGGGTTGGGCGTGGAGGAAGGAAGAAGCGGCTGGCCGATCCAGAAGCGATTGCTCCAATGCGTAAGGGGGCCTGGACGCCTGCCGGCGAGACGCGCGCGCGCTTCGCGCCAAGGGCCGGTGAAGCGCAAGGTGTGCGGCAGGCTGCGATAGACGCGCGGCAACAGGCGGCGGGCGCGTTCGGCGGCGCGTTTTTCGCGAGCGCCAAACTCCAGGGAAAACTCGCGCCGGAACCGCTCGGGCAGCCATTCAATTGTGAGGGCGCGATACCAAAACGGCGGCTTGATCCATGAGCCTGCGCCGGCAAGGAGGTTATGAGCCAAATGACGCGCCATGTCGCTCACGCCGAGCGCATCGGAAGCATGCATCTGGCGGTTGTAAGCAGAGAAGTGGTCGCAATCCTCAGGCAATGCCTGCGAGGGGATGCCGAAGAGCGAGGCCAGGGTCTTGCTTTCCGCATAGTATTGTTCGCGCTCGGCGACAGTGAGGGCGCCGCGCACGGCAGGTGCAGCAGGAAGGACGCATTCGTAGGCGAGCAATGCGCTTTCAACAAGGGTTGCATAAACCCATCGCAGGGCGGCGACGTCGTTCGCCTCGTAGTGCGATCCACGGTGCCAGCCGGCGACGTCACCCGGCAATTGACCGCGTATTCGCGTGTGCAAGGCAAAAAGAGAACGTGCGGCGGCCAACGCCTGGTCGAGCGAACCGAAGATCATGGTGAAGACAACGCGAAAAGTGTTGTGAAAGCGGGCGATGGGATCAGCCAGCAACGAGGAGTGCTGACAGAGCGCCGCCGTCACCCAGGGATGCGCCAGTTGCAAAAGCGCGGCGCGGCCGGCGCCGAGGAAGAGCGCCGACTCGCGGTTAACGCGCCAGCTCATGGAATCGGGGCCGAAGATGCCCGCGTTGCGGTTGGCCGTGCCGGACTCGACGCGTGCGAGCAGAGCTTCAATGTCGCCGTGGGAGACGTAGCCACCGGGATCGATGTCCATCTGCATGATGATCCGCGCCGGATCAAGCCGACGGCTGACTGGCGAAGCGCAGCATTGCGGCAAGGCTGCGCTCTACGTCTTCTTCAGTCGTAACCCACGAGGAAACGCTGATGCGCATGGCCGTTTTTCCCTGCCAGGTTGTCGGACCGCACCAGCAGGTTCCGTCACTTTGTAGACGCGCAATCACCCTGCTTGTCTGCTCCGCCGTGCCAAACGAAACCAGTACCTGATTCAACACAACCTCGTTCAGCACTTCAAAACCGGCTTCACGCAACCCGTCGGCAAACCGCCTGGCATGAGCGCAGGTCCGCTCAACGATCTCCGCCATTCCCGCCTTTCCCAATTGCCGCAGCCCGGCCCACATTTCCACTCCTCGCGCCCGGCGCGAAAGTTCCGGAGTGTAGTCGGATGGCTCGCGATGCTCGGATCGCTCGAGATAGGCAGCGCGGATGCTCATGGCCGCGCGCAATGCCGCCTCGTCTCGCACAAAAGCCAGCCCGCAGTCGTAGCCAATGTTCGGCCACTTGTGCGCATCGGTCGCCCAGGAATCGGCGAGCTCGAAGCCCTTCACCAAATGGCTGTATTCAGGCGACGCTGCAGCCCAGAGGCCGAATGCGCCATCCACATGAATCCACGCTCCTGCAGCCCGGGCCGCCGGACAAATGGCGGCAGCCGGATCGAATGCGCCGGTGTTCACATTGCCTGCCTGCAGGCAAAGAATCGTGCGGTCGTCCAGGTGCGGCAGCGCGTCGGCGCGCAGCCTTCCTTGACGGTCGACCGGAACGCGCACCACGCGCTTCTTTCCCAGCCCGAGCATGGAGAGCGACTTCAGCAGCGTGGGATGCGCCTCTTCTCCCACAACCACTTTCAATTCCGGTGCTGCGAAGAGCCCCTCTGCCTCCACATCCCAATCGAGTCTTTCCAGGAGCCTGTGGCGAGCCGCGGCCAGCGCGACGAAATTGGCAAGGGTTGCGCCGGTAACAACTCCTCCTGCGATCCCCACGGGCAGCCCCAGCAGCTCACGCGCCCACTCCAGCGCAGTGTTTTCCAGGTCGGCAGCCACCGGGGATGCAATCCAGAGCCCTGCATTCTGATCCCACGCGCTCACCAGCCAGCTCGCCGCCATTGCAGCCGGCAGGCAGCCACCAATTACGAATCCGAAGAAGCGGCCGCCGGAGATTGCCATGGTGGCGGGGCCACCGAGATTACCGAGCAAACGGACCACTTCAGTGGGATCAGTCTTTGCGTGAGGCAGCGGCCCGCACAATGCGTTCATGGCCGCAACGGATTCCGGGCGCGGCGCCACATGACGGCTGCCGAGGCCCTCAAGATAGCTTTCGGCTGAGAGCGCTGCCTGGCGAAGAGCGCTGATGCGCGCTGCGAGTTCGCTGCGCTCTGGGATGGATTGAGTCGGCATAAACCCTGGCCTAAGTACTGCCGAGTCTAACACTCGACCGTCATGCGGAATGCAATCTCAGTTTTCATTCGGCTTGGCGCCGGGAACGTCGAAGTAGCCGGATCATCGGCCAATGCAGCGGCCGGCGACGAGAGGACAAACCCAAGCGAACCATGCAGCACAAACCAGTGTTTTGCGATTCATGGGCGCACGAATCGCAGCGCCGGCCCAATTGCGGCAATGCGTGAGTTCGCAGCTTGACGGCGGACTCATCCCGCTGGTGGTTGAATTTCTCGGGATTTAGCCGTATTCTAGTGATGCAGACGAGTTTGTCCGCCGGGTTTGCCGTGGGTGTGCCGGCTGGCGGAGAGATGAGTGGGCTTACGGCCCACTTTTTATTTGGGGCAAATCTCCGGCGTGCGCACAGGGGTGATGCTCAAACTTAACCCCTTTGCAATCATAACCTTGCTGACGGTAAAAGTTGGCCATCAGGGAGCAGCATTTGATGGCCGGGGTCAAGGTTCGGATTCCGGAAGGCGGGTTTGGGCGGCCGGAATAGAGCAGAGATGGCAGTCAAGTTGGACGAAATCCGGTCGGCGGCTGAGCGGGTGGCCGTTTCGCACGGGCTCGACGTAGTGGATCTTGAGTTTGTCGGGCCAGAGAAGCAGCGCACGTTGAGAGTGACGCTGGAGAAAAATGCCGAAGGCCGAGCGCAGTTGAAGGCGAAGCTGGCAGGCGGCGACGAGGGGATCCCGAAGGGCCTGCGCGA
>Ga0335072_10012472_pt1 | contig 12132 bp, 10 predicted proteins | sample Lox_Sample_21_FD_206725 | JGI IMG/M metagenome (GOLD analysis project Ga0335072, IMG submission 206725) | Soil microbial communities from Loxahatchee National Wildlife Refuge, Florida, United States - Lox_Sample_2.1 | ecosystem: Environmental > Terrestrial > Soil > Wetlands | place: USA...
AATTGATGAAGTTCGGCATCGCGCACAATCCTGACGACTGGCATCTTTATTACGACTTGGGCTTCGTCTATTACATGGAGATGAAGGATTACAAAGACGCCGCTGCAACCTTTGAGCTCGGCGCGAAGCTTCCCCACACTCACCCGTTTCTGAAGATTCTGGCCGGCCGTGTGGCGGAACAATCTGGCGATTTCACGACGGCTCGTATGCTCTGGACCGCAACCTACGAGAGCAGCCATGAAAGCAACATCCGGCAAAATGCTGTGGAACACTTAAGAGACCTGAAGGTCGATGAAGACGTGACCAATCTGCAGGCCGCCGTGACCCGCTTCGGCCAGCGCAACGGACGGCTACCTGCCAGCATGGAGGAACTCGCCGCCGCCGAGCACTTGCCGGGCGTCCCCGTCGATCCCGACGGTAAGCCGTATAAGCTCGATGCTGCGGGCCGGGTGCTCGTGCAGGATCCCGGCAGTTTTCCTTTCATCACTCAAGGCATTCCTCCCGGATATAAACCCGGTCCGCCAAAGCTCCAAGGAAATCCCTAGAATACTCGCGTACGCTCGGGTTCGGATATGCAGCTGTACGTCTGCTTTTCTTGTGAACGATGCCAGGCTCACAATCCGGCGCGCTCTTCGTGATTACTGGAGCCGGGAGGCAGCGCGTGTCGGGAGGTTCCTCGCGGCCGGTTCGCTGCTAGAAAAACTTTGGGAGTTCCTCCGCGATTCCACTCCATGGCGCCTGCGCCAGCGCTATGGAGACGCCGACTACGATTGGGACCATCGCGTGAATACGACCAGCGCCGCTGTCGGTTGGCGCGACCGCCTGCTCGGAATTCTGCACTCGCCATATCAGCCAACAGAACCAGGCCTGTTCCACGAAATCATGGGCGAGTTGAGGCAGCGTACAGGCGCTGATCTCTCGCATTTCACATTCCTCGATCTGGGTTCGGGAAAAGGACGCACCCTGCTCATGGCTGCGGATTATCCGTTTCAGAAGATCATTGGTGTGGAACTTCTCTCCTCTTTGCACGAAATCGCGCAAGAGAACTTGCAGCGCTACTGCAGCGAATCGCAAAAATGCTTCGCCATCGAGAGCATTTGTGGGGATGCAACCAGCTTCCGATTGCCTGAGAACCCGCTGGTGATTTATTTATTCAATCCGTTTCCCGAGCCCGGACTGCGAGAGTTCCGCGCCAACCTCGAGCAATCGCTGCGTGAGCGTCCCCGCGCCGTGTATCTGGCGTATCACAATCCCCTGCTCGAACCTGTGCTTCTCGAAAGCAGATTTCTGCGCAAAGTTGCGGGAACGCCTCAGTACTCGATCTTCGCGGTTCCTTGAGTTCTGAGGCCCGAGGACTGCGGACGAAGTGCGAGGTCGACGTTCGTATCATCGGAGTCTCGGAATCCATCGCGGCACAGTTCGCAGATATCGTTCATACTCCTCACCAAACTGTCGCCGCAGCGTAGGTTCTTCATAGAGAACCACGAACGTATGAGCCGTCAGCAGCATCGCGACTCCATACTCAACAACGTGCAACGATCGATAAAGCGCCGCCTCGCCAAAGATCACAAGCCCCACTCCGAGATACATCGGGTTGCGCACGTATCGATGGAGTGCGGTCGTCACAAGAAATTTTGTCGGCGCGATTGGCGCGGGTGTGCCCAGGCCGCGGACAGCGAATTCCCAGGCGCAGCGAAAATAAATCGCTGCGCCGACCCCAGTGACCAGAATCCCGAGCCATGTCAGAAATCCCGAACCCGGACGGTGAAAGCCGCCCGCAATCCACCATGGCACGAGGCCGGCGACCGTTCCCGGCACAAGAACCGTAAACAGAATCGTATTGAGAACCGGCGCGAGTGAGCGCGTCATAAAGCACTCTGCGAGACAGCCGCACCAACGTTACTGTAAAATCAAGAACGACGGAAGAGACCAAGACGCAGCCAGAGTCTTCCCGAGTGGACGCGTACGGCTGCAGGATCCCATCCACAAGCATCCGCTTGAGAGAACCGCGGACCGCGCTGCGCAAATTTTAAAAAAATCAGGAGAAATCAGTCATGGCTGTAGGCGCCAAAATTGCTAAGACCGCCGACCGCAAGAAGGTCATGGATACGACCAAGAGCACGGATTGCCCCAAGTGCGGCAAGCCCACCCGCATTGTGAAACGCGTGAAGGACCGCGAACGCGGCACCCCGGGCGGAATCTACATCTCGTGCTCGGCCTGCGAGTTCTTCGAAAAGCTGTAATCCCAGTCACGCCTGTACACTTTCGGACTTCAGCAGCATGCAGGTAACATCGTCGTGCTGGGGCGTATTGCCAACGAATAAATCGACTGAGGCCATTAGGCGCTTCAGGAATTCCGCAGGCGTGAGCGACTTCGCGGATTCCAGCTCCGCGAGGACGCGTGTTTCTTCGTATTCCTCTTGCCGCGCGTTTTCGGCTTCTACTAATCCGTCGGTGAAAATCAACAGCCAGTCTCCGGGCGCGAGCGTTACGGTGGCAGAAGCATACGTCGTATCGGGCAGAATGCCAAAGGGCAGACCGCCAACGTCCAGACGTTCGATCTGTCCGCTGACGCGGCGCAGGATGGGATTGTTGTGGCCGGCGTTGATGTAGTGAAACGTGCGGTGCACGGTGTCGTATTCGGCCAGAAAAGCAGTGGTGAAGCGCAGTCCACCTTGGCTGTTCCCGCAGGCGTAGCGGTTCATATTGGCGGCGAGTTCGGGAAGAGCCACTTGCGCAGACGAAAGCGTTTTCAGGCTGGCTTGAAAAGTCGCCATGAGCATGGCGGCAGGGATGCTTTTTCCCGCGACGTCCGCGACGGCGAAGACGACTCGGTTTTCTTCATTCGTTTTGCCCGGGCGCGGAAAGACATCGTAATAATCGCCGGCGACGGTGTTCGCCGGACGCGTGATGTAGGCGACCGCCAATCCGGGGATTTGCGGTGGAGCGCCGGGCAAAAGCCAGGTCTGGATTTCCTTTGCAATCTGCAGGTCGCGCTTCATCACCACACGGTCGGCGATTTCCAGCATCAGCAGAATGAACAGCAACAGTCCTGCCCAGAAATGCGAGTCGAATTCTCCGGCGTAAACCTTGCCGCCTTCGCCGTTGTAAGTGAAGCTGCTTGATGGGATGATCAGCAATATCAGCGCTACCAGGAGAAGGACGCGGCGCGCCGGCGAAAGCTTCTCCATCACGGCCCAGAAGAATTCCTTGACCACCTGCAGCCGGTGCCCGCCGCGCGTAAGACCCTCAGGAGTGCGAGCTTCGACATCTTTCGAATAGAGCCGATAGCTCGCGCGTGCTTCGGATTCAAATTGCGACCAGAGCTGGCTGAGTGCCAAACCCTCGGTGACTCGAAACCAGAATCGACGCAGACGCACGCGGAAGGTGACGGGCTGCGCCGATTGTGACGGGGGCGGGGAAGCGGTCGCCATGACGTTCACAGCGATTATAGATGGTCGGCAGTCCTGGGCTGCGGATGACCGGCCGATCGTAAACCGTGCGGAGTTCGCCCAGCCTTGAAGTTCGTAGCGCGCAGCTTCTCAGAACAGGGCCATCAGAACAGAGCCATTTGTTCCTCGAATCCTTGGACGGGCCACTTCTGAGCATATTTCGCCTGATTGCGGCGCGGGTCCGGGACAAGCCTGTATTTTTCGCGCAGGCGCCGGACAAGTTGTGAGAGGCGCTTTCCATACGACGCCGGAAGAAAAGCCCGGTCACGGTAACGCTCGCGATAATTCGCCACCAGATGCGGAAAATTCTGCTCAAGAAATGGAAGAAAGACAGCTGCAGAGCAAGGTTTCAGGAACAGTGGATTGGCGAAAAGATGATCAGCTCCCGCTTCGGCGGCAGCGCGAATCACTGCCTCAAGATCCCGGGGCGTGTCCGTAATTCCCGGGATTACTGGGCAGCAACTCACTCCCACGCGCAATCCGGCTTGGCGCAATGTGCGAACTGCTTCCATCCGAAGATCGGGCCGCGGAGCCCGAGGCTCGAGAATTCGCGCGAGATCGGTGTCGAGAGTCGTCACCGTAAGGTGAATGGAGAGCGCATTTGAGCGGTCAATCTGCTGCAGAAGATCGATGTCGCGCACGACAAGATTGGATTTGGTCACGATGCCCAGCTCGAATCCGCGATGGCGCGAGAACTCCTCGAGAATGGCCCGGGTCACCTCGTAGCGCCGCTCGGCGGGCTGATAGGGATCGGTTGCGGTGCCCAGCGCAATCGATTCGCCGGGCTTCACGCGGCGCAAATCCCGGCGCAGAAGATCGGCGGCATGCTGCTTGACGTAGATTTTCTGCTCGAACTCCATGGCATCGCGCATTTCCATGAATTCATGCGTATAGCGGGCATAGCAATAGCGGCATCCGAACTCGCAGCCACGGTAAGGATTGATGGTCCAGGTAAAGGGCAGCGCCCGTTTGCTCACGCAACGGTTCAGTAGCGATTTCGATGAGATCGTGAAGTATTCGACATCGTGACCTTCGCGCAGGGAATCGCCTTCCGCGGCAAGACGCGCGATCCCGACCAGATGAGGCTTATCGGAAGAGGGAAGCAGAGGCAGGGCAGACATGGCAAATTCGCCTTTTCTTCGCCTAAGCTACGCCAGCTTCCTGCTTCGTGTCAAGTGGTGGAGCGCGGCTCGGGGTCCGTTCCCCTTCTCCGGCCAAGTGGTGGAAAACTCCAATATCAGCCGATGTTTCTTCACAGAAGCCCTCGTCGCTGCCAGGAGCAATGAGGGCGGGCCCGGGCAAGAGTGCCCGCGCCACACCACAGCCCGGTTCCACCTGACGGTGTGATCCCGTTTCCGATGGGCACGGCGTGATCGGCCCACAACTTAATGGTTATTGCGTCGTTTTCTGGTCCTCGGCGGGCTTAGCAAAAAGCTTGGGATCGACTGCCGGATTCAATTCGATCTTTTTCAATTCAGCGCTGCTGGTCTGCTGCCCGTTTTGTTTATTCTGGTGAGCGTATGGCAGCGTGAGGCCGTCGGAACTGCGCCAGTCCGAGAGATTGGTCTCGCCATCGAATGGGCCGGACTGTCCCAGCCCTTTGTATTTCTCCCGCAAAACGTAGCCGGTTTTCGGGTCGATATACCAGCGCAGCCAGGGCACGGCGCCGCCGATGTCGAGGATGGCGGCATCGGTGTCGCCGATTTTCTCCGTCCCCGCGGCCGTGAAGGTGAACGCGTCGTCGTCCGCGTGCTGCGCGACATAAACCAGATCGTGGTGCATCTGCGAGAGCATTTCGTTTTTCTGCGCTGGCGGCATGCTGCGCATTCCCATCCCAGGCAAAGACATAAAAGCCGTCTCCGGCGTCGCAACAATCGTCAGCGTGCCCTGCGGGATTTGCATTTCGAGGTGCATGCGGTCGGGAAAGGCAAAGATGGCGTCGACTGCAGTGGATGGACCGCCTTCTTGAGTTTCCGCAAGATTCACATGCATGCTCTGGATTGATTGGAGCTTGGGTAGACCTCCCATGGCCGCGGCAACCTTTCCTATGAGCGCTTTGCCTTCCGCGTTCGACGCGGCGGGTTTGACTTGTTCTTTCGCTGCGGGCGGTTCTGGAATCGTGATGTCGAGTTGCTTCACGGAGCCGAGCGTGTCGAGCGGCTTATCGAATTCTTTCGTGTTTCCGACCACGAGAACCGCGAGTCGATCTTTGTGCAGATATTTCGCCGCGACGCGATTCACATCGGCCGCGGTGACTTTCTTGATTTCCGCCTGATATTTGTCGAGCCAGTCGGGAGGATATCCGTAAAACTCGTAGTTCATGCGCTCGGCCAGGATCTTGTCCGGGGAGTCAAGACGGAAGACGAACGCGTTGAGAATGGAATCTTTGGCGCGCCGAATCTCGTCTTCACTGATCGGCTGCGTGCTGAGCTGATCAATATCTTCTGCCGCGGCTTTGATTGCTTCGATCGTGCTCTGGCTTTTTGTGCCGATCGCAATCTGCAGAATGCCCGGATGCCCGAAGTTCGTGCCAATACCTCCGCCGACGGCATACGCAAGCCCTCGCTTTGTGCGAATGTCGTTGAACAGGCGCGACGAGAATCCTCCGCCGAAGGCTTCGTTGAAAACACTGATGGCGTAGTAATCCGGACTGTCACGCGTCGTCCCCAGCGCGACCATGCGAATGTTGCTCTGATTCACGTCTTCTTTGGGGATCAAATAGTAGCCGGGCTTGGCCGGCGCGAACTGCACTTCATCTTTGGGAATCGCGGGACCTTGCGCCCAGGATTCAAAAGCAGCACGCAGGCGCGACTCCATCGCGGCAGAATCGAAATCGCCGCTGATGCCCAGAATGATGTTGTTGGGATGAACATATTTTTCGTGCCAGTCGATCAGATCCTGCCGCGTGATGGCCGCGACGGTCGCGTATTCAGGAACGCGCGCGTAGGGATTGTCTTTGCCGTAGGCCAGCTTCGTGGCTTCGCGATGCGCGATCCCGCCGACCTGATCATTGCGGCGCGAGATGCCGTCGTCTTCTTCCTTTTGCGCGATGTCAATTTTGTCGGCGCGGAATTCGGGATTCTGCATGACGTCCGCGAAGACTTTGAAAACATCGTCGAGATCGCCTTTCAAACACGAGAAGCTGATTGAGGTGGAATCGGAATCGCCGCCAGTTTCAACTTTTGCCGCGCGGATTTCCAGGAAGTCGTCGAGTTGATCGCCAGTCTGGGTCTTCGTTCCACCCGTGCGCCAGACTTCGCCGTAGATATCGATCAGTCCGATCTTGTTCGCCGGTTCGTCGATCGATCCACCTCGAATTCGGGCTGTGCCGTTGATCAGCGGCAATTCGTGATCTTCCTGCAGAAAGATCACCATCCCGTTCGACAGTTCGATGCGCTTGGGCTGCTGCGGCTTGAATGCAGGCAGCGGAGGGATGGGAATCTGCTTCCAGGATTTTTCTTGCGAGGCGCTCTGGGCTGACGTCTGAGGCACGCAGAAGCCGGTCAGCGCGACGCATGCCACGAGGCAGAGGAGCGAATTCGCAGCGCGAGTTCTGGACAATACTGATTTCATTGTCCACCTCCCTGACCTGCCGAAGCATTGGAGGCGTGCTGGGCCGCGCCCGGCGGCGGGCCAGTTTCCGTTTCAATAATTCCCACGGTGCGATTGGTATCGGTGAAGGTTTCATTCGCGACTCGCCGGATGTCGGCTTTGGTGACTTGATCGATGCGATCCACCGAGCGGAACAACTCACGCCAATCGCCATAACGCGTCTGATACGTGGCGAGTTGCATCGACAGACCTTCGTTGTCGGCCAGGCCGCGTATCAGGTTGGCTTTGGCGCGGGTCCTGATCATCTTCAGTTCGGCGTCGGAGATGTCTTCTTTTTTCAGGCGATCGATTTCCGCGTGGATGGCGTCAGCAACTTCCTGCGGAGTATGGCCGGGAAGCGGAAACGCATAGAAAGCGAAGAGGTGTGGATACTTGATCCCCGGCAGGCCGCTGAAGCCGGCAGAAAATGACGCGATTTTCTTATCACGCACGAGCGCGCGATACAGCCGCGACGTGCGACCCTCGGACATCAGATCGGTGATGGCGTCGAACACGGCATCGTCTTTGCTGCGGTAATCGGGGCGATGATATCCCTCAAGATAAAGCGGCTGCGTATGTTCCAACAGAACAACTCTGCGTTCGGAGTTCTGCGGAGGCTCGGTCGTCGTAGTCTCATCCGGTTTGGGACGAGTTGGCAGGCGGCCGAAGTATTTTTCGAGCATCGGCATCGCCTTCGCGGCATGTACATCGCCGGCGACCGCCACCACCATGTTCGAGGGCACGTAGTACGTGTCGAAAAATTTCTGCGCATCCGTCGCGGAGAAAGTATTCAGATCGGCCATCCAGCCGATCGTTGGGCGATGATAGGGATGAGCTTCGAAAGCGGCGGCATCGAATTGTTCGAGCAGGCGTCCGATGGGATTGCTGTCGGTGCGCAGCCGGCGCTCTTCAATTACGACATTGCGTTCTTTGTAGAATTCCCGCAGAACGGGATGCAGAAATCGCTCTGATTCAAGATAAGCCCAGAGTTCCAGGCGATTTTCGGGCAGGGAATAGTGGTATCCGGTTTCGTCGTAGCTAGTAAAGGCGTTGAGGCCCTCGCCACCGTTTTCTTCGATGATCTTACCGAATTCGTTGCCGACGACATATTTGTTGGCTTCATCGGCCGCATCTTTCCAGGCCTTCTCGAGCTGCTTCAGCTTGGCTTCATCGCGGCCGACAGTCTTGTCGCGCTCGGCGATGTAGGCGGCGTAAGCGGTTTCCACCTTGGCCAGCGCCGGTTTTTCGGCGGCATAGTTCGTGGTCCCGATGTTGTCGGTTCCCTTGAATGCCATATGCTCGAACATGTGGGCCAGGCCGGTTTTGCCCATAGGATCTTGCACCGAGCCGGCGTCGACGAGGGTGAAGAACGAAAACACCGGAGCTTCGGGGCGCTCGCAAATCAGCAGCGTCAGCCCGTTCGGCAGCGTCTTGACGGTGATGCGCTTGGCAAACGAGTCGACATCCTGCGCCAGAGCGAGCGCAGACAGAATGAGAAGAACACAGGCGAATTTCAAGGTGCGGCGTTTCATCGGACCTCCGACGATTGGGCGGATAGCGCTATCACGGACATCATTTGGACGGACCAGCAAGGTAGAAGTCTGAAAGTACGTGGGAAAACGTGAGGTTGTCAAACTGCGACCCTGGCCTATCACATGATTTTCAGCCGAGAGCGAGCCGTCCGCAGAGCGAGGTATTCTATTTCGCGATGAAAGTTCTCATCTCAGGGGCTGGTATCGCCGGACCGACCCTCGCCTACTGGCTCGCGCACTACGGATTCGAGCCAACCCTTGTCGAGAAGGCGCCCCAGTTGCGGACCGGCGGATATGTAATCGACTTTTGGGGAGCGGGTTACGACATCGCCGCCCGCATGGGACTGATTCCCGAACTTCTGCAAAAGGGGTATCAGGCGCAGGAAGCCAGGACGGTGAACGCGCGCGGAGAAAGGGTCGCGAGCTTCGGCATGAAATCGTTCGTGCGCGCTACCCAGGGCCGTTACGTCAGTCTCGCCCGCGGAGACCTTGCGGCTTCGATCTATGAAAGCATCGCTGGGAAGGTTGAAACAATCTTTGGCGATTCGGTCCGCGGAATCGAGCAATCCGCGGGCGGCGTGGCGGTCTCATTCGAGAAGTCTGCGCCACGGCATTTCGATCTCGTGGTGGGTGCGGATGGCCTGCATTCGCGCGTCCGCGAAGTCGTGTTTGGCGAACAGGCTCAATTTGAGAAGTACCTGGGATATAAGGTGGCAGCGTTTTCGGTGGAAGGCTACCGGCCGCGGGATGAACTGGTTTATGTAATGTACACCGAGGTCGGACAGCAGGTGGCCCGGTTCGCCATGCATGATGACCGGACTATGTTTCTGTTTACTTTTGCGGATGACTCATTCGATAGCCCCGGCAACATCGAGGGTCAGAGGGCGCTCCTGAAAACTCGCTTCGGCAACAGCGGCTGGGAGTGTCCGACGATTCTGGAAGCCCTCGACGGCGCGAAGGATTTCTATTTTGACCGCGTGAGCCAGATTCGGATGGACCCCTCACGCGGACTTTGGTCCCGGGGCCGCGTAGCTTTGACCGGCGACGCCGCCTTCTGTCCGTCGCTCCTGGCCGGGCAGGGATCGGCTCTCGCCATGTTGGCAGCTTATATTTTGGCTGGGGAACTTCGTCGCTCAGGAGGGGATTACGTGAAGGGATACGCGCGGTACCAGGAGTTATTCGGGCCCTTCGTCGCGATGAAGCAGAAGGCCGCCCTGCGGCTGGCTGGGTTTTTTGCGCCAAAGTCGAAGATCGCGCTGTTTGCACGCAATCAGATCATGAATCTGATGAGGCTTCCGTGGATCGCCGATCTTGCAATGGGTCGCGACTTAGCGGATAAAATCGAAATCCCCGATTACTGATCTCAGCATCCATCCAGGGATTGTCTATTCGGCCCCGCGCACCGGAGTGGTCGATCTTTCGTTGATTGGGAGCGTTCATGGATTCCACAGTTGAGATTCAGGGCAGACATCTAAAGCTGTCCAATCTGGAGAAGGTTCTCTATCCAGCCGCAGAGTTTACCAAGAAAGATGTCATCGATTATTACGTGCGCATCGCCCCGGCAATTCTGCCGCATTTGAAAGGGCGGGCGCTCACGCGCAAGCGATATCCGGATGGCGTCGATGGCGAGCCATTTTTCGAGAAGAACGCTCCCATGCATCGTCCCGACTGGGTGAAGGTTGCTCCGATCTGGAGCGAAGGGAATCATCGCAATGTGAATTACATTCTGGCGGATGATCTGCCCACGCTGGTGTGGCTGGCAAATCTGGCAGCGCTGGAGCTGCATCCTTCGCTGGCGCTGGCGAAAGACATTACATGCCCGACTGAACTGGTTTTCGATCTGGATCCCGGGCCGCCGGCGAATATCGTGCAGTGCTGCCAGGTCGCGTTCTGGCTGCGGGAGATCTTCGAACATTTTGGGCTGCAGAGTTTTCCCAAGACTTCCGGCTCGAAGGGGATGCAGATTTACGTCCCGCTGAACACCCCGACAACTTTCGATGAGACCAAGGCATTTGCGAATGCCCTGGCGCGACTGTTAGAGCATGAGCACCCGGAGCAGGTCGTTTCCGATATGAAGAAGCAGTTGCGAACCGGCAAGGTTTTCGTCGATTGGAGCCAGAATGATGAACACAAAACCACAATTGCCGTGTATTCGCTGCGGGCGCGTGAATATCCGACCGTGTCGACGCCCATAACGTGGGCCGAGGTCGAGCGCACATGGAAGAAGAAAGACGCGAATCTACTGGTGTTCAAGTCCGCCCAAACGATTGCGCGCTTCGAAAAGATGGGCGATCTGTTCGCGCCGCTGTTGAAAGTAAAACAGCGGCTCCCGAATTTGGGAGCAGAGCCGCCGATCGAAATCGCCGCACAAGCTGAGCCACCCGATTCCCACGCAAAGAAAAGGCGGACTACGAAGAAAAAGGTAAAGACCGTCCGTTAAGATTTGCTCTTTAGCGAACGTCTCTTTTTCGCCTCCGCGGCATTGATTTCCTGCCGATTGGCTACAATGAGCAGACTTATGGCGCAACTTTTTGCGGGAACATCTGGATGGGCCTATCCGAACTGGAAGCCGGGATTCTATCCGGAGAAGCTGGCGCAGAAAAAATTCCTGAGCTATTACGCCACGCAGCTCAACACCGTCGAAGTGAATTTCACCTTCCGGCAACTGGTGAAAGAAACCACGATCCAGAACTGGCTCAGGGAAACGCCGGAAAATTTTCGCTTCGCGATGAAGGCGCATCAGGTGATCACGCACATCAAGCGGCTGAAAGGAACATCCGATTTTGTGCCGCGATTTCTGGCGACGATTGAGCCGGTTGCGGCCGCCGGAAAGCTTTCCGCTGTTCTGTTTCAGCTCCCGCCGAACCTGAAAGTCGATACCGATCTGCTGCGGGATTTTGTGGCCACTTTGCCGCGCAGCGTGCCGGCGGCATTCGAGTTTCGGCATGAATCGTGGTTCGTCGAGGGGACATGGGATGTCCTACGCGAAAAGCATGTGGCCGTGTGCGTCGCCGAAACCGAAACCAGAACGACGCCCGATGTCGTAACTGCCGATTTTGCCTACTACCGATTTCGCAAGCCCACCTACACGCCCGAGGAGCGACGCGCGATGCTGGCGCGCATCGAGCAGCATCTTGCGGCTGGTCGCAACGTGTACGCGTACTTCAAGCATGAGGAGACTCCCGAAGGGGCGCTCTATGCGTCGGAGTTGCTGAAAAGCTTGAGGACCCCACAAGTATCTCCTGGGTAATAAGTTGATTTGCGAGAGCACCCTTCTCAGCACTTTTCTCCGCGTCCGATAATGCGCATACTAAGATCTTCGGCGCAGGGCGCTTCTCAGTATGGTTCAGGAATCCGACGATCCCATTCTGAAGAGTTTTGTCGATTATCTGCGGATTGAGAAGGGGCTCGCGCCTTTATCCATCGGCGCATATGCGACCGATATCTCGCAATTCGCGGATTTCCTGCAAAAGATAAAACGGACGCTGCTAACGGCTCGCCGCGACGACATCCGCGGATTCCTGCAGCAATTGTTCTCCAATCAAGTCGACGGCCGG
>Ga0335072_10012473_pt1 | contig 12131 bp, 12 predicted proteins | sample Lox_Sample_21_FD_206725 | JGI IMG/M metagenome (GOLD analysis project Ga0335072, IMG submission 206725) | Soil microbial communities from Loxahatchee National Wildlife Refuge, Florida, United States - Lox_Sample_2.1 | ecosystem: Environmental > Terrestrial > Soil > Wetlands | place: USA...
ATCGTACCGCGACTTACAAGGGTTCTGGCTGTACCGGCTGCGGAATCTGCTTCATGGCCTGTCCCGAGCCCGGGGCCATTACGGTTCTGCGCCTGCGCCGCGGAGTCGCCGTTGCACACGAGGAGGCCCTGGCATGCGCAAGCAATTGATGAAGGGCAATGAAGCGATTGTGAAAGGCGCGATCCTCGCCGGGTGTCGCGCCTTTTATGGCTATCCGATTACTCCGGCCAGTGAGATTGCCGAAGCTGCTGCGCTTTACATGCCGCAGACTGGCGGCGTCTTCCTCCAGGCCGAAAGCGAAGTGGCAGCCATCAACATGCTCTATGGCGCTTCCTCGGCAGGCATTCGTTGCATGACTGCATCCAGCGGTCCGGGCATCAGCCTGATGCAGGAAGGCATCAGCTACATGGCCGGAGCGGAACTGCCCTGCGTCGTTGCTGACATCACGCGTGGTGGTCCCGGGCTCGGCAACATCGCATCGGAGCAGGGCGATTATCACCAGGTGGTGAAGGGCGGCGGCAACGGCAACTACCGCACCATCGTTCTCGCGCCTTACTCCGTGCAGGAGATGGCCGATCTCACGGCCCTCGCATTCGAACTCGCCGATCGCTATCGCAACCCGGTATTCCTCCTGGCCGATGGGTTTGTCGGCCAGATGATGGAGCCGGTCGAGTTCGCGGAAAAAGCGACTCTGCCTCCGCTGCCCGACTGGGCGGTCGCCGGAACGGAAGAGACCCGCGGAAACATGATCACCTCGCTTCACATGGGCACCGACGACCTCGAAGCGCATGAGCATGCTCTCGAAGCCAAATACCGTATCGCCCAGCGACGCGAGCCCCGTGCGGAACACTTCTTTACCGAAGACGCTGACATTGTGCTGGTTGGCTATGGCATTCTGGGCCGAATTCTCAAAGCCGTAACCGCCGATGCGCGCGCCATGGGGCTGAAGGTTGGTCTTCTACGGCCCATAACCTTGTGGCCGTTCCCGACCGCCAACTTCCAGCGACTCGCGAAGACCGCGCATTCATTTGTAGTGGTCGAAATGAGCAATGGCCAGATGCTCGATGATGTTCGCCTCGCATTGAATGGCTCGCGCCCTGTCGAATTCCTGAGCCGCGTCGGTGGCAATGTTCCCTCGCACGAGGATGTTTTGAAATTCGTGCTTGCCCTTGCCGGGAAGGAGTTGCTTGCACATGTCTAGTTTTGCGGAATCCGATTACGAAGTTGTTCATTCCAAGGCGAAGGCTTTCTACCAGACCTACGAACGGAAGGAAGAACTGCAGCACCAGACGCATTATTGTCCTGGTTGCGGGCACGGCATCGTTCATAAGCTCCTGGCGAAAGCGATAGACGAGGTCGGCATCCAGAACGAGACAGTTCTGATCAGTCCGGTTGGCTGCTCCGTCTTTGCCTACAACTATTTCGATGTGGGTAACGTGCAGGCGGCGCACGGTCGGGCACCCGCGGTCGGAACTGCGGTCAAGCGCAGCCATCCGCACAGCATCGTTATCAGCTATCAAGGCGATGGTGATCTGTCCGCGATCGGCTCGGCAGAGATTCTCCATGCAGCGAATCGCGGCGAGAACATCACAGTGATCTTCGTCAACAACGCCATCTACAGCATGACCGGCGGCCAGGTTGCGCCAACCACACTGCTCGGCCAGAAGAGCACGACAACTCCTTTCGGCCGCACGCCCGCAAACGAAGGCTATCCACTTCACGTGAGTGAACTGCTCGCCACTCTGGAAGCTCCGGTCTACATCGAGCGCGTCGCCCTCGGAGACAACAAGCAAATCACCCAGGCTGCACGCGCGATCAAGAAGGCTGTCGAGAACCAGGTTCACGGCCTCGGCTTCTCGCTTATCGAAGTGCTTTCGCCCTGCCCGACCATCTGGAAGATGTCGGCCGTGGATGCGCAGCGCTGGGTTCGCGACGTCATGGAGAAGACGTATCCGCTGGGTGTCGTCTGCGACCGCACCAAAGATCGCCAGCCGCGTGAAGCGACGAAACCTGCTCCGAGTCTCGATGAGATTCCCGCCATTCTCGGAATCACGCATGACGGGCAATCCGAAGCTCCAGTCTCCAATGACAAGAACGTTCCCGTCGATCTCCACGTCCGCGTTGCGGGATTTGGCGGCCAGGGCGTTTTGTTGCTCGGCGAAGTTCTTGCGGAAGCCGGCCTCGATGCGGGGCTCGAAGTCTCCTGGCTGCCTTCCTACGGCCCGGAGATGCGCTCGGGAACCTCTAACTGCCACGTCCGCGTGTCGCGAGAGCCCATCGACTCGCCGCTTGTAACCGTCCCCAACCTCCTTGTCGCGATGAACGAGCCTTCGCTGCGCAAATTCGATCTCAGCGTGAAGGCTGGCGGGTGGATCATCTACAACGGCGACTCGTTTCCCGAGGATTGCAAACGAAACGATGTCAGCGTCCTCGCTTTGAATTTCACGAAAGCAGCCGACGAACTTGGCGATCCGCGCGCCGCCAACATGATCATGCTGGGCGCGCTGCTCGAAATCTCCGGCGCTTTGCCGCAGGCCAGCATCGACGCAGCTCTGCGCCGCCTGGTCAAATCTGACCGCTGGTATCAGCTGGACCAACGCGCCCTGGCGCAGGGGCGCGAGCTCTACCTTCGTTCGCGCAATCACCTCAACAACTCAGACCTGTTGCCGAAGGACTCGAAAGAGGTTGCAGTATGAAAGCCGCTGCCGATCCGAATCTGATTGTCTACTTTGATGGCCAGTACATGCCACTCCGCGACGCTCAGGTCAATATCTTGACCCATGCGCTGCACTACGGCACCGGCGTCTTCGAGGGCATCCGCGTCCACTGGGTCCCGACCGAAGATGAGATGTTCATCCTGCGGCCGCGCGAGCATTACGAGCGGTGGAAGAAAAATTGCGGCATTCTGCGCATCCAGGTTCCGGCCTCGGTCCCGGAGCTTAGCGCGATCACGGTCGAACTGATGCGGCGCAATGCGTTTCACACGAATGTGTATGTTCGTCCGCTGGCCTTCAAATCTGCCGAACGAGTGGGTGTCAGCACCGATGATGAGGATGCGTTCACGATTGTTGCGTTACCCTTCGGAGAATATTTGCATAGTGACAAGGGGATACACGCAGGCGTAAGCTCCTGGCGTCGGATCGAGGACAACGCGATCCCGGCTCGCGCCAAAATCTGTGGCGCCTATGTGAACAGCGCACTGGCCAGTGACGATGCACGGCAGGCGGGATTCGACGAAGCCATCTTCCTCAACGAGAGCGGACATGTCGCCGAAGGCGCAACCTGCAACATCTTCATGGTGCGCGACGGCAAGCTCATCACCCCCGGCGTTACCGAAAACGCGCTCGAAGGCATTACCCGCAATTGCATCATGGAACTCGCATTTCGCGAACTCGGGCTGCGCGTCGTTGAAAGGCCTATCGACCGCAGCGAACTCTACATTTGTGACGAACTCTTCTTCACCGGCACTGCGGTCGGCGTTGCGCCAATTGTGCGCGTTGACCATCGCCCTGTGAGGAACGAAACCATCGGTCCGCTAACACGCGCCATCGAGAAGCTGTACTTCGATGCGACCCGCGGACACCTGCAGGCTTACTGGAACTGGCTTACTCCGGTTTACCAATCACGGATGAAGCACGAGCAGGAACTGGTCTCCACGGCTGAGAACATGTAGATGGAGCGGGCTCTCCTGCTGCAACCGCCGAGGTAAAACGGTGCGGCCATGGAGGAAACAATATGCTCGCAACAAAACTCGTAGAAAATGCCTATGACGTTGCGCTGGAGAACTTCGATGCCGCAGCCGACGCCCTGGGCCTCGATAACGACACCCGGGAGATGATCAAATATCCCGAGCGCGTTCTTACTGTAACTGTCCCTGTTCGCATGGACGACGGACGTATCCGACGTTTCGAAGCCTATCGCGTGCAGCACTCCACCGCGCGCGGACCGGCTAAGGGCGGCATCCGCTTCCATCCGCAGGTCACGCTGGATGAAGTGAAGGCGCTCGCCACCTGGATGACCTGGAAATGCGCGGTCGTGAACATCCCGTTTGGCGGCGGCAAGGGCGGGGTCACCTGCGATCCGAAGCATATGTCGCAGGGCGAGCTTGAACGGCTCACGCGGCGCTACACCAGCGCGATTCTGCCGCTGATCGGACCTCAGCAGGACATTCCCGCGCCCGACGTCTATACCAATCCGCAGACCATGGCCTGGATCATGGACACCTACAGCATGACCAAGGGCTACACCATTCCTGGCGTGGTCACCGGCAAGCCAATCAGCCTCGGCGGATCGCTGGGACGCAATGAAGCCACTGGCCGCGGCGTCTTCTACACCATCCAGTGCGCTTGCGATCACCTCGGTATCCCGCTGAAGGGCGCAACGGTAGCCGTGCAGGGCTTCGGCAATGCCGGTTCGATCGCTGCGCAGCTTCTGCATGAAGCCGGCGCGCGTGTCCTCGCGGTCAGTGACTCTACCGGTGCAATCTACAACAAGAATGGCCTCGACATTCCCGAACTCATTCACATGAAGAACATTGCCGGTCATGTGCATGGATTCCCGGGAAGCGAGCCCATCGATCCCGCCGCTCTGCTGACGCTCAAATGCGACATCCTCGTTCCTGCCGCGCTTGAGAACGCCGTCACCGGCGAGAATGCCGAGGGAGTTGGCGCTCGCATCATCGCCGAAGCGGCCAATGGCCCGCTCACTCCGGCAGCCGATCGCATCCTTGAGAAGAAGAGAGGGTTCATTATCCCCGACATCCTCTGCAATGCCGGTGGTGTGACCGTCTCCTACTTCGAGTGGGTGCAGGATGAACAGCATCTGTTCTGGGAGGCGCAGGACGTTTACAACCGCCTCGAGAAAGTCATGAAGACAGCATTTCGCGACGTCGTCAAGATTCACCTCGATCGCAACGTTCCCATGCGCATTGCAGCAAACATGCTTGGTATCGGCCGCGTCGCCGAAGCCATCCACATCCGCGGAATCTATCCGTAATCGACGGATTGCAACACGGCGGTACATTGGGCGGCATCAGGGGATGCCGCCCATTTTTGTTACGGTCTGACAAGATTGGGCGGCGGTTCTCGACTAGGAGATTCGCACTTCCGCCGGAGCGTTCTGTCCCACTTGCGCGGCCTTTTTGAACATCTCCAGTGAAACCGGCGGCAAGTATAGGCCCAATTGCTTCCTCACCCACCACGCGCCGGTTTCACGTCTTTCCCCGCGGGTCGTGTAGCGATATTGATAGAACAATGCACGCACAAAAAGCGGCCGGTCGCCGGGGAAGGGATTATTGCCCATCAGTCGCAAAATCTTCGGATTTGCGACAAGCAGCTTTGTAATGAATAGGAGAAACCATCGGCTGTATCCTGGCACCCGAATGCTGCCGCCGTTCACAACAACCGAAAACGGCAGAAACCAGATCAGCCAGTCCAGCCGCAGATGATACGGCGCAATCTGAGGAGGCATGCGCATCGGGTCACCCGGTTTTCCTTTGAATGCATATTCCCGCCATTGCGTTGCCGGCGTGATTATGCGGTCGCTGGTGCCTTCAATCACAATCTCGTATCGCTCCCGGCCGACATTTCCAAATGCGCCGTACGCGCCAACCAGATGAAACGGGTTGTAACTCAGATTCATCGCCTGGTTGGGCGAAATCAGATTCCTCGCGGGCTGAATGCTCAACAACACAGTCCCTGCGGCGATCAGATACAACACAACGTCGAATGCCAACGGCTTCGCAACCAACGAAGGCGTGCGCAGCGGAATGACAAGCGAAAGAATGCGATCGTCCAAAGCGCTCAGGCCCAGCACTACGGTCAGCCAGTTCAACCAGGAGTAATTGCCGCTCACAATCAGTACAAGTTGATGGAGAATGATGAGTCCGCCCGCGATCGATGCAACCGGCTGGGGCGCGAACAACGCAAAAGGCACCACGACCTGGACAAAATGGCTCACCAGCGCGGAGAAGCGATGCATGGGCTTGGGAAGCCAGTGAAAATCCCAGCTCAGGGGATTGGGCATCGGTTGTGTTTCGTAGTGATAGTAAAGGCAAGTCAGATCGCGCCAGCATCGGTCGTGACGCAGCTTGATCAGGCCCGCGCCTACTTCGGTCCGGAAGAGCATCCAGCGCAGAATCATGATCGGAATGACGGTCGGCTGCATTCGCGTCGGGCCGAGGAAGGCGGTGAAGAAGCCTGCTTCGAGCAGCATCGACTCCCAGCCAAATCCGAAAAACTTCTGTCCCACGTTTACGATGGAAAGGTAGAGAACATAGAGCAGAAGCCACGCGCCGATCGAGAGCCAGACCGGCCCGCGTTCCGTCAAACCCAGCAGGGCCAGCGCAGAGATGGCAATTCCTGTCCAGCCGACTACGTCGACCAGGCGATCCGAGTATCGCCAATGGAAGATGCTGGGAGCCTTGCGCCAGCTGACTTGTTTCAGATACTCGGGCACGGGCAGAAGTCCTTCTTCGCCGAGCAACGGCTTGAACTGATTCACCACGGCCAGAAAGGCAATCAGATAGATCGCAGCCATGCCGCGTTGAATGAGCAGGCGGGCGATCCAAACATCCCCGGAATATGCATTTAGAGCGGGCAAGCCGTTCTCCAGGCGCTTTGGATGATCTCAAAGGGTATATCGCAGCTTTCGGATTATTCGCAATCACAAACAGGTTCAGAGTGCTCGATCGCGAAACAGCAAGTTGGCGGAGCCGGGCATCAACGTTAAGAATTGTTAAGCAGGGCTGCAGACCCCCACGGTGTGCGAGACTTATGAGCCGTAGGAGTAATTTGCCTTGCCTGCTGCGGTCGAATTGAAACCGATGGAAGCCCCGGAAAGACAGAGAAAGCTCTCGCTATTGCTGGTTGATGACGACGTGGAACTTTGCGGCATGATGCGCGAGTTCTTCACGCAGGAGGGCCATCGTCTTGAATGCGCCTACAACGGCCGCGAGGGCCTCACTGCCGCGCTTAACGGGTCCTACGACCTGGTCATTCTCGACGTGATGCTGCCGATTCTCGACGGCTTTGAGTTGTTGCAGCGCCTGCGCCGCCGGAAAGATCTGCCCATCATTATGCTCACTGCGCGCGTACAGCAGAGGGACCGGATTCGCGGTCTCGACGCGGGCGCCGACGATTATCTCCCCAAACCCTTCGACCCCGATGAACTGCTTGCCCGCATTCGCGCCGTATTGCGCCGATCCGAATCGCTCGCACGCGTGGAATTGCACGACATCGCCATCGGAAACATCCGTGTAAACCCGACCACGCGCGAAGCCTGGCTCAATGATGCACTTGTAGAGTTAACCGCTACCGAATTTGACCTGCTGGAGATGCTGATGCGATCACCCGGACGAGTCGTCTCGCGTGACGAGATCACGGCTGCGCTCTTCGAACGCGAAGCCACGCCATACGATCGCTTCCTCGACGTGCACATCAGCCACCTGCGCAAGAAACTCGAAGGCGGACGTAGCCTGATCAGAACCGTACGCGGAGTGGGATATGTCTTTACCGGCGCCTGACAACGCACCTGCTAAGGTGCTTCTCCGGCAATCGCTTTACATTTGGGTCCTGCTGGCGATGGTGGGCATTCTGTCGCTATCCTTCGTCGCGTTTCGTGCTATCTCCGAGCAGATGCAGACGCAGAAAATCGACCCTGTCTACGATCGCTTCGACGAACTGCAATTGGAGAGTGCCCGGAACCTGCTGCTGAGCGGCGGCGTGCCGGCGATGGCCAACTACCTGCATACACTCGATAACATCTTCGGCGGCTCGCATTACCTGCTCGATGCCAATGGCAAGGATCTAGCCTCCGGGGTGAATCGTTCGGCCATGCTTCCGGCAGCACCGGCCGTCAAATCGCGCACCGGGACGCACAATCACTGGGCGATCACGCATCGGTCGCAAGACGGGCGCTATTGGTTTGCTGCCGAAGGACAACTCCGGCAGCCGCGCATCTGGTCGTTCCTGCCGTACTACTTTCTGGTAATCGGCGCGACCGGCATTCTCTGCTGGATCGCGGCCGCCGGTGTGATCTCGCCCATCCGCAAGATTGCTACGAGCATTGCGCTCTTCGGGCAGGGCAACCTTGCGGTTCGCGTCGCGACGGATCGCGATGACGAAATCGGGCAGCTCGGCCGCTCCTTCAACGAAATGGCCGAACGCCTCGAACGCCTGATCACCAACGAGCGGCGCCTGCTCAGCGACATCTCGCATGAACTTCGCTCCCCGCTGGCGCGTCTCAAGTTCGCCATGAAGCTCGCCCGCACCAGCCCGGATCCTGCATCCGCACTGGAACGTATAGAGCGCGACATCAATCGTATTTCTTCGCTGGTTGCCGATATCGTCGAGATCAACGTGGTTGAAGATGATCCTGCGCACCAGGAAGAACGTGAAATCTGCATTCGCGACATCATGAACGAAGTGGTGCGCGATTGCAGCTTGGAAGCAGAGGCCCGCGGCTGCTCGGTTGAGGTTGGTGGCAATGTCTGCGGGCAGGTGCATGGAAACCCTGAGCTGCTTCGCCGCGCGGTCGAAAATGTATTGCGCAACGCGATACGCTATTCTCCCGAGAAGTCGCCGATCGAGTTCTTCATCAGCGAGACCGACGATGAGGCGCATATCGTTATCCGAGATTTCGGCCCGGGTGTCCCAGCCGCTGCAATGGCCCGAATTTTCGATCCATTTTTTCGCGTGGAGGAAGCCCGCAACACCAACGGCGGCGGCTCAGGACTGGGGCTATCGATTGCAAAACGCGCAGTTCATCTTCATCGCGGATCAATCAGGGCGGAAAATGTAACCCCTGGGTTGCGCGTGACAATTGCCATCCCTCTCACTCGCGAAGCGGTGAAGATTCCATAAGGCAGACTCATGAATACTCTGTGGGCCTTCGAGCGAACTCGAGCGCTTTACGCTTCTTAAGCTGAAGAATTTTGCTTTTGTAGTTCACTTGGCTTGTGCCTCACTTTTCATTTCCTAATTCATCGAGGCATCTGAGGAGAACATCATGAAGCGTCTATTCGGATACGCACTTATGCTCGCACTCGCAGCTGCCCCGGCCTTTGCTGCTAAGAACTCGCAGTCGGTGACTTTTGCGCAGTCCGTGAAAGTGGGCACAACCGAAATTCCCGCTGGTGACGTCAAGGTCACTTGGACCGGTACCGGCGACAACGTTCAGGTTACGCTTGCCGAGAGCGGTAAAAGCGTCACCTTTCCAGCGAAGCTGGTCGACGAGAAGCACAACCACAAGGGCTACGTTGTCAGCCGAATCAACGGCACCGACCAACTCCAGACCATCCAGCTCAGCAATGTGAGTCTGCAACTCGAGAGCCCAACCGCTTCGGGACAGTGAAACGAGTGAAATCGAGGCAGCCCATGGCGGCAGCTTCCCGTCAGAGGCGCTGCCGTTGGAAGTGGAACAAGTTCAGGAAACCAAGCTTCTGACACCCAGCTGTTCCTGCACTCTCCGGTGCCTGGACACTCCTAGCCCCTCCCGGCCTCTTCCGGGAGGGAATTTTTCTGCCGAAACCTCCGATTTTTCAGCAGTTTCCCGCCGCGCCGGGCGGTTGGCTTTCGTTCGCCATTCAAGGTATACTGAAAATTCGGCAAGCCAGAGGGTGGCGTGTCTTCATTCCGCCCCATCGCCCCGGCGGAAAACGTCGGACAGATGAACGCCGCGTTCAATGGTTCAGGGGTTCACGGGTTCAGGCTGGCGCGGAAACTCAAACAAGTTTGGAGCTAATGAGATGGCACAGGTATGTGATGTTTGCGGCAAGGGGCCGCAGTTTGGCAACAACATTTCGCACGCGCACAACGTGACCAAGCGACGCTGGAATGTGAATCTGCAGGCGGTCAAGGCGCTGGTGAACGGCGCACCCAAGCGTATTCGCGTCTGCACCAGCTGCATAAAGACCGGCAAGATCCAGAAGGCATAGACGCTCGGTTCCAGCCCCGCCGTCACAGGATCAACACGAAGGCCCCATCACTGTAGATGGGGCTTTTATTGTGCCGTCGAAACTATTTGAGCGATTTCTTCGACTCGAGCGGGTTATCCCAGTCGATTGCTGACGCATCCAACCCCGCTGGTGACCAGCGGTCCACAATCGCCTTTGCTAGCTTGCCGAGGGTCTGTTCGGCCTCGTTATCGCCGGTCCAGCGCTGGTCCGCATTGCCCCAGGTGAATCCCGCAATCACGACCGGACCTGCCTTGGTTGCGATGAGCGCGACGTCGTTGCGCACCTGGTTGAGCGAGCCGGTTTTATTGCCGATCGCTGAGCCGGTCTCGCTGGTATCGAGCGTCTCCAGATAGCGCGGCAAGCTATCGCGATCCTGCTGGTTGCGCAGCATGTGCAGGATCTTTCCACATATTGATCCGTCGCCCGGCTGTACGGATGAATTGTCGAGCGCCAGATGACACGTGGCAAAACGCTCCATGATCGACGCCATCTCGCGCGGCGTCGTCTTTCCTAACCCAAATTTTTTCTGGTCAGGCGGCATCGGCCCCGTAGCGGGTACATAGACCTTTTTGTAGAGCACGGTCTGCCTCAGACCCGCTGCGCGCAATGTTTCATTAATGTGTGCCAGGCCGAGCCGGTCTATAGCCATATTCGTAGCAGTGTTATCGCTTAAAACCACCATCAGCGTCAGCGTATCCCCAAGTGTGAGCGCAATGGGCGGGGTCAGCTCACCCAGAACTCCCGATCCTTCTACCTGGTTCGCTTTGGTCAGCACGATCCGTTCATCAAAAGCGGCTTTGCCGGATCGAATCTGCTCGGCCGCGTCCAGCAGGATGCCCATTTTGATGACCGATGCGGTCTGCACCGGCTCGTCGGGCAGTAGCGATGCGGTCTGCCCCGTCTTCAGATCGTGCGCAAACAGCGCCACTTGCCCGTGGTGAGAGTCAGCGATGGTCTTGATCTGCTGATCGAGTTGCGTGTCTTCCTGTGGAGAGGCGTCGGCGCACATCGCCAAACCCGCCAATACCGCTCCCGCGACAAAAATTCTGAGAAACGAACAGGCAATATCCCTGAGCCTATGCAGAGTCATGCGCACAGAGTAACGCACCGGCCGGGTCCGCCAAGGAAGTCCCTGTCGTCGGGAGTGAACCGATTCGGAATTGTTACTTCGAAGTGGTCTCGCGCTCAAACGTCAGCGACGCCGAGTTGATGCAATAGCGTAGGCCTGTAGGCCGTGGACCGTCAGGGAAGACATGTCCCAGGTGGCCGCCGCATTGTGCGCAGGTTACCTCGATCCGATGCATCCCGAACGAGGAGTCGTCGTGTTCCTCAACGGCCTTTGAGTCGGCCGGGATCACGAAACTGGGCCAGCCACAGCCGGAATCGAACTTTGCCCCGGAAAGAAATAACAACGCTCCGCAGCCCGCGCAATGGTAATTGCCGGTCTCGTGATTCTGGGTGAGCGCCCCGGTGAACGGCCGCTCCGTGCCTTTCTCGCGGAGCACGTGATATTGCTCCGGAGTCAGCATCGAACGCCACTCGGCATCGGTATGGGTCACTTTCGCGGGCTTGCCTTGCTCTTGTGGCGCGGTGCTCATCAGAACCTCCGGGGACACATTGAAAATGGGGCCGGATCAGGGGGCGCGATTAATCCACTTCAGCAATCACGTCGATCTCGACCAGCGCGTCCTTGGGCAGGCGGGCCGCTTCGATCGTCGTGCGAGCGGGTGCCCCAACCCCCTGCGGCGCCAGGTACTCCGCGTAGGCGGCATTCATCGCGGCGAAGTCCTTGAGGTCTTTCAGATACACGTTTGCCTTTACGACGCGCGAAAGACTGCTTCCCGCTGCTTCGAGAATCGCTTTCAGGTTTTCGAGCGTGCGCCGGGTCTGTTCGGTGATTCCACCTGAGATAAGCTGCTGGGTGGAGGGGTCAAGCGCGGCCTGCCCGGCGGTGAAAACAAGGTTGCCGCTGCGAATAGCCTGCGAATACGGGCCCACCGCGTTGGGCGCGGAGTGCGTGGAAATGACCGTTTTGCTCATACAACAATTCTAGAGCCGGACGATCTCAGATTTTCACATGAAGGAAGAAGGAGTTCCTGTAGGTCTCGATCCTGTGCTTGAACGAGACCCGGAACCAATGGAGATTTGGGAAGAGCTATTGCCAGCTGCCCAGCAG
>Ga0335072_10012474_pt1 | contig 12130 bp, 8 predicted proteins | sample Lox_Sample_21_FD_206725 | JGI IMG/M metagenome (GOLD analysis project Ga0335072, IMG submission 206725) | Soil microbial communities from Loxahatchee National Wildlife Refuge, Florida, United States - Lox_Sample_2.1 | ecosystem: Environmental > Terrestrial > Soil > Wetlands | place: USA: Florida...
CAAGAAGCAGGCCACGATCTACAACATCCGCTTCGAGGGCGACGAGGCGCTAGACGGCCTTGAGGTCAAGATGCGGAGCCTTCCCATCCGCCAGTTCCTCAAGATCACCGAGTCCGCCGCGACCGCCGCGCAGGACCCGGTGGCGCAGGCCAAGACAACGCGGATGATGTTCACGATCTTCGCGGGCGCCCTGGTCGAGTGGAATCTCCAGGACGAGTTCGGCGACGACGTCCCCGCGGTCCTCGCCCAGTGCGTCGAGTCGGGCCAGGAGGTGCCCGCCTCCGGCCGCTGCAAGGACCATGCCGAGGCCGAGGACGAGTGCCCCGTTACCGGCGTGCTCGGCCAGGAGACGGACTTCATCTTCCGCATCTTCGGCGAGTGGCAGGCCGCGATGGGTGGCGTGTCGGCCCCTTTGGACAGCAACTCGCCGAGTGGAAGGCAGTTCCAGGAGGCGTCACTGCCGATGGACGTGTCGTAACCGAGCCGCCGGAGCTGTCGGAAGCCAACTTGCTGCTTGGCCTCCTGGAGCGCTTCGGCGGCTACACCCTCCAAACCCTGCTGGACGAGGACGCCCGCCTTCTCCAGCTCGTGCGGATCCAGCAGCTAGGCAACCCCGAGGAAGAGGCCCCGGCACCGGGGGGAGGTGACTGGTAGTGGCGAACGTGGTGGAGATCCTCGTCACGGCGAAGAACGCGACGACGGAAGGGTTCGCCGCTGCCAGCGCCGAGGGCGACTCGATGGGGGCGAAGCTGTCGAAGGTCGGCGCTATCGGCGGCGTCGCCCTGGCCGCTATCGCGGTCGCCTCGGTGAAGATGGCGACCGACTTCCAGTCATCCACGCAGCGGCTGGTGACGTCGGCCGGGGAGACGTCAAGCAACCTGCAGCTGGTTCGCAACGGCCTGCTGAACATGGCCGGGCAGGTCGGCGTGAGCGCGGAAGCCCTGTCGAAGGCCATGTACTACGTGGAGTCCGCGGGCTACCACGGCGCACAGGGCCTGGTCGTCCTGAAGGCCGCCGCGCAGGGCGCTAAGGCGGAAGGCGCGGACACCACCACGGTTGCCCAGGCCCTGACTGACGTCCTGGTCGACTACCACGACAAGGCCAGCGCCGCCGCCACGGTGACATCCCAGATGATCGCCGCGGTTGCGCACGGCAAGACGAACCTCCAGGACTTCTCGTCGGCGTTCGCGTCGATCGTGCCCCAGGCATCCGCTACGGGCATCTCGTTCGCCTCCGTGGCCGCCGCCCTGTCCGAGATGACCAACCACGGGTTCACCGCCCAGCGGGCCTCTACGGACCTTGCGCACGCCCTGGGGAACCTGCTGTCTCCCACGAAGCCAATGCAGAAGGCGTTCGCCGACTTCGGCGTGACCACGGCCGGCGTGGCAAGCAGGCTTCAGGGGCCTAACGGCCTGGCCGCCGCCATGGAGTACCTGTCGCAGGCCGCCCTGAAGGCAGGCAAGGAGGGCACCCCCGCCTACACTGCGGCGCTCAAGTCGCTGATGGGCAGCATCCCGGGCCTGAACTCGGCGCTGGCCACGACCGGCGAGAACTTCGCGGGCACCGTGTCGGCGTTCAAGGCGACCAGCGGCGCGACCGCCGACGCCAAGGGCAACGTTGCCGGGTTCGCCGCCATCCAGAAGACGTTCGCGCAGCAGCTGAGCCAGGTCACTGCCTCGGCCGAGTCCCTGGCGATCCAGTTCGGTCAGAAGCTCCTCCCGCCGCTCCAGGCGGTCATGGGCTGGATCGCCAACCACCAGACGGCGGTTAAGGACCTGGCGATCGCCTTTATCGGCCTGGTCAGCGCGATCACGCTCGTGTCGGGCGCGATGAAGCTCATCTCGATCTTCTCCAACCCGTGGATGGCGCTCGCGGTCGGCCTGATGATCGTTGCGGCGCTGATCATCAAGTACCACACCCAGATCTGGGCGTTCATTCAGAAGATCTGGCACGACGTCGCCTCGTACATCTCGGGTACCTGGGACTCGATTTACTCGACTGGCTCGCGGATCTGGAACCAGATCTATAGCGACACTATCGGCACCGTAATCCGGCTGTTCGACGGCATAAAGAAGACCGTCATGGACGGCTCCAAGGTCTGGGATGCCGTCTACAGCGACACCATAGGCGCGGTCGTCCGCCTGTTCGACGGCATCAAGAGCACGATTACCGGCGCGTTCGATGGCTGGTGGAAGTCGCACGGCGCGGAGCTTGAGCAGGTCTGGAAGGCCGTATGGACGGGCATCTCGACTGTCTTCAAGGCGCTGTGGACCGTCTTCTACTCGCTATTCAAGATTCAGGTTGCCCTGGTCACCACCCTGTGGAAGGTCACCTGGGACTGGATCGTCACCTACTTCAAGTTCTCGTGGAACATCTTCTACGGCCTGATCAAGCTGTGGCTCGGCATCCTGTACACGCTGTGGAAGGTCTCGTGGGACCTGGTCACCGCCTACTTCAAGCTGACGTGGGCCGGGATCGTCGCCGTCTTCAAGATCACGCTCGCGCTCATCGAGGGCGCGGCGAAGATCGCGTGGGACGCCGTCGCCGCCTACGTCAAGATCGTGTGGGCCGGGATCGTCCTGGTGCTGAAGACCACGTGGGACGTACTCGTCGGCCTGTTCGATATCTTCCTCGACCTGGTCACCGGGCACTGGTCCAAGGCGTGGCAGGACGCCCAGAACCTCGCTACCCAGGTCTGGAACAACATTCAGCAGTACCTGGGGTCCGTGTGGAACGCGATCAAGGGTCTAGCTAGCCAGGTCTGGAACGCGATCTCCGGCACCATCAGCGGCATCTGGCACACCATCCAGAGCACCGTCAGCAACGTGTTCAACACGATGGTCAGCGCCGGGAAGAACGTGGTCGGCGGGCTGCTCCACGGCATCGAGTCGACCATGAGCGGCATCGGCAGCTGGGTCAAGAACACGATCGTTGACCCGATCATCAACGCCGTTAAGTCGTTCTTCGGCATCCACAGCCCGAGCACGGTCATGGCGGGGCTGGGCGGCCACCTGGTGGGCGGCCTCGTCAAGGGCGTTGTCGAGAGCGCGTCGGGCCTGTCCAGCCTCATGCACTCGGTGTTCGGGTCGATGCCCGAGACGCTGCTGCACCTGATCGAGAAGGGCCTTATCGGCGTGGGCGGGCTGCCTGGCAAGGCGCTGTCCGCGCTACAGGGCCTCGGCTCGGGCGCGCTGAACATCCTCAAGGGCCTGGGCGGCGACATCGGCGGCCTGTGGGACACCCTGTTCGGTGGCGGCGGCTCCGGTGGCGGCGGGTACTCGGGGCCTGGCGGCGGCTCCGAGGCGGCGAACGCGGCCCTGGCCAGGCAGCTATTCCCCAAGTGGGGCAGCGGCGGCGAGTGGACGGCGTGGAACAACGTCGCGATGGCCGAGTCCGGCTGGAACCAGTACGCCATGAACCCCGGCTCCGGGGCGTACGGCATCGCCCAGGCGCTGCCGTACACGAAGTACCCCAAGGCTGGCTGGCCAGCGTCGGCGGGCGGCTCGTCCAACCCGACCGCGCAAATCACCTGGATGGCCTCCTACATCGCGGGCCGGTACGGCGACCCGATCGGCGCGTGGGCCCACGAGATGGCCGACCACTGGTATGCGAACGGCGGCGGGGTCAGCGCGGGCCTGGCGATGGTCGGCGAGCGCGGCCGGGAGCTGGTCAAGCTGCCCGGCGGCGCCCACGTCTACAGCCACGGGGCCACTGAGCGGATGGTCTCCGGCGGTGGCGGTGGCCCGGTCGTGGTGCAGCTCGTCGTCTCCTCCAGCGGCCAGGCGGCGTTCGACGAGTTCATGGCGGGCTGGATGAAGAAGTACGTGCGGGTCAAGGGCGGCGGCAGCGTGCAAGCCGCGTTCGGGAAGGACTAGGAATGGCGCCTACTCAGTTCACGATCCCCCCGGGGACTGCCGTTGTCGGCCAGTCGAACTTCGTCGAGGACATCGACAACCTGTACACCGCTGTCGGGGCGATCGCGGGCATCAACGTCATGGACTCGGCTTACGGCGCCGTGGGCGACGGCGTCACCGATGACACCTCGGCGATTCAGGCCGCACTCACCGCGGCCGCCGCAGCCGGGGGCGGGACGGTGCTCCTCCCGGCCGGCACGTTCCTGATCTCGTCGGCGCTGACCATCTCGACGGGCACCACCCTGGCCGGGGCCGGGATGAACACCACCGTAATCAAGCAGTCGAGCACCACCGCCGACACGCTGACGTGCACTGATCAGCGGTACATCACGGTGCGGGACATCCAGCTCAACGGCCCCGGCTCGGGCACCGGCACCGGGCGGGGGATCGCGTTCCTGTTCTCCGCTTCGGCAATCGCGAGCATTGACCTGCACAACATGCGGGTGCTGAACTTCCCCGGCCGCGGCGTCTACCTTGACGTCCCGATCACGTCGCGGCTGGCGAACATCCGGGTGGAGAACTGCGGGGATGACTACTTCTACCTGACCGGCGGAACGTCGTGCGTGCTGGACAACTGCTACGCGGACGGGGCCTCGGTCGGCGCGGTCAACGGCTACACCCTCAACGCCATGTGCTATACGACGCTGAACGCCTGCGCGGCGGACAGCATCGTCGGGAGCGGGACCGGCGGCGGTTCCGGCTACCTGGTGTCGGGCGGCAGCTCGGCTATCACGTTCAACTCGTGCGGCAACGAGTCGTCGGCGATCGGGTTCAAGGTCACCGGCTCCCGCAACGTCATGTTCAACGCCTGCCGGGTGTACGCGGAGACAACCTTCGGCTGGGTCATCACGAGCAGCTCCACGGGCGTCATCATCGCCGCCCCGGTCGAGCAAAGCCCGAACGGCGCCAGTAACTCGATCAAGGTCGACTCCGGGTCATCGGCGAGGATCCTCAACCCGGCGCTGGTCACCGCAACGCAGATCCTCGGGAGCATCACCGGGATTCCGGCCGCGCCATTCGGGTCGACGCCGAACGGCCCCACGGGGACGGCCAGCACGACCCTGGTCATGTCGGGCCTGGGAAGCACCTGGACGTACACGCCTGCCTCCTCGGGCAACCTGCTGATCACGATCGCGGGGTCTGTCACGACGGCCACCGGCGCCGTCCTGGCGACGTTCGGCGCCCGGTACGGCACCGGCACCGCCCCGGTGAACGGGGCCGCGGTGACCGGGACGCGGTTCGGGACGGTCAACGACCAGGGCGCCACGCCCGTAGCGGCGGGCGAGACCGTGGCGTTCGCGCAGACCGCGGTACTCAGCCTCACGCCCGGCACCGCCTACTGGTTCGACCTGGCGCTGAAGACGAGCAACTCGTCCGACACCGCGTCGTTCACCACCCTGTCAATCAGCATCGTGGAGACCAGCTGATGACCGGGCCGCAGGGGATTCCCCCATGACGACGTACCTGGACTGGTACCCGAGCGGCTACCCGAGCAACTACGGGGTGCCCATCGGCGCCGTGTTCCCGGCGTACGTGCTCACCATCAAGGTGGAGCTGCTGCTCAACGGCACCTGGACGGACATCACGAGCTACTGCTACCAGCGGGACAGCTCGGTCAACGTCCACGTGACCAACGGGCGGCCGGACGAGTCGAGCAAGCTCGTCACGGCGCAGATGACGGTGGAGCTCAACAACCGCGGGGGCACCTTCTCGGCGAAGAATCCGGCCGGGCCGTTCTACGGCATGCTGACCCGCAACACGCAGATCCGGATGAGCGCCCAGGCATACCCGGACGACCTGTCGACCACGCCAGCGCTCACGTACTGGTTCTGGGGCGAGGTTTCCGAGTGGCCGCCGCAGTGGGACCCGACCGGCGCTGACGTGTGGATGGACATCACCGCGAACGGGATCACGCGGCGGCTCACCCAGCAAGCCTCGATCGGGTCGGCGCTGGCCCGCTGGTACCTGAAGAAGGCCGCGAACGACCCCACGGCCCCTGTGGCGTACTGGACGTGCGAGGACGGGTCCAGCTCCACCCAGTTCGCCGAGGCGACCGGCAACGGCACCGCGGCGATCCTGATCGGCACTCCGCTGCCCACCCTGGCGTCTGACTCGTCGTGGGTCGGCTCGGACCCGCTGCCCGTCATCAACGGCAGCACCTGGAACGCCTCGACCGGCTCCTACTCGCCTGCCGGTGACATCGTGCTCCTCGGCCCGGCGTCGACGACCTGGACGGCCCCGGCCGGGGTCACCTCGGTTGACGTCATCTGCGTTGGCGCCGGGGGCGGCGGTGGCGGCTCGGACGTGTCTGGCCAGCCGGCCGGCGGCGGCGGTGGCGGCGAGTACGCGGAGGAGCCTGCGTACACGGTGGTCCCGGGCAACACGTACAACATCGTGATCGGGGCGGGCGGCGCTGGCGGCCAGGCCGCGAGCGACAACAACGGAGGCGACGGCGGCAACACCTCGTTCGACGGCACTGGGGTGGTCGCGCACGGGGGCGGCTATGGCTCGCACGCTCACGCCGGGGTCGCTGGCAGCGGGAGCACGAACACGGTCCACCACAACGGCGGGGCGGGCTACTACAACTCCAGCGTGAACGGCGGCGGGGGCGGCTCTAGCGGCGGCTCAGCGCACACGGGCACGTCGGCGACGTCGGGCACGGGCGCGGCCCCTCCGGACTCGTACGCGGGCGTAGGGGGCGACGGCGGCGGCGCTGGCTCGGGCGGCGGCGGTGGCGGGTCGAAGAACTACGTCGGAACGTACGTGGCGCAGCACTCGTACGCCTACGCAGGCTCGGACGGCACCGACCCGAACAGCCTCCTGTGGACCGACACGACGATGGAGCAGGGCGGCGACTCGGCCGACACCTTCAACGGGCACGCCAAGACGTGGATCCTGTTCAACCACTCGCAGATAGCCAGCGACCTGTCCGGCGCGACGATCACGAAGGTGACGCTCACCCTCTACAGCTGGCACTGGTGGTACAACGCGGGCGGCACGATCTCGGTTGGCTGGGACACCACCACGTCGTTCCCGTCGACCAAGGGCGACCCGTCCGGGCACACGAGCCTGTACGAGACCTCGATGACGGTCGGGGAGATCGGAACCCTGTCGATCGGTACCCAGTTCGGGACGGCGTTCAAGTCGTCCGGGGCGACGTCGATCGTGCTGTACAAGGCGTCGAATGACCTGCACTACTACGCGAAGCTGAACGGCGCGAAGCAAAGTAACGCGCCGACTCTCCGAATTTATTACAGCAAGTGAGGCGGTGACGTCATGGCAGCAGACGGGCAGTCACCGCTCTACGGCCCTGGTGGCGGTGGCGGTGGCGGGAGCGTCGGCAACAACGGGGGCAACGGGTACGCCGGCCAGGTCGAGTTGCAGTTCACCGCGGCGGGCGCGCCCACGGTCAACATCCTGCGGTTCCTCGCCAACTTCCCCTCGGGCGGCGACACGAACAACTGCGTGCTGATGATCATGGACACCACCGGGACCATCACTCAGTGCGCGCTGACCTACACCACGGCGTCGTCCGGCACGCTCGTCATGACCATGTACGACAGCTCCAGCACGCTACAGGCGACGTCGGCGGCGCTGACCGGGGTCAACGGCTCCCAGTGGATGCTGTCCATGGAGCTGACCGAGGTCAGCGGGAACGTGGAGTACGCCTTCCGCTACCTCGACGTGACCGCCGGGGGCACCCACGGGTCGCTTACCGGCACCGCGAACACGGGCGGCATCGTCGGCGCGGTGTCGGACTACCACACAGCAAGCACCCTGGCCGAGAACGCGCCCTCTGGCCTGACCGGCACGTCGGTGGGGCACATCGTCGTCCAGTACGCCTACGAGCCTCTGTCGGACGTCTACAACGCGATCATCGGCTACCAGGGCGAGTACGCCGGGGAGCGGTTCCAGCGGCTTTGCAACGAGCAGGGCATCCCGTTCGAGTTCGTCGGCAACATCACCGACACCCCGGCCATGGGGCCACAGCCAGACGACACGCTCCTGAATGTCCTGCAGCAGGTCGAAGACCTTGACCAGGGGCTTCTGTTCGAGCCGCTCGACCAGTTCGGCCTTGGCTACCGGACCTATGTGTCGCTGACCAACCAGGCCCCCGCCGTGGTCGCCGACTACTCGCAGGGCCAGCTGTCCCAGGTCCTCGTTCCCACCGAGGACGACCAGCTGACCCGTAACTACGTCACCGTCACCCGGTCCTACATCCCGGTGAGCAAGTCAAGCCAGGCCAGCCCGGTACGCGGCATCGGGAAGTTCTACCCGGCGCTGGCGAAGATCGTGGCCGGCATCGGCAGCTCCTACACCGCGATGCAGACCACGGGGCCGCTGTCGACGCAGGACCCGCCGAACGGCGTCGGCCAGTACACCTACTCGATCACGATCAACTGCGAGAACGACAGCCAGCTAGTCGCGGTGGCGAACATCATCCTGGCCCTCGGCACGGTGGATGACTACCGCTACCCCACCATCACGTTCGACCTGACCCGGACGGAGTCCATCCCGATCTTCGGCGCGCTGACCGCGCTGCGCATCGGCGATCACCTCCAGGTGGTCAACCCGCCGTCGTTCCTAACGCCGAACACGATTGACCAGCTCGCCTACGGCTTCACGCTGGATATCTCGGCCTTCCAGTACCAGATGGCGCTGAACTGCGTTCCGGAGTCCCCGTACGAGGTTGGAGGCTGACATGCCCGCTGATGAGACGACCGCCGCAGAGGCCCCGCAGGCGCCCAGGGCGGCCCGGAGACGGCGCAGCCCGTACCTCGTGCCCGCCCTGGTGCTCGCGGCCTGCCTGCTGCTGTTCCCGGCGTTCACCGTGGGGTACGTGGCCTGGTCGCAGGACCAGAACAATCACAAGTTCTGCCAGCTGATCGAGTCGGTGACCGCGGTCCAGCCGCCCCCCGGGAACGCCTCGGCCAACCCGTCACGGGCGTACGGGCAGAACCTGTACAAGAGCGCGGTCGCGCTGCAAGGGCGGCTCGGATGCTGACCTTCGCATGGCTGCCCTTCGTCGCCCAGGCCGCGCAGCCCGCCGCGGTGTCGCCGTCCGAGTGGCTGTACATCATCGCCGCCGTGGTGACGGTCGTTGGCGGCGGGTTCGCGATCCGGAGCGGGTTCAAGCGGTTCATCAAGCAGCGGGAGCAGGAAGCCGTGGAGAAGGCCGAACTCTCCAAGGCGATCGTGGCGAACATCGAGGCGACCCGGGCCAACACGGAGGCGCTCGGGAAGATGGGTCAGGACTTCCACGACTTCGCCACCGAGACCCGGGCGCAGCTCAACGGGCACTCCGAGCGCCTCCGTCACCTGGAGCGGCCCTAGCGGCGCCTGCGGGCCTGCTTGTGGGCGCTGACGGCGCCACGGTGGACGAGCCGGGCGCCGGGGCGGAACCGGCGCCCGGTGCCCTTGCAGCGGGGGCACGGGCCGCGGTGCTTCATGCAGGACCCGCACGCCCTGGTGGGCGAGACGAGCAGGAATAGCGCGTAGGCGCATAGCAGTCCGAGCAGTACCAGTACGTGAATCATGATCAGTCCCTTTCGGCTTTTCCCCGGTCGTATCCCATTTGCCAGCCGCGCGCCCAGCCGCGATTGTCGCCCTCCTCGATGCCCGCCTTATAGGCCACGCACAGGGATCTCTTGCACTCGCGGTCGCTGCACTCGGTGTAATCGTGCTTCGGCTTTTCCTTGCGGGCCTTCTCCCGCGCGGCTTCCCGCTGCTTCTTCTCGTACTCGGCCTTGCGCTTCTTAAAGTCGGATTTCTGCTCGCAGACATGCAAGAGGGGGTTCGGCCCGTACCGCTTGCGGCACTTCGGGCAGGTCCCGAACGCCAGCTGGGGCTTGAGGGATGGCTTCCCGCCGCGGCGGGACACGCAGGTGTGCCCGGTCATCCCGCGAGGCCTCCCGCACCGGCCGCACACCATCCTGAGATGCGGTCGCCAGCTCACGTTCCCGTTCCCCTCCCCTCGTCGATGCGTTCCGGCAGCGGAACACGCTGCTGCCTGCGGCTTTGCGGCTCAGCGGAACGGCCGGAACACCGTCGCTGGCCGCTGGCCTGCGATGTTCCCGTGTTCCGGCCGCCTGCCGCCTTCCGGCGCTCCCGCCACCCCATGGGCCTCTACTGCGCATCGCCCGCGACGGCGGCAACAGCGGAACGCTCGCACCCCGCGCGGGGGTCCTTGCCCTTCTCCCTGACCTTCTTGACCGGGATGCCGAGGGCGCGGAGCTGGCTCGCGACGGCGGCCGGCGTGATGTCCGCGTAGGGGCCGCCGATCGTCCCGGCGAGCCGCTCGGCGATCGTCTCGGACCAGAGCTTGTCATCGTCGCCGAATACCTGGAGGACGTCGGCAGCGAACGAGCGCATCTCGTCCGGCGCATTCTCGCCGAGGGCGTACCCGGTAATGCGGCCTTCCCGCTCGCGGATTACCCGGGCGCGGGCGACAACGAGCTTTGCGGCCGGGCCGTCGATGAATTGGCTTCGCATGATCTTCGGGCGCAAGCCTTCCCCGCCGAAGTAGCAGACGCCTTTCTCATCGAACCCGAACGCGGTCGGCCTGGCCCCCGACTTGTGGGCGGACGTGCCCATTACCATGTCAGTTTCAATGTGGCCCATCAATTTGAGCGCGAACCGCAGCACGACGTTCGCCGAGATGGGCGTGGGGATGGACTCCTTGTCCGGCCGCTGGGTGGCCAGGATCTGGATGATGCCGAGCGCGGGCCCGCGCTTGGTCAGGTCGGTGGCGATGGCCGTCAGCTCCGCCCCGTACACCGGATGGCCGAACGCCACCTGGGTCTCATCCACCGCGATCGCGATCGGGTGCAGCCCAAGGCGCGGGTCGCTGGCCAGCTCGTCCGTGACCTTGTTCTCAGGGCAGCGGTGCGGCTCCTGCTCGGCAATGTCGCGGATGAGCTTGGTCCGGCGCCGCATCTCCTTCTGCAGCGCCCGGTAGTCGGCAACGAGGTACTCGATGGCCTCGATCTCGTCCCCGACTGCGTAGGCGTGCAGGACGGGCCGCAGCGGGGCCAGGTCGCCCGTGCCCTTCAGGTCGAAGGCGTGCAGCTCACAGCGCGGGTCAAGGGCGCAGATCAGCATGAGCAGCCGCAGGAGGAAGGTCTTGCCCATCCGGGGTATCGACCCGATCAGGACCGACGCGAACATGAGCAGCACCGTCACCTGCCGGCCGCGCGGGTCGTAGCCGAACGGCTGGGCCTTGAACAGGTTGACCTTGCCGCGCTTGGCCAGCGGCCACGGGGGCTGCTCGGCCGTCACCATGTCCTCATCGCTGACGAACAGGTTGATGGCTCCCGGGTGCCGCTTGGCGTCGACCTCGGGCCACACGCAGCCGAGCGGGCGGCGCAGGCCGCTAGCCAGCTCCTCGCGCTTGTCGCTGACCATGGCGGCGGTGACGCCGTGGGGCAGGTCACCGCGCCACAGCCACCCCGGGCCGTCCCGCATCGGCCCGTCAAGGGTCGCGATCGCCTTGTCCGGGCTGTCCTTCAGGGCCTTGTTCATTTCCGCGATTCCGAGCGCGCCCAGGGCACGGACGATCAGCTCCATCGTCAGCCGGTCGACGGCGACCGGGACAACGGCGCTGGTCACGATTGGCTTGTCATCCGGCCGGCCGATCCAGGCGAGCACCGGCACCGCGACCAGCCCGACCGGGATCCAGAGCAGCTCGGAGTAGGAGCTGAGGACCGCGCCGCCGATGCTCAGGCCGATCGCCTCGCCGAGCAGCAGCAGCCCGCGGATTACCCGAACCTCGCGGACGTGCTTGTGCAGGGCGAGCCACTTGCCGGCGTCCCCGTCAGCGGCGGCCTGGTGCCGGAGGTACGTCTGCTCGGCGCACCACCCCCATGCGACCTGCGCGAACACGATCCGAACGAGGCCGACGCCAGCCCACGCGACCGTGACCGTGATCCTGACCGGGAGCCGCACGCCGTGGTAGGCGCCATGGTGCCGCGCCCGCTTGACGTGCCACTTCGCGGTCTTCGCGATCCCCGCGCGGGTGCGCAGGTGCTCGGGGATGACGGCCTTCCACTCGGCTGCCTCGCCGCGCTGCGGCTTGGCCACCGCGGGCATGACGCCAGGGAACGGGACGACCTGGCCCTCAATGGCGTCGTCGTCGGCGCCGTCCTCGAGCTGGGCGGCCTCGTCGTCGTCGGCGAACTCTGACACGATTAACACCTCACCTTCGGGTGGGAGGCCCG
>Ga0335072_10012475_pt1 | contig 12129 bp, 12 predicted proteins | sample Lox_Sample_21_FD_206725 | JGI IMG/M metagenome (GOLD analysis project Ga0335072, IMG submission 206725) | Soil microbial communities from Loxahatchee National Wildlife Refuge, Florida, United States - Lox_Sample_2.1 | ecosystem: Environmental > Terrestrial > Soil > Wetlands | place: USA...
TGCTGACGGAATCGAGCGACTGCTGGATCAGAGTTTTCAGCGTGGCATTGTTGCTGTCGACGTCGCTGCGCAGGTCCGTTTGTCCCTGCAGCAGCTGGTTCACCGTCTGTTGCAATTCGATCATCTCGCGCGACACGGCGCCCGCCGGCTGAGGCGCCAGGATCGCGCCGCCAAGAGCTCCGCAGAACATCGCAACTACCGAGAGCACGACCCATCGTATGCGCAAAGGAAGTTCCTCCTTACAGAAAGTGTAACCGTTCTCAGGCACTTCGCGCTTGAGCGACGGAAATTCGCGAGGAGCGAGCCGGCGCCTAGTCCGGCCCGCCCCCGCTTGCAGCTGTCCTGCTCTAGTGTGCCAGAACGAAGTGATCCCGGCGATTCTGCTGCCAGCATTCTTCGTTGTGTTCGGTGCAGAAGGGACGTTCCTTGCCCCAGCTCACGGTTTCCATCCGGTCGGCGGAAATACCCAGCGAGATGAGGTAGTTCTTGGCCGCCTGGGCGCGACTCTGGCCCAGAGCCAGGTTGTATTCGGTCGAGCCGCGCTCGTCGCAGTGGCCCTCGATCGAGATGTGCACGTCAGGATACGAACGCAAGAACTCCGCATCCTTTGTGAGAACGTCGCGCGCGTCGCCGCGAAGCTCCGCCTTATCCAGATCGAAAAACACATCCTTGACGTTCTGCTCGAAGAGATCGCTCACGTTTGCCGGCCCTGACGGTGCAGGAGCGGCAGCCGGAGCTGAAACGTCCACCTGCGCGGTGGCAGTGGCGCTTCCGCCCGGACCCGTGGCCGTGATGGTGTAAGTGGTCGACGTCGTCGGATTGGCCGGAGTCGAACCCTGCGGTGCGACTTTGCCGATGCCCGGCTCGATGTCGAGGTCGGTGGCGTTGGTCGACGACCACGACAACGTGACCGTCCCCCCCGGACTGACCGAGGTGGGCGACGCGTTGAGCGTAACCGTTGGCTGTGCCGGCGGCGCTGGCGCTTGAGCCGGTGGCGTGGCCGGAACGTTGTGTTTGCAGCCCGAAACAAAGGCCGCAAAAGCGAACATACTCAAAAACATTACAAACCTTCGAAAAGTACGGTGGTGCATGTAGTGCCTCCTTCGGCCTTCCCGCGAGGGCTTAGCAGGAGAGCCGAGAATGAACTTGTAACGGTTGAACGTGAATGCGACGAACGAGACTACCTTGCACGAACCACAACAACATCGAGCCGCCAAACGCGCGCGGCGCGAAACCTGAAATACAGCGGGCCCGCGGCTCAACGGAACCTATCGCTGCGACCAGCTCGGCGACTCACTTTGCCCCTGAAACGTCAACTGGCGCGGCTGGCTGCCGTCGGCCAGCATCGTCCAAATCTGCCGCGTGCCCGTGCGCGTCGATTCGAATACCAGGTGACGCCCGTCCGGGGCCCAGCTGGGCCGCTCGTTGCGGGCTTCGTCCTTCGTCAACTCAACGAGTTGATGGCTGACGATGTCCATTACGTAGATATCGTAGTTTCCACTGGGCCGTCGCCAGCTAAATGCGATCAATTGTCCATTTGGTGACCACGAAGGATCGATGACGTAGCCCATATCCGGCAGATCGATCTTCTGTGGGTTCGAGCCGTCCGCGTCCGAGAGATAAAGCGCCGGGTCGCCGGCGCGGTCGCTCACGAAGACGAGCTGCTTGCCTGTCTTCGGATTCCACACCGGAGACGTGGCAATGCCGGCGCCAAACGTCACGCGATGCAGATGCGTGCCGTCCGCATTGGCCACGTAGATCGCCGGATCGCCGTTGATGCTGGACATGAACGCGATCTGCTGCCCGTCGGGAGACCACGCGGGCGAGCTGTTCGTCCCCCGAAAACGCGGGAACCCCAGCAGGTGATTGGACGCCAGCGAATAAATGCAAATTTGCGCCGAAGTGACGCCGCGATAGGGAACGTAGCAGGTGAACGCGATGCGGGTGGCATCGGGCGACCAGCGCGGCGTCAGCGCGATCGAATTAAGATGCGTGATCCGATGCTGGTTCGCGCCATCGTAATCCATCACCCAAATTTCCTTGTTGCCGCTCCGTCCGCTCACGAAGGCGATCTGCGTCTGCGCGATTCCGGGCTGCCCACCGCTCAGAACAGCGATAATGTCGTCCGCAAATTGGTGGGCCATGTGGCGAGCGTCATTTTCCGTCGCTGCGCCACGGTAGATTTTCTGCAGTGCCAGCGGAGCGGTCGGGTTGTGCACGTCCGAGAGATAGCCGGCAAACGCCATTCCCTGGGCGTCGAGGCTCAGATTGCCGTAAGCCACCATGTAAGCGTTGGCAGGCGCAGCGGACCAATCCGCCGCCTTCAGGTCGCTTGGCTGCCCGGGTACCTCCAGGGGATAAAAGCTGGGGCTGACCATATCGAGGATGCCCGAATATTCGAGGTCCGCCCAAAGCACATCGTGGAAAACCTTCGGAAGCGGCGGGCCGAAGGTCGACTTCGCGACCGTATCGGGCACCGCGAGCCGAACCTTGGTTACTCCGAGACCCGTGCCCGTCGTAAACCAATCCTGCGCTGCGGCCGAATACGCCGAAAGGAGAACCGCGCATGCGATGAAGACAACCACTGCCGAGAGAAAACTCAGTTTTCGTTTCATTAGTCCATGCCTTTTCCCGAATTGCATACCGTAGATAAAAGTTCAGCGATGAAAATCAAAATAAAACTCCACATTTACCGAAGAACCCGAATATGCGCCCGGCAAGTGATCGAGCGGGCTCGAAGCGTTCACCGCGCGCACGGCGGAGCTATCCACCGAATAGTTGTTGCTCCGCTGCGTGATCTGCACGTTCGTGACGGTGCCGTCGCGCAGAATCGTGAAAGTGACGATGACGCGAGGCGCATACGCGACGCTCGGATCGACCGTCGATTGCAACCAGTTGCTGCTGATGCGCCGCTGCACGGCCTGGACGTACCACGAGAAGCGCGAGCCGAAATCCCCGCCGCCCACACCATTGAACGCGAGCCCTGCTTGCGTATTCCCGGCGCCCATCGCGAACGACGTCACCGGAATCGTCGGCGTGCCGCCTCCGCCGTATGGAATCGCGTTCGGCGGCGGCGGAACCGGGTTCTCGAGCACCTTCGACGGGGGCGAGATAATTTTCGGCAGCTTCTTCTGCTGGAATTTCGGAATCGGTATGGCGTCCGGCGGCGGTTTTGGCGCCGGCACGGGCTCGGACTTGAATAGCCCTTTCGAGTTGTCGACCACACGGTTCGGCGTCACCACTTCGGGGCGGGGAAGCGGAATCGCCGGTACGCTTCCGACAAGGCCCACGCTGACCGAGCCGCCTGGCCCTCCCCAATCTTCGCCGTGATGGGTGTAAGCCCACCAGCCCGCTACCACGCAATACGCAAGGATCGCCAGATGCAGGCCGACGGATGCGAGGATAAACGGCTTCAGTCTTTGGCCGGGCGGAATTGCAGCTATCGATGACATTTCATTCCTGCGATATCACCCGTTCATTGCGTTCGGGACTGCTGGTCAAGCGGCTGCGTCACCACGCTAATGTTGGTTATGCCGGCTTGCCGCAGCGCGTCCACCACGGTTGCCCAGCTTCCGAAGGGAACCGTTTCGTCGCAGCGCAGATAGACGGCCTGCGTCTTTGGGTTGTGCGACTGCGCGATTACCTGCTGGCCGATGTCGTGGATGTTCACCGGCTTGTCGTTCAGGTAGACGCGCTGGCCGCGGTCGATCGTCACCACCATCCGGAACTGCGTGAGTTCCTTCACGGTCTTCGTCTTGGGCACGTCCACGTCGATCCCGGACTGCAGGATCGGCGCCGTGATCATGAAAATGATCAGCAGCACCAGCACCACGTCGATGAACGGCACCATGTTGATTTCAGACAGCGACGTGCCGGTCTCTTGTTGGATCTGTGGCATCTAGGCGCTCGGCGGGTTGGGTGTGTTGTAAAGCGTTTCGACTTTGGCAACGAACTCCGACGCGAAACTCTCCATGCGCGACGCGACGGAGCGAATGCCCTGTAGAAAGTGGTTGTAGGCGATGAGCGCCGGAATCGCGGCGGCAAGGCCCGCGGCCGTAGTGATCAGAGCTTCGGCGATACCCGGAGCGACGGCGCGAAGGCTGGCTGTGCCGGCATCGCCCAGGCCCGTAAACGCGTCCATGACGCCCCACACCGTGCCGAATAGTCCGATGAATGGCGAGACGGAGGCGATCGTCGCCAGCGTCGACATCCCGCGCTCGAGCCTCCGTACCTCATCGCCCGCAGCCACGCGCATGTCGACCCCGATGGCATTCGAATTCTTCATTTTGCCGCCATGAGGATTCCCGCCCGAAAGCTGCGATGAAAGCTCGGCGTACCCCGCGTCGTACATGGCGACGAGTGGAGTGCCTCTCGCGCCCGCGCGCAGCGCCTTCGGATTAGGCAAGCCGCCCCCGGCGCGAAACATCTGCAGAAAGCGGTTGGTCTTGTGATCGAGCCCGCCCAACTGCGCCCATTTTTGAAGGATGAGTGCCCAGGAAAAAATAGAAAGAACCAGAAGAATGCCGAGTACGACGCGGGCCAGACCGCTTGTCTGTTCTAAGAGAGTGAGCGGGTTGGCAACGAGGACGAGCGCCAGGCCAGAAATAATTTCCTCCCCAAGTGACAAATTTTGCCGGGCAAATCTACCGTAGCACACGCACTTTTGCGGGTCAAACCAATGCGATGCAAAGAGTTGACGATTTGCTGCACGAGGCAACACCAAGGTGTGCCGAGATTGTTATCGGTCATCGCGTGCCGAGTATGAGTTAGGCATCTCGATTTGCCTTCGTGCCATCTGTGGTCCAGGCTCGGCGGGGTTTTCGGGCGGACGCGCGCTCTCGGAATCCCCGCCGGCTGCCCACGTCGAGCTTGCTATCGCGAGGAGAAGAATTGTGAACCGCAACCAGATGCGCTTTTGGTCTCGCGGTCAAGGTTCTTCGCAACGACACGGCGGCCTTCGCAGCCGTGGATGAGGTGTCGACCAGACTGCTGATCTGGTGCATACCGCTGCCTTACGGCAGAGAAGGCGCGATGCCCAGCCCGCACTCTCGCCGGTCTCCCGGAGGGGCCGGCCGAGAACGGGTATAATGTCGCCCAGGCGGGCTTTCCCGTGAACTCCAACAGCGAGGCGGCGGTCGCCGCGAAAGCGCGCGATCATCTGCCGGGTCGTCGCTCGGAAGATCGGCCGCGCGAACGCGTCTTTCTGTCTGCAGAGTGGCGCGATCTTGTGATGTTGAATTACGAGATCGATCCAGGCCTCGTGGCGCGATATGTCCCATGCGGCACGGAGTTGGATTCCTTCGACGGCAAAGTGTTCGTCAGCCTGGTCGGCTTCCGATTCCTGCGCACGAAGCTTTGGGGATTCGTTCCGCTGCCTTTCCACACGAATTTCGACGAAGTAAATCTACGCTTCTATGTAAGGCGATACGAAGACGGGGAATTGCGGCGTGGCGTCGTCTTCATTCGCGAAATCGTGCCCCGCTTCGCGGTGGCCGAGCTCGCGCGACGGGCCTACGGCGAAAACTACATCAGCTGTGCGATGAGCCATACGATTCGCGCGAACGCCGCCGGCATCGCCGCCGAGTATCGATGGCGAGCGGGAAGCCAATGGTGCAGCTTGCGCGCGCAGGCGTCGGGCCCGCCGGCCTATGCGGCGGACGGCAGCGTGGAGCAGTTCATCACGGAACATTATTGGGGCTATTCGGCCCAAAGGGATGGCCGTTGCATCGGATATCACGTTTCGCACGCGCGATGGCAAGTCTGGAGCAGCACGAGCGCGGTTTTCGAGGGCAATGCCGAGTCGCTGTACGGCGCGGAACTCGGACGCGTATTGCGTGGCGCGCCGGATTCTGCGTTCATAGCCGACGGTTCGCCGGTACTCGTCCTGAGAGGCAGCTCTATTTCGTAATGGTCCCGCGATGGGTAGCGTAGGCGCAACCCCTCGCGGCGGCTCCAGCCGCGCTTCATATGCTCGGTTGTGGCTTGAGGCGGTGGTGAACGCAGCCTGCTACGTTGCTAGCGCCGGCCGCCGGAAGATCCGGATCTTTCCGGCCTGAAATTCTGCCACTCGCGGATCTGTTCGGAAACTTCCGCCTTTTCGCGTTCAGTCGTAGCCGCATCCCACCGGCGGCGAAGCTCTTCGAGCTTGGCTTCCACAAATCCGGCTCGTCCTGTTTTCTTTTCTGGCTTGTCGCGATATCCCATAGTCGTGTTGCCCTCTTTCAGTGTCAGATATGACTGCCGGCCGTTGCGCCTGCCTCTCCGTGCCGAAGACGCCAATTAACCGTCCACCATTGTAACCTGTTACGCCTTCCGGTGCTCGGATCCTGATGCCAATGTTAGAGTTTGTGGGCCAAAGTGTTCCAGGAATATGAAAGCGCGTTCCGGACGGAGGGGTCCGCCACACGCGGACGCAGCCGCAGTCTCCTTGCATCCGCGAGGCCGCGCGAATGGTTCCTTGGCGCCGATCAAAGCTTGCAACCAGAATGGCTCTAAACTAATCAAAAGAGTAAGATGGGTCTGGGTCGCTTGGTCTGGTGTGGCCCATCGCTGCGGTTGTTCATTCAGTGGCGGAGGTAACCGTCATGAAAAGATCCACCCTGACACACGCTTTCCTGGTAGCCATCGCATCCCTTTTTCTCGCTTTTATGCCGAATCCTGCGTTTGCGCAGAGAGGCGGCGGAGGACATGGCGGGGGAGGCGGTTTTCACGGTGGCGGAGGCGGCGGATTCCATGGTGGAGGTGGTGGCGGCTTTCGCGGCGGCGGCTTCGGCGGCGGCCGTTCCTACGGAGGCGCGTACCGTGGCGGAGGATTTTCATCCCGTGGTTTCGGTGGCGGCGCGTACCGTGGCGGAGGATTCTCGTCGCGCGGCTTCGGTGGCGGTGCATATCGCGGCTCCGGATTTGGCGGCAGATCGTTTTCAGGCATGGCTAGCCGGGGCTTTGGCGCCGGCCGTGGATTTAGCGGCGCAGGTCGCGCTTCAGGGGCTCGCAATGCGATCGCCGACGGCAATTGGCACTCGTTTGGAAATGGCGGCCGCGCGCTGAATGCTGGCTTCCGTGGTTCCGCAGCCGCCGACGGTCAGTGGCACGGATTTGGCGGTGCCCGCAATGGCTTCGCAGGTGGAGCGCGTGGGTTGACCGCCAGCCGGACATCTACTTTCGGTGGTGATCGGTTTGGAGGCAATGGATTCGGCAACGGTTTCGGCAATCGCGGCTTTGGCGGAAACTGGGGCGGACGTGGTTGGGGATGGGGTGGACGTGGCGGTTGGGGTTGGGGTGGTGGCGGCTGGGGCTGGGGTGGTGGTTGGGGATGGGGCGGCTTCGGATGGGGACTGGGCTGGGGTTTCGGTTGGGGCCCATATTGGGGCTTTGACTGGGGCTATCCTGGCTGGTATTACCCGGGACTCGTTTGGGGCTACTCTTGGGATCCTTATTGGTACAACCCCTATTGGGACAACTACGATTTCAGCTACTACTCTGACAACGGCGCGGGCGATCCGAACGACGACCAGTACAACTCCGTTTATCCGCCGCCGTCGGACTCGAACAATTCGTACGCGGGGTCGCCATACGCGCCTGCAAATTACGTGATGGCGCAGCCCGGTCCCACTTACTAGTCGGCGGGACCGCGCAACACCGAACGTCGAGGATCTCTGAGTCGTGCGCGTTTCTCCAATCGAGAGGCGAAGCGCGCGATTCTCTCCAACTCCAATCTCATCGGGTTTTCCCCCGAGGTCTCGCGAACGCGCTGTGTGCTACACTGCGTTCGAGATCATGAGCAAACCGTTTGATATCGGGATCGACGCGCTCACTGCCGGAGCGCAATCTCCTACGCGCGGCGCGGCGGCCCCGGCATCCCAGTCCTCGGCGAATGTTTTCCGCGCGAGCGAGCTTCCGCCCGGCATCCCGAACGGCAAGAGCTTCTACATCGAGACGTTCGGCTGCCAGATGAACGACCACGATTCCGAGAAGGTGGCCGGCGTTCTGATCGAGCGGGGATATCGCCCGGTCGACACCCTCTTTCAAGCGGATCTGGTCCTCTATAACACGTGCAGCATCCGCGAAAAAGCCGCGCAGAAGGTCTTTTCGCGCCTCGGCGAGATGCGCCACGCCACGCCGCGAAAAGTAATCGGCGTGCTCGGGTGTCTTGCGCAGCAGGAAGGCGAGGAAATTTTCGAGCGCGCGCCTTGGGTCAGCCTGGTCTGCGGCTCGGCAAGCTACCGCAAGCTTCCCGACCTCATCGCGCAGATTGAGGAAGGCGGTCGCCGCGTCACCGGCCTCGATCTCGACACGGATGAAACATTCGAAACCGAAATTACGCGCCGCGACAATCTCATCCGCGCCTACATCACAATCATCGAGGGCTGCGACTACGCCTGCGCCTACTGCGTTGTGCCGCATACGCGGGGCCCGGAACGCAGCCGCGCCAGCGACTCCGTGCTGTCGGAAGCGCGCCGCCTGGCGGGCGCCGGCTACACCGAAATCCAGCTCCTCGGCCAAACGGTCAATTCGTATCGCGATCCCTCGCCGCGCGGCCTGAATTTCGTCGAATTGTTGCGCGAGGTCGCCGCCGTGAACGGCATCCGCCGCGTCCGCTTCACCACGTCCCATCCCAACGATTTCCACCGCGAGATCGTCGAAGCAATCGACGCGACTCCCGAGATTTGCGATCACATCCATCTGCCGGTGCAATCCGGCTCGACGCCGATTCTGCGCGCCATGCGCCGCACGTACACTCGCGAGGAGTATCTCGAAAAAATTTCCTGGATTCGCGCTGCAAAACGACCGATCAGCATCACCTCGGACGTCATCGTCGGCTTCCCGGGCGAGACGGAAAAGGATTTCGAGGAGAGCGTCACGCTGCTCGATGCGGTCGGCTACGACGGCATCTTTTCCTTCAAATATTCGCCGCGCCCCAACACCACCGCCGCCACCATGCCCGGCGCGGTTCCGGAAGAAGAGCAGGGAAGGCGCCTCGCGATTTTGCAGGAACGCCAGCGCCAAATTCAGACTGCGCGCAACGAAAAGCTCATTGGCGGCGCCTTCGAAGTGCTCGTGGACGGCCGACACGAGTCGCGCAATCAGTGGGCGGGGCGTACCACTAGCAACCGTCCGGTAAATTTCACTTCGCCTCACGAATCTCTTTTGGGACAATACGTTCAAGTGAGGGTGAATCGAGCCGGCGCAAACAGCGTCGCGGGCGAACAGGTGATTTAGCGGGAGCCGAAACACAAACGGAGGGCCACATGGAACTCGAGGTCAAGATCAGGGGGCTGATGATGGACCCGATGACCAACATGCCCGTGGTCGTCCTGAAAGAAACCCAGGGAAGCGGCGTGCTGCCCATCTGGGTCGGCGTCTACGAAGCCAACGCCATCGCCCTCGAAATCGAAAAAGTCCAGACGCCCCGCCCGATGACCCACGATCTCCTCAAGAACGTCCTCACCGGCCTCAACGTGCACGTACAGCGCGTCGTGGTGTGCGATCTCAAGGAAGACACGTTCTACGCCCTCATCTGGATGGAGCGCGAAGGGCAGATCATTTCGATGGATTCGCGTCCGAGCGACGCTCTCGCCCTGGCCCTGCGCCTCGATTGTCCCATCTTCGTCGACGATCAGGTCCTGAAAAGCTCGAAGATCAGCGGCGCCACGGCCGAAAAAAGCAGCAACGAGGAATTGCGCAAATGGCTCGAGAACCTCAACGACGAGGATCTCGGCCGATACAAGATGTAGTCTCGTCGCTCGGCCTGCCCGCACCCGCCCAATTTTCGCGCACACTTGAGTCGCGCTGCCCCCGGCGCTGCCTCGCTCCGTCGGGGCGCCGCGCAATGAAGTCGACTCCCGCGGCGTAGTCTCCCAGTTTCACCGAAGTCAGAATCCTGCCGCTCGAGTCTTCGATGTCCGCCGTTTCCCCCCGTTGCGGATTGCCGAGAGCGCCGCTCGAGCTGCACGCGATCGCCGATGTGAACTCCACAGGGCCAAATCTCGGCGGCGGGGTGGAAGCTTCGCTACCCTGTGGCGCCTCCGCGATCCACTCCGCGCTATTGCCGTTGAACGTGGCGCCCGGCGGAGGCGCGAGCGTGATCGAAAAATGTTGGCCCGTTGTCTCGTTGGCGAAATAAATTTGGCCGGCCGTGTTGCCGATGTACTGCACCGAACAGAAGATGTCTTGTCCTGCGCTCACCGCGAAATTCTGGACGTTCGTCTGGTAGACGTATGGCGGCGAACCGGCCTGCGCCGGCGCGTACCATTCAAACCACGCTACGCAGGAAGCTTCGCCCTTCGCGCTCAGGCGTCGCTCGATTCCCGCGTGCAGCAAATCGTTCGGAATAATTCCCGCGCCGAACCCGTCGAGCCCTATCCACGACGATGCTGTCCAATCGTCTCCCTGGCTTTCCGCCTCAAGGGATTTCGTCATAGTCGGGATTTTCCAGAATCCGATGATTCCGGTCCACGACCCGCCTTGCGTCAAGGCGCCGGCCCAAGCCGAATTGACGAATCTCGTATCCGCGATCTTCCGCATCGGTTGCTTCAGCGCGTGCGTCCTCCGCAATTCCGGATGTAGCTCGGGAACGATCCGGTTTTTCGCCGCCCACTCGCGCGAAAACACTCTCTGCCATGCACGTTGCAGCGCCGGAACGTCGGTCGCGCATGGCCGCCGCCACAGCAGTCCGTTCTTGACGAGTTCGCAAGCACTCGCCTTTCCAGGCTCCAGATCGCGCGACGGCGGCGGACTCGCGTAAACGCCGCGCACGTTGGTTCTCACCAGCGGATATGGAATCCTTGCCCGGAAAGCTGCCTCATCGTGAACAAAATCGGATTGGACAGCCGCACCACTAAGCATCGCTGAGGCTCCTTTCGAACCAGCTTCGCGCTGGCCGCCTCTCCCTAATGAAGTAGTGCGCTCGCAGCACAAATCGTTTCACGGAATCCGAGCTCAGGCTGCCCCGGGCCGTCGAAAGGGCTCGTGACGCCGGTGGTTGGAGAGGAGTTAGAACCTGATCAGCGGAATGTGACGCAGTTTCGTGAGGAAGTGCGAAGCGATTCCGGAAACACTGTCCTGCGTCGCATGCTGAAGCATCCCGGGACGTAGGCTCTTGCGCATCGCTGCCAGCGTCCCAAACAGCATCCCGTACGCCGAAATTACGAGGATCGCTTTGTGCCCCTGGTACGCATGTGCCGCGCCGAAAATGACTCCTTGGAGAATCACGGCGGCCGCCACATTTTGCGACAAAGCCAGGCACTGCCGCTGTATGTAACCGCGGAAAACAAGCTCTTCGCAAAATCCCGCGCTCACGGCCAGCACCACCCAGAAGATCATTTCGGGCACGGTCTGCGGCAACAAAAATGCCGCCGCCTCGTTTCCGTTGAAATGCAGCGCCCACGACAGGCCGCCGACGACCACAAGAACCGCCAGCCAGAATACGAAGGCGACGCCCACATCGGTCCAAAAATCCTTCCAGCGCGCCCATCGGCCGCCGATCAAATCTCGCAGCTTCGTCCGCCGCAGCAGCAAGCCAAGCCACACCAGGCCCAACAGGAAATATTCGTAGCAGAGTGTTCCAACGTATAAGGACATCCGGCTGGGAAGATGCGTCGCTCTCCGGGAGACCCCGGTCAAGCCTTGCAGCACGCCAACCCCGAGCACGATAACCAACAGCAGCACCGTATGCCACCACGGGGCAACCGCGGATACGTGGTCAGACGCTGTCGGATCGGAGGGCTGGGGAAGACTCTCGGTGCTCGCCATGCACACCTTTCGTCGAATCCGCGCGGCCAGTCGGCGCGCAAGCGGGAGTGTAGCAGGAGCACGCGCGGCGGCCAAGCTGGAGCCTTGAAGAACGCCGGCAGATCAGCCTCAATCTGGTCGGCGCGGGTTATGCATGCGATGCGGAAAGCCTGAACAGACCTTGGCAAGAAAAGAAACATACTCGGGAAAACGAAATCGTTTACTTCTACGGCTCTCTCCGCGTCTGGTAGATCAGTTCACTTTTCTGGTACGTGAACTTCGCTTTGCAGCGTGGACATTCGCGCTCCATTCCTTCGAGCGGGATGTCGGGCTTAGCGGGCATGAGGTAATCTTCAAGCGTGGCCTCGGTAATTTCGGAGTATCGGAAAGTCGCTCCGC
>Ga0335072_10012477_pt1 | contig 12128 bp, 8 predicted proteins | sample Lox_Sample_21_FD_206725 | JGI IMG/M metagenome (GOLD analysis project Ga0335072, IMG submission 206725) | Soil microbial communities from Loxahatchee National Wildlife Refuge, Florida, United States - Lox_Sample_2.1 | ecosystem: Environmental > Terrestrial > Soil > Wetlands | place: USA: Florida...
ACGGCCCCGGCGCCTGTCCGCGCCTCCTCCTCGGATAGCCCGGCATGCTCGCTTAGCTGCCGGACGAAGTCGTCGACCCCGACCGGGTGTGCCCCCATTCGGCGCCGCCGCGGCAGCTGTACTTGCGCCGCGAGCGCTCCGGGGAGGTCCGCGGCGAGACGACTTGCCTCGCCGACGCTCAGCTGGTCTGCCAGCCCTTCCAGCACCGCCCTCGTGACATCCGCTGATTCCTCACGCGACAACGTGGTTCGCTCCGCAACCGCCCGGACGAGCACCTTCTGCTCCATAACCCCCCCTTCGCCGGGATGGCTCCCAGCGTGCGCTGTCAGGCCGTGACGCCGTCGCCTTGCAGTACCGGCACTATGTCGGGCGCGCCGAGCCTGATTGCATCGGCGTCCTGGTCGGTGTCTGCTTCCTGGGAGGCGCGCTCAGCCGCCACCCTGGCCCGGTAGTTCTCCAACTCTCTCGATATTTGCCGGGATTTCCACTTCATCGGGCCCGCCATCAGGCTGACCGCTTCCTCGGCCGCGGACAGGCCGCGATCCCATGTCTCGAGCGAGGCGTGCGTGCGCCGCGCCAGCACGTCGTCCAGGTGGCGGGCGCCTTCGTGCGACGCGGCGTAGACGATCTCCGCACGCAGGTAGTCGTCGGCCCCGGCGAGCGGTTTGCCGAGGCCGGGATCGGCGGCAATGAGCGACAGCACCTCGCCGACCATGGAGCCATACCGCTGCAGCAAGTGCTCGATCCTCGCGACATGCAGGCCAGACGCCCGCGCCATGGCATGCCGGGAGTTCCATAGTGCGATGAAACCGTCGGCGCCGGCCAGCGGGATGCTGTCAGTGCACGATGGAGCGACCTTGCCGTCCAGGCCGTGCGCAACGGCGTCGACGGCGTCTTTGGCCATGATCCGGTATGTCGTGTATTTGCCGCCGGCGATCATGACCAGGCCGGGAACCGGGTGCGCCACGGTGTGCTCGCGCGACAGCTTGGAGGTGGACTCGGACTCGCCTGCCAGCAGCGGACGCAGGCCCGCGTACACGCCCTCGACGTCGTCCTGGCTGAGCGGCACGGCCAGGATCTTGTTCAGCTGTCCCAGCACGTAGTCAATGTCGGCCCGGCTAGCTGCCGGGTGCGCCTTGTCCAGCGACCAGTCAGTGTCGGTCGTGCCGATGATCCAGTGGCGGCCCCACGGGATCACGAACAGGACGCTTACCGGCGTCCGCAGGATGATGCCAGTCGAGGAGTGGATGCGGTCGCGCGGCACCACCAGGTGGACGCCTTTGGACGCCCTGACGTTGATGCTGCCCCGGCCGCCGACCATCTCCTGGATCTCGTCTGTCCAGACTCCCGTGGCGTTGACGACTTGCTGCGCGCGGATCTCAAGTTCGTTCCCGGTCTCAAGGTCGGTCGCCCGCACGCCGGTAACGCGCTCGCCTTCTCGCAGGAAGCCGGTGACCTGGGTCCTGGAGGCCGCATGCGCGCCGAAACTGGCCGCCGTGCGCACCAGCGTCATGACGTAGCGGGCGTCGTCAACCTGGGCGTCCCAGTAGACGAGCGCCCCGGTCAGCGCCTTGCGGTTCAGGGACGGCGCCAGGCGGAGCGCGCCGCGCCTGGTCAGCTGGCGGTGGCCGGGGAGGCCGCGCGTCTGGCCGAGGGAGAAGCCGAGCGAGTCGTAGGCTGTCACGCCCGCGCCCACGTAGGCCCGTTCCCAGCCATGATGGGTGAAGGGGAACAGGAACGACACCGGGCGGACCAGGTGCGGCGCGAGCCGCTGCAGCAACAGCGAGCGTTCGCTGAGCGCCTCCCGCACCAGACCCACATTGAGCTGCTCGAGATAGCGCAGGCCGCCGTGAATGAGCTTGCTTGACCGGGAGGAGGTGCCCGAGGCGAAGTCCCTGGCCTCCACCAGCCCGGTAGTCAGCCCGCGGGTAACTGCGTCCAGGGCTACTCCCGCGCCGACCACGCCGCCGCCGACCACCAGCACTTGCAGTTCCTTGCTCGCAAGCGCATCGAGAGCCGCGGCCCGTTCAGCCGGGCCGAGCCGTGTCGTGGCTAGCGCCGGGTCGCTGTTCCCCACGTGCCCGTTCATGGGTTGCTGGCTGCCGGAGCGGGTGCCCGGCCAGACCCGGATGTCAGCGCGGCGTGGCACTCGGCGTCACCACGACTTCGACCCGCTGGAACTCCTTGAGGTCGGAGTAGCCAGATGTGGCCATCGTCCGGCGCAGCGCGCCCATCAGGTTCATGGAACCGTCGGGAACCGTGGACGGCCCGTGCAGGATCTGCTCCAGCGTGCCGATCGTGCCAACCTTGAGCCGGGCGCTGCGGGGAAGATCCGGGTGGTGGGCCTCGCTGCCCCAGTGGTAGCCGTGGCCGGGCGCCTGGCTCGCGCGGGCGAACGGGGACCCCACCATGACCGCGTCTGCGCCGAGCGCCAGCGCCTTGGCGATGTCGCCGCTGCGGGTCATCCCGCCGTCGGCAATGACGTGCACGTACCGGCCGCCCGACTCATCCAGGTAGTCGCGGCGGGCGGCCGCGACGTCAGCGATCGCGGTGGCCATGGGCACCGCGACGCCGAGCACTGCCGCTGTCGTGTGGCCGGACCCGCCGCCGAACCCGGCCAGCACGCCGGCCGCGCCGGTGCGCATGAGGTGCAGTGCCGCGGTATAGGTCGCACAGCCGCCGACGATGACCGGCACGTCAAGCTCGTAAATGAACTGCTTCAGGTTCAGCGGCTCGGCCTGGCCGGACACGTGCTCAGCCGACACCGTCGTGCCCCTGATTACGAAGATGTCGACGCCGGCGTCGATGACGGCCTTGTAAAAGCGCACGGTGCGCTGCGGGGACAGCCGCGCGGCCGTGGAGACGCCGGCCGCCCGCACCTCCTCGATCCGCCGGCCGATCAGATCTTCCTTGATCGGCTCGGCATAGATCTGCTGCAGGCGCCTCGTGGCCGCCTGGTCATCCAGTTCGGCGACCTCAGCTAGCAGTGGTTCCGGGTCATCGAACCGGGTCCACAGCCCCTCGAGGTCCAGCGCCGCCAGGCCGCCTAGCTTTCCGATCGCGATAGCCGTGGCCGGTGAGACGACGCTATCCATCGGTGCCACAACCAGCGGCATCCCGAACCTGTAGGCGTCGATCTGCCAGGAAATCGAGACCTCTTCCGGGTGCCGGGTCCGGCGGGAGGGAACTATGCCGATCTCATCGAGCGCGTACGCCCGCCGGCCGCTCTTGCCCCGCCCGATTTCTACCACGCTCACGTTGCTCTCCCGCCCTGCGGGGTGCTCTGCCGCCCCCGCGTGCGCGCACAGGCCTGGCAGCCAGGATTAGCGTGCCAGGGCTAACTTCGCCGGCCGCCGCCGTAATTGGGAGCCTCGGCGACCATCTCGATGTCATGCGGGTGGCTCTCCACCAGCCCGGCACCGGTGATCTGGGTGAACTGCGCCTCCTGCAGTGCGGCGATCGTCCGGGCACCGCAGAACCCCATCGCTGCCCGCAGACCGCCGGTAAGTTGATGCGCCACTGCTTCCAGGGGACCGCGGTAGGGGACCTGGGCCTCGACGCCCTGCGGCACCAGCTTGTCCTCCCGAAGCACGTCGTCCTGGAAGTACCGGTCCTTGGAGTAAGACCCGCCCCTGTTGGCATTGCGCATCGCGCCGAGCGAGCCCATCCCGCGGAACAGCTTGAACTGCTTGCCGTTGACGAAGACCATCTCGCCCGGCCCTTCCTCGCAGCCAGCAAGCAGCTTGCCGAGCATGACCGTGTCGGCGCCGGCGGCGATGGCCTTGGCAATGTCGCCTGAGTACTGGATCCCGCCATCGCCGATCACTGGCACGCCCGCCGGCCTCGCGGCGAGCGAGGCCTGGTAGATGGCGGAGATCTGCGGGACGCCAACCCCGGTGACCACCCTGGTTGTGCAGATCGCGCCCGGGCCGACACCCACCTTGACAGCGTCGGCGCCAGCCTCGATCAGCGCCTGCGCGCCTGCCCTGGTGGCAACGTTGCCACCGATGACCTCAGTGCGAGAGTTGGCCTTGACCTGAGCCACCATGTCGACGACGCCCTGCGCATGGCCGTGCGAGCTATCCACAACCAGGAAGTCCACACCGGACTCGATCAGTGCGTGCGCCCGCCGCTTTGCGTCCTCGCCCACGCCGACCGCCGCGCCCACGACGAGCCGGCCCTCGGCGTCCTTGGTCGCGTTAGGGAACTGCTCGCTCTTGGTGAAGTCCTTGACGGTGATCAGGCCGCGCAACCGTCCGGACTGGTCCACCAGCGGCAGCTTCTCTACCTTGTTCGTGCTGAGCAGCCGGAGCGCCTCGACCCTGTCAACGCCAACCGGGGCCGTCACCAGTGGCATCGGGGTCATGATCTCGGCGACACGGCGTCGGTGATCCGATTCGAACCTGATGTCACGGTTGGTGACGATGCCGACGAGGATGCCGTCCGGATCCGTCACCGGTACTCCGGAGATCCGGAAGCGTGCGCACAGTTCCTCGACGTCGGCCAGCGTCGCATCCGGCCCGCAGGTCACCGGGTTGGTGATCATGCCGGCCTCGGATCGCTTGACCATGTCGACTTGCTGGGCTTGCTCCTCGATTGACATGTTCCTGTGCAGGACCCCGGCACCGCCCTGGCGGGCCATCGCAATGGCCATCCTCGCCTCGGTGACGGTATCCATGGCAGCGGACACGATCGGGATCCGCAGGGACAGACGGGGCGTCAGCCGGGCCGTTGTGTCGGCTTCGGCCGGCATTATGGTGGAATGCGCCGGCAGCAGCAAGACATCGTCGAAGGTCAGTGCCGGCGGGCCGAACTTCTCGTCGCTCATCTCACGTTCCGTGTCCGGGTGCTGGGATTGCCCTTCATCCTAGTGACCGGTCTTGGTGGCCAGGCCCGTAGCCCGCCACAGTCGCGAACCGACGATTGCCGGCGGGCTGCGACCATGGATCGCCGCCAGTACTGGCATGTCTTGGCTCAAACTAGCGCGCACCAGGATGCCAGGGGCAGAGCGACTCGCGAACTTACCGTCCCGGCGGTCGCGGGGGGCTTTCGCCTATCCGCGCCGAGCCCGCCGGACGGCGCCGGGACTCTAACCGCCGGCTGCCCAGGACGCTGGTCTCCAGCCTGGCCTCCTCAAGCTCGGTCACCTCGCGCTCCCTGTCCAGGCCGAGCTTCATGTTCTGGATCCGGTCGTGCAGCTTGACGATGGAATCCAGCAGCATCTCCGGCCGCGGCGGGCAGCCCGGCAGGTAGATGTCGACCGGGACAATGTGATCCACGCCCTGCACGATCGCGTAGTTGTTGAACATGCCGCCGCTGGACGCGCAGACGCCCATCGCGATGACCCACTTCGGCTCCGACATCTGGTCGTAGACCTGTCTGAGTACCGGCGCCATCTTCTGGCTGACCCGGCCGGAGACCAGCATCAGGTCGGCCTGGCGCGGGGTGTTGGACAACTTCTCCATGCCGAACCTCGCCAGGTCATGGCGCGGGCCACCGGTCGCCATCAGTTCGATGGCGCAGCAGGCGAGCCCGAACGTCGCAGTCCAGACAGAGTGCGCCCGGATGTATCCGGCCGCCTTCTCAACTGTTGTCAGCAGTAATCCGCCGGGCAAGTGCTCTTCGATGCCCATGGCAGCCTCCGTCAATTCGGCCGCGCGGCCGAATTTTCGGCCACCCGGCCTATAGTAGCGTGCTGTGATGCAGCCCAGGGCGGCGCGGTCCGCCCGCACGTTCACCGAGGTCACGCGGCGAGCTCAGATCGTCCAGTGCGCCGCGGACGCCATGGCCGAAACCGGGTACGCCAGGGCGAGCATGGCTGAGATCGCCAGGCGCGCGGGGATCGCCAAGAGCGTCATCTCCTACCACTTCGAGGACAAGAACGAGCTCATGCAAGAGCTCATCAGTACGGCAGTTCGCGCGTTCTCGGAGTTCATGGAACCTCTGCTGGCCGCCGAGACCAGCGCCGACGGCAAGATCCGCGCCTACCTGACCGGATGTGCCGAGTACATGATCAGGTACAGAAACCTGCACCTGGCAGTGCTGGAGATCGCCTTCAACGCGCTTGGCCCGGAAGGCCAGCCGCTAGTGGCCTCCATGCCGTTCGAGGCCCATACGCCGACTCTCGAGCAGATCTTGCGGCAAGGACAGAAGTCCGGCGAGCTACGGCGATTCGATATAGCAGTTATGGCCGGGCTGCTGCGGTCGGCTACCACACACACCATGGTTCTGGCGCTGCGCGCCGACAGCGACCTTGACCTTGCCGCCTACGCGGTTGAGCTCGCCACCACCTTCCATCTCGCCACCACCGCTCACGTGGCGGCCGGCGAATAGCGCACAAGCTCACTGAGGACTCCGCTGGCACGCCGATCTTCGTCGTCATCGAGTCGCAGTCGCGGTACCCGTCGGCGCGCCCGTCCGCGGAGAAGCGAATTGCCTCTTTTGCGGTTAACGTCAGCGTTCCGGCGGCTCGGTCGGGCGGCGGTCCCGCTCGACCCAAGCCGATTTGCCCGGTTTACCGGGCTGACCGCCGAGCTCGGGGATCTTTTCACGGCTGCGCTACGCCCATATGGGCACAAAGCTGACGTTTGAGCGTACCGCAGCCGTGAAATGTCGGCGGCTGACGCATTCCAGGGCCGGTGGGTGGCGACTCTTGCGGTGCATTGTCCGATTAGCCGGGATAACGAGCCCCTCAGCTGGCCGCAGGCGGGAGATCTTCGCGACAGGCCCGCGCAACGGTGGAGCGCAGTCAAGGCAGCTCTACCGCTCGCGCATCTACCGCAGCCCCGCGCTCCGCGGCGGCCGCGGATCCCGGCTCCGCCGGCACCGGGATCCCTGCCACGGGGGAGCAGGGATCCGCATGCGCCGACGGGCCAGGATCCGCAGGATCGGAAGTCGACAAGACAGCTGCGCGCGAGGAGCGCTGGCTACGCGACGGACTCCTCGACGGCTGACTCCGCCATGGCAATGGCACGGAGCCTGGCCAGCGCCCGGTGCTGCGCAACCCGGACCGCGCCGGCCGACATTCCGAGTGCGTGTCCGGTTTCCTCGGCAGACAGTCCCGACAGCAGCCTCAGCACGAGAAGCTCACGCTGGTTCGCCGGAAGCCTGGCGAGCAGGGCACGGGCGCGCTCAGCTTCCAGGTAGGCGACGGCGATCTCCTCCGGCCCCGGACGCAGGTCGGGCCCGTCCGGCAGGTCTGAAGTCGGGATCGCGAGCCTGGCGGCGCTGCGCATGGCATCGGCCACCTTGTGCGATGCGATGCCGAATACGAATGACGCGAAGGGCCTGCCCATCTCCCGGTAGCGCGGAAGAGCTGTCAGAACGGCGATGCAGACCTCCTGCGCTACGTCGTCGGCAGCCTGGTAATGCCCGGAAATGTGACTGAGCCGCGCGCGGCAATAGCGCACGACCATCGGTCTTATCTGCCGTAGCAACGAGTCGACCGCGGCGGGCTGCCCCCGGGCGGCCAGTTCGGTCAGAATGACCATATTGCCGTGACTGGATCCATCTAGCTGCGATTCCACCTGGTCCCCCTGGCTCAACGGCGGTCTCACGATTCGGTCTGCCCTATACCGTGATTCCCCGTGCCCAGGGTAAACGCAACATCAAGATAGGCAACGGAAAGGTTACATTGACGTCGCGCATCAGTCGCGAGGTAAAAGAAATTACCACGCGCACCCAATTAACTACGCTGCGTATTTGCCAACTATTTCTAAATGGTGGTTGGAAGAGAAAGAATATTCTGGCAAGTAATGATAGAGGATTTATCAACAAGGTAAGCGATATCACCATGTGTGGGCTGCCGTCCGCAGATAGTCCAGGCTGAGACGGCTAGGCCCCGTCATCAGTGCCGGCAAGCACTGATGACGGGGCCCTTCAGCTAGCAGCTCGTACTGCGGCGCTGCTTAGTGCTGGTGGCCGTGACCGTGACCGTCGGCCGGGGCGGCCTCGGGCTCGGGCTTCTCGCTGACGAGAACCTCGGTTGTCAGCAGCATCCCGGCGATCGATGCGGCGTTCTGCACCGCCGACCGGGTGACCTTGACCGGGTCGATAACGCCCTGCGCGATCAGGTCGCCGAACTCCCCCGTCGCGGCGTTGTAGCCGTGTCCGGCCGGCAGCTCGGCGATGCGGGCGATGACCACGCCGCCCTCGGCGCCCGCGTTCTCCGCGATCCAGCGGGCGGGCGCGGACAGCGCCCGGCGGACGACCTGGACGCCAGTTGCCTCGTCGCCGGTCTTGCCGAGGTCACCAAGCCTGGTTGCCTCCTGGACGAGCGCGCTGCCGCCGCCGGCGATGATGCCTTCCTCGATGGCGGCCCTGGTAGCGGAGATCGCGTCCTCGAGCCGGTGCTTCTTCTCCTTCAGCTCCACCTCAGTGGCTGCACCGGCCCGCAGGACCGCCACGCCGCCCGCGAGCTTGGCGACGCGCTCCTGCAGCTTCTCCCGGTCCCAGTCCGAGTCGGTGTTGTCGATCTCGGTCCGCAGCTGACGAATCCGGTCCTCAACCGCTGATTGGTCGCCCTCGCCGTCGACGATGGTCGTGTTGTCCTTGGTGACCACCACGCGGCGGGCCCGGCCCAGCACGTCGAGCCCGACCTGGTCGAGCTTCAGGCCGACTTCCTCGCTCACTACCTGGCCGCCGGCCAGCACCGCCATGTCCTCGAGCATCGCCTTGCGACGGTCGCCGAAGCCTGGCGCCTTGACCGCGACGACGTTCAGCAGCCCGCGGATCTTGTTGACCACCAGAGTCGACAGCGCCTCCCCGTCGACGTCTTCGGCGATGATCAGCATCGGCTTCTTCGTCTGCGCCACCTTCTCAAGCAGCGGCAGGAACTCGGCCATCGAGGAGATCTTGCCGCCAGTGAGCAGGATGTAGGCGTCCTCGATCACCGCCTCCATCCGCTCCGGGTCGGTGACGAAGTACGCCGAGATGTAGCCCTTGTCGAACTGCATGCCCTCGGTGAACTCAAGCTCGATGCCCATGGTCGGGGCTTCCTCGACAGTGATGACACCGTCCTTGCCGACCTTGTCGAACGCCTCGGCGATGACCTCACCGATCTTGGCGTCCTGCGCGGAGATCGTCGCCACGTTGGCGACCTCGCTCCGCTCCTCGACCTCGCGGGCCGAGTTCACCAGCGCATCGGCGACCGCGATTGCCGCGGCGTCGATACCGCGCTTGAGCGCGATCGGGTTAGCTCCGGCGGCCACGCTACGCAGGCCCTCGGCGACCATCGCCTGGGCGAGCACGGTAGCCGTGGTGGTGCCGTCACCAGCCACGTCGTTGGTCTTGGTGGCGACTTCCTTGGCCAGCTGCGCGCCAAGGTTCTCGGTCGGGTCCTCTAGCTCGATCTCGCGCGCGACGGTCACGCCGTCATTGGTAATGGTGGGCGCGCCCCACTTCTTGTCGATCACGACGTTGCGGCCCTTCGGGCCGAGCGTCACCTTCACGGCGTCCGCGAGGCGGTTGACACCGCGCTCGAGGGCGCGCCGTGCGTCCTCGTCGAATTCCAGGCTCTTGGCCATCTGGTACCCCAGTGTCTTGATAAGCGGGTCTGTGTGATTCGGTGTGCTGCGCGCAGGCAGCGTAAAAGCGGCTTTCACGCCACCGCCCCGGACCGGGCCGCGGACCGCGGGAGCCTAAGACTCCGCGACCCGCGAGCCGAGCCGGGGCGGTGCCAGGCGGGCAGAACCCAGCCCGGCGCGGGCCAGGCCCGCGTGCAAAACTGCTCGTTACTTCTCGATGATGGCGAGTACGTCGCGGGCGGAGAGCACCAGGTACTCCTCGCCGTGGTACTTCACCTCGGTGCCGCCGTACTTGCTGTACAGCACGACGTCGCCGATCTTGACATCCATCGGGACGCGCTTGCTGCCAGCGTCGTCGAACCGGCCAGGGCCGACAGCCAGGACTTCGCCCTCCTGGGGCTTCTCCTTGGCGGTGTCGGGGATAACCAGGCCGGACGCGGTGGTCTGCTCCGCCTCAAGCGGGCGTACCACGATCCTGTCTTCGAGCGGCTTCAGAACAACCTTGGTGGCGGTCGTCACGATCTGACCTCCCCCTCCGGAAAGGGCTAGCTGAATTAGAGAGTCGACCATGTCGGCCTGCCGTCGCGGGTGCCAGACCAACCTTGTCGCGTTAGCACTCTACCGCAGTGAGTGCCAGTTCCGTAGGCTAACCCCCCCTGCATTGGCTCGTCAAACGCGGTGCGGGAACGTGCTGTCGTCAGGTCGCCTGACCGGTAAGGCTCAAGCTCACTACCGGGAACGCCGTCGCGTTCGTTCTCACCTGGATAGCCCCGGTAACGCCGCCTGTCTGAGTCGGCTCGAAGGTCACGCGCACTCTCAGCCTGCGGCCGGCAGCGAGGACGACCGGGAACGTTACCGCGCGCCCGCGAAGGGTGACGGACTCGACCTTGAACGGTGCGCTGCCGGCCGGCTCGAGTGCGAAGATGCGACGCACTCTGACGCGGTGAACAGCCGTGATGGTCACCTCTACGGTACGGGACTTGCCCGCCAAGAGCTGGCCGAAGTTAACCGGGGACGCTTCCAGCGGAGCCTTCCCCGGGCTGCCGAAGGCGATTATGTTGCCGTCCCTCGTGCCGACATAGACGCGACCGTTAGAGGTTGCCGGAATGGTGAACTTCGCCGCCGTCCCGATCGGTGCCGACCAGATCGGCGCCATCTGGCACGGGACAACGCAGCCTTTCGGCGGCTCTGCGGCGAACGCATCGAGGGTGCCGTCCGCCCCGGAAGTTCCAGCGGAGGACACCTCCCAGACGACTGCGGATGCCCGGTCGTTGCCGTTGGAGGTGACCACTGGCGAGCCGGAGGTGTATCCGAAGTTCGTCGTGCTGTTGGCCACCTCAGTCACCGTGGGAGCGCCTGATGCGTTCGCGCCGAATCGCAGGTAGCGCATCACATCGCCTTTGCCCACGTAGTAGGCGAAGTCGGGCGTGCTGCTGGCGCTGACAATGGAGACCGGGCCGAAAGCTGCAGGGTGACCCCAAAGGCCTGCGTAAGGACCGGCTTCAGCGAGGACGTGATCGGTGCCGCCCGGACCCTGCTCCCGGCCGCCTAGGTTGTCGCGGTTCAGGATGAAAACCCTGCCATCCTTGCCCGCCTGGATCAGCAGCGCATGATCCGCCGGAGTCCCGAACGGCAGCCCGACCGGCCCGCCAGAGCCGAAGTCCTCGTTGTCCACGTCGAGTGTGGGTGCGTTGGCCGGGCTGAAGAAGTCCGCCGCAGACAGCTTGCCGCTGGCGCCAACGCTGAGCCTCACGACGGCGTCACCTAGGTCAGCCGGCGGACTCGTGCCAGGGCCCGCGGGAGGGCCCGGGCCGTTGCCGGTAGACAGGAAGATCCGGCCAGGACCGTCGGACATCAGGCCACCGCCACCGAGCCAGATTCCGGCCTGATTCGCACCCGAGCCAGCCTCGTCGGTCCACAACGTCAGATGCCTGGTCGAAATGTTCACGCCAGCTACGTAGCCCGCATAGGCCGGGAAGTCGCAGTAGGAAGCAAACCCCACATAGACCGCGCCACCGAGCAGCAGCAAGCCCGCTCGCTGCCGTTCGGTCTCCGGATTGAACGAGTCGGCGGGGGCATTGGCGGGCGAGCCTTTGATCGTTACCGGCCAGCCGCGGAGAACGTGTCCGGTCGAGACGTTAAGCGCGTAGGTATACATGTGCGGCTGGGCAATGCTCGGTCCGTTGTCGACCAGGGCCACCAGGTAGACCGCGCGAGTAGCCGGATCGTAGACCGGCGCGCTGGTAATGCCAATGGAGGGCGTGAGGTCGTCGCAGCCCATTGCGGTCCACGGCTCCGGCTTTCCCAGCGAGTCAGTCCATTCGACTGCGCCGGTCGCCGCGTTCAGCCCGTAGACGTGGTTCGTCTCGGTCGCGACGATCAGCGTGTTGCCGACCACCAAAGGCTGCGCGTAGATCTGCCCGTTCAGGTGCCTGTTGAAGATCTCGCCGAAGGACGGGCCCCCGACCGGGCCGCCGTCGGTCACTGGAGCCAGTTTCGGCTCGGCCGGGTCCCAGCCGGTGCGCAGGTCGTTCTGGGAGGCCGTCACGTCGTCGGCATGTGCTGCCTCGGGCCGGGTCAGCATGCTTGCACCAACGGCAACTG
>Ga0335072_10012480_pt1 | contig 12128 bp, 10 predicted proteins | sample Lox_Sample_21_FD_206725 | JGI IMG/M metagenome (GOLD analysis project Ga0335072, IMG submission 206725) | Soil microbial communities from Loxahatchee National Wildlife Refuge, Florida, United States - Lox_Sample_2.1 | ecosystem: Environmental > Terrestrial > Soil > Wetlands | place: USA...
CTCGTCGCTCGATTCGTGATGTTCCAGGCCGTCGCTGCCTTCTGCCTGTTCTTCTACCAGGAAGTGATAGCTGGCATAGTGATGCGAATGAAACAGGACACTCGCTTCGGACACCAGGTTGCGAAATGCTTCGATTCGCTCCGGTGTCACATTCAGTCCTTCCTGCGCTTCCTCGAAAACATCCAGCGCGTGGTGCTGCGAAACTCCCTTCGGAGTGATGTCAAATTCCCGCATATACAATCCGCACATCAGCGGCGAGTCGATCAGTGTCGTCAGTGGCATAGGACCGAAGTGAATGCTGCCGCCCAGCGGCGTCGGATTGGATAGCGCCGTCGCGTACGACCATCTCTCCGGAAGCTTGATGGAGACTGAAATCGTCACCTGGTCCGCAGCCGAATCTGCGGGGTAGAGCACAAGCTGATCCCAGTTCACATCCCCTTGCACCGGCGTGGACGTGTTGCCGATAGCGAAATCATTCCCCGGCACATACGCTCCGACCGCACTGTATTCGGCCGCCAGCATTTTCGTTCCGGCAGGAACAGACACGTGGAAACGAAACATGTCCACCGGATCGCGCATCCATGCGACCCTCTTGCCATCCGCGCTGAACCGTAGGTTCACCAGGTCAGCGATGGGTCCCGTGGGCGCGTGGTCGCCGGGGATCCACTTGGGGTACACCAGATCCACAGTGTGGGCTTCCGGAGAAGATATCGGGAAAGATTCACGGGCGGACACAATCTTCCGCGAAATCGTGGTCGCGTCCACCTCGAGAAAAATCGCCTGCGGGCTTTGTGCCACGCCGCCGATCGTGAGCACTCCGAATCCAAGCGAGAAAATGAGGAAACAACGGAGAGGACGGAGAAAACCGCACGGCAAAGACAAGGGCAATTCGCTAGACTCCTCTGAAGGCTTCTGTATGTTCCCAAGTTTAACGAAGAAAGACCTGCCGCCCTCGTGAGCGGCGGACGCAGAGACGAGGGAGGAGCCAGGCACGGTCTCCGGTTTTGTCGCAAACCAGCTCCGAAGGGACGGAACAATCCAGAGCCCGGCACGGAAGCCCCGGCCGCACAAGAGCCACAAGACAATCCGAGTCCCTTTAGGGGACGGCACATACGAGCGGCCTTACGTTCGTTGACGTTCCTCGCAACTCTGCGACCCGAACCACCGAAAACCGCTTCTCACCCACATTCTGGCAACCGCCTGTGAAACGCCCCCCGGCCCATTTACCATCGTGAAGCCCGTGAAGCACAGTCTTTTTGAATTGTTCAAGATCGGTATCGGCCCATCGAGCTCCCACACCATGGGCCCGATGCGGGCTGCGCTTCGCTTCGTCGCCGAACTGCAATCACTCGGCTTCCTCTCGCATACCGAATCGCTCCAGGTTGATCTCTACGGCTCCCTGGCGCTGACCGGTCTCGGACACGGAACAGATCGCGCCATCCTGCTCGGGCTCTCAGGAGAAACACCGGAAGCCGTCGACCCCGCAAAAATCGACGCCATCGTTGCTGGCATTCGCGCCGCCAAAGCCCTGCAGCTGCCGGGTCAGCACATGATTGCCTTTGACGAGCCGACGCACCTGCTCTTTCATCGCGATCAGATGTATCCCGTGCCCAATGTCATTTCTCATCCCAACGGCATGCGCTACTCGGCATTCGGTAGCAGCGGCCGCTTGCTCATCGAACGCATCTTCTACTCCATCGGAGGAGGTTTCATTCTCTCTGATGCCGAGCTGAACCTTCCGCCGGCCGCCAATCATGCGCGCGCCGTTCCTTATCCCTTCCACAGTGCAGAGGAGCTCCTGGAAACGGCAGCCACCGCCAACCTCACCATTCCGCAACTCATGTTGGCCAACGAATGCGCGCTACTGGCGCCCAAAGCCCCTAACGCCGAGCAGGAAGTCCGCCGTCGTATTCTCCACATCTGGCAAGTCATGCAGGAGTGCACCCGTCGCGGTATCGAAACCGAAGGCATTCTGCCCGGTGGCCTCAAGGTCCGGCGCCGCGCTCCCCGGCTCGCCGCGCGCTTGCGTTCCCAAGGATCAAAGGATCCGCTTGCGCCCCTCGATTGGATCAACGCCTACGCCATGGCCGTGAATGAAGAGAACGCCGCCGGAGGACGTGTCGTCACCGCGCCTACCAATGGCGCTGCCGGCGTAGTACCCGCCGTCGCCCACTACTACCTTCAATTTGTAAACGGGGCCGACCAGGAAGGCATCCTGCGCTACTTCCTCACCACGGCTGCGATCGGCATTCTCTACAAAGAAAACGCCTCTATCTCCGGAGCCGAGGTCGGCTGCCAGGGAGAAGTTGGCGTAGCCTGTTCCATGGCGGCGGCCGGATTGGTTTCCGCCATTAACCCGCCGCACGAAACCTCCCTTTCTCCGGCCGAGATCAATCAGCGCATCGAACACGCCGCGGAAGTCGGTATGGAGCACCATCTCGGTATGACCTGTGATCCGATCGGAGGCTTGGTTCAGGTTCCCTGCATCGAGCGCAATGCGGTGGGAGCGGTCAAGGCCATCAACGCCAGCCGCATGGCCATGAATGAATCGGAAGGCCACAAGGTTTCGCTCGACCAGGTCATCAAGACCATGTATCAGACCGGGCTGGACATGCAGTCCCGCTACAAAGAGACGTCTCTCGCCGGCCTTGCGCTGAACGTGATCGAATGTTGAGCGGCTGATTCGGTAACATCGGTTCATCGATGCAAGTTCACCTGATAGACGGCACCTACGAATTATTTCGCCACTACTATGCGCTGCCCAAAATGCGCGATAGTAAAGGCCAGGAAGTAGCGGCAGTGCGTGGTGTTCTCGCCTCCGTGATGGGCATGTTCACGGCCGGCGCGACCCACATTGGCGTGGCCACCGACCACGTGATCGAGTCATTCAGAAATAATCTGTGGCCGGGTTACAAAACCGGAGAGGGCGTGGAGCCGGAGTTGCTGGCGCAGTTCCCGCTCCTGGAAGAGGCGCTTGCCGCATTGGGAGTCGTCGTCTGGCCCATGGTGGAATTCGAAGCCGATGACGCCCTGGCTGCTGCTGCCGTTGCCGCCGCTGATGACGCGCGGGTGGAGCGGGTGATCATCTGCACTCCCGACAAGGATCTTGCCCAGTCTGTGCGCGGAACGCGCGTTGTCCAAATGGATCGCCGCAAGAACACAATCCGCGATGAGGATGGCGTAGTCGCCAGATTTGGCGTTCCTCCTGCATCCATCCCCGACTATCTCGCGCTGGTCGGCGATTCAGCCGACGGCTATCCCGGCCTGATGGGCTGGGGAGCTAAATCCGCAGCTGCCGTACTTGCGCGCTTCGGCCATCTCGAATCCATTCCCGCCGACTGGAAAGAGTGGGGCGCAAGCGTAGCCAGCCCCAAAGCCCTATCCAGCAGGCTGACAGCCGAGCGCGATCAGGCACTGCTCTTTCGCGTTCTCGCAACCCTGCGCACAGACATCCCCCTCTTCGACTCCGTAGATCAACTCCAATGGAAAGGCCCCACATCAGACTTCGAGCCCCTGGCCGCAAGGCTCGACTACTCCCTCCCACGAAAGTCATCCACCCAACCCTAACCTTCCGTCGCACTGCGCGCCTCGGTGGCCACGGAACCGGGGGAACCATGGGCCTTCGGCCCGGGCGATGAGGATGAATCGGTTTCAATATGTAGATTGGAATACGCGTCTGTTCATCAAAAGATACGTGAACTCGCGCAATACTTTTCCCGCCCCAAAACATCTTTATGTCATGGGACGAGAAATCAATATCGGGAAAGTGAGAACCCATGAGCCCTGCAAGCACCCCGCGCCAACCGGAACTCCTCGGACAAACCGTGGTGGTCATCGGCGGTAGCGGAGGCATCGGTTTCGAAACCGCCCGACGCGCCGTCGCGGAAGGTGCGAGTGTAATCCTGACTGGCCGCGATGCCGAGCGCCTCGAGCGAGCTGCGAACGAACTGGGCGCCCTTAGCAAAAAAGCCTTCGACGCTGATGACTCCGCGGCCCTCGAGCAATTTTTCCGTGACCTGCCGGCAATTGACCACGTGATGGTGACCGCTGGCCGGCCCTACTACAGTCGCCTCGCCGATATGGATTTCGCCGACGTACGCCGTTATTTCGGCGGCCACTTGACGCTGCTTCTCCAGGTAGCACGCAGCGCCGCCCCGAAGGTGAGGCCAGGAGGCACCCTGGTGTTTATGGGCGGGACCGGCGCGAAGCGACCTGCCATAGGGCTCAGCATCACCTCGGCGATGACCGCCGCACTTCCTGCCTTGACAGCCAGCCTCGCGCTCGAGCTCGCACCTCTTCGCGTGAATCTCATCGCCGCCGGCTTCGTCAACACTCCACTGTCCGCTTCGCTACTCGGCAGCGATCTCGAAAACCGCCGTAAGCATCTTCGTGAAACGCTTCCCATCCGCCGTGTCGTCGAACCCACGGATGTCGCCGCTCTCGCAGTCCACATCATGGCGAACACTGCCCTGACCGGAGCGACCTACGACATCGATGGCGGCCAGCAAGTCATCACAGGCTGAACTGCCGCCCATTTGTTTCAACCTGCGTTTCCTTAGCCGCTCGTGCGCTCTAAAATAGCGTATCCGTATCAGCTTCGTTCAAAGCACCCGCGGATCACTCGCTACCTGGCCGTGACGCCTCATGGCCAATACCTTTGGAAGACTTTTGGAGAAACGCTCCGTGTCGTTCGAGCCAGCAACTGCACGCCGAGCTTCTTCTCCAGCGCTCGCATGGTATGACTCAACGCCGATTGCGATACTCCAAGCTGCCTGGCTGCGCGAGTGAAGCTCCTCTCCTGGGCGACCATCGCAAAGGCTGCAAGTTCTCCGAGATCGTTTCTCATGATTCATGAATTCTATTCATGGCTCCATACCAGGCCAACCCACTAGTCTTATAGGCGGTCCAGGTCCTACTCTTGAATCTAACCAGAAGGGGGAAACACCTTATGATCGAAAAACGCAAGCTAGGCAAAAGCGGTCTGGAGGTTTCGGCGATCGGCCTTGGCTGCATGGGCATGAGCTTCTCGTATGGTGCAGCCCACGACGAGAACGAGATGATCCACCTGATGCACCAGGCTGTCGACATGGGCATCGATTTCTTCGACACTGCGGAAGTCTACGGCCCCTACACCAACGAGCGGCTGGTCGGCAAAGCACTGTCGCCCATCCGGGACAAGGTAATCATTGCAACCAAGTTCGGCTTCAGGCTGAAACCCGACGGCAGCCCCGGCTGGGAAGGCCTCGACAGCCGCCCTGAGCATATCAAGCAGGTCGCGGATGCCTCTCTGAAGCGGCTGAACATTGACTCCATCGATCTCTTCTACCAACATCGCGTCGATCCCGACGTCCCGATCGAAGATGTCGCAGGAGCCGTCAAAGACCTGGTTCAAGCCGGCAAGGTCAAACACTTCGGCCTTTCCGAACCAGGTGTGCAAACCATTCGTCGCGCCCATGCCGTGCAGCCTGTTGCCGCGCTCCAGAATGAGTACTCGTTGTGGTGGCGATCTCCGGAAGCGGAAGTAATTCCCACGCTGGAGGAGCTAGGCATCGGTCTCGTCGCCTACAGCCCGCTCGGCAAAGGCTTCCTCACGGGGAAGATGGACCACAAGACAAAATTCGCCGGAAACGACTTCCGCAGCCAGTTACCGCGTTTTGCTCCCGACGCGATGGCCGCGAATCAGGCGTTCGTCAATCTAATCGCCGGCATCGCAGCAGAAAAACACGCCACACCGGCCCAGATCGCGCTCGCCTGGGTGCTGGCGCAGAAGCCGTGGATTGTCCCCATACCTGGAACCACCAAGTTCACGCGGCTTGAAGAAAATGTCGGCTCCTTATCCATCAAACTGTCCCCGGCCGACCTGGACGCAATCCACGCATCCGTCTCAAAAATGCCCGTGCAGGGCGATCGTTATCCCGAGCACCTCGCTAAACTGACCGGACGCTAACAGATAAGCTACAGCGGCCGTGGCATTAACCCGGCCGCTCGCTTGTTGCCCATTCCCTCATTGCACCGGTCTATCGAACCTGCTGGCTGCCGACCCAACCGGATGTCTTTTGCTAAACGGAAGACCCAAGAAGCAACCCGCCAAATTAAACCCCTCCCAGATCGGAAGCATCTTCTTCCCCTGTAACAACCGTGCCCTGGTGATAGAGAACCAGCCATTGGCCGCCGGTATTCTCCCAAATCGTAGCTCGGCGAGTGAGGCGCTCTCCTTGCTGCAACGTATAAGTCAACAGGTACGTACGATCTCCGACTCGGCGTAGGCCGAAATCCCGCATTTCCCACCCCACAGAAGCCGCATCAACAGGTGACTCTCGAGAGAACAAGCGGAGAATAAATTCGCGGCTGTAGCGCCTCCCTGAAGCCCCTACCTCCCAGTAATCCGCTGCCATGGCTGCATCGAAGTCACTGACCGAAGTGCCAAATTCCCGAGTATGAAAAATCGGTTCGCGCCGCCGAAGCTCTTCAAGCACCTCGATCAGTTCGTCATCAACACGCGTGAATACATCGGACGGAAACATGCATCCAAGTGTAAGGCAATCGTCCGCCACAGGATGCCTGCTGAAGAAACTGTGGGGCCACATATCATGTCTCGGTGCGGCGAACCCAAAAGCAAATTTCTAGCTACCGTCAGTCATATTCCTTGAGCGTCACCATATTCGCTATCCGAGTTGGTTGCTCCACCATCAGCTTCTGCATAGTCGATTTCGGCATCCACGACCAGAGCTTCTTGCTCAGTAAAAGCTTGAGCCGTGTTTTCGGAATGAACCAGCTCACGCCTTCGGCCATCTTCTGCGCTTCGCTGGTGAACTCCCGCATTGCAGCCTCGTAGTTCCCGAAGGCCTTCGCATAGTCTCCGCCCGATTCCTTCAACTCCCCCGCCAGTACATAGGCCCCCACGATCGCGATGCTGGTGCCCATGCCTGACATTGGAGAGGCACACGAAGCAGCGTCTCCCAACAGCACCACGCGTCCCTTGGACCAGCGAACCATCTTCACCTGGCTGAGCGAATCGAAATAAAAATCAGGAGCCGCATCCATCATGTCCAGCATCTGCTGGGTTACCCATTTCATACCGGCGAAGCTTTCCCGCAGCAGATTCTTCTGCGACTCCACGTCGCGGCGGTCATAATCCGTTTTCTCTGTAGCGAGATAAAAAGAGGCCTTTGCCAATCCATCGTTGGGTGTACCGAAGCAGCCTACCCGTCTTCCGAGTTCCACGTAATACCGGCCGGCATTTCCCAGTTTCATGAAGTCCGGCACCGTGAAAATCGCAATGTGGTATCCCATGTTTTTTGCAAACTGTGCTTCGCTGCCGAACGCAACCGCGCGCACATTCGAATGTAGCCCGTCAGCTCCAACAACAATGTCAAAGGAACCAGTCTTTCCGCTCACAAAGCTCACGTTCACTTCGTTTTGACCCTCGTTGATCGACTGAATTGAATCGTCAAAAATATACTCGGCTCCATCGCGGGTGGCTTCATAAAGCAGCCTCGCCAGATCTCCACGCAGTATCTCCAACTCGCCGCTCGTAAAGCCGTCCGGCAGCCTGGCGACGACCTGATTTTTCTCGTTGACCATGGTGATGGACCCGGTTCGTGTCTCATGCTGCTTGACGGCGTCGAACAGCCCCATCCGCTCCAACGCCTTCATGCCTGATCCGCGAAAATCCACCGCGTAGCCGCCTGGGCGAATTCCCGGTGCGCGCTCCACGACGGTTACTTCGAAACCGTACCTGTTCAACCAGAACGCAAGCGCCGGTCCCGCCACGCTGGCGCCGGAAATCAGAATCCGTTTCAGCATCAATCCCGCCTGACTAAATCTCTCTTCGATGCTAAAAGACCGCCCGAATGAATGCACGCAGCAGCAGAGCACGGTGAAGCTGCTTCACTCGCGAAAGGCCTCAGCGTTCTCTGCGGCCCATTGCGGGAGAGTGAGCGGCCTGCGACCCAGAATTTGCTCAACCTCATTCGTCGTCGCCCCAACACGTCCCTCCCGAATCGCACGCCAGAGCGCGACATGAGCCTCGGTTTCTTCTTCTGATCCGCTGACGCGCGAATAGCACTCGCGAGCCTGATCGTCGGAGATCGCCTCGAATACAAGCGCCTTCCCGATCGCCTCCGCAATCATTTGTGTCGCCTCACCAAACGTCAGCGATTGCGGACCAGTGAGAGATAGAATCCGCCCCGCATAAGCCTCATCGAGCAAAGCTTGGACCGATACGGCCGCAATGTCTTCAGAATGAATAAAGGGTCTGCGTCCATGTGCAGTGGAAGACCGCACCATGCCCTCTCGCCTGATGGAGTGCGCCCACGCCAGAAGGTTGCTCATAAAGCCGGTAGGACGAACGAAGGTAAACGGTATCCCCGCCGCGCGAATCGCCGCCTCGCCTTTTTCGTGCCAGGCGCCGATGGCGAGACCCTGATCAACGTCCAGCGACGACAGCTTCACAATGCGCTGAACACCAGCAAGCTTCGAAATGCTGGCGGCAGAATCGTCGCGCTGCGGAATCAGAGGGCCCACATTCACCAGGTAGATCACATCCATACCATCCATCGCTCGCCGGGTCGAGTCCGGATCGCCAAGATCTCCCACGCAGACATCCACTTTGTCCGCAAACAGCGAACGCGCCTTGTCTTCGTTGCGCACTAAAACCCGGGGACGAATCTCGCGCTCCAACAATCGCCGGACCACCCGCGAGCCGACATCCCCCGTAGCGCCTGTAATCAGGTACCGCATGTTCCCCTCGCTTCTAGCAGCAACCATCTGCTGCTGCATCGTCTTCTTACAGGAAAGCCTAATGGGCAAGCAGCTCTTGTCTACTCGCTTAGCAGACCCGCGCCGGCAAAGGGAATTTCGCCAGTTTGGAAGCAATTGTTAAACAAAAGCTCACATTTACGTCTACACTGCTCTTCGTGAAAGCAAAGAGCAAATCAGCACCATACCGCCGTCGTAGACCAGCCCAGGAAAGAGCGCGTGCAACGGTGGAAGCCATACTGGACGCGGCGGTGAAGATTCTCAAGCGGGAAGGCACCTCTTCCATTACCACCAACCGCATCGCGCAGGTTGCCGGAGTCAGCATTGGATCCGTGTATCAGTACTTTCCCGACAAGCATGCAATCTTCGCCGCCCTCCATGAGAGACACATAGAACAGGTAGAGCGCATGATCCGGGAAAGAATCTATCGATGCGCCGGCGAGTCGCTGGAATGCCTCGTTGGTTCCCTGGTCGATGGAATGATCGACACGCACAATATGGACCCCGAGCTCTCAAATTTGCTTCAGTCGGAGGTGCCTCATCGCGCCGAGGGCACGCGCGATTTCTCCCTGCGCCTTCACGGCTGTTTCCGGGACGCGCTCGCTTCCCACGCCAAATACATTGGTGGAAATTTGAGTGCGGATCTGCGCGCATTCTTTCTGGCCACAATGGTGGACGCTCTCGGGCACGCCACTGTCCTACGCCGCCCAAATGGAATCTCCCTGCACCGGGCAAAAACCGAAATGCAGCGAGCTCTTCTCGCCTATCTCAAACCATGAGTCAGGCGGCAAGTGCTCGCGTAAACATCTCCAGCACAAAACCCGTCTAGGCTTGAAGAGGAACCGCCAAATGCCAGACCGGCCATGCCTGAGCCGTCGTAGCCTCATAAAAGCAACTGCGAATTCCGCGGCCGCATGGCATCTCCAAAGAGCGGCGCGAGCTTTCGGATTCGCCACCGCGAAATCCACCGTTTGCAAGACCACCCCGGAGCAAACAGTAGGCCCCTACTACATTCCCTCCGAATTGTTGCGGTCGGACATCCGGGAAGGAAAGCCTGGCCTGCCGCTCTCACTCAGAGTCCTGGTGATGAATGCCCGGACCTGCCAACCGCTGCCGCATGCGGCCATTGATGTATGGCACTGCGACGCATCCGGCGTCTACGCGGGCTTCTCCGCAGGCCCTGAAGGGATGGGGCCCGGCGGCCCTCCGCCTCCCGGGGCGAATGGTATCCCTCCGGGGCCACCGCCTGGTTTTGGCCCGCGGGATGCGGGTGACGGGCCCGGACCGCCGCAAAGCATGGGACCCCCGCCCGCGAGCAAGCCGATCAATGATCGGACATTTCTTCGCGGCATTCAGTTCACGGGCGACACAGGACAAGTCACCTTTGCCACCATCTTTCCGGGTTTCTATATGGGGCGGACCAACCACATTCACTTCAAGGTGCGTGAGGGTGGAAGGGTGGTGCAGCGGAACGGCTCCTCTACGCAGAAAACCTACATGGAAGGACATACCTCGCACATTGGGCAGATCTTCTTTCCAGAAGACCTGACGGCGAAACTCATGCGTGCGCAGCCCTACGCCGGGCATACGATCCATCGCATGACGCAAGCGGAGGACGACATCTTCTGTTCCCAGCACGGATCCGAGTCGATCGCCAGACTGGTCCCCGCTGACCCGGCAAAACCGGAGGCCGGCTACCTGGCCGAACTGATCGTCGCCGTGGACCCGTCAAAAACGCCAGCCGAGGCCGAAATGGGTCCACCCCGCTGGGGCTAGCCGGCTAGGCGTACCGTGTACATACCTTAGCTGTTACGAATACGTCGTCCTGATCGGCGGCGGCTCGGATACACGAGTGGTCAGCAGACTTTGGTAGCGGTCCTCCGTCCATTGTTAATGCCGCTTGCTAAGCAGGTGGACGTTCCTTGCGACCCTCACTTCAACGTGAAAACCAGACGGGGCTTGCCGCCAGCTTCCCAATTTTCTGTGACCGTGGAAAGCGGGACGGCTTTGGTGGGAAGGTAGAGCTTTCCCATCACGGCCAGATCGAAGGTCCGGCGAATACCCTCCAGGAGCTTCGCCAGGGGAACGGATTTGAGGCCGCTGCCCATGATCTGGATGGACGAAGAACGCAATGCCGCGCCGGACAGTTCGACTCGCTCGCGGCTGGCTTCTCCAACCTGGACGAAACGAACAGGGTGTTCGTCTTCGACCGCTTTCGCAATAGCCACGATGATGATGCGCGCGCTGCTGCCCCAGAGGTAATCGACGACGATATCTAACCCCTCGGCAAATGCAGCCATAAGGGCCTGTTCGAAGTGTTCGGCGCCTTGCGGGGTTTCAGGGCCAAGGTCAAAAGGAATGACGACGTCAGCCCCAAGAGAACGCAGTGCTTCGAGCCCCTGCGCATTGCGCCCTGTGACGATCACCTTTCCGGCACCAAGCTGTTTCGCGACCTGAACGGCGACTAGCCCGGCCGCGCCGGTTGCACCGTTGATGAGGACAGTCTCGCCAGCCCGCAAGCGGGCACGCTCGACCAGCGCGGCGACGCAGGACATGCCAGGATTCGCTAGCGCAGCAGCGGATACATCGTCAAGATTGTCGGGCAAGGGGATGGTGCGCCCCGGGTCGACAAGTGTCTGCTCTGCCATAGCTCCAAAAGGAGCTTCGGGCATGGCGAAATACACCCGGCGGCCGTCGGCGAGGGTGCCCACGCCGTCCACGCCGGGAACAAAGGGATAGAGATTGTCTGCACTGTAGTGCGAGCCTGCGGCGCGCCCTTTCGTCAGATTCGTTAAGGCTGCCGCGGTGACCGTGATGACTTCAAGGCCTTCACGCGATTGAGGACTTTTGAACTCGCTAAAGGTAGGTTTAGCACCCGCGGAGGTTACGATAGCTGCTTTCATTCTCAGTCTTCCTCAATAACTAGTCTAGGAAGAACCGTCTGTGCGACGCTTGACCGTATATGCCAAAGAATGATCCAGGACTGCCAGATGTTCTTGAAAGGCTGGGCGTCGTTGCGTGGGAACTGCCAAGAGCGGCAATCCGGCAAATGGCCGCTCACAGCCATGCCGAGGCACAGTTGTGTGGCCTCGACAGCGGACTTGCGATCCTGGAAACGGATGCGGGAGCGTGGACCTGCCCGCCAGGACGTTGCGTATGGATCCCGCCCAATACCGTGCATTCTTTCCGGTCGTGCGGCAAGATCAGTGGCTGGATGGTGCGCCTGAATGCAAGGGCAGGATCAAGCCTGCCAGTCGAGCCTAAAATTCTGGCCTTGTCGCCGCTGCTGAAAGAGATCGTGGTGCGGATGATGACCTGGGTAGAGAATCCAGAGGCGCATGCCGCAAACCGGCGCCTGGTGCATGTGT
>Ga0335072_10012481_pt1 | contig 12127 bp, 12 predicted proteins | sample Lox_Sample_21_FD_206725 | JGI IMG/M metagenome (GOLD analysis project Ga0335072, IMG submission 206725) | Soil microbial communities from Loxahatchee National Wildlife Refuge, Florida, United States - Lox_Sample_2.1 | ecosystem: Environmental > Terrestrial > Soil > Wetlands | place: USA...
GCCGACTTCGTTCAGCGTTGCCGTCGCAGCGTCGGCGGATTTCGCACATCTTCCCGAGGTTGAGTACTGGTTCGCGACAGTTTGGTTCGCCGTCACGTTGTGCCTCATCCTGCTCCCGAGGTCGGTAGTCGGGCTGCACTGGCGCGCCGCCGCAGCGCTCTTGCTCGTGCTTACGCCCATGAACCCTGAGGTTTTCGGAGTCGCCCTCTACATTTTCTGGTGGACGTCCCTTTGGCCCGTCGTAACGTTCGGGTGGCTCGAGGGCTACTGGTGGCTCCGGGCGCCCGTCCTTGTCATCGGCGGGATGAGCAGTTTGGCGGGGGCGGCGATGGTCGTCCCCTCGGCTGTGCTCTTCGTCGCCCGGAAAAAGCGCCGCGACCTTTGGGCCACAGTCTTGCTCGCGCTGACATGCGTCCCACAGGGGATCGCGTACTTTAGTTCCGCGCGGTCGGGACGTACGCCTCTTCATCCTGCGAAGGTCGCGCTCCAGGAACTGCATAACTTCTCCACCTACGCGCTGGGCTGGCTGAAGCCTGAAAACTCCTTGCTGCTCGACGTAACTGGTGCTCTTGTGTTCGTCCTTACGGCATCCGCCGTTTTCAAATGGAAGGCCCGAAGTGCTCCGGCGGGTGCCCTGGGGCTTGCACTGTTCGCTGCACTGCTGACAGTCGGCTTCATTTCCGCCGTCCCGGCGCCTTTGTCGACCAACCCCGCCACGACCGGGCCGCGTTATTATTTCCTTCCCTTTGCCCTCCTCGGCTGGGTGCTGCTCGCCATGCTGCCGGCCTCGCCGGGCACTTGGAGGCGCCTGGGAGCCGGTGTGCTCATTGCGTTGTCGTTCCTATGCCTCCAGCCAAACTTCTCCCGCCACGAGCCCGCGGTGAGCTGGGGTGCGCAGCTTGCGCGGTGCAAGGGTGCCAGCACGCCCTTTTACGTCCCGGTGCAGTTCACAGGGGTGCCTTCGCAGATGTGGCGCACGGCCTTGGTGATCACGCCGCGCACGTGCCGCAGCCTCGGTTTCGCATTGCCCGCAGCCGGCGGTGCCCGTCCACTTTGAGCCGGAGGCGTGCACAACGTGCGCGCATAACCCGCCGGGACGGCGGCATGCGCGTCGGCGCGGCCCAGGCGTTGTAATGTCCGTAGCGGATGGCCATCGGCGCGGTCTGCGATCTCGGCAGCAGCTCGTTCCAGCTACTCGTATGCGAGTACGGGCCTTCAGGGGTGCTGAGGCCGCTGCTCAAGCGTCGCGCTTTGCTCAACCTCGGGCACGACGTCGGCTCCAAAGGCAATATCCCGCCCGGGCGGGTCTCGGCTGCCGTCAGCGCAGCCAAGCGCCTCCGGCGTGCCGTCGACGCCGCCAAGCCCGATGTCGTAGTCGCGCTGGCAACAGCGGCCTTGCGGGACGCCGCTAACGGGCGGGTTGTTGTGGACAGGCTGGAAAAAGCCCTTGGCGTTCCCGTCACCGTCCTGGACGGTCCCGAGGAGGCTCAACTTTGTTTCGCAGGCCAGCGCGCCTCGGTCTACATGTCCGACGAGCCGACCATGGGCGTCGACCTAGGTGGCGGGAGCTTCGAGATCGCGGTCGGCAACCGTTTCGAGGTCAACTTCGCCGCGACAGCTCCTCTCGGCGCGACCCGGCTGCGGGGGGAGATCGCGGCGGGGGACCCTCTTACACGCGAGGACCGGAAGGAAGTGCGCGAACGGGCCCGCGAGGCGGTCGAAGCAACCGGCATTATTGCCTCGAAGTACATGAGAGCAGCCAGGAGGACGGTGCTTAGCGGCGGTACGGCTCGCGCTCTCGCTCGCATGGTTGTTGCGAGAGCCAAACCGTATGCCGGCAGGGCGCAATGGTGCGTCAACCAAGTCGAGTTGTCCACGTCGCAGGTGGCCGAGACCGCAGAGATGCTTGCAAGGATGGACCTTCGCCAGCGGCTCAAACTGCCTGGGGTGTCGGCGAGCCGTGCTCCGGCGCTGCCCCTCGGTGCCTGCATCCTCCAAGCAGTGGCGGAGGAGCTAAATGTCGGCCATTATGTTGTCAGCGAGTGGGGCCTCCGCGAGGGCACTCTCCTCGAGGTGCTCTCCGACCAGGGGCAGCTCGGCTTTCAGATGGGCCAAAAGCGCTAAGTCATAAAGAGGGGTTGCCGGATGTTCAAGGGTTTTAAAGAGTTCATCATGCGGGGCAGCGTCGTCGACCTCGCGATCGCCGTCGTGATCGGGACAGCGTTTACGACGCTGGTCAAAGCATTCGTCGCCGACATACTCACGCCGATCATCGCAGCGATCGTCGGACAGCCCAATTTCGAAAACCTGACTTTCACGATCAACCATAGTCATTTCCTCTACGGCGACCTGATCAACGCGGCGGTAACGTTCGCCTCCGTGGCTGCCGCCGTTTATTACATCGTCGTCGTGCCCCTCAACAAGCTCGCCGAAAGGCGGGCGCGTGGGCAGGCACCCGCGCCCGAGGAAGTGCCACCCGACATCGCGCTGCTGTCCGAGATACGGGACCTGCTCGCAGGCAAAGCGGAGCCCCCGGCGGGCTCTTAGCCCCGGCCTCCCGCCGCCTATGCCCGAGGAGCGGGCAAAAGGTCGTCCAAACCGAAGAGAGGGACCAGTTGGAGGCCCGCGGCTTGCAACTTGTCCTCCTGCCCCGTAGCGCCGGCGCCTGGCCCGCCACCCGGGCCGTTCGCGGTCGGCGGCCGGCGGTCGATGATGCAAAGTACCGAGGAGACCTCGCCACCTCGTGCCCTCAAGTCTTGCGCCGAAAGGACCACTTGGCCCCCGGTCGTCACCACGTCCTCGACGATGAGCAACCGGCGCCCCGCTATGTCGGGGCCCTCCGCGAGCTTCGCAGTCCCGTAGGTTTTGGCCTGCTTGCGCACCATGACCTGGGGTAGGCCGGTGAGCAGGGAGAGCGCGGTCGAAATGGGGACGCCCCCCAGTTCGAGGCCGGCGAGGATCTCCGTGCCGGGAGGTATGAGCGGTGCCGCGAACTGTGCGACCGCTGACAGCAGGCTGGGGTCGGCTTCGAAGCGGTACTTGTCGAAATAGAAGTTGGCAGCCTGCCCGGAGCGGAGCACGAAGTCGCCCTCGAGGTAGCAAGCCTCCTGGACCTTCCGGGCGAGCTCGGCCTTCTCCACGGACCAATCATGCCCGCTGTCTCGCTCCGAGCGGCGACGACTGCGGCAAGGCGTCGTTCGCCCCGCAGGTCACTGAACGGATCCCTGCGGCGGCCGGATCCTCTAAGGGCGCACCATTATGGGCGTATGAACGTACGCCGCCGTTATGCCCTCGTCGGTACCGGAGCGAGGTCACAGATGTACACGAGGGCCCTCGCCACCACTTACCGCCATCGCGCCCAGCTCGTGGGGTTATGCGACGTCAACCCGGTCCGCCTCGAGCACGCTGCCCGGCGTTTTCGGGACCAGAGCGGTGACGAGGGGGCGCCGCTCGTCCTCGGGCCGCCCGATCAGCTTGCCTCCATGCTGCAAGGCGAAGGCGTCGACGAGGTGATCGTCACGTCCATCGACCGTACTCACGACCGCTACGTCGTCGCCGCCATGGAAGCGGGCTGCGACGTCATTTGCGAAAAGCCGCTCACCGTGGACGCCGAACGCTGCTCGGCCATCCTGCGCGCTCAGCAGCGCACAGGCCACAACTTGCGCGTCACGTTCAATTACCGTTACAGCCCCCGCAATTCGGCATTGGCGCGGCTGCTGATGGAAGGTGCTATTGGCACCCCCACGTCCGTCCATTTCGAATGGCTCCTCGACACTGTCCACGGGGCGGACTATTTCCGCCGGTGGCACCGCGACAAGCGCAATTCCGGCGGGCTGATGGTGCACAAGGCGAGCCATCATTTCGACCTGGTCAATTGGTGGTTGCGTTCGGTCCCGGTCAAGGTCTTCGGGCTCGGGGACCTTCGCTTTTACGGGAGGGCCAACGCCGAGGAGAGAGGCGTGACCCATTTTTACGAGCGAGGCACGGGTAACGCGGCCGACCCGTTCGCGCTCGACCTATCGGCGGACCACGAACTGCGCGCCCTTTACCTCGACGCGGAAGGTGAGGACGGTTACCTGCGGGACCTCAGCGTCTTCAGCGACGGCATAAGCATCGAGGACGACATGGCCGTGCTTGCTCGCTATTCCAACAAAGCGACGATGTCGTACCACCTGGTCGCCTATGCGCCCTGGGAAGGCTACCGGGTCATGGTAAACGGGACGGAGGGGCGGCTCGAGCTCGACGTCGAGGAGCGCTCGTACGTGAGCGGCCGGAGCGGGGAAACCCCGGGCGGCAACCGGTGCACCCTCACGCTCAGGCGGCATTGGGAGAAGCCTGAGCAGCTGGACGTGGAGGGCTCCGACGAGGGCGGCCACGGTGGGGGGGACAGCCGCATGCTCGAGGACATCTTCGGCGAGGCGGGGCTCGACCCGCTCGGCCGGGCGGCTGGGGCGCTCGACGGCGCCTGGGCGGTGCTGACTGGTATAGCGGCTAACACTTCTTTCGCCACAGGTGTGCCGGTAGTGCCGGGCGACCTGGTGCCCGAGGTCCGCCAAGCCGGGGGATAACTCCCGTTTGGGCGGGCCACCAGCCTGAGCCCATCACCACCCGAGCTCGTGCAGGCGCTCGTCGGAGATGCCGAAATGGTGGGCCACCTCGTGGACGACCGTCGTGCGGACGAGGTCCTTGAGCTGTGCCTCGTTCCCCGACAGGCGGCTTATCGGCCCCTGAAAGATGGTGATGCGGTCGGGCATCGCACCGGCGTACGACAGGGGCGAACGGCGGGTCAAGTCGACCCCCTGGTAAAGCCCGAGGAGAGTGCCGCCGCCGCGAGGCAATTGCTCGGGCGTCGGCCAGTCCTCTACGAAGACCGCCACATTGTCCATCAGCTTCCCGAGGTGTTCTGGGATCTCGTCCAGGGCGTCGGCAACGAGCTCCTCGAAGCGCTCACGACAGAGTTGCACGGGCGGTCCCCGAGTTACCTGGTGCGGGCGGTCCGAGCGGTCCGGGAAGACGCCATCCCGCCATAATGCCCCGCCAGGCCGCCGAAGAGGCTGCTCACGGCGTTGCCGTAGTCGCTGCCCTGAAAAGATGTCATCGAGGGCTTGACATGACGTCATAATGATGTCATAGTTGACTCCTGAACGGGTTGGAGGGATGTCATGGAGACGTCACAATTACATCGCTTGGCCGATACGAGGCGAGCCGAGCTCAGCCAGGAGCGTGCCGATCGCGCCACCCTGCAAGCGCAGTTGGGGCGCGCTAGGCGCGCCACGTCGTCCCGGGGCGATCTGACCATCGGGGGCCGGGCCTCGGCCTGGCTGGGCTACCGCATGATCGGGCTGGGCTGCAGGCTTGCCAGGCCGGCGCTCGTTGCAGGCGCCCAGCCGGGCCTTTAGGGAGGGACGTTGCGCGTATCCGAGCTGGTAGAAGCGCTCGCTGCCGACCTGGCGTCGCTTGGGGCGCTCGGAGACGAGGCCACGGCTGATGCCGCCAGGCGCCTGGCCGCTGCCATGCAGGCACCGATCACGGCACGACTGCTGGACGCTTTGGGCCAGCTCGCGGACGAGCTCGGGACCTCTCTGCCGGATTACAGAGCGGAGGTGCGCCTCGCCGGTGGCAACGTCGACATCGTCGTTGAGCCCAAAGTGCGCGCCGAGCCGGCGGGAGGCGAGCCCGAAGGCGAGGCCGACGCCCGGATCACGCTGCGGCTCTCGGCGCAACTAAAAGCAAGGCTCGAGGCGGCTTCGGCACGAGAAGGTGTCTCCGTCAATGCCTACATAGTCCGCGCGCTCAGCCAGCAGGCAAGGACCGACTGGAGCGCCAAAGGACGGCGGCGGCTGAGCGGTTATGGCCGGGGGTAACCGCCGCCGGGGCTGTTCTCCCGTGCCGCAAGAAAGGTGATGATGTGAGCCATCAACGTTTTGAGACGCCCGGGCGGTTGCAGCTCCGGGTCGACAACCGAGCCGGGGCCGTCCGGCTACGGGCCCAGCCGGGGACGACGACAGAAGTCGACGTCAGCGTCGAGGGCATCGAGGACCCCGAGCTGATCGAGCAGGTCCGGGTCGAGCACGAGGAGACCGCGGCGGGCCACCGGGTGAGCATCGAGGTCCCGGGCCACATGGGATCTCCGGTCGGCGGAGGGCTGCGCCTCTATGGCAAACGGCGAGTTCGCGTCGTAGTGCCGGGGCTGAGCGACTTGTTGCCCGCCTTGCTCGGTGGGAAGCAGGTGGTAGTCACGGTCAGGCTCCCCGAGTCGGCGACCGTCGAGGTCTTCACCGCTTCGGGAGAAGTGTCGGCGGACGGGCGCTTCGGGACGACGACGATCGAGACCTCGTCGGGCGACATAAATGTCGGCGCCGTCGAAGGCGACCTGGAGGTCCGGACACAGAGCGGCCAGGTGGAAGTGAGTTCTGTCAGCGGCGAGACCAGGGTCGCAACGGCTTCGGGCGACGTGCGTTGCGGGGCCCTGAGCGCCAATGCACGTTTCAGGACAGCATCTGGCGACGTATCGGTCGATGCCAGCGGGGGAGGGCTCGCCGCGCACACCGCTTCTGGCGACGTCAACGTGGGCCAGGTCGAAAGCGGTTGCCACATCGAGACTGTCTCAGGCGACCAGCACATATCGCGCCTTATAGCCGGCCTGGCCAGGCTCGAGAGCGTGAGCGGGGACCTGACCGTCGGCATTGCACCTTCGACTTTGGTGGCAGTCGACGCAGAAACAGTCAGCGGCGACCTGGCATCGGAGATCGAGCTTGGCCCGGACCAGCCTGCTGGTGGCGACGGGGGTGCGCCTGACGACCCCCGTGCCGACCTCAGGGCCAAGACGGTAAGCGGTGACCTGGTAATAAGGCGGGCAAGGTAATGGCCAACGCCGGCAAGGAAAAAGGCGGGGCGCACTTTGCCTGCGAGCCTGCAAACGCCCAGGTTTCGCTCATGGACGCCTTGTGGTTTTTCGGCTGCGCCGCCTCCCCCCGGGCCCGTGAAGTGGCGCCGGCGCCGCAGGCGCCGCAGGTCCCCCTACGCGACGGGTGTTGGGGGCGCGGTCAGCTCAAATCTTCTCCGCCTTCATCGCAGCCTCGAGCAACCCAGCCATCCCGGCCTCTCCCGTAGCGTTCGGGTGGACGGGGTAGGCGGGGTTCTTCGGCACGATCGGCTCTACCCACCTCGTGGACGACGAAGTACAGGCGTTGTAGTTTTCGCTCGGAGTATACGTGTCGACGTAATAGGCGAACGTGCCAGTCGTGCTGGCAGCGTTCGCTGCGGCTACCGCGTTGTCTAGAGCGGTGTTGAGGTTTTTCTCGGTTTGGTTGAGGTACTGGGCGTCGGAGGTCTCAAATGGCATGGACGGCCAGCAGGCTCCCGTCTGGGGGAGGATGTCGGGGTAGCCCACTACGAAAACCTTGGCGTTGCTGGCCGCGTCCGATTGCACCGCTTCGAGGATGGAGACGATCTTCGGCTGAAGGACCTGGATCGCAGCAGCGAGGGAATCCTTGCCGTTGGGGTCGTAGTAGCTCTTGCAGTTGGCGCCGACTTTCGTCGGGCCCCACGGCGTCAGGGCTATGCAGTTCTCGAGGATGCTCGTGAAACCGAGGTCGTCCCCCCCGACTTGAAGGCTGACGACGTTGATCAACTTGGTAACAGCATCGATCTGGACGATGTTCGTGCCACCCGTCACGCTCTCGCCCGTAGTGGTGATGTTGGCGGTGGTTGCGCCGCTGCAGCTCACGTCGTCCAACGTGAGGCCTAAGGCGTTGGTGGTATCGGCGGGGTAGTTCTTCATCGACCGCAGGCAGCCTGCGGGGCTCCCGTACTGGGTCGGGATGTCGGGCCCGGAGGTGTACGAATCGCCCATGGCGACGTAATTGACGGCCGCGGCCGCTGCGCTCTCAGTTGTCGGGTAACTCACCACCACCGGGAGCAACGCCCCGGCCGCGACGAGTGCAATGGTCACCCGGTGTCGAAAAACGCCGGACAAACGGCTGGTCTCGGCTTGTGGCACGCTCTGGTCGTCCATGATCCTCTCCTTGTCTTTTGCGCTCAGATGGTAATCGCTCGCCGCGCTCAGCTGTCTGACCCGCGCAGGCACGCTGGGCCAGGGGCCTCCTCGGCCGTGACCGGCAACATAGGGCGGGCTCCCGGGCCGTTCGTTGCCCGCAGGCTTGTGACGCCCGTGTGACGCCCGCGTAGTACTCGTATCGAGTGCTGGGCCGTGGTACGGCTGGAGCGCCGTGCTAGCAATGGTCAGCACCGAAAGGAGAACCCACAACATGTTCCCCAAGTCGAGCTCGGTCGGGACGGGCATCAGCCGAGCGTTGCGCCGCCAGGCCAGGCTCACCCGTCATCTTGTCCCTGCGGTTGCCTTCGCCTTCGGGCTCCTGCCTGCCGCGACGGCCGGGGTCGCCCTCGCGACGGGCGGCCAAGCTTTCGCGATAGCAGCACCTTGCCATCCCCATATCTCCCATGTGGGGGTGTTCCCACCCGGCCAGGCGCCGAACGTGACGATCACCGGTAGCTGTTTCGGCACGGCAGGCGCGTTCGATGGGGACAGCGACCATTTCAGGGTCACCGACCTCGGGCCCCACGGGACCCTCACCGAGCTCGAAAACGCCGGGACGACCCGCCAGACTTGGTGGAACGCGTGCGCAGGCTCGACGGACGCGATCAACGGCTATTCGCCGAACGTCGTGCAGTGCGACGTCCCTTCGTGGACGAACACCTCGATCACGTTCCGGTCGTTCGGGACTGCGTACGGCGAATGGAAAGAAGGGGTCAACGACGAAGAGCTCAACTGGGTCGTCCAGACCGGTGACAAGATCGTCGTCCAGGTTTGGGACGCCAACCTTCCGACGAGCGCATCGTGGTGCCTTGTAACGGTGGCAGCGAGCGGCGCTGCGGGCAGCGGCACGACCTGCAGCGCCGTGCTCGTGGCAGGCGACCCTGTTATTTCCGGGGGTTCCAAGACGCCATACGCCGGCACGGACCACTTCGGGCCGGGCGGCAAGCTCTTACCATCTCCTCTCGGAGCTGGCCAATGCCAGTACCAGGAGTTCATCGACCACTCGTACCAGGCGCAGATCGCGGTCGACGCCGCCAACTGCAGCGAAGCCGATGCAACCGGGACCGGAGCATTCCAGTCGAGGGGCGCGCCTTTCGACGCCGACGGGTTCGCGTGCACAGCGACCTCTGCGGGCGCCGGCTCGCAATGGGCCTCGGCCTGGATAGGGACGTACTACGTCTACGACTGCCGGGCGGGGACAGCTCAAGTTGCCTTCAACTGGGGGCCGCACTACAACGTGAGCGGCGTAAGCGCGAGCAGTGGTAGCGGTGGTGGCAGCGGTGGTGGCGGGGGCAGCGGTGGCAGTGTCGTAATTTCGGGCGGTGGAGGTGGGAGCGCATCGGCGGGGACGGGCCATTACGGGCCGGGCAACACCCTGCTTCCTTCTCCTCTAGGAGCTGGCCAATGCGAGTACCAGGAGTTCGTCGACCACTCCTACCAGGCGCAGATTGCCGTCTATCAAGCGAACTGCACGCAGGCGGACGAAGTCGGCATAGGTGCCTATCGCGCAAGAGGGAAGGCCTTTTCTGCCGACGGGTTCACATGCAAGGCAACTGCGGAAGGAGCCGGCTCCCAATGGGCGTCAGCGTGGACCGGGACCTACTACGCCTACAACTGCAAATCCGGCGCGGTGCAGGTCGCCTTCAACTGGGGGCCGACCTACGCCTACTGAGTTTCTTTCCGGAGGGGCCCGGGGCTGCGCCCCAGGGGTTGTCCCGGGCGCAGCCGGTCAGGAGCTCGAAGAGGTGGCCAGAGTTGTCAGTTTTGCAAGCGGTTTGCGAGGTTTAACGCCCAGTATTCGCCGGGATGGCCGCGTACGCACGCACGGGGAACGTACCGAAGGCAGCAAAGCGAGGCGGTGCAGCGCTGAACCGGGCACCAGTGGGCGGGAGTTGCCCGAGCCCGGTCAGGTGCTCGACGACAGGTACTCCCGCGCCCAGCAGGAGGCTGTGCGCCGGCCTGGCTCGGGTACTCGTGTCGTCGATGTTTACGGCATCGGTACCGACCAGGCGGACATCGTGGTCGACGAGCCAACGGGCCCCGTTTTCTGTCAAGTACTGAGCGCCCTCACCGTAGCGCGGCGTCCCCCAGTGCTCGTCGCCACCGGTGTGCAACAGGACAGCGCTCGAGGCCACGTCCAACGCTGCCAATGTGCCGACATCGATGGCCCGAGAGCTGCTGCCAAGAGTGCGCACGACTACGCACGGAAGGTCGGCGAACGAAGTCAACGGGAGCCGGGCCAAATCGGTCCCACCCTCGTAGCGGTGGAATGGGCTGTCCAGGTAAGTCCCCGTGTTGCCGACCATGCTCACACGGTCGATGGCGAACTCGGTGCCGGGCGCATAAAGCGCACGCGAGGCTTCCCTTGTCAGGTGTGGTGTGATTTCGGGGCCGGGCAACCCGGGGTACGTGGTCATCTCAGCCTCGATGACGTGGGAAAGCTCCACGAGGTGCCATGCCGACGGCCCCGGTCCGGGCCAGGGCCGAGCTCGCTCCTTCTCAAGCCCGGGCGTGCGGCCGGGCGCGCTCGGGCCGCTCGGGCCGTCCCGGGCGCCCTTGTGCGGCTCGGGGAACACGCGGACGCGGGCAATGTCGACGCTCTCGGTCATGAGCAGCCCGAGCGAGGCTACGAGCAGCTCTCCGACCTCGCGTTCATTGACGTCGGGCCCCGGCACGTCGACCCGGAAGCGCTCGGCCGTGAGCCTTCCGCCGTTGGAGAAGGTCACTAGTGCGTCCAGTTCCGCTCGGTACTCGGTCATGTCCGACAGCGTGGCCGAGTGCCAAAAGCGTGGGCAAACCGATTTGGCGCCCGCGACGGTGTTGCCACCGGGTCGCCCGCTCTAGAGCTGTCGCGCTCGGCCTCAACGCCGGCGACAGCGACCTGAAATCAGGTCAGGTCGGTCACGGGTGACATAGACCGCGAGGCAGTGACTACGACCGCTGTGTAACCCATCGTGAAGCTCCCGCCCACCGAGACGATCACGTCTCCGATCCCGTCCAGCAACTCCCCGAGCTTGTCGGGCAGCAGCTGGCTGTGGCCGCCGAACGTCGGGACTTGCTCGAGCCAATCGTCCTTCGTGTACGGACGTTCCCAACCGAAGTGCCATTGTGACGGTTCATCGAAGGCCCCGGGTCGCGCCTGGCGTAGGCCGTCTGCCGCCCGGCCGAAAAGCGGGGCGTAGGACGTCACCCCACCGGGCGCGCCGTTCCTGAAGAAAGGGAACTCGGGTACCACACGCCGATAGACCCTCGAGAACGCCCCGGCGACCTCCGGACTGAGCGACATGGCGTTCCAGAACAAGGCGATGCGCCCTCCCGGCCGCAACACAGTGGCCGCCTTGGCCGCCCCGAGCAGCGGGTCAACCCAGTGCCAGGTTTGTCCAGCAATGAGGGCGTCGAAAGTCCGTCCGGCGGGATCCCATTCCTCGAACTTGGCTACCTCGACCTCGATGCCGCCCTCACGTGCGAACGCCGCCATCCGGTCGTCGGGGTCAATGCCGAGCACCCGGCAGCCCGCCATCTGGAACGGCCGGGCGGAAATGCCCGTACCTGTCCCGACGTCGAGGAAGTCGCGCCCTGGGCTCGCCGCGAGGATGGCGTCGACCATGGCCTGGGGGTAGGTGGGACGAGTCCGGTTGTAGCGCTCGGCCTCGCCCCCGAACGACTCTGCCACCCCTCGGGCAAGGTGCAGTTCACCTGGCGACGAGGGGCTGGCTCCTGGGGCCGGAGGTAGAGTGGTCATGTGCCCACTTTAGTGGGCGAGTGCCCACTAGATCCAGGCCAATTGGAGCAGCGAACGACGATGCCAACCGGGGTCCACCTCCCCAACGCGAGAGAGCTCCTCTTCGACGCCGCTGAGCGCGTGCTGCTCCTGGAAGGCGTGAGTGGTCTCACGAGCCGCGCGGTCACTGCCGAGGCCGGCGTGGCCAAGGGCGTGATGCACCGCCATTTCGCGGACTTCGACGCGTTCATGGCAGAGCTCGTGCTCGATCGTGCGGCCGGGCTCGTCGGGCTCGACGGCCCGATGGCAGCCCTCCTCGAGGCTGCGGGAAAGGGAAGTGTTGTCGG
>Ga0335072_10012482_pt1 | contig 12127 bp, 8 predicted proteins | sample Lox_Sample_21_FD_206725 | JGI IMG/M metagenome (GOLD analysis project Ga0335072, IMG submission 206725) | Soil microbial communities from Loxahatchee National Wildlife Refuge, Florida, United States - Lox_Sample_2.1 | ecosystem: Environmental > Terrestrial > Soil > Wetlands | place: USA: Florida...
CGCGCCGATGTTAAGGAAAAGAATCACCGCCCCGGAAAGTGAATGGGTGGTGCGGTGGGCTAAAAGCCATTCGTCTCCCATCAGCGCCATGAGTCCGCACATGATCGTGGCGGGAATGACCCGCGTGAAAAAGGAGAGCCAATCACCGGGCGTGCCGATATCGATCTTTTTCTGGATTGCGTAAACGAGTTGCAAAAAATTGAGAATGGCAACGAGGCCGGTGGTCAGCGCCAGCCCAACGTGGCCCAGGTGGAACCAGAAAAACAGCACGAAGCAGAGAACGAGATTAAGCGCAATGCCTGTGAGGCTGACCCGTGCCGGAGTGAAAAGAACGGCATTCCAGACAAAATGACCCAACGAATGCCCAAAGCTTGCGCCTTTGGGCGGCTCGAACCGGGGAGGCTGCATGGCATAAAAGCAGGGGACGAGAATCTTGATGCCCGAGTAGCCGGTCAACCCGATGGTATAAGCCTGCAAGGCCAGCGCCGTCTGGCCAGTGGCTGCGGCGGTGAAAGTTCCATGCTCATAAATGAGCTGGATGACCGGTTGCGCGACAACGGCGAGGCCAACCGCGGCGGGAAGCGTAAGGTAAAAGCCGAAACGAAGCGCCTCCTCAACCGTCTTGCCGAAAGCCTTGAGGTCATCGAGCGCGTGCTGGCGCGCCACCGCGGGCAGGGTGACCGTGGCGATGGCGACACCGAAAATTCCAATGGGTAACTGGACCAGACGGAAAGCGTAGTAGAGCCAGGAAACCGGACCATGGCTGCCGATATAGGAAGCGAATTGTCCGTTAACCAGAACGTTGACCTGCACCGCTGAACCGGCAATTGCGCTCGGCGCCATCAGGACGAGAACGGCGCGTAGCGCCGAATCATTAAAATCGAGTTTCCATCGAAAGCGAAAGCCCAGTCGCCAAAGCGAGGGCAATTGAATGGCAAGTTGCGCCAATCCGCCAAAGAGAACACCCAGGCACCAGCCAAAAATCGCCCTCTCGCCGAAGTGAAGATGCCGCCAATCAAAAGAGCCCCGGGTTGGAACGGTAAACAAAACGGCGAAGAGAACGCCGCTGATAATGGAAACGATGTTAAAAACGGTGCTGGCGCTGGCCGGAATGCCGAAAATATGACGAGCGTTCAGCATACCCATCACCGCAGCGGCGAGTGAAACGAAGAGAATGAATGGAAACAGGAGCCGGGTCATCTTCACCGTCAGGGCGAAGGTTTCCGGTTGGTTGAAGCCCCAGCCGCTGCTGGTGAGATAAACGACCTGGGGGCCGAAAATAATGCAGCCGATGCAGATAAGGCCCAGAATCAACGTGAGCGTGGAAAGAATGAGCCGCGCGAGATGCCACGCCGCCTCGGGACCCTCTTTTTCCCATGTCTTGGTAAACGTGGTGGTGAAAGCGGTCGAAAGCGCACCCTCGGCGAATAGATCGCGCAGCAGATTGGGAATCCGGAATGCCGCGATAAATGCGTCGGCATACATCGTGGCGCCGAACATGAAGGCGAAAACTTGCTCGCGCACCACGCCCATGAGGCGCGAGCCCATCACCGCGAGGCCGACCACGGCGGCGTTGCGTTTGTTACTTTTGGGACGATTCACGGTTGAGTTCCAGAAGCCGGTGATATTTGAGCCAAACCTCGCGCGCGTTACCCGCAGCAACATCCCATCCTACCGCCCCGTCAAGCAAACCGCCCTTGAGAAAATAGCCCCGTAAAAAACGGCCAAGACTGTGAAGCGCCGGACTCCACGCATACGCGCGGCGGCCCTGTTCATGGGCCGATTGCGCCCACAGTCCGGCATAAAGCGCGCAACGAGTGGCACGGTCGTTCGGGTCGATGTAGGTGAAATGATGCAGATCGCCCTCCAGAAGCGGATGTTGGCCGGGAAGATCGAGCTTCTCGTGAACGCGCCCTCCGGTGAAGCGGGCCTCTTCCCGGCGAAACAACCGCACGAGCCGGTCGGGATACCAATCGCCATGGCGAATCCATTGGCCACGGTAATAAGCGAGACGCGAAACTTGGTAGCCGTTCGGCGCGTTGGATGACTCGGCGGCGGGATCGTTTTTCACCCGCGTGATGGCGGCGGCGAGCGCCGGCGAAATCTCTTCGTCGGCATCGATGCTGAGCACCCACGGATGAGCCGCCTGGCTAAGAGCGAAGTTTTTCTGGCCAACGTAGCCAAGCCAGTTCTGCTGGATCACTCGCGCTCCGGACTGCCGGGCGATTTTCACCGTGGCGTCGGTGCTGCCCGAGTCGATCACAACAATTTCATCGGCCAGCGGCGCGACACTCTTAAAACAGCGCGGAAGATTCCGTTCCTCGTTCAACGTAATGAGGCAAACCGAGATTTTCACGGGGCGGTGGACGGAAAAATTTCAAGACTCAGCGCGTATTCCTTGAAGCCCACCGCCTTCCAAAAGGCGACCGCGGTCTCATTGGCGGTGAGCACTTCGACCGTAATCCGCCTGCCAGCGGGCCAAATTTGTTTGCGCAACAAATCAAACGCTTTTCGGCCCAGGCTCTTGCGGCGGCGGTCGCGCCGGACGAAAAACTGCCGGACCGAGATCAAACCCGGTTCGTCCCGGTAAAGTGCGTAACCGACAATCTCTCCTTTGTATTCAAAAAGCATCGCGGTGTATTCAACGGTGATCCAGCCGCGCATTCTTTCGCTTAACTGGGACAAAGTAAAGGCGCTGCGGTGCCCTTCATCCTCGATCAATTGCTGGTTGAGCGACCCAAGAAGTTCGAGGTCGGAAAGGGTGGCGCGGCGTAGAAGAAGTACCATGGTTATTTTTTGAGAACTTGAGTCTAGATCAACTTTTCCGCGGCGGCGATGGCCATTTCTGGCGTGACGCCTTTCATGCAGGCGAAATCAATCGGGCATTCCCGCAAAAAACAAGGACTGCACGGAACGTGATGACGCAGCACCGCCGTGCGCGGGCCAAACGGACCGGTCAATTGCGGTTCGGTTGAACCGAAAACGGCAACCGTCGGCACGCCCAAAACCGACGCGGCGTGCATTGCGCCGCTATCGTTGCACAGCACCAACCGGGCGGACGAAAGGGCGGTCAGAAATTCGGCGAGCGTGGTTTTTCCCGTCCGGTTCTCCGCTTCCGGCAACTCGCGAGCGAATTCCTCCGCCAGTGGCGCGTCGCCGGAAGTGCCGAAAAGAACGATATGGGCCCGATGCTTGGCTGAGAAATGTTTTGCCACCGCCAGGAAATTTCCGGCGGGCCAACGCTTGGCCGGGCCATACTCCGCTCCCGGGCAAATGGCGACGGTGAGTGAAGAGCCATGGGAGACCGCTTCCTGGCGCAAGACCGGAACGGAGGCATCGGCGGGACCGCCGAGCGCGGCAACCAGGTCCTGGTAATAGTAAGATTGATGCAGCCGGACGGGATTGCGTCTCGGCGGCGAAATGGCTTTGGTGAGAAGCAGGCGGCGTCCGTTCGTGGCATAACCGATTCGTTGTGGAATGCCGGCCAGCCATGCCTCGGCTGCGGTGCGAAGAGAATTGGGCAGCAGGACAGCCGCGCCGAATTGGCCCTCGCGCAGTTTCTTCGCCGAAGCGGCGAGATTTTTGGGCTGGTCCAGTGTCACGACACGGTCGACGAAGGGGCAAAGTTGCCAGAGCGCGGCGAGTTTTTCCGGCGTGGCAACGGTGAGCGGATCATCCTTCATCATCGTCTTGAGATTACGCACCGCCGGGAGAGCCATCACGGCATCGCCCAGCCAATTGGGACTGCGCACGGCCACCGGCCGGTTCAAATGAAAACCAGATTCCGTCACGTTATCGTTTTAGAACCGATGTAAAAATCTTCAAGAATCAGCTGCTTGGGCGAAGAGGGGGCAATTGCCTAACGGAATGCATGGATTCTAATTGCCCATGAAACTTTTGAGCAGGTCCGTCGCTTTTTGCGCCGCCTGATTGAGCAGGCCGTTCCCTTCCTGCGCGCCGAGCGCCACCAGCCGGGGGGTCAGGTCCTGCTCCAAATGGTCCGGTGTTCCCGTCAGGTGGACGTCGGTCCAACTGAAGTCATCGTGTTGGTCGGAAAAAATCTTGGTTTGCAAGTCGGGCCAGCGGGCCGTCACCGCCGAGGGCAAGCCGAGTTTGAGGCGCCCCTCCACGTTGCCGCCGGGGGCGACATCGACGTCGCCTCCGATCCGGATCACATCGTTTTTGCGCACGTCGATATTTGTCAGGTGAAGCGTTCCGTCTTTCCAGGAAAAATCGCTGGTGGCTTTGTCCAGCTCCACATTGCTAACGTCGGGCAGCCGCGCCAGCGAGGTGACCTGACCCAGCCAGGGCAGCACATTGAGCTTCGCCTGGTTGACGGAAATTTGCCCCGTGGCGATGCCTGACTGGTCGTTGCCCGTGTAGCTGAGCTCTTCGTCCACCAGCCCGGTAAGTTGCATCTGCCATGGAGCCGATACCAGCATCGTGACCGGAACGCTGGTGAATTTCAGCGTGAATTTTGCATCGTGTCCGCTCTCGAGCGCCACTTCGCCATTCCCGGTGATGAATCCCTGCGCGCACTGCATCCGCAGGCTGGAAAAAGTTACTTTATCCGTTTCGCTTCGAATATCCACCGAGCTTGCATCGGCGGTCAGTGTTCCCGCGTCCAGGGATGCGGCTTGCAGCGTTGTCGTCCACACCCCCGCGCTATTGTTACTGGCGTCGAACGCCACCCCGTGCGCCAGCAACTGCCGGTTGCCGGGAAGTTCAATCGTTACTTCTCCCGCGTGCGCGGTTAGATCGGTCACCTCCAGACGTCGCGGCGAGTCAGGTGAAGCTGTCCCGGACGCCGCGTTGGATGTGTCCGCGCCGGGCATTGTGTTGGAAGTGCCGGAATTGTCCGGTGAGGATGCCGTTCCCGCCGCCGGAGAGGGACATAAAACCAACGTCCAGGACGAAACGTCGATGTTAAGCTTGATTTGCGGAGAAAAAATATCGAGAGGATGAAAGCGCGCCATGACCTGGCTAATGGAGCCTTTTTCCCACGGCGCGCCGGGACGCTTGTTTTCCAACGTGATTCCCGCCGCGTGAATCTCTCCGTGCCACATATCGAAATCGAGTGAGGCCACTTCGACATTCGCCCCGATGGCCGCTCCAAGATCGTTCGCGATCGTATTCTTCAGGGCCGTGATCTTGAGCCAGATAAAAACACCGGCGCCGCCAGCCAACAGGACAAAAACCACCAAAATCCCCAAGATCCATCGGAGAGACGCGCTCATTCTTCAGAAGGTAAGACAATCGCCCGACATTGGCCAGCAAAGAGACGGAACAAGGGACGCAAACGCTACACCTGCTCCCGCGTTACACCGCGACCTTTTTCCCGGTGCGGGCCGCTTCATAGATGGCGGAGATGATGCGGATGTCCCGCCGTCCCAATTCGCCGGGAACGGGGGTGTCGCGCCCGCTTAAAATACAATCGGCAAAATCGTCCATTTGCGCCGCCTGTTGATTGATGGGGTCATAGTGGAGCGGACCGCGGCTGGTTACACAGACAATGCCGCGATAGGTAAAGGCATGCTGCTGCAATTCAAACCAGCCGCGGGGTCCTTCAGCACGAAAATGGTCGGCCTCGTGGTTGAAGCTGGTTACGGCCTGGCAGACGGCGCCGTCCGGGAAGTTCATTGTCCAATCAATCGTCTCCTCCACTTCGTTGAAGAGCTCCGGTTTTTGTTTGGGTTCTTCATGCGCGGTGACGGTGAGAGGAGTCGCCCCCGCGGCCATGCAGGCGCCATGGATGATGTAGATGCCGAGATCCATCAGCGGACCGCCTCCCGCCAGCTTTTTGTCGATCCGCCACACGCGGTTCTGCATGATAAAACCGCGGTCGCCGGTTATTTTGGTGAATACGCCGAAATCCTTGTCGCGCTGCAAGCGCATCAGTTCCCGGTGATAGGGATCGAAATGGAGCCGGTAGCCGATGGACAATTTCACCTTGGCGTTGCGGCAGGCTTCGATCATGGCGTCGCAATCCGCCACGGAAGTCGCCATCGGTTTTTCAGAGATAACGTGCTTGCCCGCTTTGGCGGCGCGGATAACAAACTCCGGGTGAATGGCCGGTGGAGTCACCACGTAGACGATGTCGATATCGGGGTTATGCGCGATCTGATCGAAATTATCGTAATTGTAGACGTTTTTTGCCGCCAAGCCGTAATCGTGCGCCCATTGCGCTCCCTTTTCGGGATGGCCGGTCACCACGCCGGTTAACTGGCAGAGCGTGGTCTGGCGCAAGGCGGGACCGAGCTGCCCGGTGCTGTATTTGCCGAGACCGAGCAGCGCGACTCCCAGTTTACGGCCGCCGTTTTGCTCCAGGGCCTCGGCCCGGGCGGACGGCAAACCGGCGCCACTCATCAGGGCCACCGACCCAAAGGAGAGAAAGCGCAGGAAATCGCGGCGGGATGGAACTGGACGCATGCGAAGTGATTATCTTAAAATCAACTTTAGAAGCGAAAACGTGATTTTACAAATGGTATCCGGCCCAGTTCCTCTTCTCTTAAATAAGAGTACGAGTTCATTTTTGCGGCGGGAAAAGGATGCAGACCGGGGAGCCGACATCGGCGGCTTGACAGGTCGCCGTCAATTTCCCTGTTGTCTGGTCTATCTTCAAGACCGCGATTTTGTTGTTGTTCTGCCCGGCGCTAATCAACCATTTCCCGGTCGGATCGATGGCGAAGCTGCGGGGAAACACCACCATGGCCGGCGCGCTTTGGATGAAGCTCAGTTTCCCGTCGGGCGCAATGGCGAAAACCGCGACGGTATCGCAGCCGCGATTGGAGACGTAGAGCCATCGCCCGGATGGATGAAGAAAAATTTCGGCGGTGGTGACATTATCGCCCGGAATATCCTTGGGCAAAACCGGGATGTTTTGGATCGCGGCAAGAAGACCGGTTTTGGGGTTGCGTTGAAAGACCGTGACGGTGTGCCCCATTTCGTTCGCGACATAGACAATTTTTCCGTCCGGAGAAAACACCAGGTGGCGCGCGCCGCTGCCGGGCGGGACTTTGGCGGCGGGCGGATTGGTGGCCTGAAGAGTTCCGTGGGCGGGATCGAACTTAAAAGTCCAGATGCTATCGGTGCCGAGGTCGCATGCGTAAACAAAACGATCATCGCTGTCCGTATAGATCGAATGGGCATGCGGTTTGTATTGCCGTTTCGGGTTCGGGCCCGTGCCGGTGAATTGGACAAAGGCGGTGCTTGCGCCAACCGTGCCTTCGGGCTTGATCGGAAAACAAGCGATATTGCCGCTTCCGTAATTGGCCACCAGCACGTCGCGTCCTTTTCCGTCGACCCAGAGATGGCACATGCCGTCGCCGCTGGAAGGCTGCTGGCCGAGCAGGACAAGCGTGCCGTCGGGCCGCCGGCCGTAGGCGCCCACCGCGTTTTTCCCGGCGGGTCTGATCGCCACGTAGAGAATTTTCCCGTCCGGCGCAAAGGCGAGAAAATTGGGATTGACCGCCGCGCAGGCAAGAGTGACCGGCCCGAGTTTCCCGGTGACCGGATCGATACTGCCCAGGTAGATGCCCTTGCTGGGCGTATTGTCGGTAAAAGTGCCGATGTAAAAGGGAATTTCCGCGGCGGGCAGGCCATGACCAAGCAGGGCCAGCCAAATCAACGCGCGCAAAAATTTCATTCTTTGGTCCTGGAGGGAAGCTTGTCCGGAAGGTGATTTAATCGATGTCCACTTTTGCTTTTGACTTCACGGACTGAAACCTTATGCTTGCCCCTCGCTCAACCCGATAGTCAAAGCGATAGCCGGAGTCAAGTGCTATCATCCAAGCTATTTTGGATGAGTTGGTTATAACTGGAGCCATAGCTCAATTGGTTAGAGCGCCTCCCTGTCACGGAGGAGGTTGCGGGTTCGAGCCCCGTTGGCTCCGCTCTCTTCAAGCGGAAACCAAAATCGCATTCAATCCTCCGGAGGAACAGCCTCCGGCGCTCGGCTGCGCATCACGGTGGCCACCGACATCAGAACAATGGCCGTTCCGATCAGCAGGCGAAGCGTGATGATTTCGCGGCCCAAAGACCACCCAAGAAAAATGGCCACGATCAAATTGACATAAGGCACCGTCGCCGCTTTGGCCGGCGGGCACACGCGCATCAACCAAATATAAATGGGATAGCCACCCAATGATCCGATCAGAACCAGATAGGCAAAACCGAGCCAGGCGGTCAGCCGAATCTCCATCACATGAAGCCGGGGCAGATCGCCGTGCAGTAAACCGGCGGAGAGCAATATCGTGCCACCCACGATCATCTGCCGCGCCACCGGCAATAACGCCGAACCTCCGGCATGGACATGCCGCGAGAAAATCGCACCGATGGCCCAGGAAATACTCGCCAGCACCAGCAGAAGATTAATGCCGGCATTTCCCATTTCCGCGCCATCCTTGCCCGCGGGCATCAGGATCAATCCAATTCCCAGAAACCCGAGGAGCAGGCCGACTGCCACCGTGCGGGTGGGCGCCCGGCCTCCGGGGCGTATCCAATCGACCAGGATAATCCAGAGAGGCAATCCGCCGAACACCATGGCGGCAAAGCTCGAATTGACATACTGCTGGGCCCAATTGCCCGTGCCTATTCCAAAAACGAGCAATAGCAAACCAATCAGGGCTGCATCTCTCCACTCCCGCAAAGTTCCCCGGCGAAAACCTTCCCGGTCAAAGAACGCGAGGCCCGCCAAGAGAAGAACGCCCGCCAGAAAAAAACGCGCTCCGCTCATCAGGAAAACGGGAATATCGGCAATGGCCAGCTTGACTCCCAGGTACGTGCCGCCCCAGGCGAGGTAAATGTAGGCGAAGCCCGCCTGCAGCATGCAGGATGATCGCGGAGTGGATGACGATGAGGATGGATTCATGGCGAAGGAGGCGCCCTCCGCTGAAATTCAGGACGACGACACCCACCCCGAACTTCGGAGGTGGGTCGCAAGCAGAAAGTTTAACCTGCCCGGAGCCTCCGCGGCGCAACGATGGCGCGCCACATCATGTGATCGGCGGCTCGCTTCGCGGCAACGGAGAGAAACGGATTCACTGAAAAGCCTTTAGCACCGTCGCCGGAAAGAAGGAAGCCGATTCTTTTTTCGCCGCAAATTACCCCCATTGGCCCTGCCCCTTGCGCATCACGCGATTTGCACTTTAGTAAAGGACTGGCCGGTTTCTGCCGGCGTTGTCTCCCACCTTCAACCGAAAGGAAATATCATGAGCACTTCCCATAAAAAACTCGCCGGCAAAGTAGCCCTCGTCACCGGAGCGTCCAAAGGCATCGGCGCGGCCATCGCAACGCATCTCGGCGCGGAGGACGCGGCGGTGGTGGTCAATTACGCGTCGAGCGGGGAGGGCGCCGAGCGGGTGGTGAAGAAGATATCCGCGGAGGGAGGCAAGGCGGTGGCGATCCAAGGTGACGTGAGCAAGCTGGCCGACATCGAGCGGCTCATGGGCGAGATCAAGCAGACTTTCGGCAGGCTCGATATTCTCGTGAACAACGCCGGCATCTATGAAAGAGCGCCGGTGGGCCAGATCAAGGAGGAGCTTTATCGCCGCATTTTCGATCTGAATGTGCTGGGCCTTATTTTGACGACGCAGGAGGCGCTGAAGTTGATGGGCGAGGGGGGCTCGATCATCAACATCAGCTCGGTGGTGAGCACGCTTTCGCCGCCGGAAAACGCCGTTTACAACGCCAGCAAGTCGGCCGTGGATAACCTCACGCGCACGTTCGCGAAGGAGCTTGGGCGGAAAAAGATTCGCGTCAACTCGGTCAATCCCGGCATGGTGGAAACGGAGGGACTTCACTCCAGCGGCATAATTTCGATGAAGGACCAGATCATTCCCCAGCTTCCGCTCGGGCGCATCGGACAACCGGACGATATCGCGCCGGCGGTTGTTTTCCTCGCCTCTTCCGACTCGAAGTGGATGACCGGCGAGACGTTTTACGTGACCGGCGGCATTCACTAGAGGCACCATCGTCACTTTGAGAAAGCAGCGCTCGCGATTCACCAGGAGAATCGCGAGCCGATCTTGTTTCGGAGAGCCTCGATCACTTCTGCCCCGGGTTTTGCCGCAGAGTTTCCTCCAATCTGGCCAGATTGTTTTGCGCCTGGGGATTGGCGGGATTCAGCCGCACCGCTTCCTGAAACTGAGCGAGGGCCTCTTGCATTTGGCCTTTCCGAATAAGGGCGACGCCAAGATTGCTGTGAGTTTCGACGTAGCCGGGATTGGTCTCCAGGACTTTTTGATACTCGGCGATCGCGTCGTCCAGCCGTCCCATTTGCAAAAGGACATTGCCGAGATTATTGCGGGCGTTGTCGAAATCCGGCTTGATGCGCAAGGCCTCCCGGTATTGGGCCAATGCATCCTCCATATCGTTCTTTTGAAAATAGGTATTGCCGAGATTGTTGTGAATTTCGGCGACGTCGGGATTGATTTCCAGCGCCTTCTGGTACTGCTCGATAGCCTCGTCCATCTGCCCGGCCTGGGCAAGGGTCGAGCCGAGGTTGTAACGGGCCTGGGCAAATTCGGGATTGATGGCCACTGCGGTCCGGTATTGATCAATTGCCGCGGACAATTGATGTTTTTGCACCAGGGAATCACCAAAATTATTGTGGGCCTCGGCGTAATTGGGGTCGATTGCGAGCGCCTTTTGATATTGTGCGATCGCCTCGTCCACGCGGCCCTTTTGCGCAAGAACGCCGCCGAGATTATTGCGCGCCAGAGCAAAGTCGGAATCGATCGCAATGGCCTTTTGGTATTCGGCAATCGCGCCATCGATGTCTTTCTTATCGAGAAACGCATTGCCGAGATTATTGTGGGCGATGCGGGCATTCGGATAATATTTCAGCGTGTAAGTCCAAAGAACCTCCGACCCGGTGAATTGCTCCGCGCAAACCCGGCTATCCACGATCATCGCGGCCAGAATGACTGCGATCAGACCGATACCGGCATGACGCGCCGGCGGTGGCATTCGCCGATTTGCCTGCTCCAGTCCCGCAAGGACGAGTCCGATCAGACCCAGAATCGGAATATAAAGAAAGTGGTCCATCACCCAGGTGGTGTACATAAAGCTGATCCGCACCAACCCGGAAAATGGAAGCAGCATCAGCAGAAAAAAACCGAATCCGAACAGCGCATGACGGCCCCAACTTTGCCGTTTGCGCCAAAACCAGAAGAGGAGTCCACCCAGCACGGGCCACGGCAGGAATTGCAGAAGCGTGGGTGGATTGACCGGCCATTGCGGATAGATGGGCAAAAAACCGGCCGGCCAGACGGCTTTGGCAAAATAAAACGCCAGGGTCAGACCCGTCAGCGCGAGGCGTGAAGAGACGCCGCCAAGCGGAATCATCTCGGGCGTTTGGTGATGAAGATATTTGTGCCATGACGACATGATGAGCGTGACCACGCCCAGCACAAACGAGACGGCGAAAAACGGCACGGTTGTTTCCAGGTCATCCTTTCCCACCCGCCCCCGTTTCCACCAGAGGTAAAGCAGAATCACCGCCGGGAACATCACCATCGTAGGCTTGGTGAGCATTGCGGCCAAAAACCATCCCAGCGACCACAAATAATCGTTCCATCGCTTGTGTTCCTCGTACTCGAGATAAAAAATCGCGGAGAGAAGAAAGAACGGCATCGAGAGCGTATTTTTTAGTTCTGCGATCCACGCGACCGACTCGACCAGCGCCGGGTGAACGGCAAAAATCAATCCGCCGAGCCACGCCAGCTTCAAGCCCAAACGGTGGAACAGCCGCCAGACCAGCAACGCGCTGACGATGTGCAAAACCAAATTGGTCAGATGATAACCGAAAGTGTCATTTCCCCAAAGATGCCATTGTATCCATTGGACACTGGCCTTTATCGGGTAATAGTCAATTTGCGTGCCCGGATTAAACCAGATATTCCAGAGTCCGCCGGGGCTTTGCGTAATCGGATTGCCCGTGATATCGACGTCGTCGTCCCAGAGCCAATCGCCGTGCAGCGCCGGCCAGAAAACCACCACGGACGCGACAATGATCACCGCCGCCTGCAAAAGGCGCCTCCGGGAAGTCCATAGCGCATGAGACGCTGGGGAAGGGGATGCGGCCGTTGCGGTTTCGCCATCGCTTGGCTTCATTTTACGATATGAT
>Ga0335072_10012483_pt1 | contig 12126 bp, 6 predicted proteins | sample Lox_Sample_21_FD_206725 | JGI IMG/M metagenome (GOLD analysis project Ga0335072, IMG submission 206725) | Soil microbial communities from Loxahatchee National Wildlife Refuge, Florida, United States - Lox_Sample_2.1 | ecosystem: Environmental > Terrestrial > Soil > Wetlands | place: USA: Florida...
TCGAGCGCGAACGCGCGCACCCGTATCGCACGTTCCTGCATTACAACTCCTGGTACGATCTGGGCTACTTCACGCCTTACGATCAGGCCGGCGCCCTCGACCGCATCCATGCGTTCGGCCAGGAACTGCACGAGAAGCGCGGCGTCGTTCTCGACTCATTTCTCTTCGACGACGGCTGGGACGATCATGCGTCGCTGTGGAACTTCAACAGCGGGTTTCCCGACGGCTTTTCCGCGGTGCGTGATGCGGCGCAGAAGGTTGGCGCCGAGCCGGGTGTCTGGATGTCGCCGTGGGGCGGCTACGACGGCCCGAAGAAGGAGCGCATTGCATTTGGCGAGAAGGAAGGCTACGAAATCGTCGACGGCGGCTTCGCTCTGTCCGGACCGAAGTACTACCAGCGGTTTCTCGATGTCTGCCTGCGCATGATCCGCCAATATGGCGTGAACCAGTTCAAGTTCGACGGAACCGGCAACGCCGACAGCGTGTTTCCGGGCAGCGCCTTCGACAGCGACTTTGCCGCGGCGATCCATCTGATCGGCGAGCTGCGCAGGGCCGAGCCCGACATTTATATCAACCTCACCACCGGGACCTACCCGTCGCCCTTCTGGCTTCTGGATGCGGACTCGATCTGGCGCGGCGGCGAGGATGACAGCGAGATTGGCGCCGGCCCGACACGCGAGCGATGGATCACCTATCGCGACGCAATGACGTACCAGCATGTCGTGGAAGCCGGACCGCTGTATCCGCTGAACTCGCTGATGCTGCACGGCATCATTTATGCGCGTTACAACAAGCAGCTGAATACCGATCCGCACAACGACTTTCGCAACGAAGTGCGCTCGTACTTCGGCACAGGAACGCAGTTGCAGGAGATGTACATCACTCCATCCCTGCTAAGCCCCGCGAACTGGGACGATCTGGCGGAGGCCGCGAAGTGGTCGCGCGCCAATGCCGACGTGCTGCGCGACACGCACTGGATCGGCGGCAACCCGGCGTGGCTGGAAGTATATGGATGGGCCTCGTGGTCGCCCCGCAAGGGGATTATTACGCTGCGCAATCCGAGCGATCACGCACAAACCTTCCGCGTCGACGTGCGGGATGCTTTCGAACTGCCCGTGGACGCCCCGCAGCGTTACACCGCGGTGAGCCCGTGGAAAGAGGATGCCGGCAAGCCGGCGTTCGAGGTCAGCGCGGGAGTCCCGGTTGCATTTCACCTGGTGCCATTCGAGGTGCTCACGCTGGACTTCACGCCACGCACCTGGTAGCCGGATTCGAAGACCCTGAAGATCTAGGTCGTCTCCGCGGCGGGGCGGCGATCGAAGAACAGCTCGATCTCCTCGAGGGATTTGCCTTTGGTTTCCGGCAGCCACCAGGTTGCGGTCGCAAAGTACAGGACAGTGCACGCTGCCCAGGCGAAGAACATCACCGCGTACCCGTGGTTGCCCACCACCGGCAGAAAGACGCCGGCGATCAGCGTGGAGATTCCCTGGTTGAGCAACAGCGCGATCCCCATGCCGGTGGAGCGGATGCGCGTGGGCATCAGTTCGGAGAGCATCAGCCAGACCACAACGCCCGGACCGACGGCGTAAGCCATGATGAACAACCCAAGGCAGGCGGCAACGAGCCAGCCTGTTTCTTCCGAAGGCACAGGGCCATACATCGCGTGGCGGATCACCAGCGACGCACTTGCGTACTTTGCTTCCGGCTCAATTTCAAGGACCGGATTCTGGCTGTCGCTGAGCACGGTGGCCACGTGCTCTCCGTCTCCATAGGAGTAGACGACGGTGAGCGCCATCGCGCGGCCCGACGTCGCGGGGCCAAAGGTTGTTTCATTGACCGGCAGGCGCACGGTGTTCCCGGTCTCGGCTGTGACGATCCTGGTCTTTACATCGACACGCGTTCTTTCGGCGCGAAGAAACAGGAAGCCGCCAGCGAGGAGGGAAAGAACCACGCCGCCGGTTCCGATCCGCAGCAGGAACCGGCGTCCCTTGCGGTCGACCAGGAAGACGGCCACCAGGGTCATGATGCAGTTGAGTAAAACAACAAAAACATCGCCCTGCGTCGCGTGGCGCGCGGTCATGCCCGCCTGGCGGAGGATGACCACGAGGAAGCTGAGGACAGAATTGATGCCGGTCGTCTGATTCAGGCTGAGAACGAGGCAGGCCAGCACGAACGGCAGAATGTACTTGCGGCGGAGCAGCGCCCCCTTCGCGGTGTCGGCTTCGTGCGCCGGCTGCAGGAGGCTCTGCATCTCGGCCATCTCGCGCTCGGCTTCGGCGGGAGAAACCGATCGCTCCAGGGCCTTCCGCGCTTCGGCGGTTTTGCCTTTGCGCGCCAGCCAGCGCGGCGTCTCGCTCAGGGGGAACGCGCCGGCGAAAAACAACGCCCCGGGATAAATCACGGCAAGAAACATCGAACGCCATGCATGATTCTCGGCGGCGCGGATCAGAACCGCGTTGCCCGCGGCCAGCGACATCGCCGTTTCCGCCTGCCGTGTGTAGAACCATCCGACGAAGGCTGCCGCGGCGATGCCGAAGGTGAGGAAGAACTGGAAGATCGCCGTGCCCCTGCCCCGGGTGTTGGCGCTGAGGCATTCGGCCAGGTACAGCGGCACGACGACGGCGATCACGCCGCCGGCCATGCCCTGGAGCAGACGCCCGGTAAACAGCGAGACGAATCCCTGGGAGAAGACAATGATCCCGACGCTGACAATGAACAGAAGGCCGCTGAGAATCATCATGCGGCGGCGGCCCATCCAGTCCGCGAGCACACCGGCCACGAGCGACGAGATCATGCTGCCGCCAAGGACCGCGGCTACGATCAGGGAGGTCTGCTCCAGGGTCAACTCGATGGTCTTGCCGAGATAAAGCAGCGCCGCCGCGATGATGCCGATGTCGGCGCCATAGAGAAGCCCGCCGAGCCCGGCGATGATGAGAAGGTAGCGGCCGTAGAATGCCGCGTTTCGGGAATTCGTCTGTCGATCCGGTTTCAGCATGCGCTCCATCACAGGTTGAGCAGTCGCAGCGCATTCTCGCGGTAGACGCGGCGCAGGACATCGTCGGGCAGTTTCAGGCCGTAGATGTTCCAGCGCCCCTGGCGGGAGGCGTGCGATGGATATTCGAAATACTCGTCGTCGGTTTCAAGAAATCGAAAATAGAGCCGGTACATCGGCTCTGCGGGCAGCAGATCGGTTCCAAAAACAATGCGATCAGAGTACCGGAGAAAGAACTCGCGCGCACGATAGGGCTGCCGGCCCAGTTCGGAAGCCCGGGCGCTGATGTCGACGAAAAGGTTCGGGCTGGCTTCCAGCAGGCGCGCGACGCGGTCGAGGTTCTCGCTGCTCTCCGCCACGTGGGCGGCAATAAAGGTGGTGGCCGGATGGCGGGCGATCACCCGGTCACGCTGGTCGAGCAGTTGCGCCTTGCTGTACTCCGAGGGATAGAAACTCCAGTCGGGATGCGCAGCCAGTTCCTCGTAGCGCTCGTTGCGCTCGTCAATGGGCAGGAAGAAGGCGTCGGGATCGGCGGTATGGAACATGACGGGAATGCACAGCGTGGCCGCCTGCTCAAAAATCGGGGCGAGCCGCTCGTCGTCGATGCGCAGCAGCCGATTGCTGCCGTCGCGGATCCTGAGACCAAGGTCTTTCCAGAACTTGATGCCCTTCGCCCCACGCTCGACGGCGCGCTCCAGCCAGGCGCAGGTCTTCAGGACGAAGTCGGGGCGTTCCAGACCGCTCCAGTCCATCCACGCAATCGTGGCAAAGCGCCTGGCATCGGCATCGCGAAACTTGTCGAGGATGGCCAGCGCCTCGTCGCCTGTCTTCATCGTGATGTTCACGATCTGTTCGATCCCACACGCATCCATCACCCGCAGCACGTCGGCGGGCTCCGCCGCGTCGAGATGATTGTGATAATCGATCGCCGGAAAGCGAGGTTTCTCAATGGTGTGCGCCGGCGTGACCAGGGTCGAGACGGGCTGAAAACGGCCCAGCGGGAGGTCGACTTCGGCACGGGCGGTGACCAGAGCGACGAAGGGATCCGCGGTGCGGCTCGCTGTTGAACCCCTCGCCGGCGACTCGGAGACCCGTCCCTGCGATGCCCCGGGGAAGCGATGCTCGCGGAGAAAGGCCGCAACAAGAGCGTTGTCGCGAAAGGCCTCGGTTCCCCCGGGTTGCAGCGTCGACAGCGCGCCTGTGATGTTGCCGGCTCGTCCACAAATCTCCGGCGCGAGACCCTGCACCCAGGCAAACAGGAAACCCGCGTTGAAGCTGTCGCCGGCGCCGATGGTATCGACCGCTGCGGCGGACACGCCGGGAACTTCGATGCGCCGCCCGGCGGCCTGAACGATGCACCCTTGCCGCCCGCGCTTGACCGCCACGCATGGCACGCGGGGCGCAAGGACGGTCAGGGCTTCGTCCAGCGTGGCAACCCTGGCGATGCGGCAGGCCTCCGCTTCATTGGGAAGGAGAATGTCGACAAGGTCGAGCAGCTCGTTCAGCACGCCATCCCAGCGGTCCTCGGGATCGTCGTTCGTATCCAGCGAGAGCGTCAGCCCGGCCTGCTTCAGCCTGCGAAAGAGCGCGGGCAAGTCCGGTGCCAGAGACCCCTGCAGGAAGAGCGACGACACATGAAAGTGGCGCGAAGCAGTTAAATACTCCTCGTCCAGATCGCGAAGAGTCATCTCGCTCATCGTTCCCGGCCAGGTCAGGATCCGGCGTCCGCCATCGTGGTGCAGCAGGACGGTGACACCCGTGGTCCGCTCAGGATCGAACGTCGTTTTGCGCGTATCGACGCCGACCGCGCGCAGGCGCTCCAGCGCCTGTTTTCCAAACACGTCGTCTCCGGCGCGGGTGATGAACCCCACCTTTGCGCCGAGCACCGCCAGATTGTGCGCGAGGATTGCCGACGAACTCCCCAGCGTCGCGCGAAAATCCGTCGACAGCACTTCCCTTTCCAGCGGCAGGGCCTCCGGCAGACCATACAGAATCAGATCCAGGTTGATCTCACCGGCAATCGTAATGTCGAACGGGCTGGACGCGGGAGAAGGCCGCACTGGATCAACCGCCGGGCAGAATTCGAATCGCATATCCATCATAGGACGGCGGAAGGGCAGTGTTGCTTATTCCCGGCGGCCATGATCGACGACGTTGCGCATCCCTCTTCGCCGCCGTCGATGACGCGATCCTCACTGGCAGTTTTTTGTTGAGCACAGGTTCTGGCTGAAGAACGGAATCACGTGATTCTGGAAGCGATCGGCTACAGCGCTGGTGTGCGTGCCGTGGTAGATCTCAAAGCTGTTTTTGATGCCGTAGCTGTCGAGAATCTCGTGCAGCTTCTGCGTGTCGAAGCGCAGGCCATCCTGATCGCCGACGTCTTCGGCGATAGCGCGATAGCGCCTCAGGTTATCGATGTACTGGTCGATGAAAGCCAGCGGCGCGTTGGCCGTCCACTTTGCCAGGACGTCGGGCTGCGGCACACCATCCTTCATCGGCAGATCCAAATAGAGCGGCGGATTCTTTGGGTCCGGCGACCAGGCAGCGGCAGTGGCCAGCTGAGCGCGAGCAAAGAATGGCAGGTTCGCTGCGCCGGCCGGCGACTTCATCGCGGCCACAGTTTCTTCGAATTTCTTTTCGGTCTCAGCGAATTTCTGCGCATCCATGCCCGGAGGCGGTCCCGCGGGCCGTGGGGACATGCAGCACGGGCTCATGATGTAGAGGGCGCCGAAGACGTCCGGATGCTTCATCCCGATGCGCGCCGCTCCATACCCACCCATGGAGTGTCCTGCGAGCCCCCGGCTCATGCGGTCGGGGATGGTGCGATAGTGCGCATCGATGTACGAAACAACGTCGTGCCAGATGTAGCGCTCGAAGTCTCCCGTGGTCGCGGAGCTCGAATACATCGAACCGCCATAAGCCGTTTTCGAGTCGGGGAGCACGACAATCATTTCCTTCGCGCCGAGAGCGAAGGCTCCTTCGATCGTCTGCGGCACGTGGATTTCGTGGGTCCACTGTTCGGCGCCGATGAAGTAGCCGTGCAGCGCATAGATCACTGGGTAGCGGCGGTGCCTGTCTCTGTTGTAGCTCGGCGGCAGGAAGACCAACACGTCGCGGTCGACCGCCTCGCCTTCGAGGTTCCCCTCCAGAGATTCGGCGTGAACCTGAACGTGCTCCAGGGTGACCGGCTTTGCGTTGGGCACCACAGGCGGCACTTCCGTCTGCACTTGTGCGGCCAGCGGCACGGCCAGAGCGGCGGAAAGAGTCAGCGTCACCAGGCTGAACATGTTTTTCATCGTCGATACCCTCCCGCAATATCGGATTTGGCGCAGATCGTCGTCTTTCACACAGCGCACAGGAGCCGGGGTTTGCTCACGTGATCACCGGCTTCTCCGCGAGCCCCTCCGTGCCAAATACCCTGCGATACCGTTCGACCTCCGTCTCCGGCCCGAGCGCCTTCGCGGCGTTGTCAGAGAGTTTCACCGCCGGACGCCCGTCGGCATCGTTCAGCTTGCAAACCAGCCGCGGCGGATCGAACCCGTTCCCGCCCTGCGGGTTGCAGCCGCGAAAATCATTCGTCAGCAGGGTCCCCCACCCTGCGCTGAAGCGAATGCGGCGCTCCGGAATCCACCTGCTGCTGTCCAGAAAATCGCCGGCACAGCGAAAGTCTTCGCGCATGGCGCCATTGCGGATGCGGCCGCCGAAGCAGGCCTGGAGCTGAAGAATTTCATCGACATCGAGGGAATCCGAAGCGATGAACAGCTTCTTCCGGGGATCGCGGCCGCGCTCCTCGAGCCACGCAATGTACTCTTCTCCGGCGACAAAGGGATCCTTGCTGTCGGCGCGCTGTCCGGTCCAGTCCGCCACCCAGGTCGGCGCATGGCGCAGGAACTGCGTCGTGCCGAAGGTGTCCGGCAACAGGATCAGCAGCTCGCCCCCATAGGTCTGCTGCCACAGTTCAAGTAACCGGTACTGTGACGATTGCAGCTCCTCATCGTTGCGCGCCATCGCCGCCAGAGCCATGGGAAGCTCGTGGGCATTGGTCCCGATCGCCTCCATATCGTGCTTGTAGGCCAGGTAGGTATTCGAGGTGCCGCGGAAATTCTCGCCCAGCACGTTGTGCATGGCGTTCACGACATACTCCTGCCACAGAAAGCTGTGGCGCCGGCGCGTGCCAAAGTCGCTCACGTGCAGATCGGGCACGCCGCGCAGCCGCTCCATCTTGTCCCACAGTTTCGCTTTGGCCCGCGCATAAAGGATGTCCAGTTCGAGCTCACTGAGCCGTTTCAGATGAGCGCGGGTGCTCAACTCGCTCATGATGGCGAGCGCGTAAATCTCCCACAGTGTGACCTCGGGCCAGGAGCCGTGAAACGCCAGAAAGAATCGCTCGTCTTCAACGGTGAGCTGGTAGTCGGAGAGCAGGAAGCGGTGTTCCAGCCAGTCCAGAAAGTCCGGCTCGAAAATACCGCGTTTCCCATAGAAGGTGTTACCGGCCAGCCAGATGATTTCGGATTTCTGAAAGTGGAGGCTCTTCACCTGGTCCAGCTGCGCCCGCAACTCGTCCATCTCGATCAGGCTGGCGTAGCGCTGATCGGCGGAGCGATCGATCAGCGTGAAAGTGACCTGCGTCTGCGCAAAGTGCTTCCAGATGAACTGGAGCATCAGCAGCTTGTAAAAATCCGTGTCCAGCAGCGACCGGATGATCGGGTCCAGCTCCCAGTTGTGGTCATGCGCGCGGCGGGCGAGATTGATGATCACCCATCCAGGATATCAACGAGCCGGCCCAGGGACGCGCTTTCGGGTCGGAGCCCACTCCTTCGCCAGGACTCTGTGAATGCCTCGCCCTGGCGTCCGGGAACCCGGCCGCCAGCGGTTCGGACGCGCCCCTGGCCAATGCACAAGTTCCGGTGGTAGTGTTCTCGGGTGCAAAGTCCGGCGCGCCCCGGCTCTGGAAAAGGAGACCCCCGCGACAACTCTCTCGCTTCCGGAGGCTCGTTTGCCCGATCGCTCCAAAGCCGGCTCGCGACCTCTTGCACACGAGGTTCAGCTATGGCAACCATTGCAATCGATCCGCGAATCAGCGGCTCGACCGCCGATTTTGTCGCGCAGCGTCACCAGATGTATGTCGATGGCCGGTTCGTGAAGGCAGCCTCCGGCAAAGACTTTCCCGTTTTCAACCCAGCCACCGGCGACGTAATCACCGAAGTTCCCGAAGCCGAGGCGGAAGACGTCAACCGTGCCGTTCTCGCGGCGCGCCGCGCCTTCGACGAGGGCCCCTGGCCGCGCATGTCCCCTTCCGAACGCGGGCGCATGATCTGGAAACTCGCCGATCTTCTCGAGCAGCACCTCGAGGAGTTCGCCGAAATCGAATCGCTCGATAACGGCAAGCCGCGCAGCGTGGCGCGGGTGGCCGATGTGCCTCTGGCCGTGGACATGTTCCGCTACATGGCCGGCTGGGCCACCAAGATCACCGGCACCACCCTCCCGCTCTCCGCCGGCCGCGATTTCCATTCCTACACGATGCGCGAGCCCATCGGCGTGGTCGCACAGATCATCCCCTGGAACTTCCCGCTGCTGATGGCGGCTTGGAAACTCGCGCCTGCTCTGGCCTGCGGCTGCACCGTCGTGCTCAAGCTGGCCGAGCAGACGCCGCTCTCCGGTCTCCGCCTCGCGCAGCTCATCGACGAAGCCGGGTTCCCGCCGGGAGTGGTCAACGTGCTCACCGGCTATGGCGAAGGTGCAGGCGCACCCCTGGCTGCACACGATCTGGTCGACAAAGTCGCCTTTACCGGATCGACCGAAGTCGGCAAGCTGATCGTAAAGGGGGCAGCCGGCAATCTGAAGAAAGTCACGCTGGAGCTGGGCGGCAAGTCGCCGGCCATCGTTTTTCCCGATGCTCCCATCGACCAGGCCGTCTCCGGCACGGCCAGCGCCATCTTCTTCAACCACGGCCAGTGCTGCTGCGCCGGCTCGCGCCTGTATATCCACGAGAAGGTCTTCGACAAGGTGGTCGAAGGCGTCAGCAAGGTGGCATCCGACATCAAGCTTGCGCCAGGTCTCGATCCCTCCTGCCAGATGGGACCGCTGGTAAGCGACGAGCAGTATCAGAAGGTCGTCGGCTACATTGAGTCGGGCATCCAGGAAGGCGCAAAGGTTGCCGCCGGCGGCCCGGTCTCAGGGGTCGAGCGCGGCTATTTTGTCCGGCCCACCGTGCTGACGAACACCAACCCGCGGATGAAGGTCGTGCAGGAGGAGATCTTCGGGCCGGTGGTCTGCGCCGTGCCGTTCTCCGACCAGGAGGTCGACGCAATTATCAAGCGGGCCAACGACACGGTCTATGGGCTGGCCGCGTCGGTCTGGACGCAGAACCTGAGCCTCGCCCACAAAGTGGCTCGCGGTCTGCGCGCCGGCACTGTGTGGGTCAACTGCCACAACGTCTTCGACGCTTCGCTGCCCTTCGGCGGATACAAACAGTCCGGCTGGGGGCGTGAGATGGGCGAAGAGGTTCTGCACAACTACACGGAGATCAAAGCCGTCACCGTGGCGCTCTGATTTTCGCTGTCCCCAGTGGGGCGGGTGGAGGCGCCGTCGCTTCTGCCCGCTTTCCCCTCCAGAGTCAGAATTCGTATTCCGGCGGTGTGATCCCCTTCAGCCGCAGATAGACCTCCGCCTGCCCGCGGTGGTGCGCCGTGTGCGTAAAGTAAGCCCACAACCACTCTTCGCCGGTCAGGTTTCTTGCTGGATTGCCGACCACGGTATTCATGCGGCTGTCCGGCATCTGCGGGATGGCCTGCTCGCAGAACGCAAAGGTGCTGGTTAAGAACTGGGCCGCTGTGTCCTTGTCCACATCGATCTTCTCCGGATCCTTCGTCCATGCGGCGATCTTCTCCGGCAGCGCCGGCGGCTTGACACCGGTTGCCAGCGCGCACGCGCCCCGGTCGGCTGCTGCGATATGCGCCATCAGTTCGCCAAAGCTCATCTCCACCGGTACCGGGCGAAACGTGTATCCGTCCGCGGGCATGGCGTTCGCCACCTCGACGGTGAAAGCACCCGACGTCTTCCAGTGTTTCAGCAGGATGTCTTTCCGGGTGGACTGAGCGCAGGCGGGAAGGACCACGGCCAGCAGAACAGCAATCGGTGCGATTCTCATGCTTTCTCCACGCACAGCTTGGTTCGCGCCATTCTATATCGACGGCGCCGTTCGCGGCTGGACGCCTGCGCCATCTGGCCGGATACTGGATAACCGATGGCGATCACACGCAGACGATTCATGCAGAACTCTCTCGGCTCGGCAGTTGTGTCACGGTCTCTCTTCTCGATGCTTCCCGCTTTCGGCGACGGCTCGCCTTCGTCCTCACCCTCCGGCAGGGCCTTCGGCTCGGGCCACTTTGGCGAGTGGATCGAAGACGAATTCGGTCTTCCCGCATTTCGCTATACCTGCAATCAGACTACCGACGCCAAAGCCCGCACCGACGTATCTCCCGGAGTCATCGGGCCGACGGAGCATATCCATCAGGTTGGCAACGACCGCATCCTTGCCATCGCCTCCAATTTCGGTCATGTGCGCGTACGCCAGGACGAAGGAACGCCGAAATTCCTCAACGACCATGACCCGGAGACTCATCAGTTCGGCGGCGGTTTGGGCTGGCTCACCGGCGGCCAGGAAACGCTGAGCACCTTCTACTCCGGGCGGGATGCAGCGTTCGAGCGGATTTTTGGCGTGGGGTATTTCCGCAAACGCGTCGCCAGCCGCAACTATGCCGTCGATCAGGTGATCTTCGCGCCCTTCGGCGACGATCCGGTCCTGATTGCGCAGGTGACGATCGCAAATCGGAGCGCCTCACCGGCTGCATTACGCTGGCTCGAATGCTGGGGATGCCAGACCTACGAGTTCTCCTTCCGCGACTTCATCACGACGTTCAGCGGCATCGCCTCGCCGCCGCAGCTGCGCCGTGCGGCGGGGCGCCGCTCCACGCATCAGGTCCGGCCGGTCGAAAACGGGCTTCTCGAAACGCGGCACTTCCCCGGTCACACGCCGGAAGAGGATGCGGCGTGGGCGCGAGTGCGCGCCATGCTGAAGGCTCAGCCCAATGGCTTCATCTCGCCTGTGCCGGATCCGGAGCCCGGCACGTGGTACGAAAGCGATGACCCGCCGGCGACATTTCTGGTGGCGCTGGGCGATGAGCCCGGTCGCTTCAGCAGCGATGCTGCAGCCTTCTTTGGATCCGGCGGCCCAGCGAGTCCGTCCGGCTTGCCTGGCGGCCTGGACGGCAACCTCGACTCGACCGGGGCGCACACCGCGCTGCTGATGGAACGAAGCCTGCACCTGCAGCCCGGCGAAGAACGCACGCTGCATTCGCTCTATGGCTATCTGCCCGCGGGAACGGAACTGGACGCGTTCGTCGCCCGCTACAAACCCCTCGCTTCAACCGCGCTCGCAACCTCCAGCGCTGCGTGGAAAGCGCACGGTATGCGCTTCTCCGTCGAGGGCGAGCCGTGGATCGAGCGCGAGACGACCTGGAATCACTACTGCCTGCGCAGCAGCATGACGTTCGACGACTATTTCGGCCAGCACATCCTGAACCAGAACGGCTTTTACGAATACGTGATGGGCTTTCAGGGTGCGGCGCGCGATCCCCTGCAGCACAGCCTGCCTTTCCTCTTCAGCGATCCGGAAATTGTTCGCAGCATTCTCCGCTACACCCTCAGCGAAGTGCGCGACAACGGATCGGTTCCATACGCCATCGTCGGGCACGGCGTGGTGGCGCCGATGGTCGCCGATAACTCCAGCGACATTCCGCTGTGGCTGATATGGGCGGTGAGCGAATATGTGCTGGCCACGCGCGATGTCGATTTCCTCCATGAAAGCATCCCGGCGCGGGTCAGCGGACCTGCCGGCCGCACGGACACCGTCGCGAACCTGCTCGCACGCTGCTTCCGGCATCAGGTCGATGACGTCGGCTTCGGCGAACACGGCGTCGCGCGCATGCTTTCCGACGACTGGAACGACGGCCTGCTCGGCACGTGGGCGAGCTCCGCGCTGGCCGAGGCCACCGAGAAGGGCGAGAGCGTGCTCAACTCCGCCATGTCCGCCTGGGTCTTCGATGAATATGCCGAGATGCTGCGCTATGCCG
>Ga0335072_10012484_pt1 | contig 12126 bp, 7 predicted proteins | sample Lox_Sample_21_FD_206725 | JGI IMG/M metagenome (GOLD analysis project Ga0335072, IMG submission 206725) | Soil microbial communities from Loxahatchee National Wildlife Refuge, Florida, United States - Lox_Sample_2.1 | ecosystem: Environmental > Terrestrial > Soil > Wetlands | place: USA: Florida...
TCCTCCTGTCGCTGGAATTCCCTTCGGCGGTCATCTAGGCTGAGAATCCGCCCCGCCAACTGCGCGGGACCACCCAGTCGTTGCGCGGGATCGCCGCATACCGACTGGGCAATGTCGTCACGAAGCAGCGGGTTCTGGACACCGTTTTCCCACCCTGGCGAAAGCGGCTTGCGGAAGTCGCCAATCACAAACTGGTAAAGCATCACTCCAAGAGCGTAGACATCTGACGCTGCCGTTGGGGGCTGCCCACAAAACACTTCCGGAGCCATATACATCAGTGTCCCAGTCAAAGGACGGCCCAGGTCGCCAGTCTGGGTGAGGCCCATATTTGTGATGCCAAGCTCTTTCAAACGCTCGGGCTCGAGTAAAGATGCACTTCCGAAATCCACGAGTTTGATCTTCACTTCTCTTTCGGCCGAAGGCGGAACGAGCACATTGGCGGGTTTCAGGTCCTTGTGCAGCACGCCAGCGTTGTGGGCGGTTGCAACTGCCTGTGCGATGCGGACGAAGATCTGGAGCCGGACCTTCAGCGGAATCATGCGCAGTCCGCCCTGGCCCTCCGCCCATTCAGCAAGGTTCTGCCCGCCGTATTCGCTCTCAACGAAGTATGGGTCCGTGTCGAAATTCCATTCGAGGATGCGAGTAAATTCCGGACGATCGCCCAGAGATTCACGCAGGAATCTGAAGACTGTCACTTCACGTCGTAATGCTTTTAGGCGCGCAAGGTTCGTCGCGAATTTGAACACGCGGAGATCGTGCGTCCTGGCATTCTTCGCCAGCCATACCTCGCTGTGAGGCGAGGCCTCCATGGAGCGCAGCAGACACCAATGCGTCCTGCCGGGAACCGGATCTCCTGCCCCCAGGGACGCGCCAACTTTGATGCGCGTCGGTTGGGCATCCTTTCGCTTTACGGCGACGCCTAGTCGATATCCAACCCTTGGGACCGTGACGATAATTGTTGCATCATTGTCGGCCAGCGCCTTTCGGAGCTTATATACAGCAGTCGTCAGCGAAGCTTCGACGACCTCCAGCCCTGGCCACACGGCATCAAGTAACTCGTCCTTGGTTACTATTTCTCCACCCCGGTGGAGTACTTGAATGAGGATCTCGAGAGGCTTCAGTTCCAGCTCAACTGGCTGCCCGCGGACAATGAGTTCTAAACGCGATTCATCAAATTCGCGCTCGGCAAAGCTCCAGCGGCACCCCGATGCGACAGCCGAGTCTTCCTGAAATCCCTCCAGAGTCATGGGTTTAGCTTTCTTTAGAAATCCTTCAGAAGTCCGTTAGGACTCTGGGTGGGGCGAGCGGGGAAACTCGTGTCCTGATCGCAGACTAAAGATTCCAAACTTTACCATAAGAATAAGCGACAGGACAGCGCTAATGGGAATCTCTGTCGCAAGTAGGAAAGGACTAAAGGGGCATTTAGCTTGGCAGACTGCCTCGGTTAGACGCCTCGATCATTGGGAGAAGTTTCAGATGTCATTCTGCGGCGCGTGCGGTAAGAGATTGAATACGCGATCCATTTTCTGTGGTTCTTGCGGTAGAGCTGTAGCCAAGAGTTCTTCGAACGTAATTCCCGACCAAGCGCGCCCGGAAAACCATCCCTCCTCTGACGCTCAACCTCCGAGCACACTATATGCCGTCCATAACACTTTGCCGCCGGTGTCTTCTTTTGGCACACCGCCACCTCCGCGGCCCAGTGGATCGGGGCTGCCAGCTGAAGCTGACAAATCCAAATCGAGCAACACATCCAGCCATGACGAACCTCAGAAGAAAGGTTCTGGAACAAGAGTCGGCGTAATTGCCATGGCTGTCGTGCTTGCAGCCGGGATTACTTTCCTTTTTCTATATTTGCGCGTACCCGACCCAGAGGCCTCATTAGACGGCGCGCGTAAGGCATTTGCAGAACAGGATCAGCGATCGTTTGATAAATATGTAGATGTCGAAGCCGTCTTGAGAGACGGGATTGATCAGTTCACGGATTACTATGACAGTCAGCATAATCTCAGCCACCCCATCTTGTTCAAGGCAGGAGTGGTCGCGGTGGAAGAGAGATTTCTGCCACAGCTATCACACTCAGTTGACGAATTCGTTGTTAGTGGGACAATGCCAGGACTGCCCCAATGGGCAACTGATAACACGGCAGTTCGCTCCGCTCTATCTGCGGCCTCTCGAACACTGCAACAAGTGATCCGGTCACAGCTCACGTATCAGGGAGTTGTTTCAAAAAGGATCTCTGGTTCAGACGCGTTTTTAGCCGTACAAATAAGGTCAGCTGTCTCTGCAGATCCGATAACAGTCAAACTTCATATGCATTTCGTTCATGATCATTGGCAAATCGTCGCAATAGACGACATTCCAAGTCTACTCCGACATATGGGCGTCAGCATTTGAATGACGATACATCTGGAGTGCGATTTGCTAAAGGAGAACCGGGCGATGGCAATCTTTGTCTCTCGCAATGGTGAACAATACGGGCCCTACACAATTGGCGAGATAAGAAAGTATGTCAACGAAGGTATGATCGAGCTTTCCGACCTTGCTCGTACCCCCGAAGTGAGCACTTACATCAAGGTCCAAACGCTTCTTCAGCGAGAGAATTGTGATTTGACTTTGTCCTCAAATGGGTTATCCAGGCCGATGGATGGTGCCTCTTTCGATAAGAAAGCCGGTCGTCAAGTTATAACTTCCGACGTAAACAATAACAGGAACGCGCTCACTTGGCCCTTTCATCAGGAACAGTGGTGGACAAGTATCTGGATGCCCTGCCTTTGGTGGATTCCCGTGATCGGAACGGTGATAAGTTCAGGCTGGACAGTTGGAGTGATCCGGAGGCGGGCAGCGCGCCAATCGGAACTGCCGCCACCAGACGATCTGAATAGAGTCGTCAAAGATGGAATAACCGTTGCCGTTATGTCGATACTATTCTTCGTAGTCCCGTCATTGATTTTCCTGACTTTGGCTCAGTTCAAGCTCTTCGAGCTGGTGATGCAGTTAGCAAAGTACGGTTGGATCGACCTTCTATTCAACCCGGGTAAAGTACTTTGGATGGTCGCCGAAAAGGGAGCAATCGAGTACTTATTGGAAGTGGGAATTATTTCTACGGTATGCACGCTGGCGGCGTGGCCGTTCTTCGTAATCGGCGAGTTGCGATTTGCGCTTACGGGAAAAATCCTCAGTTTCTTTAATCTATTTGGCAATATAAACCTCATGTTTCGTCATCTTCGCGGGCTTGTTTCATACCTCTTTCTGGTGCTTTCTCTCAGGTTAGCTTTGTACACCCTGTCGATCATATTGACTTCCGCTTTGGTAGTGACCGTCGTCTTGGCATTGGTCACCTTTATTGCGCCGCCGGTGATAGCGCACCTGATTTCTGCACGCCTAGCGGGCACCCTCGCCAGAGAAATGCACGAGCAAGAACATATCTAAGCCAGGAAGAACGAAGTGAAGCCGCGTTGAAGTGCATTTTCATTTGGAACTACGGTAGTGAGTTGGGAAGAACTCGGTAAGTGCAGTAGGTCGGGAAAGATTTAGTGTTCAAGCAGGAACAAGAAGAGCAGCCGAGTGCGCGGGAGTATCGACTTGCTTGCGGCTGAATCAACTTTGAGAATTGCCTAGTTCTTCGTGAGCACGAAAAGGAGCAGCCTTGACCATTCAGACGTTTTCTTGCAACCACTGCGATGCGACGCTCACCGGGGAAGAAAGATATTGTACTGCCTGTGGAGTTGCAGTTGATCAAACACAAGATTCAATCCATGCCGCGCCCATGGCCTTGAACTCTAGTGCGAGCGCCGCAACAGATCATGTGAATTTGACCCAAAGTGCTCAGTGCGCAAAATGTGGGGCTGAGAATCTTGTCGGTTCCAAATTCTGCGCAAATTGCGGCATGGCAATGGCCAATCATACTTCGCAATCGCTTCCCTTGACCGGGCCAGTGAACGGTAGGACGGCTAGCATTCAACCACAAGTAGATACACGTTCAAGTTCTCCGGCGGGTGCAAGTGTGTTTTGCCGGCTATGTGGCTCCCCCATTTCTCCTTTGGCAAGCTTCTGTTCGGCATGTGGGGCAATCGCCAAGCCGGCGGAAGCGACATCAAATTATTTTGCACAGAAATCGGCAGGTCTTCGTGATTCAGGGAATCCAACAACGGATCGAATCTCCTCTCACGATTCTTTGGCAGTGCACTGCACCCAGTGCGGCTCGGTGCTTGTTGAGGGTTTGGCATTTTGCGAGCGATGTGGAGCCAAATCCGAGATAAAAGGAGACACACTTGAACCCGTTAACGGTGAGCTGGCTGACTTCGGAATTCGACTTGCCGCGGACCTGATCGACTCAGTATTTCTGATAGGGGTGCTGGTCCTGTTTTCGTGGTCGATGATCGTCGACATCCCCCTCTCGATTGCTCTCACCGCCTTTTACGGTGCTCTCACCGAAGGCTCTGAAGCACAGGCAAGCCTTGGCAAGCGGATGTTGGGTCTGAAAGTCACCAATCTTCAGGGGACGCGGGCGCCTCACGTGGTTATTTTCTTTCGTTGGATGATTATGCAATTCCTGGTCATGACCGTACTCGGATGGCTGACTTTTCTTGCAATACCCTTCACAAAGAATCGCCAGGGCCTTCACGACATGCTGTGCGGAACGCTTGTTTGGAAGGTTCGCTAAGCCGAGACGCATCATATCCTCCGGACGCCAGACAAATGCTGCCCTAGGCTATATCGATCTCTGTTCCTTCGCAACTGTGATTCATTTGGCAAGATCGGCCGGGCGGTGGACTTATGTCGAGGTTCGCACACACTTCGCATAGACGCGACTTTCAGGCGCAATTCATCGTTTATGCGGGAATGCCTGAGACGAAAGGCGTAGAAATGAGCATTCGCATTGTGTCGGTCATTTTAGTGGTCATGTCCTCCTTCCATTTGATTATGCCGATTGCTACTTTCGCTGAGGATTTGTCTCACGCCTGCCAGTTCAATCGAAGTCAGCGTTTCGGAAAAGCGATAGCGTTCGAGGGGGTACGCCCGGTGTCAGTCGGGTCCTCCTGCACAAACAGGGTTGCCAGCACTTGTGTGGCTGTGCCCGACGAACTTCATCCCACGATGACTCACGCTTGCAGTTTTGATCAGGGACCGCGAGCTGTGCAGGCTCAGGTTTATCCACGGACCATGCCAGTGGAAATGGCGTGCTGGGACGGCATGTCGAGCAGCGGCATGGGTATTCCTGACGGACCTTCTCTGTCACCGCTTGCCCAGCAACCCCCAGCACCGAACGCGCAGCCGACCCCAATGCTGGAAGCCACGACGATCCTTCCCGCATCTCCGCAAAGCTTGCCTGCGCGCAAGGTAACGGCTGGATTCCGGGCGCAGGCTCGGTCGCCGCTCGTTCCGAAGCCGGTGGGGGGCGCGCGCCGGACAAATGCGGCGAATCCCGGATTCGACGTTCGTGCTTACGTGATTGGGCTTCTGGAACAGCGGTACGCGCGGAGCGAGCCTTATGACATTGCTCCCATTGCGAGTCCCGAGACTTACTACGACACGATGGTTTCGATGCTGGGCGAGGGGATGATTGCAACCGCGGCGGAAAAGGCGCGCTCAGCGACGCCGAACGCGTATGGGAATTTTGTTGTGGATCCGCCCAATGACGGACAGGTTGCCGACTCCCGTGATCTTCTCTTTATGCGGACCCTGATTAGCCTGCTGAGGCATGGGAACGCTCATCAGTATTTTCTCTCAGACATGGCCGACGCGCAGAGGGACCCAGGGCACACGGAATACGACTGGAGGAAGGCGGAGAAGTTCTACGAGGATGTTGTAAGCAAGTACGGCAAGAACAGAGTCGATGCGATTACGGGGAAGGTGCAGGTCGCCGATCTTGTGCCCAGAACGTATGGGAGCCTTCCCAACTTCAGCGGGCTGGGTTGTCGCTCGTGGAATGGGAGCGGCTGCGTGATGCAAATCCTGAAGGGCGATGGCGGGGAGACGCCGGTTCGGCCCACGGGCACACCGGCTGATGCGCAGATCGCCTCTTACACGGCGCAGATAACTTCTGGGCAGTTGAGGGGCGACGACCTTGCCCAGGCGTACCAGGGACGGGCGAAGCTTCTGATCGACGCGAAGCAATACGAGCGTGCGCTGGCTGACCTTGAGCTGGCGCGTTCCTCGCGGGCTATAGACCGAACTGAAGAAAGAGAGGACAAGCTCGGTTATGACTATTTCCTAAGCGCCAGGGCGCAGTTCGGCGCGAAGGACTACCAGACAGCGCTTAGCACCTTGGCCATGGCATCGACACATACCGATGCGGCGCAAAGGCCGGAATACATTGCGCTCGCCGATCAGATGTCCGGCGAACTGATGAAGGCGCGACATTACGATATGGCCGCCCAGACCGATGCTATCGCCGCCAAGCTTTCAGAGGGGTCGGAGAAGGCGAGGTACACGCGCATGGCTGCCAGCGCAGACATTCTGGACTCGTGGTTCAATCCGCGCGGAGTGGGAAAGGCGGGTCAGTACTTTGGAGCGATGGAAGCGTACTACAACGCGGTGCAGATGGATGCGCGCTGGGCCAAGCGGCCAGGTACGGCGAATGCCCAGGCCCAGGCGAGTTATGAAGCGGCAATACTGCAGTTGAAACAGGCTGAGTATTCGCAGGCTATTCCCAAGTTAGACCAGGCGCTGCGCCTGGACCCACAGTTTCTGGCAGCCTATCTCGCGCGGGGCAGTGCCGAACTGCAACTGAAACAGTTTGCCAGCGCAGTTAACGATTTCTTTAACTCGCTTCTGCTGCAACCGACCAGCCCTGACGCGATCCGCGGGCTTGGCGTGGCTTTTGAGCAGTCAGGGAACCTGCCGATGGCGGAGAGCGTGCTGCGCGACTTGAGCGCGGCGGAACTGGCGAACAATGGCAAGTCGCCGGACGACGTAATCGGGCCAATTTACGAAGTGGCGGACCGGCGCGCCGCCGCGGAGGGCGACTACGAACTCTGCACTTTCTATCTGCGCAACCGGTCCGCGGACAGGAGCTACTTTGACAAAGCCGTTTCGTCATGCTCGGTTGGCCTGAGACTCGATCCAGGCAATCAAAGGTACGCCACGCTTGCCAACAACGTGCGGGAAGAGAAACTGAACGAGGTGCTTGGCGGGCTGGCGATGCTTGGAGCCGGGGCCGTCCTGATTGCCTCGATTGAGGGGATTCCCGGCGGGGCCGCACCGAGCACGGGAGGAATTGGACCGCTCGATCCCAGCGTACTTTCAGGAGTCGGCGAGGAAACAAGGACACCAATATGCCACTTTATAACCGTAGGCGGCATGACGGTTAATGGGAACCGGGCGTTAAGCGGCGGTCCCGGGATGGTGATGGTTTGCGACTAATTGCGGAGGCAGTTGACGCGAATCAACGGTCGACTATTTGACAGATCTGCGGGGGGCATCGCCATTGGGAATAAACACCGATATACGTGCGAGTATCTGGCAATCGGCAACTTCGATGGGTTCCGATGAAGAGATGTGCGCCGTTCGAAAGCGAGGGTGTATTTGGTCACCAACGTCAGTTTGGACTTATATTCGTTTGCTCCTGTCTAATGCACCGGCGCCTTGCAGATATCAGCTTACGAACGTCATAGTCAGGTTTAATTTCCTGGGCAGCTTCATGCCGGACACGGGTTCTATAACGCGAATAAAAGTCGCGCACTCTCTGGCTGACGTGGCCGCCATACGACTGACCGCGGGCTCTCCTAAGTCCTCGATTGGTGACTTCGCTCTTCGCCAAAGAATTCAGCAAGTTATCGCCGGATTGCGCAGAGCAAAGGCCGCAGGCTCGGTGCAGGGGAAACATATGGCATAACACGTCGGTAGAGGGCGTCACCTTGCACAAAATCTGAGTGTTGGAAGACTGAGCAAGGCTCAGATTCATGTTATGGAGGAAGAGATGTTCCGAATCATTTCGCTCACTGCATTCCAAGCTGAAGACTCGAGCATACTAACAAAGGTCGTGAATCGATCACCCATTTCTGATTTAGCCGGAAGCGCATTTGGTGCTAAAAGAATTGGGCTCATTCTCTTGTGGCTTCTGGGGATTCTGACCTTGCAGATCAACCCTTCAGTCGCTTGGAGCCAAGGCCCCACATCCGCAGCCGTGGACGCTGCCACCAAAGCGATCCTCAACGAACCCGAGTTCCAGCAATCGCTGCAGGCTCTCGGCGTAGCCGAAACAGTGCCTCGGCAAGGTCAATTTGGATACACCTCGCTAATTGGCTCTGTAAATCAAGCGTTCGCATCCGCCGCTACCAAGATGATTTTAATTAGAACGGCGCAGAGGCTCTGGAACGGGCTGGAAATCCGTCTCAACGACGAAGTATTGAAATGCGGATTTTGTGCTTCAAAACAGAATGAGCTGAGCACCTTCTTACTCTTTCGCCTCGATCCCCAAGGAGGCCAGATCATAGACAACGCAGCCAGCAGCTTTGAGAATGGAGTTGCGCAATTGGTGAGCGTTGACAACCCCGATACCACCAGATGGCAAAAGCTCGACCTGGCGGTCAATCAGAGCTCCAGCTTCTTGGTGGAGCACTGTGTTGTTAACGATCGCACAAATCCGGGATGTCGGTTGGACTCCTTCGAGCGTGCCGCCGCGCATGAAAAGGCTTGGGCAAAGTGTTTCCAGGAAAATGATTGGGTCAAGGTTCCCTCTCGGCGCAGGGCTTATGAAACCTGCATGAGGAACACAGACCCGATGGCGTGGAGTTGCGCCCCACTCCCAGCCCCGCAGCATCCCGCCTCGGCTTGCTCTTACTCTACAGTCCGCTACTACGATGTTGAACCCCTGCGCGGCTTCTACTACGAAAACCGTTGGGACGCTGCCCTGCGCAAAGACCACGAAACAAATGCTCACGTCGCCATGGCCAACGCTGATCCCAATCACCTCGAAGTGACGGGTAGGGTAAATGCAGGTGAACCCCTGCATGTCACGCTTCTGGAACCTGTAGTGGTGCCTGCGGCCCGGGATGCGATTGCCGCCATTCCTGTTCGACTCGAGAACCCTGTCGAGGCCTTGATGGGTACCTTCGGCGGCCATCCCGACGGGGGGATTTGGATAAAGCCAGGCGCCACGATGCAAATGCAGGTCAAACTCACCACCTCTCCCGACAATGCCGGTGGCATGATCGAGCTATCGCTTCCTGATGCCGAGAAGCCCATCGACTACCAGCTCGACGGATGGCCCAGCGCGGGCGCGGTCATCTTCCCCGCTCATTCTTCGCTCAGTTTTGGCACAGTAGCCGGTAACTCCACTCAATACATGAGTAAGACGGAATTGCAGGCACGTTACAACACCCGATTTTCCTACGTGGAAAACGGCGCAGCCCCTTTTGTCACCCGACCCATCCTGGCCGGCAGCATCATTAATGTCACCCTCCAGGACGCCATAGACGTGAAGGGCGTCCTAGCCGGCAAGGAATTTCATGCAGAGCTATCAGCCATCATGATGCTGCCAAGATTCACTAAGGGCAGAAACGACGCTATCCAACTGCCGCTTGGCACTGACGTCTACCTCAAGGCCGACGATCAGCAGGTCGCGAACGCTGCGAATTTTCACAACGCTCTGATCACATTGGATTACGTCGTTTGGAACGGGCAAAAGGTTTCGGTACATTCATCACATTTGCAGATGGGCTTCCAGATGCCGCGACTTTCGCCATTCCTTTCGCATGTAGCCGCACAGAATCAGGTCGATCACGTCCTTTGGAACGCGGGTGCCCACCAAACATTTACTATTGTGAATCAGGTGGAAGTGCCTACTGGCGCCACCGCCGTTGCGCTCGAAGTCTCCACGGCTCCCGAAGTAGCCGCGCCACCGGTCATTACACCCGAAAACGACCAGCCTACCGTCATCATCAAGCGGCGCTCTCCGCGCGGAGCACAGCCCGCACCAACTCAGCCAGCGCATAGTGCATCCGCTCCACTAGTAGTGCAGGCCGCCCCCACCACACTCGCAGTGCAAAATACTTCTCCTCCGCAAGCAACGCAAAGTGCCCCCGCACTCCCCGTAGAGCAGCCAGCGCCCGCTGCTCTACCCCCCACGCGGCCCACATCCCAGCAAACCCTGGCGGGCACATATGCGGGACGATTCCGTTGCGGTATAGCATTCTTTGATCTACGCCTCACCATCACCGAAGCTCAACCGGACGCTCTCACCGGCGTGTTCGACTACTCACTCATCAACACGCAACAGCGATTTATCTACGACCTTGCTGGTAACGAAGATTCATCCTCTCATCAGTTCCACCTCAGTCCCACACGCTGGGAAACCGGGCATCCCTCGAATTATCCCTACATCGGTATGAAAGGAATCTGGGATCCCTCAACCCGCCAGCTTGATGGAAAATTCAGCAACTTCTTTTGCGGCAGTTTTCACTTGACCAGCAGTGGGCCTCCATCGAACGCGCAGCCGACGGGTCGAGCGCAAAGCGTTCGGCCCTGACGAAACTCAGGGACTCACTGTGTCGTGAGAGACTGGCTGGTTTCGTTCTCGAGAACCGTAGCAAGTGCCGATAGTGTTCAGAACCGGCATGGCCGAGCCTATCCACCGAACAACTACTGGACCAGTCGAGACAGATTCAAAAGTACAACCAGCTCTATCCGCCGCAGGGCGAAAAGGGGCCCGACCGCGTGGCCACTGTTCTTTCCAAACTATCGCTCATTCAGCAGCAGCTCACCAAGGCTCTGGGCCTCGATTAGCTCCGTGGTACCTATTTACCACCCCCACGCTTCTTCGCCTCCCCATCCCAGCCGTACAACTCTCTGGCCCCTTCTTCGGTCATCCGGTATTCGATCGTGTACGGATCACGGTTCGCCGGCCAGTCGTGATTCGCATCCCACCACTCGCCGAACCAGCGCTTCTCCCGCTGCAACTCCCCGTACGGAAACTCCACCCGGTGGCCGCGACGCAGATGATAGATCATCCGCTCCAGGATTACGTTCACCACTGCCACCGACTGCCGGCGGGAGAGACCGCACCTGGCCATCAGCCTCTTCACCAGATAGGCCCGGCCAACCGATGCTTCTTTTCTCTTCATCAAATGATTCCTGATCCAACGTCACTTACTGGGTAGAACACAGGCGCTGTTGACCGAGCAGCAGAAGGAGAACGATTGGCGCCCGGCAACGGTCAACCGCTACAAGGCGCTTTTTTCGCTCGCGTTCAGGCTTGGTATCGAGAACGGCAAGTGCGCTAACAATCCAGCCAGGCTTGTGAAGCGGCTGCGCGAGGACAACGCGAGAACCCGGTTCCTTTCCGAGGAAGAGGAGAAACGAGTCCGCGAAGTGATTGAACGAGACTGCCCCGAGCACATGCCCGAGTTTGAGATCGCGCTCCACAGCGGAGCGCGGCAGGGCGAGCAATACAGGCTCTCATGGCCTGACGTGAACCTGGATGGGCGCCGAGCCACTCTGCGCCGGACCAAGAATGGAGACACCCGTCATACACCGCTGAATCGGGTCGCAATCAGTGCGTTCGAAGAGCTCCAGGATAAGGCCGCAGAGAACCAGAAGAGGGTATTCATGGGCGAGCGAGGCGCTCCGCTCAAGAAGCCCCGCTATTGGTGGGAGCAGGTTCTTCGCGAAGCTAAGATCGAAGATTTTCACTGGCATGATTTGAGACATACGTTCGCGTCGAGACTGGTGATGGCCGGCGTCGACCTGCGCACGGTGGCGCAACTGCTTGGCCACCGGACCCTGCAGATGGTGATGCGCTACGCGCATCTTTCGCAGTCGCACGAACTGGCCGCGGTCGAGCGGTTATGTAAGACTGGCGAAGGAAACGAAAAACCAAGTGACACCAGAAGTGACACCGGCACAAAACCACGGCTTGGAAAGGCGGCGTGAAGATGGGCGTAAGATCAACAAGATACAATGGTTGCTGACAGCCTGGGCCTGTAGCTCAACGGTTAGAGCAGGGGACTCATAATCGTAAATAGCTGATTTTGCACAATTTAGCACGCACTAGCACCATCACGCAAAGATGCGCAAAAGGGCAGTTGAATCAATACCTTGTGCCAAGTTTCGGGTGCGCGCTGTCTCGCACCCTCATGCAGCGTTTTGCAAATCGAACCGGCACCAGAACCGGCACCAGAAATG
>Ga0335072_10012485_pt1 | contig 12125 bp, 8 predicted proteins | sample Lox_Sample_21_FD_206725 | JGI IMG/M metagenome (GOLD analysis project Ga0335072, IMG submission 206725) | Soil microbial communities from Loxahatchee National Wildlife Refuge, Florida, United States - Lox_Sample_2.1 | ecosystem: Environmental > Terrestrial > Soil > Wetlands | place: USA: Florida...
AGCATCTTCAGCTCGCAAGATTTTTCATTGATGAACGAGGAAATCCAGATAGCGGCGGCACAGGCCGTCACTACTACGACATCGAGAAGGCGGCTAGAGGCGAGCGACCGCACGAGCAGCCGTCGTTTATGCCAATCAGTACCCCATATCGCTACATGCAAGCGCATCTGCCAATTACCCAGCAACCAACAATTGAGGGCCATTCTGTCCGCGCAATGTACCTTCTGACTGGCGTCGCCGACCTGAGCGTACTCGAGCAGACCTCCAGAGCAAAATACGCGGAAGCACTACAGAGACTTTGGTCGAACATGGTGCACAAGAAGATGTACCTGACTGGCGGTATCGGCGCCATCCCGGCGTGGGAGGGCTTTGGACAAGACTATTATCTTCCGCAGGGCGACGATGAAGGTGCTGACGGCGGCGGATGTTACGCGGAAACTTGCGCGGCGATCGGCGTCGTCATGCTTGCTGAGCGACTGCTGCGGTTGGAACTGAAAGGCGAGTACGCAGACATCATGGAGCTGTGTCTATATAATGCCGTCTTGACGGGCATGTCACATGAAGGAGCTGCATTCACTTACGTCAATCAGTTGGCCAGCAGTGACGGTAATCTGAATGAGAGAAATGAATGGTTCGAAGTCAGCTGTTGTCCGCCGAACGTTAGTAGATTGCTTGGAAGCATCGGAGGATATGTTTGGACAGTTGAAGAGACGGATAAGGCAGTGGCGATCAACGTGCATCTATACACTGCCGCAGCCCTGAAGGTTCCAACCTCTAATGGCGACGTTGATATCACTCAGACAACAAAGCTACCCTACGGCGATGGTAGCATTTTGATATCAACTCGTACTCCTGAACGTGTCAGTGTTACGCTTCGACTCCGTATCCCTGGTTGGGCGGATTCGTGGGAGGTATATTATATTTGCATCAACCGAGTATTCCAGTACTAACTCTGTGCCAAGTTAAACCCAAAGGCTACATCGTCGGTTGAGGATGGATATCTTACGCTTCCACTCCAGTACATCAGAGAAAACCCGGATTTCGAATTGAAGCTCCGCCTGAAACCACGCCTTTTGTCGCCACACCCTTTTTCCAGCCAGCAAATTGCAGCAGTGGCTCGGGGCCCGCTTGTGTACTGCGTTGAAGATGTTGATAACCCTTGGGTGACCGACCATTTTAGAACAGTGCTGCTGGACACGACTACGCCACTGAAAGACGAGAACCGACAAGATATCTTTGAGGACGAAGTTGTCACTGGCGTTCGAGCAGAGAACGGAGCGAATTTTCTCTTCCAGGCCGACTACAATCCCATCACGGATGGCCCACAAAGCAGACAGACGCTAATGAAGAGACGTGAGACGCTGCGATTCATTCCTTACTATGCGAGAGCCAACCGTAAAGGAAAGGGGATGATGAGAGTCGGTTTGAGAATAGCGTAGTTGAAATCATCTATTGGATTTGGTATAGTTACTCAATCAAATTCACGCTGCGACTGTATCGACACGAGCTTATTCGTCTGAACCGGCTCGGTTAGCCGTCTGATCGATAAAATCAATCGACTCATGACTCAAGGAGCCGTTCAAGAAAGCTGAAAGGGCATCCAGTGAGATTTCGATTCATGCTCCCCAATTCTACCCACTCGTGCAGTGGCTGGCGATCCGTATCGCCTATGCTCTGTCGCCCAAATGAGGGAGTACCTTTCGTAAGCAGCGTCATTTTGCCTCTGTGCGTGCTCACATCGTAGCATTTCTCTCAGTCTGCTCTCGGTTAATGGCTCCCACGAACTAAAAGGCGTTAAAAGGAGGGGAGGACTCTTCAGCAGTAATTCTGGGAACGCGACAACGACAGCAGCTTGGGAAGGCCATTGGCCCGGTATATTGCCACGAAGCAAGGATGTGCACGGAGTAGACGGAAAAGAAAGGCATTGGAAGCATCAAGCGTGAAACCAAGAGCGATTTTGCAATGAGGAACGAAACGGGTGGTGGTAAGAAATTCTGCAAATGAGTATATGTACCGTCCGGTACTGCTTTGAAGAAGCCTGGATAAGTTGCCGTGCTTTTTTCTCATCACAACTGATCTCGCTTGACATCCTCGTGGATTAACTTAGCATCGTATCTGCGGCTTGTAAGCAAAAATAACGCTCATAAGCTACCGGGAAGGGCGGTTGATACGGCAGCAGATGCGCAGCTTTTATAGAGGTGTCGTCGTACTCGGTGCAGGGGCGGTGCCAAGAGTCGGACACGAGTCTGCGACACGAAAGTCGGGCTGAGGGCCATCATAGCACATCATACTCTACTTGGCACCGCCGCCATCAGACAACGGAGCTGGCTTCGGGATAGAGGCTTGACACTCTCCTGCGCACTTTTGCTTCCTATTCCTCCTAATATCCCACCACATTCAATCTGCGTGCGACTCTCCCTTTCGCCGCACCGCCGTCACCGCATCACTCCGCAGTCCTTTAGCTTACAACACCTTCCCTGCGGATTGTCTGAGCGTTCCATGATCGCCAAACCCGCACAAGATGGGCTTCGTAGGCGTGTACAAAGCCATTTACGATTACGCTCCCCAGGCTGAGGGCGAGCTGGCCATCGCAGACGGCGACCTCCTTTTCATCCTCGAGAAGGGTGATGACGGCTGGTGGAAAGCAAAGAAAGCAGCACAATCCGACGGGGAAGATGAACCCGTTGGAGACATTCCGAACAACTATGTAGAAGAGGTGAGTCTGCTATCCATTTCCTTTGCCTCCGACGGCCTTCTGCCGCCTAAGACTCCGTTCTCGAAGCCCTACATCCATACTAGACCCTGGAAACTGACTGCATCCGTCTAGGCGCAACCAATTGCACAAGCCAAAGCGCTTTACGACTACTCACGCCAAACCGACGAGGAGTTGTCTTTCGAAGAAGATACCTCGCTCGAAGTCTACGACACGTCAGATCCAGAGTGGACACTAGTTGCACACAAGGGCGAGTTCGGATTCGCGCCAGCCAACTACATTGAAGTTTCTGAGGAGGCAGAAGAACATCCTCCACAAACTCCAGCGCGTCCGCGTCCCGTGGTTTCTGTGCCCGAACCGGAGCCCGAGCCCGAAGCCGAACCCGATGACGAACGAGGCCTGCCCACTCCGTCCTCGTCTACAAGTCCTGTTCACAGCCCAGCCGCTGCATTGGCAGGTATTCTGGCTCACAAAACGGGTGCCGTTCCTTTAACCAACGGCACCCGATCAGTCAGCTCTCCGCCGCTTCCCACTCGTCCCGTACAATATACCCCAGAAGAGTCAGAGGAAGAAGCTCCGGCACCCAGATTGCCTCGACGACCTCCCTCAGAGACTGTCTCTCCTCCAGCTACACGGTACGAATCTCCTCGTGAACCCGAGCCGGCGGGAGTCATAGCATCTCCGCCGTACCGTCGTGCCACATCGCAGACGCAGGAGGACGATGAACCTGTCAAGGAAACGCGCGGCTTCCACATTTATAATATCTATGAGATGGTGGAAGTGATGGGCAAGAACAAGAAGATGCCAATCACCCTTGGCATCAATCCTGCAAAGGGCGTTATCATGATTTCTCCCGAGAGCTCGAGAGATTCCAAAGAGTGGACTGCGGAGAAGCTAACGCATTACTCGATTGAGGGCAAGCACGTCTTCATGGAGCTTGTGAGGCCGTCCAAGAGCGTTGATTTTCATGCTGGAGCAAAGGACACGGCGCAGGAGATTGTTGCCATGCTTGGTGACCTCGCTGGCGCGGTAAGAGCCGAAGGCCTGCGAGAAGTCCTCACGGCTAGTTCAGGTCCACGCCAGAAGAAGGCCAAAATGCTGTATGATTTCATGGCGCAGGGTGATGACGAAGTAACGGTTGCGGCCGAAGACGACGTTATTGTGCTGGAGGACGACAATGAAGAATGGTGGCTAGTTCGACGGCTGAAGAACGGCAAAGAAGGAGTCGTTCCCTCCAAGTACGTTGAAATTACTGGAACGATTGAAGCGCCAGCAAGTATGAGTGGCCTCAACGCCGGCAAATCCTTCGTGGAGCAGAATCGAATCGAGGAAGAGAGGCTGGCGAAGCAAGCAGCCAAATCTCACAAGCGAGACGAGGTAGGCCCTGGAATGCAATTGCCTCAGCGTGGTAGTAGCTTGATGCGTGATGATGACAAGCGTCGGCCCTCACAGAAAAGCAAGCGCGAAAGCCGTGACGGAAAGACGACTGAGAAGAAGTCAAGTAAGTCAATCACGAGGCGCTTTGAGGCTCAGAGGTCCCAAACGATACTCCCCCAGGAAAGGCGACAATGGCGAGTTTGCTAACGATCCTCTAGTGCCTGATTCTCAGAAAATCCGAACGTGGACCGATCGCTCGGGTTCTTTCAAAGTTGAAGCAGAATTCCTCGGACTCAGAGAGGGCAAGATTCACCTCCACAAGATGAACGGTGTAAAGATTGCTGTTCCCGTCGCGAAAATGTCTATAGAAGACCTCGAATACGTAGAATGGGCGACTGGCGTCTCACTCGATGAAGACAAGCCGTTATCCGACATCAAACGCAACCGGACGCGTGGAAAAGACCGCGCAAAGGAATCCAGCTCGAAATCAACTACGGGTGCGTCGGTTGAACCCAAGAAATCGGAGTACGACTGGTTCGACTTCTTCCTACAAGCTGGTGTCGATCCCCAGATCTGCCAGCGATATTGCAATGCCTTCTCGCGAGACAATATCGGTGAGGAGATGATGCCAGACCTCACTCCGTCGTTGCTCCGCACCCTCGGCTTGAAGGAGGGCGATATTTTGAGAGTTATGAAGCTGTTGGACAAGAAATACAACCGGCAGAGAAATGTGAGTTTTGCGGATGGTACATCTTCTGCTGAAGCGCAATCCACGAGCGAAGAGACAAATGGCGCCAATGGCAGTTTGTTTTCTGGTCCAGGCGGCACGTTGCGGAACAACACCAGGCGAGGTCGTCCAAGCCCAGCGCAAGCCACCAAGGACGAGGTTGATCCAAAGGCATTCGAACAGAAGACTGAAGCTGAGAAGAAAGCTGTTCCAGCAGACGCCACTGCGACACCGTTGGCATCGGCTCCTGGGCCGAAGAAGGACCTGCTCAGCGGATTTGACGACAACGCATGGGAGCCTCGTGAACTTAAATCCCAACCAGCGTCGACAACCACTTCATCGGTGCCAGCACCAGCTCCTCAAGCTGCTACAGCTGCGCCGGTGCAACCTGTTCCTACAGGTGCTGCGGCCGATCTATCTCTTCTATCACCACCCCTCCAGCCGACTCCGGCTGCGCAGCCAACTCCTCAAACGGCCGCAGCAGCTCAAGCTTCAGCCGCGCCTCAAGGAGCAACTCCGTCACTATTTGAGCAATTGGCGAAAGCAGCTCCTTATCAGCCACCACAGCAACAACAGCAGAGCCTTACTCCGCAACAGACGGGCTATGGGCTACCCCCGCAACTCACCTTACCGCGTCAACGACCTGTAGCACCTCAACAGACGGGACTTGGCGCACTGATCCAACCTCCTCCACAACGAGCCGCTTCTGCTCCGCAAGGAGGCTTTGGAGCTCCTCCGCCATTGCAACCGCAACTTACTGGCTACGCACAACCAAGCCAGCTGCACGTTCAACCGGCTGGGCCAGGACAAAGCCTGAACGACATCCAGCGGCAGCAGCAATTACAGCAACAACAGCTCGCCCAACTCCAGGCCCAACAGACAGGCTTCCCCAATTACAATCTGCAGCAGCCTAATGGACTCATGCCGCAAGTCACGGGATTCGCGCAGTTCCCGCAGCAGCAGCAACTGCCCAATATTCCTGGGTTTCCAGGCCTCCAACAAGCGCAACCCACGGGCTTTAACCCTCAACTCCAACAACAGCAACTCCTCGCAGGTCAACAGCAAGGCTCGCCCTTCGCTGACCCGCCCATCCGCCCATTCCAACCCCAAGCCACCGGGTTCCAACCGCTCGTTCCCCAAGCCACCGGCATCAACGCTTTCCTTCCACCGGCGCTGGTTCCTCAAGCGACCGGCGTACCAGCAACGCAGTTTGGGAACCCGCCAACGACATTCTCGCCGCCACCGATCCCTCAGAGCCAGCCCGTGGCCCAGCCGCTGGTGCCGCAGAAGACGGGCCCGCCGCCGCCTGTCCGTTTCGGCGTCAACAACGCTAAGAAGCTCGCGCCGCAGCCGACCGGCAGGAGGGCGAACTTGGCCGCTGCGAGTAAGTTTCAGAAATTGTCTTTGAAAGAATTGTGCTGACGGCCGGTACAGCGCCGCAAAATCCCTTTGGATTTTAGCTCGTATGATGAAGTAGTGCTTCGCCTGTGCCAGGGATGGTTGAGCTGCCGAGTTCTGGCGACGTCGTGTTTCTGCTGTCTTGCTTTTACTGCATATGTAGATATCCTTTTGTTCTGTTCTTCCGATTAACGAACTTTAATCACTCGCTTGTTCGCCGTAGATGTTCATACCCCTTTTTCCATTCTAGCGGCTGTTCACGAGGTTCTCTGTTGCATTTGGGGGCATGGTTTGTGGAATTGCGGACGATAGAACAGACCGCTATTTGATACTTTTGCAACTGATGATCATTGGACACTGGTCCATACGTGTGAATGAACGTCTCCAACCACGCGCGCTATCCTGAAAGTGTGCGGCGAGCTGCCAGTAACTCTCGCCATGCGATAACCCGCATTGAAGCCCTCTCTGAACGGACGTAACCTCGTACACTGAGCTCCTTTCTGCGAAACGGGACGGCCTGCCGTGAAAGCGAACTGCGCGTAGTGCCCAACATTCCTTCAACGCCACCTCACAATTCGGAGCCGGTCGTCTACCCAACCAACCAAACTTAATGGGGAGATGGGGGGTGCACAGTCGAAGCAACCGTACCGATCATGCGCAGGCGAGTCCCTTAGGTGTTGCTCCAAGGCTCTGTCACTAGAATGATTGAGAGAATGACCGACCAACTGCAGTTTCACGGCACAAAACTACTCTATCCAGCCGAGACCCACTACCTGACCGAATCCCCCAACCATCAAATGCTCAAATCCAGGACCGAGGCCGCCATGATCTGTATACAAGTGGCTATAGCAAGCGTAGCCGGTGCTGAATACGGCCATACATACCCAGCAGATGTGCGCGCTGCATGCTAAGCAAGTCATATGGTTGCACCCCTCCGTTTTTTCTATTGGCGTCGCGCATTTAGGGCAATCTTTAATGTTAAGTTCCGCCTTCAGCCTCTCGAGCGCTATGCGGTCACCTAATGCACTGTCTTGGTACTCCGCACACGTATAGTCGTCATGCCGTGCGTGGCAGGAGGTGCAGAGCGGCTTCAAACAGTTGGGACAAGTGTATACTGGAGGCTTAGAGCCCGAAGCTGTAGTCCGTCGGTAGACGTAGCCACAATCCAGTGTTGGACAGTAGTGAAGCGCCTCAGGGCGACGTCGGATGTAGCCTTCGAAGGATGACTTGAGGACGGTCTCGAAGACGGATGACGAGAGATGGTCCTTTAATTCGTCCAATGTGAATACGGTTGAGCAATTCCCTCCATCGCCTTGGCACTTGATTTGAAATTCGTCTGTCGTGGTCGACGCGGAAGATGTGCAGTATTCTTCGAAACATCCGAGGCAGTATGTGTGCTTACAAGAAGTTTGAATGGGATTGTCGGCTTCGCAGAAACATATCGGGCAATCTTCTTCAGACTCTAAAAGGCCATCTGGGAGGGAACGGGGTTTCACAACACGTTTGCCGTCCATGACTGCCAAGGCTGTTTCGTATTGCTGCTCTGTGCCACTGATTATGATGCTCTTCGAGATCACATTGAAAACGGCGATGTTCTTTCCCAGTGCCTGTTCGATGCTCTTAAAACCACCGCGAATTGTCCAATAGAATTTAGGGTGGTCGAGAATAATTTCGTGTCTCCTAGAGCATTCTGTCTTGAGCATGTCGGTGATTTGATCAGCGGCTTGTTGGAATTTTTCGGGTGGGCCGTGAAATTTGAGCTGACGCTTTGATTTATGTCTGACGATGACTATGTTGAGTTCTTTCTCGATTAACTTGAGCTTCTTGTATGCGCTTCCGTTGTTACTGAGTGCCGCATCCCAAACTACGCCGTTGCCGTCCATAAGGACAACTCCGCCCAAAATCTCGTCTAGCGATTTGCGCGCGTTGGCCACGTCTTTCGCGTTATCACCCTCAACTTTCAATGTTATGAACCATCGTGAAGTGTCTGGGTAAACACGAAATGCCAGATGCTGCTTTTCCCAGGTTTTGTTTTCTCTATCGATTCTGCTCTTCGAAGCGAAGTAGACTGACGTGGAAACCTTGGATTTGGCCGATTGAACTAGTGTCACGGTCAGCTTGCCCCCATTCAAGATGCAGAGCGGCATGTTGTTTAGTGAGCATGCCATTCGAGCGTCTGCTTCTTCTTCAAACCAAGCTGTAGCTTTCACTCGCTTCCCTTTTGATGTGGGCGCGAGATAAAAGTTTTCGAGTGGGCCATGCTTTTCTAGGCGTGAACGAACTTCAACGCTGACTTCTGCATCGCAGGCCACATAGCTAATGAACCCGCTCTCAACGTGCCGTGGTTTATCGTATGGCAACGTAATGGCTGCTTCAACATCTTTTGCGGTCGCATCGCCAGGCACATCGCTTAATATAATAGTCCAGGCTACGGGGTTATATGATGCGCGACCTCGACTCAGACTCTTCTCTGCAGTGGACGACTTAACGGCCTAGACATCTATACTTGCCTTCATTGAATTTACGCGCAACCCTGTTCGCTATGTCGCCGTTGCCGAAATTCACCCACACACTTCGAGTAGCTTTGTGCCAGGATACGTAGACTTTTCTGCAATCTGTTCTCTTGGTATTAACGGCTGCCGGAACTGCGCTTAGGCTCGAGCCCTGGTTCTTGAGCCTTGCGCTCAGCTCTTTGGCAAACAACGGGTCTTCTACTTTCACTGTAGCTTTGGTATGCCCGGGAATGCGAACGCAGTCGGCGTTTAAGTTGAGGCCAAGACCACGAATGATATCGACGATTGCCTCAGGAGTGGTTCCTGGTGCAAGGCCTGTGATGCGAGCAAGAGAGAAGTCCGTTGGGAGGGAGACTTTTAGAACGTGGCCGAATTCGTTAAAGCGCACTGATGCTCCAGAAAGATCCCGAGCAAAATCGTCACGGTCTTGGTCCTATTCATAGTATTAATTCTGAATTTTGTATAAGACATAAGTACTTGCCTCGTCTTCCTTGAGCTCGAAGCCTTGGCTGCTCGTCTTCCCCACTTCGTGACCGTCTATTGTGTGGAGGTATGGGCAGGAGTCCTTTTGGCAGCCTCGGGGACTCAAGAGAAATTTGCACGGAACTCTTGCACGGGAGTCTGATGGCGTTTGAGGCACAATCTCGTCTTGTTTGCCTGGATGTAGATCCAAGGAGATTGCGTGTGGATGGACTTGCTGCGGTGTGTCTGAAGCCGACGGATGAATGTATCGACACTTGTCACTCTTGTTGCACAATCCTTCCATGAAGAACCTGCATATCGGAGTTAATTGGTCTCTCTCATTTGGATAAGTTGCCGCTTGGCCGATGTCCAGTCTCTCAAAGGCTGACGCGATCGGTCCGAAGTGGATCTGAGTGCTTTGGTTTCGTTCATGGATGAAGTTGCAAGAGTCTCCATTCCGGCAGAGCCCTTGCGCAAAGAATTTGCACGACGCCATCTTGGTTGCTGTTATAGAGTGGTGTTGGCGCAATTTGAGTTTATTTCCTACCGTAATCATGGGCGACTAACAGCGTTGATGTGCAGCCTCGCAGCGACGGAGGGGCCAGATATTCTGTGGTCAGTCAATGCGGCCACGTCGAAATGCGGCTCCTCCGCCGGGCGAAACTCTCGAAACCATGTCTCCCAGATCAAAGTGGGTCCCAAAAGCTTGGAGCATGCTCTTTCGTGATGAACTTACGGTCTCGTACTGCAAACTTCGAGTCGTGGTTAAGTAGCGAGGAGCAGCTGAAGCGGCCATCGGTGGCATCAACGAAACGATCGACTGCATGGTCAACGCTGCGGTAGTTCTCGTTGTAAACTGGTTTCCTGGAGTAGAAATGGCAGTAGAGCAGTGACACATCGACTATATCTTCATATACTTGCGAGGGAGAGAGTTTCAGACGTCTAAACCGTAAATTCGTCTCGCGACGGCGGTTCGTTTCTCCACCTAGGGACGGGCATTTACCATCCATATCCTATCAAATCCAACGCACATGCACAGACGTAATCATCGCAGAAGACGTGCCAACCAAAGCCCACGCTATGCTCAATAAACCTAATCTTGCCAAACGCTGTAAAACCAGAATAATCTTATAAGTCTGAAGTCGTCATGCCGCCAGCTAGGCGTTCGCTCGCTGAATGGGTGCTAGCCAACCAACACCACGAAAAACAAAAGTCGTGAGAAACCAAGACGGAAAATTCGAAACCTAATTAATTCGTAAAAAAAAGCCCGTGACGCCCACGCTCTTTCGCTTATCCAACTCTCCTCGCCCCAAACAGCGCCAAGCTAACACTCGTATCGTTGCCACCGGCCGCCGCCGCCGCCGCTGCAGACGATCCCCCGGCATCCGGCAGCACCTCCCAGCGTCGCAGCGGGAACGGCACCGGCGCATTCCAGTGCTTGGGCTGAGGCTGGGAGAGCGAGCGGGACGGTGGGGCGCGCTGCGGCGACATCTGCTGGTGGTGGGCGTGGGCGAGGGACTGGGACGCGGGCAGCGCGGGCCGCGGCGTCGACGGCGCCTGCTGCTGGTGGTGGAGGCGCTGGGCCGGCGTCGACGACGACGGCGGTGCTGCAGACGGTGCGCTTGGAGGCCCGGCTGCCGACGTCACCAGCGCGAGCCACGAATCTTGCGCGTTTTGCGCTGCCCCGAATACGAAGGTTAGTGCGTCGGAGGGCCGGCGTGGCGTCTCGATGCGCGAGAAGTGCGTGCGTTGGTCGTCGCTGAGGTCGTCGGAGAAGTACATAAGGACGTCATACGTAAACTGAAGGAGGTCTGGGAACGGCTGCAGTGCAGGCAGCGCAAGGAGTGTGCAGAGCAATGGCACAAGAAGTGAGAGATCGGCACTTGAGAGTTTGTGCGCTCCGTCCGAATGTTTGAGTAGAAGGAAGAGCCGGAGCAAGCAGTATATGCTCTCTGCAGCGCATCGAATATACGGTGGCGTTCCGCCATCTTCGGAGACATAATCGCGGTGGGAAGAGAGTGCCTCGATTACGCCTTTGAGTGGATCGAAGATGGTGAAGAATCGAGGCGATGACCTGCCGATGGAGAGTGCCTCGACGATGGTGAAGCTCTTTGTGAGGATATAGCCAGCTTGATCAAAGCTTTCGAAGTCTTCGGCGGTTGTCGGGTCCACGACAGAGTCAACAATCTTTTTAAGAACCCCAAAATGATCACGTTCAGCAACCGTACACAGTTGTGACACATAAGCTGCGTCCAAGACAGATAGCATTTCCTGCCAGACGGGCGTTGTATCGCAAAGAGTCATAAGATTGTTCTGCAGACAATTAAACGACTCCTTGGATGCAGGACGCATGACGGGGGAAGTCTTTGAGCTCATGCTTCGTGGAATCAAGCGTAAGAGCTCAAGCTGGCACATGGGAAGGGACAGCTCATCGGCAATCTCGAAGAGTGGCGTGATCTCATCGGAGGATTCTCCAGCTAGGCGCGGTTTGTCAAGGCCGAACAGTGACAAAACGGTGTCCTTGTTGAGTGCAGCCGCTGTACCAGTTTCGCCAAAAGAGAGAGTGCAGACGCAGTTCTGGAAATCCTGTGAAGCCTGAACAGCCGCACGCTTCAGGAAGGTAGCGACATCCTTTTCGGCGAGAAGCGATCGCAAACGATGTTGCAAGTGCGTCGCCTCGCAGGTCCCGCAACTTTGAACAGTGCGCTGGAAGCAGCTCAATATTGTCGCTGTGGAAGAGTTGACGAATTTCTGGCGTTCAAGCTTGTACGTGTACCAGGTTTCAAGACAGCTTGGTTTTGGAGTTGGAGAAGGCGACAGAAGGACCTCGAGGGTATCTAGATCGAGCTCGGCACAAAAATTTCGATCCAATTTTGCCGGCGCTCGACAGTAGTTCGTGCACTGGATAAAGGACGCAATGGTGCTGCAGCCACAG
>Ga0335072_10012488_pt1 | contig 12124 bp, 13 predicted proteins | sample Lox_Sample_21_FD_206725 | JGI IMG/M metagenome (GOLD analysis project Ga0335072, IMG submission 206725) | Soil microbial communities from Loxahatchee National Wildlife Refuge, Florida, United States - Lox_Sample_2.1 | ecosystem: Environmental > Terrestrial > Soil > Wetlands | place: USA...
GGTGCTCTGGCTGTTTTCCGATGAGTCGGAGTACGTCTCCGGCGCGCTGCACCTGATCGACGGCGCCCTCAACGCGGGCTGACTTACCTCGCCCCGGTAGCCTCTCTGCACGTGGGAGGCGTGTACCAGGCGGTCTACCGGCTTGCGCTGCGGCGGCTGCCGCCGGAGGCGGCGCATGCCGTCGGGTTCTGGCTGATCCGGTCGGCGGCCGCGGTGCCCGGTGTGGCGTGGGTGCTGCGGCGTTTTCTCGCGCCGCGGGATCCCGTTCTGCGGGTGCGGGCGCTCGGGCTGGACTTCCCCGGGCCGCTCGGGCTGGCGGCGGGGTTCGACAAGGACGGGCACGGCGTGGCCGGGCTGGCGGCGCTCGGGTTCGGCTTCGTCGAGGTCGGCACGGTGACCGCGCGGCCGCAGCCGGGCAACGCGAAGCCGCGGATGTTCCGGTTCCCCGCCGAGCGCGCCCTGGTCAACCGGATGGGCTTCAACAACGCCGGGGCCGCGGCGCTCGCGGCGCGGCTGCGCGCGCTGCGCTCGGCGCCGGGGCCGCGCCCGGTCGTCGGCGTCAACATCGGCAAGACGAAGGCGGCCGGCGAGGACGAGGCGGTGGCCGACTACGTGACCAGCGCCCGCCTGGTCGCCGGCGTCGCCGACTACGTGGTCGTCAACGTCAGCTCCCCCAACACTCCTGGCCTGCGCGACCTGCAGGCGGCGGACAAGCTGAAGCCGCTGCTCCTCGCGGTGCGTCTCGCGCTGGATGAGGCGTCCCCGCGCCGCCGGGTGCCATTGCTGGTGAAGATCGCCCCCGACCTGGCCGACGCCGACGTCGACGCGGTCGCCGACCTCGCGCTCGAGCTCGGTCTCGACGGCATCATCGCGGTCAACACCACGATCTCGCGCGCTGGGCTGCGCGATAGCGCGGCCGTCGCCGACGCGGGCCCGGGCGGCATGTCCGGCGCGCCGTTGCGCGGGCGTGCCCTCGAAGTCTTGCGCCGCCTGCACGCCCGCACCGCGGACCGACTGGTCCTCATCGCGGCGGGCGGCATCGAGAGCGCCGATGACGCCCAGGAGCGGCTGGCGGCGGGCGCGACGCTGCTGCAGGCCTACACCGCGTTCATCTACGAGGGCCCGATCTGGCCGCACCGCGTCCAGGCGGAGCTCGCCGGCCAGCTACGCGAGGCAGGCGGCTACGCGTAGCGCAGCGTGGCGCCGGGCCTGAGGCGGGCGGCGCGTTCGATTGGCACGAGGGTGATGAGGATCGCGAGCAGGATGGTGCCGACGAGGGTGAGCACGAGGTTCCAGGGCGGGAAGGCGAGGATGATGTTCAGGTTGAGGATCCTGTTGAGCAGCCAGACGAGGAACCGGTCGAGCAGGTAACCGAGCGGGATCCCGATCAGCCAGCCCGCGGCGGCCAGCGCGAGGGTTTCGGTGGCGAAGATGCGGCGGATGTCGCGGGCGCGGGCGCCGATCGAGCGGAGGATGCCGATCTCGCGGGTGCGCTCGAGGACGCTCATCGTGAGCGCGTTGGCCAGGCCGGCCATGCTGATCGCGACAACGAGCAGGCCGACCGCGGCGAGGGTCATGGTCGAGGTGCGGTTGCTGGCGATCTCGTTCGCCAGCCTGACGTACACGATCTCGCTGTTGACGTCGTAGCCGTGCGCTGTGAGCGTGTCTTCGACGCGGGTCGTGGTGCGGTCGATGAACGCGTGGTCACGAGAGGTGGTCTTGACCCAGTATTCGTTGGCGTCGGCGGGCATGCTGGTCATGATCGCGTGCATCGTGGTCAGCGGCACGAACAGCGCGGTGCCGTTTTCCTGCTGTTGCGGCGAGATGCCGATCACGCGGAAGCTGGCCGGACCGGAGGCCGTCTGGACGCTGATGGTGCTGCCGAGCCGGGTTCCCGTGGTGTTCGCGATACTGGTCTCGACGACGGCGACGCGGGCCCGGGCCTGCTCCTCAGCGGGGGTGAACCAGCGTCCGGCGGCGAGCCGGTAGTGGAACATCGTCGCCTGCTGCACGGCCCAGATTATGGCGTCCTGCCCGGCGAGCTTGACGTCGGTGGTGAACATCGGCTCCACGACCGCCACGCCAGGGGTGGCGCGGATCAGGGCCGCCGCGTTCGCGTCGAGCAGGCGGCCGCCTACCGGGACGATCTTGAAGTCCTCGCCGTGATCCCCCCACGAGCCGCGGCTGGCGTTGGCGACCGCGGTGGTCATGCCGAGCACCGCGAGCAGCGTGCCGACGGCGAGCGCGATGACCATGGCGGTGGACAGGCTGCGCCGCCGGCGCCGGCCGACGTTGCGCAGCCCGATCTGCGCCGTGCGGGGCAGGAAGCGGACGCGGCGCAGCAGCCGGTCGCCGGCGTCCTGGCCGCCGACCGCGGAACCGGTCGCTTCCAGCGCGTCCCGCACCGGAACCCGGACCGCGCGCCGGATCGCGGGCAGCGCGGCCAGCGGCGGCCCGAGCAGCCCCACCAGCGCGCTGGCGAGGACGATGGGCCAGTCGACGCCGAAGCCGACGCCGACCGCGAAGAGCGACGAGCCGAGGAAGCGGGTCAGGACGTAGGCGAGCACGGCGCCGAGCACGATGCCGGCCGCGGTGCCCAGCCCGCCGAGCAGCAGCGCGGTCTTCAGGTAGACCGCCGCGATCTGGCGCCGTCGTCCGCCGACCGCCTTCATGACCCCGATCTCAGGGGTTTGCTCGGCGACCAGTGTCGTCATCGTGTTCGAAATCAGCACGAGCGCTGACAGCAGGGCCAGCAGGGTGATCACGTAGAGGAACTTCGAGGCATCCTGGAAGCCGGACTTGCCAGGCCAGTCGCCGGCCGCCCGCGCCTGCGGCAGGTCGCTGAAGCCAGTGAAGCCGGGATCGGCGGCCAGCGTGTGCCGGATCGCCGCGATCGTCGCGGTGACCGCGGCCGGACGGGTGTCGGCGAGCGTGAAGTACAGCTCGTCGTAGCCGGGGGTCCGGCTCAGCGACGCCACGGTCGACGGCGTGGCGTACAGGACGATGACGCCGCCGGAGGTGACGGTCTGGCCGCCGTCGAGGTTGCGGCCTTCGCCGGTGACCCGCAGCGACCGGACGGCCCCGTCCACGGCGATGATCCGCACGGTCTGCCCTGCCTGCACGGAAAGCAGTCCCTGCCTGGAGTTCTGCGCGTCGGTCAGGACCGCCCCCGGGCCCGGTGCGGCACCCGAGGCGACATGCACGACGTTCACGGCCTGGCTGCTGAAGTCCGGTATCCCGAGTACCTGGGCGAACGCGCGGCGCGCGCCAACGTACACCCGGCCGCCGAAGGACGACCGCGGCTCGACCGCGCGGACATTCGGCACCGCGGCCAGCGCGGCCAGCTGGGCCCGGCCGAGAACCAGCGGGCGCACGGAGATCGTCAGGTCGGGAAGCCGGTCGGCGGCGACCTCGGCGCTCATCGCGCGGTTCATCAGGGCAGGCGTCGCGAACAGGCCGATGCTCGCCACGGCCAGCGCCAGGGTGGCAGCCGCGAAGACGGTGCGGGACCTGCGCCGGCTCAGGTCGGTGACCGACTTGCGCAGCAGCGAGGAGACCATCTCGACCTCCTCACGCCGCGACGACGACGCCGTCGCGGATCGAGATAACCCGGTGCGCCCGTGCGGCCAGTTCGCGATCGTGCGTGACGTACAGGACCGTCTTGCCCCGCTCGTTCAGTCGCTTGAACAGCCCGAACATCTCGGCGGCTGTCACGGTGTCCAGGTTGCCGGTCGGCTCGTCGCCGACGATCAGCTGCGGGTCGGCGGCCAGCGCCCGCGCGATCGCCACCCGCTGCTGTTCACCGCCCGACAGCTCCGCGGGCAGATGATCAGCCTTGTCGCCCAGGCCGACCAGGGCCAGGTTGCGACGCGCGCATTCGAACCGCTCCCGCTTCGAACCGCGGCGCGCGAAGTCGAGCGGCAGCACCGCGTTCTCCAGCGCCGACAGCGTCGGCAGCAGCTGGAAGAACTGGAACACCACGCCGACGTGCTCGCCCCGCCAGACCGCCAGCGCTTCCTCGCTCATCGTGTCGATTCGCCGGCCGCCGACTGTCACCGTCCCCGCGGTCGGCCGGTCAATCCCCGCGACCAGGTTCAGGATCGTCGTCTTCCCGCTGCCCGACGGCCCCACGACGGCGACCAGTTCGCCGGTCCCGATCTCCAGGTCGACTCCGCGCAGCGCCGGGTAATCCAGCCGGCCCATCCGATAGGTCTTCTCGACTCCGGCCAGGTCGATGAACGACTCAGAAATCCTCGCTGGCCGGGCTACTTGTGACTTTCGTGTGTCTGTCCTCATAACGCCCACCTCGATCAGCGGCAGAGGAATCTAAGCAAAGGCTGCGATCCTGGCTTTCCGGACAGGCAGTGGTGAAGGTCATACGAAGGCGGGTCTTTCGTCTCGTCTCAGGGATGACCCCGATGCCCGCGGCCGCAGACCCCGGGTGCGAACAGGGCTGATCCCGATCGACCGCGCGCGCCGCCCGCGGGAGCCTTGAATCACAACAGCTCAGCGCACATGGAGACCGATCATCATGCCTGCCTTCATCGCCCTCGCCCTCGTCGTCATCGTGGCCGTGGTCGTCCTCAGCATCGCCGTCCACATCCTGTTCTCCCCCTGGCTGCTGGTGGCGGTCGCCATCGTGGCCTGGATCAAGTTCCGGCCGCGGCACAGCCGCCAGTAGTCCCCGTGTCCGGCCGCCCCGCACCAAGGCCACGCGCCATGGCCAGGACCGCGGGCGCGTTCTACCTTCTCGAAGGCGCGGCGTCGGCGTTCGGCGTCATCCATGTAGTCAGCCAGGTCACGGTATCGGGGAACGCCACCGCGACAGCGGCCAGCGTGCTGGACCACCAGGCGCTGATGTGGGCCGGATTCGGCCTCGCGCTAGTCGCGGTGGCGTGCCATGTCGTCTACTTGGTCTTGTTTTACGAGATCTTCAAGCCGGTCAGCAGGACGCTCTCGCTGGTGGCCGCGGCGATCAGCCTGGTGGCGGCGGCCATCCAGGGCTGCGCCGCGCTGTTCCAGGCGGCCCCGCTGCTCGTATTGCGCGGCGGCGGCATGAATGCGTTCAGCGCCGGGCAGCGTGACGCGCTCGCGCTGCTCTCGCTCAACCTGAGCCGCCAGGCGTTCGACATATACCTGGTCTTCTTCGGGCTGTGGCTCACGCTGATCGGGTACCTGATCGTCAGGTCGACGTTCATTCCGGCGGTCGTCGGGGTGCTCGCGATGTGCGGCGGCGCGTGCTACCTGATCCTGCTGGTCCCGCCGCTGGCCGGTTACCTGTACCCGTGGTACCTGGCGCCAGACGTGATCGGCGAGCCCGTGCTCTTGCTGTGGCTGCTCATCGTCGGGCTGAACCCGTGGCGCTGGCTGCGGCAGGCAATCGAGGTGTGAGCCCACGGCGGGCGGACGCCACCAGAACGTCCTCAGGTGACGGCCCGCAGGGCCATCCGGACGATGAGCCGGGTGGCAGTCGCGGGCGAGCGCCGGCGCGCCGTGGCGATCTGGTCCCATCCGGCGAAGCCGGTGGCGGCGACCAGCAGATCGACGGCGTCGCGGCGGCTCAGGCCGGCTCCGAGCGCGCCAGCGTCATCGAGACGCTGGACGAGGCGTTCCATGACCTGCACCCGGCCCGCCTCAAGCTGCTCGATAACAGGCACGGCGTCCGCCTGGGCGCGGGCCAGGACAAGCAGGTTGCGGACCAGGTTCGGGTCAACGGCCCAGATGCCGCACCCGAGCCTGGTGACCTCGGCCAGCGCGGCGACCGGCTCTGGCAGGCTGACGGCCGCCAGCAGCTGATCGAATCGGGCTCGCGACAGCAGGTCCGCGGCTACCGCGTCGAGGAGCCCGCTGATGGACCGGAAGTGCCGGTAGACAGTCGTACGCGACACGCCGGCCGCGGCCGCGATCTCGACCAGCGTCACCGGCTCCGCGGATTCGCGCAGCCGCTCGGCGGCGCGCCGCACGACCTCCTGGCGGGTCCGCGGCCGACTTCGAGTCCAACCTGGCCCGCTGGGCCAAAGGACCCGTAGCGGCGACGAGGACAGCCGGTGATGGCGGGGCCGGCAGCCGCTACATGGTCACAGCCAGGGTCGGCCCGGCGAAGGTCCGCTCACCGCATGTGGTAACTGGCTACGACCCGCCCGCGCGTTTCGCCGGCAACGGCATCGCCGGGCCGGTGCGCTTCCACGAGGAATACAGCCTGACCACGGACGGACCGGCGACGATCCTCACCCAGTCGATCCTGGCTACCCCGCGCGGCCCGTTCCGCCTGGCCGAGGGGACCTTGCGCCGCCAGCTTCGGCAGCTCATAGCAGCCGACCTCGACCGGTTCAAGAACCTCGCGGAAGCTGAGATTCCGCGAGGTTCTAGCGCTCGCCCTCCGGCGCCGGCTGTGATCCGTCGGCTCACGCGGTGACGTACTTTAGCCATGATCCTCATCGTCGCCAGGCACCTGGTCCGGCCCGAGTACGCCGATGACTTCCGGAGTCTGGTCGCCGAATTCACCGCCGCCACCCGGGCCGAGCCGGGAACCATCAGCTTCGAATGGTCGCGGAGTACGGACGACCCGGCTGTGTATTTCCTTATCGAGGCATTCCGGGACGCCGCAGCCGGCCAGGCGCACGTCACCTCCGGCCACTTCAAGGCGGCGATTGCCCGGTTGCCGGGCCTGCTGGCCGAGTCCCCTGAGATCATCCATGCCGACATCACTGCTGACGGGTGGTCACGTATGGCAGAACTTCAGCCCGACGCCGGGTGAACCGGATCGCGGCCGCGAATCCGGTGATCTCTGGACTTGCCTCGTGAGCGGGACGATTGGCATGGCGGGCGTGGTCGCCGCGCTGTCCGTAGTGAGCGACCTGGCGCGGGGGCATCCGTCGGGCGAGGCGATGCGCGCGAGCTTGCTCGCGACGGAACTGGCCCGGCGGGCGGGGCTCGGCGAGCGTGATCAAGCCGAGGTCTACTACGGGACGCTGATGCGGTTCGCCGGGTGTGCCGCGACCTCGCATGAGATAGCCGCGGCGTTCGGCGGCGACGACATCGTGGTCCGCGCCCGGGGAGACCTGATCGATCCCGCCGAGCCCGCTGAGGCCCTGGAGTTCCTGGCTGGCCTGGGCGTCGACGCGGTGCGCCTGCGCGCGATGGGCGGCCCGGCGGGCATCGCACGGCTGAAGGCCGAGGGGGCACGGGCCGACTGTGAGGTCGGCGCGGACCTGACGGCCCGCCTCGGGCTGCCGGAGGGGGTCCGGCGCGCGGTCCTGGACAGCTTCGAGCGCTTCGACGGCCACGGTGTCCCGGCCGGCCGGGCCGGCGCGGAGATCGCCGAGGCGGCACGGTTCGCCGCCGTCGGCTACGCGGCGGTGATGTTCGACGCCGTCGGGGGCGCCGAGGCGGCAGAGCAGGCGGTGGCCCGCTGGTCCGGGAGGGCGCTGGATCCGGCTGTCGCGGCGGTTTTCGCGGACGCGCCGGGTGAGCTGCTGGCGATGTCCGGCCCTGATGACCTGTGGGCGGCCGTGGTCGACGCCGAGCCCGCGCCGCGGCGCGCGTTCCGTGGCGAGGCCGCCTTCGAGGAAGCCCTGGCCGGCTTCGGTGACGCCGCCGACCTCAAGAGCCCGTGGTTCGCCGGCCACGCGCGAGGGGTGGCCGGCCTGGCGCGCGCGGCCGCCGGTCTGGTCTCGCCGGCCGCTGCCCAGACCGTGTACCGGGCCGGGCTCGTGCACGACCTCGGCCGGGTCGCCGTGCCTGCCGGTGTCTGGGAGCGGCCCGGGCAGCTGCGGGCCGATGAATGGGAACTGGTGCGGCTGCATCCGTACCGTACCGGCCGGATCCTGGCCCGGTCGCCGGTGCTCGCGCCGCTGGGCCTGGTCGCGTGCAGGCATCACGAACGCGTGGACGGGTCCGGGTACCCGGCCGGCATGGGCGCGTCCGAGCTGGACGCCGCGTGCTGCCTGCTGGCCGCGGCCGACGTGTGCCACGCGCTCCGCGAGCCGCGGCCGCACCGGGCCGCCCTGGACCTGGCCGCGGCCGCGCGCGTCATGTCCGGGCTTCCGCTCGACCGCGACGCCGTCCGCGCGGTGCTCGACGCCGCGGGCGCGCCGCCGCCCGCGCTGCCCGCCCTCCCGGCCGGCCTGACCGAACGGGAACTCGAGGTGCTGCGCCGGCTCGCCGCGGGCGGCACGAAACGTCAGATCGCCGCCGAGCTGGTGATCTCGCAGTCGACCGTGCACACGCACACGGTGCACATCTACGCGAAGTGCGGCGTCTCGACCCGGGCGGGCCTGGCGATGTTCGCGATGCGCCACGGCCTGGCGGCCTGGACCGGGCCGGCCGCCGCCAAGATCGACTGAACAGTCGATATCCCGCGGCGGCCCCGGCGGCCTACGGTTCCAGCCAGGCAAGCGGAAAAGGAGCCGACATGACCGCCAGCACGAGGAGCGCGAGCATGAGCGCCGAGCAGAACATCGACATGACCAGGCAGCTGTACCAGGCGTTCGGCAGCGGAGACGTCCGGGCCATCCTGGACCGGGTCACCGACGACGTCGACTGGTCCACCGACGCGGCGATCGAGTCCGCGCCGTGGTACGGACCCAGGCACGGCAAGGAGGAGGTGGCCGGCTTCTTCGAGGCCATCGGGAAGACCGGCCCGGTCACCGAATTCACCCCGGTGGCCTTCGCGGGCAATGACGATGGCGACGTCATGGTGTTCATCCGCTACGCCTTCACCGTCACCGCGACCGGCAAGCACGTCACGATGAACATGCACCATTACTGGAAATTCCGCGACGGCAAGGTTTGCTACGTCCGCAGCTCCGAGGACACGGCACAGGTTGCCGCCGCGCTGGCAGCATCCTAGGAGGTATGCGGGATCCTGCCATCCGCCGACTGGTCTTGGCTGATGGCGCCGGACGGCGCGGCCGCGGGGGCCGTGACGGTGCCCACGATGGCAGGGCCGACGAACTTCGGTGCCTCCGGCATCTTGGTGCGGTCGATCTGGGTGACCGCGAAACCGGCCTGGCGGATGGAATCGAGCGTGGGGCGGTTGCAGTCGCAGTGGACGACGATCCTGTTGAGCCAGTTCATCCGGTCCTGGAGGCGGGCCAGGGCGGGGTCCTCCGCGCGCAGGTGCTCGAGCACCAGGAGCCGCCCGCCGGGGCGCAGCACCCGCCGCAGCTCGCGCAGGGCCCTGGGCTGATCGTCGACCCCGCACAGGACCAGCGTCGAGACCGCCACGTCGAAGGAGTCATCCTCGAACGGGAGGTCCTCGGCGGGCGCGCGCAGCACCGTGGCGGACGGGCGGTGCTCATGGACCCGCTGCTCCAGGCGGCGCAGCATCGGGGGCTCTGGCTCGGTCATCGTCAGCGACCGGACGTCCGGGCCGTAACAGGACAGGTTGAGTCCGGTCCCTGCGCCGATCTCGAGGACGTCGCCGCTCGCGCCGGCGAGCAGGCGCTCCCGCAAGGCATGCAGCCCGGCCTGCTCGGCCTTGGCCATCAAGCGGTCGTACGTCAGGGCGAAGAACTTGCTCCGCAGGCTCATGGTGTCCTCTTTTCGTCGCGTGAAGATCGCTGATAGCGCGAACGTAACGACGCGGCCCTGGCCTGCGCATGAGGCGAACACCCCATCTTCCGTGACCTGTCTGCGCCGGGCGGCGGAAGGTTACGCTTTGCTGGTGGGAGGGGTTTCCGGTGACCGGCGCGCCCGGCTGGCCGAGCTGGTCGCGGCGCTATCGCTCGGCGTGGACCTGGGGTTCGGCCAGCCGATGGAGCACGTGCTGCGGCAGTGCCTGATCGCGCTGCGGCTGGCCGACCGCGCGGGCCTGGGCGAGCAGGACCGGATGGCGGTCTACTACACCGCCCTGCTGGTCAACGTCGGCTGTCACTCTGACGCGTACGAGCAGGCGAAATGGTTCGGCGACGACATCAGGCTCAAGTCCGGCAAGTACGCCTACGAATTCGGCAGTGTGCGCGGCGCGCTGGCCATGATGCGGCTGGTCGGCGCGGGCAACCCGCCGCTGCACCGGTTCCGGGTCGGGCTCGAGTTCGCCGTCTCCGGGCACCGTGAGCTGGACGGGATGATCGCCCAGCACGCGAGGCTGGCCAGGACGCTCGCCGAGCAACTCGGCCTGCCTGACACCGTGCTCGAAGGGGTCGGCACGGCCTACGAGCAGTGGGACGGGCGCGGCTGGCCCGGCGACCTGAAGAGCGACGCGATCCCTATCACGGCCAGGATCGCCCAGCTCGCTGAGTTCATGGAGGTGGCGCACCGCGTCGGCGGCGTGGCGGCCGCGACCGCGCTGGCCCGCAGGCGGGCGGGCAGGCAGTTCGACCCGGCCCTGGTCACGCTACTGTGCGCCGGGGCGAGCGAGGTGTTCGGCGATCTCGACGCGGTGCAGGCCTGGCAGGCCGTGATCGCGGCCGAGCCCGCGCTGGCCGTGGAGCTGTCGGAGGAGCAACTCGACCGCGCCCTGGCGGCCATCGCGAACTTCGTGGACCTGAAGTCGCCGTACACCCTCGGGCATTCCGTGGCCGTCGCGGAGCTGGCGGAGGAAGCGGGCCGCAGGCTCGGGCTGCCGCCGGAGCAGGCGCTGCTGCTGCGCCGGGCCGGGTTCGTGTACGGGTTCGGGCGGCTCGGGGTGTCGAACTCGATCTGGGACCGGTCAGGCCCGCTGAGCGCGGGCGAGTGGGAACGCGTCCGGCTGTATCCCTACCTGACCGAGCGCATGCTGCACCAGTCGGCGGCGCTGGGGCCGCTGGGCGAGATCGCGGTCCAGCACCGCGAGCGGCTCGACGGCAGCGGCTACCCGCGAGGGCTCGCTGGCGGCGCGATCTCCAGGCTGGCGCGGGTGCTGGCGGCCGCCGACGTGTACGTCTCGATGCGTGAGCCCCGGCCGCACCGGCCCGCGCGGCCGGCCGGGGAGGCGGTCGCGGAGATGCGTGCCGAAGTCCGGGCCGGGCGGCTGGACGACGCGGCGGTCGACGCCGTGCTCGAGGCCGCCGGCCATCGGCAGCCGCGCCGCCGGCAGGCGGTCGCCGGCCTGACCGCCCGCGAGGTCGAGGTGCTCATCCTGCTCGCCAGGGGCATGTCCAACAAGCAGATCGCCGAGCAGCTCGTGGTCACGCCGAAGACGGCTGGCAACCATGTAGAGCACATCTACGCCAAGATCGGCGCGTCGAGCCGGACCGCCGCCGCGATGTTCGCGGTGCAGCACGGCCTGCTCCCCGGTCCGCTATCCCACGAGGGCGGCGTCGCTGACCCGCTCCTGACCTGAATCGACGGCACGGGTGCGGCGCCAGGTCGCCGCCCCCACGATCACGGTCCACACGGCGAAGGCCAGGAAGGCCGCGAATTCGGCCGGGGTCAGCACCACGACGGCGATCACGAACGACACCCAGCCGAGCCAGCTCGGCAGGGCCTTGCTCCGGACGATCACCAGGCCGACGGCGACCGAGAAGATGAACCAGCCCGCGGCGCTGGTGAGCACCATGTCGTTCGCGGCCGCGTTGAGGGCCTGCGCGGCGGCCGGCTGCAGGTGGCCTGGCGCGGCGGCGAGCGTCCAGCTGAGGCCGGCGCCGATGGTCTGGCCCGCCGCCAGCAGGACCGCGCCGCCGAGCGCGGTCGCCGTGAGGCCATCGTGCGATGTGTGCTGCCGGAAATACGTCCTGAGCCAGCCCGCGAAAAAGACCACGGCGATAAAGGCGAATGCGAGAAATACATCCGAGGCCTTCTCGCGTGCGGCGTGCTGCGTGTAAAACGCGATCACGGCCTGGCCGCTCGCGGTGTCTCCCGGCGCGCTGCCCGCCAGCACGGCACCGATCGCCACCAGCACGGTAAACGCGACTCCGGTCAGCGCCGCGGCGCGGCTCCAATTGTCAGTCCCCACGCGTGTCATCACGGTTCCCCTCCCCTTGGTGTTACGCCGAGTCTGCGGCCCGGCGCCCCCGGGCCGCTATACGCACTTCGGCGTATGGTTGGGAGATATGACCGTGGGGGATGGGGAGGACCCGGTTGCCCGGCTGCTTCCTGAGTTGTACGCGCTGACATCGATCGAGCGGTATCCGGTCAGGGCGCTATCGGTCGCCCGGCAGCTCATCGGGGGAGACAAAGGCGATTACACCGAGATCAATAC
>Ga0335072_10012489_pt1 | contig 12123 bp, 6 predicted proteins | sample Lox_Sample_21_FD_206725 | JGI IMG/M metagenome (GOLD analysis project Ga0335072, IMG submission 206725) | Soil microbial communities from Loxahatchee National Wildlife Refuge, Florida, United States - Lox_Sample_2.1 | ecosystem: Environmental > Terrestrial > Soil > Wetlands | place: USA: Florida...
GCACCGATATTCTCTCCGATTCTGACGCCGGGTTTGCGGCGGCGGAGCAGATCGCACGCAAGGCTGACGTGGTGGTTCTCGCGCTGGGCGAATCGGGCACGATGAGCGGCGAGGCAGGCTCGCGCGCACACCTCGATTTGCCCGGCAACCAACAGGAGCTGCTGGAGAGGATTGCCGCATTGGGCAAGCCGGTTGTGCTGCTTGTGTTTTCCGGCCGGCCGCTGGTGCTTACGTCTGCCGCGAAACAGGCGCAGGCCATTCTCGAGGCTTGGTTCCCTGGCATTGAGGCCGGGGATGCGATCGCGGATGTGCTTTACGGCGATGTGGCACCGAGCGGCAAGCTGCCGATGAGCTTTCCTGCGGCCGTGGGGCAGGAGCCGCTCTACTACAACCAGTTTCCCACCGGCCGGCCTCCGCTGAGCGCGGACCTGAGCAAGCCGCCGGGAGGGGATTCTCGCTTCGTCTCGCGGTATATTGATGTGCCGAATGCCGCGCTATTTCCCTTTGGGTTCGGTCTCTCGTACACGACATTCGGTTACTCGGCAGTCGCCGTTTCGCGGAACGTGATTCCTTTGCGGGAAGCGCGATCGGGCACTGCCTCTCTGGTGACGGCCACGGCGACTGTGACCAACACCGGAACGCGGCCGGCGACCGAAGTGGTGCAGTGCTATGTGGGTAACCGCGGCGCGAGCCTGGAACAGCCGGTGCGCAGCCTGGAGGGATTCACGCGCGTGACGCTTGCGCCTGGGGAGTCGAAGCAGGTGAGCTTTCCGCTGGGATTCAATGAGCTGTCGTTTTTCGACAATACGGGCAAGCGGTTGATGGAGCCGACCGACTATACCGTCTGGATCGGCGGCGACTCGCTTGCCGGTGAGAGTGCGCAGTTCCGGGTTACCCCGTAGGCGAAAATAAAGAGCCTTTCTTACGTGCAGCCGAGGAATCAGCCCTGCCGGCGGACGAAGGCTTTCATTGTTGCGCAGCGCTGCCCTGCAGCCATTCCGTGCGGGCGGATGGTGTAATCACCCACTTGCGCCGGGACAATAAACGTTTCGGCGTAGTGAACCACAAACGGCGCAAAGCTGCCTGTCGGACTCTCGATGATCGCCTCTGCGCCTTCCACTAGATTCAGCACATTCACTGTGCCCCGGGTGTTATGCGGCACTGTGCCGGTGAACCAGTGGCGGCGCGTTTCGATGAACTCGAATTCGTGCAGGCCGGTTCTTTCCTCGCACCAGCCGTCGCCGGAGGCGATTTTCTCCACGCGGTCAATCAGAGACCGTTTGACCCAGCCGGTCGTGCGGTCCCACTGGATGTTTTCCGCTCCGCGCTGGAGATGGATCGGCCGCGGCAGGCCATCAAGACCGACGCGTCCCCAGTCCCACAGCTTAAACGTGAAGATGTACGGCGTCGCGCTGATCTCGAGCACCATGCTGTCACGTCCCGAGCAGTGCACGGTTCCCGCAGGAATCAGAAAATGGTCGTGTTTCTTGGCGGGCCACTTGTTGACGTAACGATCGGCATCGAAGGCCTCGCCGCCGGCCCGGGCAGATTCGAGATCCTGCAGCATCGCGCGCGAGTCGATGCCTTCCTTCAGGCCCAGGTAGACGCATGCGTCCTCTTTGGCGTCGAGCAGGTAATAGCTCTCGTCCTGCGTGTAGTCGACATGAAAGCGCTCACGCACATAGCTGGTGAGCGGATGCACCTGCAGGGAAAGATTGCCCCCGCTCATTGTGTCGAGAAAATCGAAGCGGATGGGGAACTCGGCGCCGAATCGCTCGAAGATGTCATCTCCGAGCAACTCGCGTGGATGCAGAAATATCAGATTGATGGAAGGGATCTCCACGCGAGCGTCGCCGAATCCCAACAGAAGGCTGTTCTCTTCCGGCACGCAATCAAAGCACCACGCGTAGTTGGGTGCATCTTTCGGCAAGTCGCAGACCTCTTCCATCCAGTGGCCGCCCCACGGCCCTGGATCGAAGAAGGGAACCACGCGGAATGGCCGCTGCGCCGCTGCTTTGAGCCCTTCGCGCATTGCCTCGGCTGGAATCAGCTTCGGCGTTAGCGGAGCGTTGGTGTCGAGTACGAAATCCATTCGGCCGAACAGTTGCTGCTTGAGCCGGTCGGCAGCGCGCCAGTCGACGAAGAACGCGCGCTTGTATTTTTCGGCAGGCCGGGCGGTGAGGTTGTCGGCTCCGAGATTCCCGATTTCGCCGCGCCGCTGCCGCTGCTGGATCTCCCACCGCGCCATGTCGGCGTAGATCAGCAGATCATGATGCGGCGCCACCAGCGCAGCGCCGGTGCCGAGAATCAGCGTGATCCCGTTCGCTGTTTGGCCTGCTTCTCTCTGTGAGTCCGCCAGGCGCTCCGGATCGAAGAAGTTCTCGATTTCGAAGCCGCTCATGACGCCAAAGACGGGATCATCGGTGAGTATCGGCTCCAGGCGCTGATTGAGCACTGCAGAGGGCAGCAGCAGCTTCTCGGTCGCGATGGTGCGCGCGGGGCGCAGGATTTCCGCGAAGTGCTTCGCGACCTCGTCGACGAAGACGCCGGGATAGCACTCTACGCACACGGTCGCCTGCGGCTGCGTGAGGGCTGCACGCACGGCGCTGCCGATTGCTTCCCAGCTCATGTGGCAGTCGTTCGCGTTGGATGAGACCGGAATATATGGCTGCTTGTCGTACATGGACCTCTTCAGATTGCATCCTTACGGAACCGCGTATCGCATTCGGCGCGGCAATGTTGGGATGATCGAAACGAAAAGAAATCAATCACTATTACCAATATATAAACGACTAAGCCGGTTCTTCCGCCGCAGCCAGTGCCCGGCCGGCGAGTGCTATGCACCATGCGAGGCAGACCACGTCTTTGACATCTATACAAAGATGTCTATATAAAGATATCTAAATATGGCCAAGACGGATGCTTTGCAGGGTTCGCTCGATTTGCTGGTGATGAAGATACTGTCGCGGCGTCCTCGGCTGCACGGCTACGCGATCATGGCTGCCATCGCCAGCACATCGGGCGAAGTGCTGCGCGCCGAAGAAGGCTCTCTCTACCCTGCGCTCTACCGCATGGAGGAAGCGGGCTGGATTCGCGCGGAGTGGATCAAGAAGGAGACGGGCCGGCGAGCCCGCGTGTATGAACTGACCGCAGCAGGCAAGAAGCAACTGGGCGCGGAAGAGGCGCGCTGGCAGGCCGTCAGCCTGGCAATCAACCGGGTTCTACGGGAGGCATGAGATGTCCATGTGGTCGCGTATCTCGAATGCCTTGCAGGGCGAGCGCCTGAATCGCGAGATCGAGGAAGAGCTGCAAGCCCACATTGAAGACGCCGTTGCCGCGGGACGCGATCCCGAGGAAGCGTATCGGGCATTTGGCTCGGAGCTGCGTGCCCGCGAGGCGTGCCACCGCATTCGCGCTGCTGGATGGCTCGAGTCGGTTCTCGCCGATGTGCGTTTCGGCTGGCGGCAACTGTGCCGCAACAAGTTGACGACCGTGGCAGCGATGCTTTCCCTCGCGCTCGGCATCGGCTCCTGCGTCGCCGCCTTCCGCCTGATCGACGCGCTGCTCTGGCGGCCGCTGCCCATCGCGGGTTCGAGCAGGCTCTACATCCTCTCTCACAAGATGACGGGCCTGAACGGCAAGCCCGCCGAAGGCAACTACTGGGCCACGGCGGATTTCAAGCTGATGCGCGATGCCGTGAAGGACCAGGCGGACCTGATCGCCACCAGTGGCGCGGACCGCACGGATATCACCTGGTCCACTGATGACGAGATGGAGAAGGCCAACGTCAGCTATATCTCCTGTAACATGTTCCCGCTCTTCGGCCTTGAGCCCGCGCTCGGCCGCCTGTTAACGCCAACCGACGACCGCGCCTTCGGCCTCGCTCCCTACGCGGTCCTCTCCTGGGACTACTGGAATCACCGCTTCGGCCGCGATCCTCACGTCCTGGGCCGTACGCTCGAGATTGATGACGAGAAGTTTCAAATCATCGGCGTTGGCCCGCGCGAGTTCACGGGAACGGAAAAGGGAACTGTCGCGGATATCTTTGTGCCCCTGAGCATGAACAGCTTCGCCACTCAGGAAGGCATGAGCTGGCACCACATTTTCCTGATGTTGAAACCCGGCATCAGTCCGGCAACTACACTCGAGCCGCTGCGCCAGCATCTCTCTGTGATCAACCATACCTTCGAGGCCGGCTGCTCGGCGTGTTTTTGGGGAGCGCCCCAGGCGACCATCGATCGCATTCTCAATCAGAAGCTGGTGATCGATCCCGCCGGCGCGGGCGTTTCTGATCTGCAGAAGGAATACAGCCGTTTACTGGGGGTCCTGGGCCTGCTGGCCGCTCTCGTCCTGCTGATCGCCTGTGTGAACGTGGCCAACATGATGACCGCCCAGGCCGTGGGACGGGCTCAGGAGATGGCTCTTCGCATCTCGATCGGTGCGGGGCGCGGTCGCCTTGTGCAGCTCATTCTGGCGCAGAGCGCGGTGCTTGCCCTGCTGGCCTCGGTGCTGGGCGCATGCTTTGCGGCGTGGTCGGCGCCCTTTGTCCTGGGTCTCATCAATCCGCCCAGCAACCCTGCGCGGCTGGCGCTCACTGCCGACTGGCGTGTGCTTCTGTTCGGGTTCGGAATTATTGTCCTGGTCGTTGTGATGCTTGGTCTGCTTCCAGCTCTGCGCGCCTCTGCTGTGCGGCCCGTCGCAGCTCTGAAGGGTGGTGAAGATCCGCACGCGCCACGCCGCCTGATGCGTGGGGTGATCGCTCTTCAGGTGGCTTTCTGCTGTCTCGTGCTGTTTCTGTCCGCGCTTTTCGTTAGATCGTTTCAGCGCTTGCAGAACCGTCCCCTCGGTTTCTCCACCGATCGTCTACTGCTTCTTCAAACCAATGCGGGGAAAGGCCAACTGCCAGTGGTCTGGAATCAGACTGCCGAGGCGCTGCGCGCAGTGCCGGGGGTAGAGTCGGTCGCCATCTCGAGCTGGCCACTTCTGGGTCACCTGAGAATCAACAGCCACATCTCCGTCAACGGCGCGCCTCCCACACTACCTTCCGCCTTCTTTCTGAACGTTTCTCCCGGCTGGCTTTCGACGATGAAGATTCCGCTGGTCGCTGGCCGCGACTTTCGCCCGGAGGAGACTTCGCCGGGCTCAGCCATTGTCAACGAAACCTTTGCGAAAACCTTCTTCCCCGGCCAGGACCCCATTGGCCGTACCTTTGAACGCGGCGCGAATCAACCGCTCAACAAAATTGTGGGAGTGACGCCTGACATTCCTGACCACGATCTGCGCGCGCCCGACGGTCCCGTGTTCTATGTTCCCTTCAACACGGTGGATGACCATTCTGCCGCCAAGGCCGTTAGCTTCGCTACATTCACCCTTCACACTGAATTGCAGAATCCGCTTGCGCTGGCCGACACGCTCCGCCATCTGATCGCAGAGCGCCACAACGGTCTCCGTGTCTCCAATGTCACCACGCAGCTGGATCTGATCCGTGACCAGACGATTCGCGAGCGGCTGATTGCCATGCTCGCCGCCTTCTTTGCGGCTGTAGCGCTGCTGCTGGCCGGCATCGGACTTTACGGTGTGCTCAACTACTCGGTCCTGCAGCGCCGCCGCGAGATCGGCATTCGCATGGCGATCGGCTCGTCGCGGAGCGGGATTGTGCGACTGGTGACTCTTGATGTTTTTGTGATGATCGCGCTGGGCGGAAGTGCGGGCATGGCGCTCGGGTTCGGCGCGGCACGGTATGTCGCGTCGCTCTTCTACCAGGTGAAGGCAACCGATGCGGATGTGATCGCCTTGCCCGCGTTTGCCATTGTGCTGACTGCGCTGGTGGCCACACTTCCGGCCGTGGTGCGCGCGCTGCGCACAGATCCCACTGAGATTCTGCGCAGCGAGTGAAGACGAGCCGTGTTGCTGACGAGGGTGTGGCTGGTGCTCGACCTTTGATTTCGGCTATACGTATTGCCCGGCCTGCGAGAGCACGATCACCGCGATCACCAGAATGCCGACGCCGGTGAGCTGGATCAGCAGCGGACCGCGGCCGGCGTCTTTCCATTCGCCGGTCATCACGCTCAGCATGCTCGCCACAATTACGATCAGCGACATGAAGAAAGGCCATCCCAGCACCGGTCCCAGCTCTCCCAGCCTGCCGCTGGCTACGCCGTAAAGAAGCGTACTGAAGAACCAAAGGAAGGCCATCAGTGCCGCGAGGATCCAGTAGCTTGCGGTTCCGGGCACGCGGAAGTTTGCGGCGGTGCGGTTCTTTCTCATGAGGAAGGCGCAATAGAGGAGATTCGGCACCGCGGCGGCAACCAGCAGCGGCACCCACACGGCGCTGGTGCTCCACGCAGGACCCGCACCCGCAGCCTGCGCCGAGTTGATCAGGGGCTGCCCGAAGGCGACACCGAAGTTCATGGCCGCAGCGGCGACGCCGCTGACGATCGCGATCAGCAGTCCCGCGGAGGTGGAAACGCCACTTCTCGCGAGCGTCGCCGTTGCCTTTTCGCGCTTTCGCCCGGCGACCGCGCAAACCGACACGCCGACCACGACCAGCAAAACACCGGCCAGCACGCCGAATCCCGCTGGCGCCATCACCTTCTCCGGATGCAGTCGGAGGAGCGGCACCAGGCTTCCCATTGCCGCCGAAAGGCCCAGCACAATACTGAATGCGAGGGCGATGCCGATCACTTCAACGGCCAGCCCGAACAGGACCTGCGCGATGCCCCAGCCCATGCCGCACGCGGCTACCAGCAGAACATTGCCCATGCCCGCATGCGCATACACCGTCGCCAACCGAGGGACTGTCAGCAGTGCGACCGCGGAAGGCAGGATCAACAACGCCCAGAGAGTCCAGACCGACCAAGTATTCTCCCAACACCAGTTCCGCGTGAATTTCATGGGGAGAGTGAAGCTGGCGTTCATGACTCCGGCGATCAACAGCAGTGCAATCCCCGTGGAGGCGTCTCTCATTGTTTGCCTTTCCTTTGCAAGCATACGTCAGAGCAGAAATGATTTGAAATTGGGGCGCGATTTGGAGACGGAACGGGATACCGGTCCCTCATGCGGGGAAAAACTACTAGCTGATTGGGCTACTATTGACAGATGAACCGACGCGAGTTTCTTAAGAACTCTACTGCCGCAGGGGGCTCTTTGCTGCTGGCACATGTCGCGATGGCGGAAGCGGCAGACCCCAATCAGAATGCCGGCGAGCCATCCTCGGCACGAACCGGTCGCCCTCTTTCGAACCAGGACTCAGATAGCCAGCTAGTCCAGAGCGACTTTTGGGTTTGACCTTGCGCACGAAGGGGAAGCGCAGAGACCGGTTTCTATAGAACGATATGGCATCTCCTTCCTAAAAGGGGTGTTAAACATTCCAGCTGATGCTCCCGCCCGCATCGACATGGGCGGCAGAATACGTCGCATATTCCTCCTGGGCATGACAGAGTCAGCCAAAATCAGCGGCTGGTCCGATCCTTACGACTAACCCGTAGCCTGCAGGAAGTGTCTGAGCTGGGTTACAACGCCCCTTAATTTGCCGGAGGCGTTCACGCACATATCAGTGAATGGTCCAGCCCGCGTCGTCGACATGAACGCAGTAGACGCTGGTACGGGCGGTGATGAAGAGGGTTTTGAGGTCGGGTCCGCCGAACTCTACGTTGGCCGCGAGTTCAGGCAACTTGATGGTGCGGATGAGCTTGCCGTGCGGCGTATAGACGACGACCGGACCGGTCGCGATGTAGACATTTCCGTCGGCGGCTACCCGCAGACCGTCGGGCGCCCCGGCAAGATTGGACAGGAAGACGTGCTCATTGGACGCGTTGCCCTCGGCGTCGAGATCGTAGGCCATGATCTTACGTTCGGCGGTATCGGCGACGTAGAGGATTTTGCCGTCCTCGGTGAGAGCAACGCCATTAGGGCGCGTCATTTTAGCAATAAGAGTGACTTTGCCTTCGGGCGTGGCGTGATAGATGCCATTGAAGTCGAGCTCGCGCTTATCCAAAACAGCGGCCGAAGCCGGATCGGAGAAATAGACCTGGCCATCGCGGCGCACGACAACATCGTTTGGCGAGTTGAAGCGCTTGCCCCCGTAGGTCCCCACGAAGGTGCTCACGTTGCCGTTGGAATCGGTGCGGGAGATGCGATGACCGTCGCGCTCAGCTGTGTAGAGGCGGCCTTCGGCGTCCATGGTGTTACCGTTGCCGGCGTTGGTGAAATGACGGAAGACGCTGGGCTGACCGGGCACGGACATCTTCATGGTGTCGTTGTTGTAGATGTCGCTGAAGAGCAGATAGCCGCCGTCTTTTGTGACCCACACGGGACCTTCGGTGAAGGCAAAGTCGCCGCCGAAGCGTTCGACGCCTGCCGACGGAGGAGTGTGGTTAGGCACTTCGACTTCGATAAGGAGACGCCAAGTCCAACTTTCGCCGGGCTGAATTTTAAGCAGGCCTACACCAGTGTTGAGCGAGTTCTGGACGCCAAACCACGGCTCGGGGCAGAAATAACCCTGCTTGGGACCGCCATAGGCGTTTGTGCGTATGAGCGGCTCAGGCAGTGCTGAGGCAGCAGTCTGCGTGACGCGGACGGTGAATCCGGAGGGATCGATAAGCCGCGAGAATGGCTGGCTTTTGTAGCCGGCGAGCGGGAGTGCGACGTGGGCGTCGAATGTGCCGAGAGCCTCGGGCGGATCGAAGGAGCGAGGCTTGCTTTCGCCGTTAAGGACTCCGACGGCGTTGCGCAGCATCTGCACCGTGTTCTGCGTTTCGAACTTGACTGCGTTAGGATCGCTGCCCTCGATGAGGGGCATCTTGAAGCCCAGGTGATTGCCGATGGCAAACGGCATGGGACCGCTGTTTGACGAGTCGGAATAGACGACGTAGTCAACAGTGACGGCACCGTTGGCAAGCTCGAAGGTAGCGTCCAGACGGAAAGCAAAGGGATAGTACTTGCGGGTCGTGTCGGAATCGCGAAGCTCAACAATGACGCGTGCGCCGCGGGCGTCGGCGCTGCGCGAGACTTCGTGCCAGGGCATATCTTTGGCGAAGCCGTGGCAAGGCATGGGATAGCTCTTGCCGTCGATCTTGTAGGAGCCCATACCACAGCTTTCCTTGGGAACAGTATCGACAGGGTACTGTGCGCCGACAGCAGGCCAGAGAAGCGGAGCTCGGCCATGAAATGTTCCGGGCGGGGGATTGTAGTTGCGCGCGTTGTAGAGCAGTTCAACCATCTGACCGTTGCGCGTGACTTTGAAGCTGGCGAGTTCGCCGCCTTGCGAAGGCGTAACGGCTGCTTCGGCGCCGGCGACATTGTCATGCAGAACGACGATCCGGGGTGAGCCTGGGCCCATGGCGTCGTCATCGGTAACGGAATATCGTGCCTGCGCAAGGGCAAGAGGAGTGGCAGCGATGATCAGAGCGAGAGCGGTGACTGCAAGCCGGGCAAAGTTGTGACTGTAGGTCATCCTGAAGGCTTCTCCGGTTCAGAGAATAAAACTGGATAGAGCGGAACTCGATTCGATGCAGAACACTGCTTGCCGCCCTGAAAATCCAGAGTTCAGCGTCTGGAGCCTTAAAAATGAATGCTCGTGGATTTCAAGACTTCCGGACGAGTTTCAAGTTTGTTTGCGCCCGCGGGAAGGCCATTGACCTTGAGGACGTAAGCAACGATATCTGCGTATTCATCCGGACTCAGACTGCCCGCATTCCCCTGGGGCATTGTTGTCGAGATTACGTTGAATAGCTCATCCAGTGTGTGTCCTCTCCACGACTGTATGAACGCCCCTCCCACCAACGGAGTTGCCGTGCCGTTCCCGCTGAGATCGGGCATATGACATGCAGCGCACTTCTGCAAGTATTGGGTTTCCCCTGTCGCGGCTTGTTCATTGGTGTAGACGCCGCTTCCAGCAGATTTTGTGCCCGCCGGAGCCGAAGACCCAGGAATCTTGAGATCGCCCCCAAGCGCGAAGGTGTAAAGACCAGCATGACCGGAACGTCCGGCAATAACGGTAACGTATTGCTTGCCATCAAGGGAAAATGTAATCGGGCTCCCGAAGCCAGGCACGAGCTCCGCCTGCCAGAGTTTGGCTCCCTTGTCCGCGCTCACGGCTATGAAGTGACCATCCGCCATAGACGCAAATACAAGATTTCCCGCGGTCGTCATTGTACTTCCGGTGACGTTGGGAACTCGCCAGGCTTCCTTTTGCGCGATCGGGTCCCACGCTAAGAGGAATGAACCCCGCGGTCGATCAGGAGGTGGAGTTGCGAGGACTTGAAGGCCCACGTTTCTGGCGGGATCTAAACTTAGCCCCCGCTCAACATATCCAGGCTTATCGATCCAATGCGACCGATCTTCCTTATAGAAAAAAGAATTGTTTGCGGCAGGCAGATAGGAGAGGCCTGTGTCGGGGTTGAACGACATAGTCGGCCAGTTATGCCCGCCAGCATTTGCGGGAGACAAGAAGACTCCTTTCTCGTCATAACGCGCGAACGGAGCTTCAATGGGCCGGCCCGTCTTGGGATCGATTCCTGTTGCCCATGTCACGTAAACGAATGGAGCCGCCGAGATGAATTTTCCCGTCACGCGATCGAGCACGTAGAAAAAGCCATTCTTCGGCGCCTGCATGATAACCTTCCGTACCTTCCCATCCACTTTCAGGTCCGCAAGAATCATGTCCTGCGTGGCGGTGTAGTCCCATTCATCCCCGGGTGTCTCCTGGAAATACCAGACGAATTTCCCGGTATCGGCGCGCAACGCCACGATGGAGGAGAGATATAAATTGTCTCCGCCCCCAGGGCTTCGCCAATTTTGAGCCCAGGGTCCTCCATTGCCTGTGCCGATATACAGAAGATTCAACTCAGGGTCATAGGCCATGGCATCCCACACCGTGCCGCCCCCGCCCATCTTGTACCAGGTGTCTCCCTTCCACGTCTTCGCTGCGCGCGCCATTGCCTCGTTCTCAAATGGCTTTGACGGATCACCCGGCACCGTGTAAAAGCGCCACAGAAACTTTCCCGTCGTCGCGTCATAGGCGGTCACATAGCCGCGAGCACCATAGTCCGCGCCACCATTTCCAATAAACACCCTGCCGCCGATCACGCGCGGCGCTCCCGTGATGCTGTAGTCCGAGTCGGGATTGATTGTTTGCACCTCCCAGGCTAATTTGCCTGTGGCAGCATCCAACGCAATAAGCCGTCCATCCAGCAGACCTTCGTACACTTTGCCGTCGTAATAGGCTGGCCCCCGATTCATTGGCCCGATCACTGTGGGTCCGATCCTCACCGCACCAGGAGCCCCTAGAGTCCCCGGGGCAAAATTACGGCGTGCGATGTGCGGGTCAAAACGCCAAAGGAGTTTTCCGGTCCTTGCATCTACCGCGATAACTACGTTCCAGGTAAGCGTTGTGTAGAGCACGCCGTTCGCCTCGATCGGGGTCGCTTCAATTGCCCCCGGTTCGGATGCGGTGTCGAGATACCAGACGAGTCCCAGTTTGCCGACTGTATCTGCGTTGATTTCTTTGAGCGGGCTGTATCGCGTTTCCGCGAAGTCGCGTCCGGTCATAAGCCACTGCGCGTTGTCAACGTCTGTGCGGCTGGCCGCTGAGACGAGCAACACCGTGTGCCCATTTCTAAGAAGGACTAGTGTCGAAAGACACACCGCCAAGACACAACTGTACGCGAATTTCATTCCGATCTTCATTCGTTTCCTAGTCAATTACGGACTTAGACCTGATCTACAAACCTGCCTTCCCAGCGCACATTCGTATCTGAATAGTTAGCCGTGCGGTCACCTGCCGAGTTGAATAGCGGCGACCGCCTAGAAGGTTAACTTCAGAGCGAATTGCAGAATGCGCGGGTCCGCTGCGCCGGTAATCTCGCCGAATGATGCCAAACTGGGATTTGCCTGGACCACAGATGCAGAGGTTGTTCCCCCGCTGGTTACTCCGGCAGCGTTCAGCGAGAAGTTGGTGTGGTTGAAGGTATTGAAGAATTCTGCGCGGAATTGCATTTGCAGGCGCTCCGTTACGGCAATGTTCTTGACCGCAGACATATCCCAGTCCCAGAAGCCCGGTCCGATGAACTGTCCTTTGCCCACGTCGCCAAAAGTACCGACTGCCGGCACTGAAAAGGCCGA
>Ga0335072_10012490_pt1 | contig 12123 bp, 10 predicted proteins | sample Lox_Sample_21_FD_206725 | JGI IMG/M metagenome (GOLD analysis project Ga0335072, IMG submission 206725) | Soil microbial communities from Loxahatchee National Wildlife Refuge, Florida, United States - Lox_Sample_2.1 | ecosystem: Environmental > Terrestrial > Soil > Wetlands | place: USA...
TATGTACTTTACACATTCTTCACAATAACATGCACTCCTACGCAGTTGCACCTTCAAATCTACTACAACAACACGCACTCCTACACATTTGCACCTTCAAATCAAGAAATTTATTACTCCTCTAATAACTGCAGATGTGAAAAGCCAAGTACTATGTTGAAAATAAACCAACGCAAGGAACAAGTAAGTTATATAACCAGCCCCATAATAGGATATGCCTATAAGTAATAACCTTAAAACTCAACAGCAGCCTACTACCTAGAAATAGGGACTTGTTCAACAAGATTCAGCATCTAATAAAGAAGACCACCTCAGCCTACTTAAGGACTATTAAAGACTAAAGAAGCGTCGTCGACACACTACGGTTATCAAGTCCGAGCCTGACAAGGACGATGATGAAGCCGCCCAAGGCGCAGCGCTAAGCACAAGACGCAACAGACATAAGTTGGTAATTAGGTTTTCTGTAAGCTATTATACTCTAAGTGTACAACACCTAACATTAGCTAACTATAGCTAACATGTAGCCATCAACAAAAACTTTAGCGTACTAAAGTCGCAAGGAATTCAGACAACAAAGCTCAAGCATGGCTGGAAGTTCTCATATGGCTCGTGCGAGCCGCCGGAAATACACAACAATGCCTTCCACTTCAAGACAGTCCACGAAGCAATCTACAGGTACAAGTAGTCTTAGTAATAACAACAACTCTAACGATAGTGCCTCAGGCTCTTATATACTATAGCAGAGTACTTGGCGGCGAGAGAGGTGTTCTCCTTTAGAACCTTTTAACACGCTTGCAGTACAGTTTGCCACGAAACAGCTGCAGGGGGCGATGGTCACTGGACACTATAACATTAGCTTCAACCCTTAGCTGGAGGAGAACTAGAAGAGGCTGAGTACTATCCTAAGTAGGATCTAGAAGGAAATGGCTTAGAGTCAACACACAATAGCCAGGGATGATTCACGCATAATTAATGCTACACCTACACCCAATAAAGCTCGAAAGGTATTGCCCAAAAGCAGGTTCCAATATTAAGAAGCTAATGCGAGCATAAGTGTACGACAGCTTATCCGAATTTAAGGCTACTATTATAAGGAAGATTAGGTCAATTGTGTTAACACATTATCAATTCTCAGAGCTAACTGACGTACGACTATTAATTACAAAGTTATTGGATGATGATAACTTCACATGTTAAGACTGGAAAAAGGTAACATAGTAGGACGTATAGAAGCAAGAGCTAACATAAAAGCAGCTTATAGAGAGACAGTTTTTAGCTGATATTATTGTCCTTGTAATATCCCAAATATTCTTTAAGAGCCTAAGACAAAGTCTTAGCTGAGTGGCCCAAACAGCTAGGATGTTTAAACCTATCCGCGCTAAGACAGTTGTCTTAGTTGCTACTAGCATACAGCATGCCCTAACTGAGTATGCTGCAACTAGCTCTCAATCGATTATTAAGTTTGACAACACTATTACCCTTAGTGCGCAGAACAATATTCTTAGCTAAAGTTATATGCCATTTGCTTACTACTATGCAATAGCTACATACAAACGGATACGCGCCACCTGGAAAGATCAGATAAATAAGCGCTAGGAACAGATATTGGAAATAATACGCTAAAAGGTGACTCGGCAGATTGGGTTGCATCAGCAGGATATAACTACTAGTACTGCCCCAGTTCCAAACCCATACAGCAACTGCCTTGATGATCTAGACGGCCTCGATGATCTTAATAAGGGTTCGCTCTTCTCCAGCTAAGGCTTTTATAACGCCACTACTAATGCATCAACTCATTCCTCAACTGGACTGCAGCGGCATGATATAGAAGTCATAACAAGTTAAAGTAAGGTTAGATAACCACACTCACTCCTTTAATGTTAGCTAACAGATTATGCAACAGGCTCTATTGCAGGGCATTCCCAACAAGGATGATGAAAATAGTGCTACACCGACTAATTTGCTTGCCCGATCCTTTGCAGTTAAGCCACCGCTAATACAGCTAGATATCGGCCAAGAAGGGTTGCAACCCTTAGTAAGTTTCTGTATTAGAAGGCAGCATTATATACACAACTAAATAACTAACAAGAAGGCCTCACCTCCGTCCCAGTTAAGCTCTAAGCCTCTAGGACTAGCAAACCACGAGCTAATAGGCCTAGAGCCTGAACCGCAAATACTAGTAAGCCAAACGCCTATATACCAAACACCCTTAAAACATAAACCTGTAACTAGAAAGCCGGGAAACAAAAGGGGGCTGAAGAAGCAAGGTCTAGTCACTGCAAGCACCAGTCGGAGTTTAAGGAATAGCAAATCCCAGGCTGCAACTTCCACTAAAATGGACTGCATGAATTAGGAGGCTTGCGATGAAAGTCGTAACAAAACATGGGAATTTGGGACTAACACAACCTTCGCACAATTCTAGCGCGCTATAAGTGGTATGGCCAATGAAATCTGGTGGTATTAGGGGTTCAAGATGCAGAAAGAGGCTGCAATCTCCACGGAGAATGAGTATGACCGGCTACTTCAAATCGTATTGTCTGGCCTGGAACATGGACATAGACGACTTAGTATTTGGAAGAGTTCTAATGTTAACTTTGAGTCCCCTAGTTAGCTTAGGTGTTAATATATTAATTCTAACTAATAGTAACTGCTTATTTAATATCTAAAATCGATAATTGTTATATTAAAGATATTACTAATAAAGAAGACATCTCCGATGAAGAAGATATCTTTGAGGAAGAAGACATCTCTGATGAAGAAGACATCTCTGATGAAGAAGACATCTCTGATGAAGAAGACATCTCTGATGAAGAAGACATCTCTGATGAAGAAGACATCTCCGATGAAGAAGATATCTCCAATGAAGAAGATATCTCCAATGAAGAAGATATCTTTGATGAAGAAGACATCTCTGATGATGAAGATATCTCCGATGAAGAAGATATCTCTGATGAACAAGACGTCTCTGACAAAGAAGATATTATTGACGAAGAAGATATTATTGACGAAGAAGATATTATTGACGAAGAAGATATTATTGACGAAGAAGATATTATTGACGAAGAGGATGTATTTGAGACTATAGATGAATTCTATGTATAACATCTATATTATATAATTCTACAAATATATCTATTATAAGTAATAGATCTTAAAGGTCAATTGGTTAGACGAAGGCAGCTATTTTAGCATATTACGAGCAAACTGCAAGTCCGAGCAGCTAACCGAGCATAAATGCTGGGACATAGAAATAGCCAGCTAACACCAGCTAATCGAGCGGATAGCTAGCAATTAAAGCAAAATGCTGGATCTCCCGAAACGCTAATGTTATGCGGACATTAGGGAAGCACGGGCTTTTATAGGGGTTTATGTCTATTACTAGATCTAGATCAAGGACTTTTCTACTATTATAAAGCTTATATATTGTCTTTTCAAGAAGGGAGTGCTATGGCAATAAGGAGCAAATTAAGACAATGCAATAGACACCCTTAAAGTGGCCCTAACAAGCGCACTAGCTCTAACTAAGATTGTTTACACAGATAGAGCTAGGGAGATCATCCTAGCTGTTAATGCAAGTCTTAAAGGTTGAGGAGCTATATTAATGCAATTAGATGATTCTAAGTGGAGGCACCCGACCTAGTATAAGAGTGGGCTTTAGAACTAGGCTAAGCAGAATTATAATGCTACAAAGAGGGAGTGTTGTAGTGTCCTAAAAGCTATATAGAAGGTCTGCTACTAGCTTTACAGAGTGCATTTTGTGCTTAAAACAGATGCAAGTGTCCTAGTAGCTCAATTGAATCGCTTAGCTACAGACCTACTTGGGGCTCTTATTACAAGGTGGATTGCTTACATCTAGCTCTTTGACTTCGAGGTGCGTTATGTACTTAGGACCAAGCATACTGCAGCAAACGGGTTGTCTCAAAGACCCCAAACGGAATCGGACGACATTAATAAAGCAAATGAAGTAGACATTAAAGACTTTATTAATGCCAAGCTTAATGCTTTTAGTTTGGCACCTGTTACAGCCTAAGAAGATCTGCTTACAGACAGCTATTTAGAAGACTCTTAGCAGATCGCGCGATATTTGACCTCTTTAAAGAAGCTAGAGGGAATAAGCAGGTCCGAATTCTAGAATTTTAGGAGAAAGGCTCTTTTATACGCAGTTGCAGATGGGAACCTATACTAGAGAGCAAGTAAAACCCTACCTTAGCGCTTAGTTATTAACGCAGACGTCTGTAAAGCAAAAATCTTAAAGGAATTGTATGAGGAGTTTGGCTATAAGGGCAGGGAAAGCACTTACAGACAAGTGGCAGACCGGTATTATTAGGACAATTGCTATAAGGACGTCTAGGAATTCGTTGCAAGCTGTAATAGGTGTTAACTCTATAACCCTCGTCGTTTGAAGGAAGCTTTGTGTCCAACCTAGTCGAGCACCTTGTTTGAGAAGATAGGTTTAGACGTAATCCACATGCCACCTTGCAAAAGGAAGAACTACCTCGTTGTAGCTAGAGACGACCTTAGCGGATAGGTAGAAGCGCGAGCTCTATCAAGTGCTAATTCAGCTGCAATTGCCGATTTTCTGTGGGAAGACGTAGTCTGCTGTTACAGATGCTTTAAGAGACTAGTTGTTAATAGGGGACCTAAGAATAAGGGATGGGTTAAGGCTTTCACTAAGAAGTACGGGATAAAGCGGGTCTAAGTGTCTACGTACCACCCACCAGCAAATAGGATGATAGAGCGGGGCTATAAGCCTATTACGGACGCTCTAGCCAAGCTTACAGACAGAGGACTTAGAAGCTGGGCGGACACCGTTTTGGGTGGTTTACAGATGGGAGGTAGTGCTCTCAATCGAGTTGAAATTCCGGACTTGGCGCGTGCTGGAATGGGAGAAGATTACGGGCTGGGTAGAGCTTCTAGCGCTCCATACGAGACAGTTGATGGGCTGGGACGAGGACCTCGAAGAAGTGCGTCTGTAGAAATAGAGGAAGCAGATGGAAGGCAAGGAGTCTTTTGACCGGACCCGTTAGATCCGTCAGATAGAAATTAAGGAAGGAGACCTTGTCTTAAAGTACAACTCTATCGCTGAGGTTGACATGTTACGAAATTGGAAGCTTTCTTATAAGTAGCTGGGTCCGTATAGAGTCCGTAAAGCCATTCCTAAGAAAGGGACATACATTCTAGAGGAATTCGATGGGACGCAGCTAGCTGGCACCTACTCGGGCAATTGTCTGAAGAAGTTTGTTGTTTGAAATCGCTTTTACAGACTGGTTACGGATGAGGAAGTTGAAAGTGAGGACGGTAACGGCCTGGAAGAGTCTGAAAGCAGCAAGGATGAAGAGCTACTGCAAACAGAAGCTCCTATCCGTAGAAGTGCCTGTATCCAGCAAAATGCCTAGCGGCAGGTCGAAGTGGACACTCTAATGCAAGACGCACCTAGGCCGGGAAGGTTGGTGATTGTGCCTCCAATGCTGACCGAAGAGTAGAGGAGAGAGTATGTCAGGTTCGAGGAGGACGATGAGGGCAACCTGCTGTAGGAGTGGAGGACTTAGACTGACACGTTTCATTTGTCTTACTATAGCGCTCTTTTTGTTGTTTTTGTATTTCTTTACATTCTATTTTGTAGTTTACAGACGTTTACGGGTGGTTTTCGGACTGGGATTGAGGTTTACGGGCCCGTAAAGGTTGTGCAGACCCGTAAAGCGTCCGTAAAAGGGGATTTAGGGATAGCAGCTATGGTTAGGGGACGACCACTTTCTTGGGGGGGGACGTATGTGGTAGGGTTCCGTGGTCCCCTACAAAATCATATGATTTAGGCGAGGATGAGTTGGGTTGGGTCAGCTGATCTGGGCAATTGTTGTTCCCATGCTAGGGCACCTTGATGTATATAGCTGGTTTGGAGGACATTGCAAGGATCATCATCTAAGAAAAGGAGACATCAGACAGGAATCAGCAAGGGACGCACGACGGACGTACGAAGCTGCCCATAGCAGGTTCGGGCAGTTTTACAGACGGTATTACAGACATAGACTGAGCTTTACGGACACCCGCATGGCATTTGCAGGTTTTATAGGACTTTACGGACACAGAGTGCAGTTGTTTCTTGTGTTGGCTACCTATTATGTGGTTTTAGGTCCATTCCTTCTGCTGAGCACCTTATTGAGCGCACGTTGACCCACCTATCGCCCTGACGATCGTGCACTGCGACGGCACACCCACCCTAGCCCTCTACAATACGCAAGAATATACCCTTATCGAGTACTCTAATGTGAGGGTGCCCCTTATAAGAAGAAGTATTTAGGGTTTATGTTCTCATCTGGTTGGTACAATAGCTTTAAGCGTTAATACAATATATCCCTTCAGAGTAGGACCAAACGTGCCTAGAACTCCCCTAACAAGCTCTTTCTAGTCATCTAAAACTGGCTCTAGTACAACTACCAGTTAATAGTTGTTCGTCCTAACTCCTTATGTGGAATTCCTTGAAGTCCTAACGTTCCTGTTGTTGGTCGATTTAAGCTGTTAGAGATTGCAAATATAGACTAATTGCTACTTGCTTTTAAATTCTTAAAGGGCAAGACGTACGCAAAGAGAGGGGATAAGATGGTGACTCTTAAAGGTGTTAGGAGCAGGTGGGAAAAAAGATAGTGTACTATATAACTCGTCGTCTTTGCTGATAGGGTAATAAGGTGTAAGGTATTAATAATGTTTAAGGGGCATCCTACAAAGAGGAGTACCTATTGTCGAGCTGAGTATAAGCAATATTATAAGAGCGTTGTCGTTATATTCAATGAGAAAGCATATGCTAATACTTCTAACCTTATTAACTAGGTTAAAACTTAGTACTTAATAGCATCAGCTTACCTTCTATAAGACAACGAACCTCAATTCCTCTCCCTTAACGCTTTTGCTCTATATAAGAATAAGGGATAGAAAGTCAAAGAGAATAAGTCTACAAAGTAAAAGGAGAAGAGACTTAAAGAGGAGGCTTTACAACAACAACTCTAAAACGAGCTCAAAAAGCTAAACGTCACTGTCTTTATTATCCTAGGAGGTTGTACAAGATATATGCAGGTTCTTAATGTTACTGTCAACAAGATTATGAAGCAATATATTAAGGAGTTTGAGGACTAGTAGGTTGATAAGCACTTTGACAAATGGAAAGCCGGCAAGTTTAATGTGGGACAGCAGAGAGTTCTCTTAACGTAGTAGGTAGGGCAAGCTTGGGAGAAGCTTTATGAATACCATTAAGATGCGATTATTAAGACCTTTTAGAACGTTAGATTGTCTCTTCCTCCTAATAGTTTAAAAGATGACCAACTCCGCATCTAAGACCTCCCTAATATCACAGTTGGGGATTGGCAACAAGCTCTTAAGGGTAGTAACGTCGGCGACTCTATTGAGGTGGATGTTGAGGATGGGCTTTTGTACACTGCCTAAGAGATAGCTGAAGGGATCACAATTGAGGAGGAAGGTATCATAACAGATTTAGGGGATGAATCTAAAGCCTAATTCGACTACGATTCACAGTCTGACTTTAATGACGACGTCGATGGCGACGAGGACGAGGGGGACGAGAATATGTGACTTTAGTACTAGCATTTTGTGTTTAAAAATAATATAACTTTACTTTTTCATATATATATGTCTAGATTTCTTGTATCATGCAGCCAATTGCCCCTATTTTTGCCCTGATATTGCTGCGGGGAGTGGGAAATTAAAGACATAAGACTATAGTCTTCTAATATTAGCGTTGAACGACGATATAATAGGACGTGGTCTTATTGGTCAGTATGGTCTTATCCTGTAGGGGGGTCTTAATCGCTAGAGGATACGGTACCCGTTTTCAGCTAATTCGGCTTGTATTTAAGGATCTAATTGCTCTAGCCTTAATTGCATCTGTGTAGGGATAGCGATCTTCGCAGCTATTTAGTTATCTAAGTCCTTTTCTAATGAAAATAACAGTGCGTAGTAGAATAGATTGTATTAAGTTGCCTAATGATCTTACAGACTGTAAGTCCGTATTTATTTACAGTCAAAGTGGCATTTATTTGTAAGCTATTTGCTGCCCGTATAACACCAGCTGAAAACTTAGCTTGGTTGTCCGTAGTTGCCACACAGCTTAGCTGGACAGGTATTACGGTCCACGCAGCTATAATTCCAACATTTTCCCTTCTTGTAAGAGCGTCCGCGCGGTTTGTAGTCCCTAGTCTGTACATAATCTGGAAGTTGAACTGGGATAACACCTCAGCCCAACGTGCCTGCTAGGCTGTAAGTGCCTTAGTAGTCATAAAGTATTCTAAGGCCTTATAGTCGGATACAATTTGAATGGTATTTGGGGTCTCTGCAAGGTGTGCGTGCTAGTATAAGAGACTTAAGACTATCGCTAGCATCTCCTTGTTGTAGATTGAGTAGTTGAGCTCGGCATCGATTATTGTCTTCGAGTAGTATGACACCAGGTGCCATTCCCCGTCAGACTGCTGCTAGGAGAGGACTCCAGCTACCACGCCGTTTGAGGCGTCCGTTTCCATCTGGGTGGGCTTGTTTGAGTCGAAGTGGACTAGTAAGGGTGCAGCAACTAGTTGTCTCTTAAGTTTGTTGAAAGCCTGCTTGCAGGATGCATTAAACATAAAGGTCTAGTCTTTACAGGTCAGGCGGTTTGGTGGCCTTGCAGTTCGTCTGTAACCCCTAATAAAGTGTTAGTAGAAGTTGTAGAATCCTAGAAATGACTGTACCCCCTTTACGGATCTTAGCGGCTCCTATTAGTCGATTACGGCTGTCTTTTCCGGGTCCGCCTTGATACTGTTAGTGCTAATAATAAATCCTAGGTACTTTGTACGTTTAACGTTGAACTCTATCCTTAATAGGGAGGTGGCCTTAGGGCTGAGGCTGGGTTATAGACCAATCAGATTTTAGCGGGAATATACAGCAGAATATATTCCCATGCTGTGTTCAAGTTTCATTTGGGGGCTGAGGCCGGGTTTGGATATGTCAACGTATAAAGGCTATTTCAGTCTAGAAAGGGAGTATATAAGGTAAACTGCTATCCCAAGTCTATTCCCAGTTTTAGAATGCCCATTTTCCAAGTGGTTGGTGTTGTATAATCAAGTTGATGTGTTTTAAGGCTACACGGTCGCATTAGGGTTATTAGTTAGCAGTTTATGATTCGCGTTATAAGTAAGGGAGAACGCGTATTATGTGGAGATGAAGAGACGCGATAAAGGTAAGATTATTAATTAAAGGTAAGGAGACCCCAAAGTAGTTGGTAGTTGCAAAGAATCATCATTCTATAGATTCGCAATGGAGTATTTCACCCATTTACCCGATTTTCAAGTGATAATATGCAAGGAGTGTCAGCATGCAGTATTACCCAGCCACATTGATACGCATTTTGCAGCCAAGCCCCAGCATGGATTAGAAAAAGACGAGCGACAGAGAATTGCAGAAGAGGTAGCAGAGATTAATAGGTTAATAGGTAATAAAGAGACATTAAGACGGTGTGAGTTCCCATTCCCCCCACCCACATTAAGGCTAATTGCAGTATTAGCTAAGCCAATAAATGATTATATACAATGCACATTTGAAACAACAGGTAAAGTATGTCAATATATTTGTAGTACAATACAGAGGATGTAAGAGCATTGTCGAGAAGAGCAACAACAGATCGCAATTCAAATATCAAATCCTATTGGTCTAAGGATTTTTTTACTATTCTCAAACCAATAGAGCATATAAGATTTTATCTCCGCGAGCAAATCAAGTGGCATTTTTATGTATCACCACTAAGCCTAAGAGCTAATAGTATATGAAAACTATCACCACTTTTCGACGTACTACGACACTAATTTCAAGCTTATATGATAATCTCTCCCCTCCACGAGCAAGTCAAATTCAAATTCAAGCAACTTCCACACGATCGTGTTCAATCCTGCATTTCCTTTCGGTTTGATTCGGGAATTCTAAATCCCTACTAGATTTAACACAATCTATACAGAGTCCTTTAACCTTATTCAATTGCTCTTTGAGTGCCTGCTCAACCAGTGGTTTAAATAAGCGTTTGCATAAGCATTGATAATTATCACAGGTTATACTGGGTAATTCGTTCATCCGTGAAGTTCTCTCCGACACTGTTGATATACTAATGTTCTTGAATGAGTCGAGCAGAGGCCACAACTTGACATCGGCTAGGTTCCGCAGGTAATTAATCACCGTCGAAGAGTTATTGTGATAATCGTAACTACAATATGACTCTCCCTTTATGGTAGGGAGAATTAGACTATCAAGAGCGTTCCGAAAATTGAAGAAGAAGACGGTGGTCTGGCGTTTGCATTCCTCTAGATTTTATTAGGTGGGATACAAAAAAGGTTTGAAAATCATTCAAGCCTTACCTAGAACTGCTTCGGGAAGGAGCTCTGCAGGTGGAAAGCTAGTCAGAGGGTCTTGACGCTTTATAATTATCTCCCTTGAGATTTTGAGGAATGATTGGGGCAAATCCAACGCATACGCGATGACGAGGAGAACATCATAACCCATTTCCCCTGCGTGGCTTTCATACGCCTGCAACCATAGCATGCTCCATGGCCGAACCGCGCGGGAACAATCATATTTATCGCAAAGCACTGCAAACTCTTCCAGTGTCGTGAGACTTGGATTCGTGGGCACCTCGTTAGTCTGGAGGTGCAAGATGTTGGCAAGTAATGTGACTGCATCAGGGTTGTCTTCAGGCAGTGGAACCGTTATTGGAGCCTTGGACTGTGCTAGAGTGTTGCCTTCTAGGAATCGGGGGCCGAACATTGTTGCAAAGACAGGGGATGCGAGAGCAAGAACCTTGGACGAGACGCGTAAATGGCCTTTCACGTCTGTGCTGCCAATTTCGAGCACGGCGTCGCCGTCGGGGTCGATATCGACAGTGACACCGGCAATGGGAACATAGTTTGATGAGCTAGCCATTGTTGTTGGTTGAAGAAGTTGAATGAAGTCGACAAGGCTGACTTAGGTGGTGTTGTACTTTTTTGATGCCTGAGGCAGCAACTGTGCCTGCCGGAGGCAGCACACTGAGTTGCTGATTGAGACAACGATTGAGTCAGTGATTGAGTCATTGATGGAGTCACTGATTGACTCACTAAATCGACTCACTGTAGGCAGCTTGACTCAACTGCAGGGGAATCGGGGACTATAAGTATAGCGTACGTATCTCTGTAAATAGGGTAACTGAATTAACTTTCTTCACTGAGCCCTGAAGACTATATTAATACATTGCTACCCTGAGTTTATGCCTTATTTATACCCTAGCCATAGCCTGAACAACAGGTAGTTTTCATCAAACCCATCACGTGACAATGTGTCGTGACCTAGTGTGTTGTACTTTTTGATGCCTGAGGCAGAAAGTGTGCCTGCTGGAGGCAGCACACTGGGTTGCTGGCTGAGACAACGATAGACTCAGTGATTGAGTCAGTGAACTAACCTTCGCCCTCCTTATCCTCTCCTTCTTTCTTTAGCTTGAGATCTTAGTTAATATACCACCGTTTGAATTGTTCCAGTGTGCGCTCATAACAGGGGATCTAGATTAGAGCGAAGCTAGATCCTTCAAGATCCATGCAGAAAAACTTGAGAGATATGAATTCATTGATTAACTACACGAGGGACCTTCGGTCCCTATCTATACATAATTCAGAAGATAATTGTTCAGCGCTGTTCTGTGTTCCCGCCACAGTTAGGTGCTGCCGATCTGCCAATTTAGCCATTGTAACGGATCGCCACAACATTGATAGCTGAAGTCTTAGCTCAGTTCGACCATTTTTGCCTCATCACTCAGATACGCTCAACAAATAAGTTCACAGTGTTTGCAAGTAATTTGCTGGCAGAATATTGTTTTATCTCACAATCCCTTCTTCGCGATATATATAGCCAACATAATTTTAATTGAGGTATCAACTCCTTACCAGAGCTGTCGTAAAAGCGTACAGTGGCTTGCTATCACATGGGTGGTCACAGAAATCACTATAGAATGGGTCACGTGCTGGCAGGAGGTCTGAGTGTTGAAAAGCTACACTTAATAATCTTGTTAGTCTTTCATTTGACTTAGCTAGTAGCTGAACAATCTCATTACTTAAATTAGGATTCTAGCTG